>Ga0307931_1002282_pt1 | contig 12322 bp, 15 predicted proteins | sample OrgLakmetageno47_FD_201816 | JGI IMG/M metagenome (GOLD analysis project Ga0307931, IMG submission 201816) | Saline water microbial communities from Organic Lake, Antarctica - #47 | ecosystem: Environmental > Aquatic > Non-marine Saline and Alkaline > Saline | place: Antarctica: Organic Lake... | reverse complement strand
CCAGACATCACCATGTCACGCTTGCCCGAATTGCTCCCATGGAACTGGAAGCTCGGGCAGGAAGCTGTCAACGCAGCTTGACCGCGTCCCTCGCCGGATGCTTACTCCAGAACAGGCTCAATCGCAACTTCCACCTGGTTGGCCAACGTGTGCTCGCTCCCGAAAGTTTTACTTTCGAGGGCAAAAGCTACTCTGTTCCCTGTGTATTTCAGGTCTGGGTGCGGCGTGAAGATCTGCGGCCTCGGATCTCCTTGCCGCGAACCCATCCGGATTTCGACTTCGTGACCCGGGATAAGGCAGATTTCGCATTCCAGCGCATCGGCGCGGGGGCGGGGGCGATCAAGCCGCGCTTTGAGGGAGTCGCGGCGGCGTCGCATCACTTCCTGCGCGCCAACGGATCGCTTGATGACCTTTTGACATCCTTCCGCGAAATTGACTTTTCTGACGCGAAGGCCCGGACTGCGGGAAATCCCTCCATCTCGAAGATGGAGCTTGTTGCGCTCTATTCCGCGGTTGAGAATGGTCGCCTCTAAGGGGGCGCCTGTCATGGAAGATGCCCGCTGCTCTACTTTTCCTCTAACTCTCAGGTGGGCCACGTTGCCTGCCGGTCGAGACGAGACTAAAGCATCCAGCACGTGGGCGCCTCCACCGTCGTGGTGGTCGGCATCGAGCGTGTGCGGCATCGCTAGCGTCGGCGCAGCGTCGAGGTGCTGGTCTGCCCGGTCCCTGATGACCGCATCCCGCGCAGATTGCCTCCGGAATTGATCTCCCCGCAGGAGGCCTTCAAACGCAAGCGTCACCAGCCATCCGGCGGGGGCTTTCGACAAAGATGGCGCGTTTCAGATTGCACGAACGCTGCGCCTGCTGCGACGGGCTCCGACCTGCCAGTCCGGCGCTGCCGCACTCGATGCGCATTCCGAAATGATACATGGACGGGTCACTCACGCGCGTCGCACATATTCACGTCGTGCCAACGCTACGTGTTGGCAGACCGCTGGCCGCAATTGATACAGCCGCGGCCTTCGAGCTCATGTCCTCCGTGCATGAGTGCAACTCCTGATCAAGCTGGGTCACATTCCCAGGTCCTTGCATGACAGATCCCGCCCGGTCGCGTGACAACCGGGCGGGTGGTTCTCTCAAAGACACTCGGCGAGTTGTTCGAGACTGAGATCCGCATCGATCGGTCCCGAATGCGCGATCACCACCGCGGTGATGATCCAGACCCCCAGGGCCGTCACCACGCGTGGGCTCATCTGCGCGACATCGCGCGAGGCTTCGAGAATCTGGATCATCTGCGACGCCCCGAGCGCCAGCTCGCGATTTGCAGCTTCCGGCGCGGCGGCAGTCTGGGGCAGAAGTCGCTCCCACTCGTCGTCGCTGCGCGCGGTGCGCAGCGCCTGCAACGCCTCCGGCCAGGCTTTCGGGAAATCCGTCGCGAGGCAAACGCCGTGCTCTTTTGCGAAGCTGCTGAGGCCGGTGGTCAGGGCCCAGATCAGATCGTTCGTGTTCCGCACGCCCGCGCGGTGCAGCTGGTGCGAAAGTTCCCGCGCGTATGTCGGCGCGAGGCGGCGAAAGATTATTACCGCAGAGATCTGCGGGCCGCGAATATGTGTGGTCTTGGTCATGATAATGATTCCTTGATGGAGAGGGTTACATCCGGGGCCGGAACAGGCCCCCGATGCGGAAAGAAAGGCACGTTGCGCGCGCATTGATCGGATCAGCTGCCGCTATGCGCGGCAGGCGTCGGCGACAGCGGGATAGGGCGGCGCTGCACGCGCCGGGCAACGGTAAAATTCCGGCCGCGCTGTGGACCGCGACGCCGCGGGCGAGGATCCCGCTCCCGGTCCGCGCGGATATCGCGCAGCGCATGCAGGCGGCCGCGCTCCGCGTTCATCCGCTCGAATGCATCACCGTCGAGCCGACCGATCACTGGCGTGCCGGTGGTCTGCGACGCGACAAACCCCGCATGGGCGAGCGGCACCAGCAGCCGCGACCGGATCGGGAACCGCGTCGGTCCATCCAGCCCTGCCAAACGATATTCAGTCCGGTGAAACACCGTGACGCTGCGGTCGCTCGATGCCGGACGACGCGCCGGAAAGGCCGGGACCAGCACGGCACAATGCCGGGCGCCGACCGTCTCGATGTCGAGCACTAGGCACGGACGGGCCGCCGGGCGCGCCGCCGCGGGCTGCCCCGCACCGGGAAACCGGAACATCACGACGTCGCCATGCGAGAGATGATTGCGCCAGTCGGCGCCGAGGGCCGGGGTGAAAGAGGATGTGGACGTATGGAGCATATGGCTCTCCTGTTTTGGTTTCGGCGCGCCGCCCTGCCCTGTCCCTGTCTTCGGGGGGGCGTTTCGTCCGGCGCGTCCACAAAAAGACGCGCCGGGCCGAACGGCCCCTGCCCTTTCTTCTCCATCCCCATCGAATCGGTTCAGCCTCCGGATCCACCATCGGTGATATTCTGGGGCTTCATTTCCCAACGCAGAAAATCCGTCGGTAGCAAAATTATCACAGCGGAGAAGGGAATGTTTCTCCGTCGCAGCCAGCAATACCATTTCAATTCCAGCGGCGCCGTTCGGAGCCGTTCGTGCAAAACCAAAGAAAGAAATTCCCATGGGCCTTCACGTCAGCTTTGACCTCCCCGACACCGACATCACGGTGCTCGAGGCAATTCACCTCAGTTTCCTCACCTTGTTTCTTGAAGAGCTGCCCGAACCGGTCGATGACGGCCATACCGATTTTTGGGTCGAGGCCTCGCTCCTCGATGAGGTTGAACTGACGTTGATCGAGAGGTTCGATACTGCCGGGGTCTCACCGGCCATTTCGGCGGCCACGGCGATCGAGGATCTCAGGCATCACAGCGAGGACGCATTCGACCACGAGACATTGCTGCACCTCCATCTCGGCGCAGTGCGCCGGTTGCGCCAAGCGGTCATGGAGCATGGCCCGCTGGTCTGTGCCTGGTCGGCCTGATGTCACGCAACCGCACCCCGGCCAATGAACCGAGATCATCTTCAAAGCGGCACAGGGCACTGCCGCTCGTCCATCCGGAAAAGACCATGACCATGCAGACCAATCGGCCCCGACAGTATGATAGTCAAACACTCGGCTTGCGCGGCCTCGTGAGGGCCTCCCTCGGCGCGAAGCGCCATGTCCGGCCCCGGCGGCCCCGCACTGGCCTTGCGCCTCATATCAACCGCAACAAAATCGACCCTCTCCATATCGCGAGGCACCCCGGTAGATCGGTTGCGAAGATTACGGTTCAGATCGTCAGAGCTACCATTCGTCGTTGCCGACGACAATTCGACGGCCACTGCAGATCAAATGTAGCGGCGTTGATCCGCCAGATACCCTCAATGTTCGATGTAGCTCGCTTGTCGCCTGCATCATCACCGTCAAAGGACGCTGCAATATGACCAAATATGATCCGTGGAGCTACATGGCGAAAGCCTCGGTTCCTCGCGCCCCGGTTCGCTTCCAGGCACGATCGACCGATTACACGCGCTACCTCACGCCTGTTGACACGGCGCGTCCCGGCGAGCTTGTCGCGATGATCAGCACCTGTTTTCGAGATCGCGACTACAGCCTGCTGTCGCAACGCTATCTCGAAACCTTCGCAGTCCACGGCACCCGCGACCTCGAGTGCAGGCATTTCCACGAGCTTTCCGAAGAGATGTCGGACAAGGCGGCTCAGATAATTGGACGAGAGCTTGCTCTCAAAAGCCACCCTTGGGTGCCGATGCCTCACGGCGACCAAGACGAAAGCCAAGTGACAATTCGGATGGCGCATTTCTCCGATGCATTGATTTCCGTGAATGATGATTGGCTGAACGAAAGCACGGAAGCAGGCACTGTCGTGCCTCCAATCCTGATTGAAATGACGCCTGCCTCGGATCTGATCTCGGCGAACGAAATCCGGTGGAAAATTCGACGTTACCTTGCCGTCCTTCGCGCGGTGCTGCGGCCTACGCTCGGACAATCGAGCGATTGGCACATCTGCCTGCCGGAACTGGAAGACCTGATGTCCGAGGATGCCCGCGCCCGCTTCTGTCGCGCGCCGACGCCGCAGCATTGATATGTCACTCGATCTCGCCAGCCGGGTTCTCGGCTCATTGGCTGTCCGGAAAATGGTTGAACTCGCGGAGGGTAGGTCTGGCCGATTCCGGCCCGGGCAGGGTGAACCCCCCGGTGGACGTGACCGTGGCGATGACATCCCCGCCCTCGGCCCGCCGTCAGGCCGGGAGCGCGCGCGAGCGGACGCATTCCGGGGGCATTGTCGGTTTGTCGACGTTGCCCGGCTTCATGCATGGCGACCGCGCATGATCAGCCAGGTTTCACCACCGCGCCTGAAGAGCTTCCGGTTCCCTCGGTCCATCATCTCCTGTGCCGTCCGGGCGTACTCGCGACTCTGACACCGGATCTGCCAGATTCTGCCTCGTCCGCGCAGACCTTCGACGGTCAGAGACACGGCACGAGCCGGTTCGCCCTGCGCCGCCGGCGGCCTTTCGGAGGATGAATGCCGCCGCGCTCCGCGTGATGGCGTTGGGCGGGGGTTTCCCAGCTCTGCGCGATCAGCGACAAGAGCGTTTGCTTCCGCGCCACCAGATCATCGGGCAATTGCCCGATGGCCGGGTTTCCGGTGGAATCACATTCGAAGCGAGGGTCGTCTCTTTTGACCCGCACCCGGCGCGCCAGGACGAAGCGGCTCGCCATATCGAGGCCGCAGGCAGCAAAGTCGGCGTTCAGTCGAATTTCGAAACCGACATTGGCTCTTTCACGCGACGTCGTTCCATACGCCAGAAGGATTTCATCCTCCGTTGTTTCAAGCACCAGAGACGGCCGCGCGTAGGGTGAGAGACCCTCTTTATAAGGAAACCTGAACGACACGATATCGCCTGGACGGATCTGCGGCGTGATTTGACTTGACATGCTTTACTCCTGTTCGGGCACCGGCCGCGCCGATGCGGTGGTACCAGCCACACCGCATCGGCGCGCGCCTAAGCCCGACGCTTCTGAACTGCACAATGCACAGCGCAGTGCCTGAGCGGCCCCCAGAGCTTCCTAGCCTGCTGCAAGGCTTCTCCGTCGCTGTCCGCGAGGACGAAGGCGAATACGTCGCGCGCGTAGGGACGCTCCTGCCGAAGCGCAACCTGGCGGACCCGTTGCGTCAGCGATGCTGGCAGGTCCGCCAACAGGTCGGCCGGTCGCGTGCGGTTACGTTTCAGGTAGGCCTTGGCCGCGTCGACGGTCGGGAAGACATCCGGGGCATCCTCAACCAGCCCAGGCGCCGAGAGGCGAAGCCCGCCCTGGCGCGCCAGTCCCTCGATCAAGGCCGCTTCATGGCGTTTCGGCTTGTAGAGGTCCCAGCTGACAAGCCGGTCCACAGGCAGGCCCGGGATCGGAATGTTGCAACCCAGAATGACCCGCTTCGGTGTTTGTGTCCGCGCCAGTCTCAGACGTTCGACGAGTTGGCACGTGGCCAGCTCGCGCGTCTGGCGCTGAACCCTGCGGATCAGGGGATCCGGATGGCACGGCACCAGAACAGCCAGGGCATCGCCATTCTTCATCTCATAGGGGGTTTCGATCTGCGGGAGGCGGAGCAAGCCATCCTCGCCCGCCGCAAGAAACGCCAGGTCGGCGTCCGGTCGATCTCCCCACAGTGCGCGCCCGTAGTCCTCCAAAACCGTCACAGGCAGTTCCTCGCGGCCGATCACGATAACCGCAGAACAGTCCCGGTACCGGTTTGATCCCAGGGCCCTGCCCCCGAACCAGAGCCAATGCGCGCCATGCAGGGCGGTGTTGAGCATGAAGTTCGAGACGTCATCGTCGGTCTTGCCCGTGAAGTCGTGGCCCGCGTCCTGAAAGAAGGACAGGATTACCTTGCGGCTTGCGCCCACCAGGACTCCGCCACCCCGCTCGAGCCGATCCCGCAGCACTTCGCGGACGACCACACGATGCCACGCCTCACGCAGTTCCCGCCCGTTCAGAAGGCTGCCATGAGTCATCCGCCTGTCATGGATCTGGACGACGTCTGCATTCGGGCGCAGCAGCATGTGCGACGTGTGGCGGATATCACAGCCAAGCGCTGTCAGGATTTCGGCGTCGGCGTCCGCGTCAAGCAGCAGCATCGGCTCCCGGTGCTGCAGGTCATGCTTGCGGTTCAGCCGCAGGATCGGACCGTCACGACCGCGCTCCAGGCGCAGCCGTTCGGTTGTGGTCCGTCCCTTCTCCCTGGCATCTGCAAGGCAGGTCCACACCGCTGCAAACCACGATACGTGGCGCGCGTTTTGCTCGGCTTGAGAAAGAAAGCGCTCCTGGCAGGCTGCGGATTGATCCGGCCGTAGCGCAGGATCGGGTGCATGCGCCCGGTATTCGAGTTGCGCCAAACTCCTGTAGTCTTCGGCAGAGTATTCAAGTTCCAGCGGAGATTTCCCGGCGCTCATGTGATCGACGACGGCCCGCGCCGCGGTTAACAGATCCGCTTGCCGTGCAACGAGCGCATCTTGGCGCTTGCCGCCGCGATCTTGCGTGCGCAGGAATGTTCTCGGCATGGTAAAATCTGCCGCTGGAATGCTTATGGAAGAGAGCTGCTGCGCCCAGAATGTCTCGTCCACGACGCGCAGGGCCGGACTGGCATCGGTTGGGTCCGGAAAGCCGAGGTATCGGGTCGCCATGTAGCGATGACTTTGTCCGCCGGCCGAACCGAACTGGCGGTTGTAGGCACAGCTGTCGAAAAACACGCAGCGTTGCTCGGGATCCGAGGAGCTTTGGCAAAAACTCTCACGGATGCGGAGTCCGAGCCGCACGCCACGCTCCACGAGGTCTGCCTTGCGGCACATCTTCAGGTCGTCCTGGTCGGGATCGGGTGCGGACCGGCCCCTGATAATTTCCGTATCCGTGCCGAGTTCACCTGCATGCGCCGCCGCCTCGGCGACAAGCGCCAGGGTGGGCGCATGAAAGCTCACCGCCTGCCCCGCCATCCGCTTGGCGAGCAGTTCGCGCGCCGCTCGGCTCTTTCCCGCGCCGGGACTCGCTGCGAGCATGGCCACCGGAACGGGCGCATTTTCAGCGCCCTCGTCAATAGCCGTCAGGACATCGATCGCGTCGTCGAGCGCAGCGTGCAGCCGATCAACGGACTCGGAAAGTGGTGTGAAAAGCGTGGCGGGGGCCGACGACCTGGAGCGGTAGGCTCCATGCCCGCCGAAACGGCCGGAGGAATCGCGCGGTGGGGAAGCAGGCGGGGAAACATTTGTCATGATTGGACCTTTGGAAGTTGTTCCAAGAAGGTCGGTCGATCATGAACTGGACGATAATCGCCCCGCTAAAAAAGTGTCACGCCGGTTATGGAATGTCATGACCGGCATGACCCCAATTGCTCATATGGCCACGGTGCCAACCCTAATCATCCTGAAGGCATTGCTGATAGGGATCGCGCACCGGGATTGTCGTTTTGAAGCGGCCCAGGATTCCGACCGATTGCCGGCACGAAGTGGGCGGGCTCGCCCGCGCACATCATGCCAATGGATTGCCCGGATTGGGCCATGGTTCTGACCAATGGGCCGGGAACAAGTGGCAAAACTACCCTTTGGAGGCATCTTTGGCATCAGCACATTGCATACGCTGTGAATCGGAATTCGAACTGACACGCAAAGACCGCAAGTTCTGCACCTCCCGCTGTCGAAGCCGCCATGGACAAGACAAGGCACGCCGCGACAGCCCGGTGAACTCGTCGAACAGTAAAGCAAAGCTGCGTGAGAACATGGAACTGTTCAATCGGGTCCTCGCCCTGACTGAAGGATATCACAAGACACCCAAAGCTGAGCGCCTCGGCTACCTACGGGACCTCGTCGCAATTGCGCGAGCCGACGACACGAAGACCCGCGCCGTGCTGGCCAACCGCTACTTGGTATATATCAAAGATCCGAAACTTAAATCCATGATCAGAAGACATGGTTTCCCGGAGCCGATCGGTCGAATCGTCGACAAGTATTGCAGACATTTCTGGGGTGCATCAGGCCGTGAGGTCGTGATCGGGTTCGCACCCGAACCGCCAACTGGCGAAATCATTGCAGACGGCTCCGACAGCACGCACCAGCGGGCCAGAGGATCTGGGCGCAAAACGTCTTCACCAGTCTAGTAAGTATAATTTACCCAGCAAGATTGAGGGCTTTGCAGGTCCCTGAGGGCCTCGGTCGCGAGGTGCGAAGTTTGTCGTCCGTTTCTTTACGATCAGACGACAAACCCACACACCTGCAATTAAATTAAAGGTCTAAGCCGTTCATTCGCTGAAACGCAATGGAGGCCAACAAAGAATATCCCCCTGACAGTTTTACGGCATGGCCGCCGCGTTTTCCTGCCTCGTTCATGCGGCAGGAAAACGGCGGGGACCGCCGGAAAACCCTTTCGCACAACCCCACAACATCAAAGAGGCTCCCTCATGACTGACGACCGATACACTCCAAAAATGATCACCGACGGCAAAACTCTGCTCGATCAACTCCTGAAAAGTTTCGCCGAACGCGGCATCACGGGCCTGCGCCCCGCTGGCGACGATCCCACGCCTGACAGCGCACTTTACCATCCGGACAACTTCGCCGCAGTTGTCGTAAGGCGCAACAAGTGGGGCTGGACCGCCGACGTTGTTCTGAAGGCCGTTCCGAAGGGATGGCCCGATGTGGTCGGAACTCCGGAGGCTGTCCCGCTTCCGACAGAAAACCATGCCTTGTTCGCTGGTGCGGCAATTCTCCTTGATATGCTAACGAGCGCTCAAGGTATTCCAGCCGTTGGCGCGAGCGTCGCGAGGCTCTAAAAAGACTGGCTTGGCGGCGCAGTGCCGCCAAGCCAGCTGATCATGTGCCATTGCGTAATGCGACCGGCGTTTCCTGACGTCCCCGAGAAGGTCGGCGACGAGGATGGGTGTGACGGTGATGGAGCTGCGGCGTTCATCTCTTGATCTCTGTCCTTTCGACTTCCAGGTGGCAACGTCGTCAGCCCCGCCGTGCCGCCTCGATCGCCGCGACGTCGATCTTCTGCATGGTCATCATCGCCGCGAAGGCACGCTCGGCCTCGGCCCCGCCTGCGGCGATAGCCTCGGTCAGCGTCCGTGGCGTGATCCGCCAGTTGACGCCCCATCTGTCCTTGCACCAGCCGCATTCGCTTTCGCGCCCGCCGTTGCCGATGATGGCGTTCCAGTAGCGGTCTGTCTCCTCCTGGTCGTCTGTGGCGACCAGAAAGGAAAATGCCTCAGTATGCGGAAAGATTGGCCCGCCGTTGAGGCCGATGCAGGGGATGCCGAGCACGGTGAACTCGACGACCATGACGTCTCCCGCCTTGTTGCCGGGATTGTCCATGGGCGAGCGGTGGATCGCGCCCACCTTGCTGTCCGGGAATGTCGCGGCGTAGAAGCGGGCGGCCTCTTCGGCATCCTTGTCATACCAGATGCAGATGGTGTTCTTCGGTGTCATGTCGTCCTCCTTCCGTGTTCGGTCGCGGCAAGGTCCAACGGTTGCACCCTCGCGATCATGTCGGTTCGTTCTCGGCAAAGGTCGCCAATTGTGCGGCCAGCGCCCTCTCGAAGCCGGGCCGCACCAGGCACCGCTCCAGATAGGCAGAGACCGTCCGGTAGTTCGCGAGGACCGGTTCGTCCTGCAAGCCCCGCAGGACAGTGGCCATGACGATATCGGCGACGCCGAAGCGCCCCATCAGCCAGTCGCGACCATCGAGCCAGCCCGCCAGGGATTTCAGCCGCAGGTCCACCAGCCGCTCGGCATGGGGCCGGAATCCGGCCACCCAATCCTCTCCGGCATGGAACGTGCCCGGCAGGATCAGGTTGTCGATCTTCGGCTCCAGAGAGTTCAGCGCGGCGAACACCCACGCCTGCGTCTGTGCCGCCTCCTGCTCATCCCGCGGACGCAGGACGTCCGACCGCTCGGCGATGCGCAGCAGGATCGCACCGGATTCGAACAGCTGAACCTCGTCGTCGCGATAGGCCGGAACCTGCCCGAACGGCTGCCAGCGGCGATAGTCCGGCGCATCCGCATCCCCCTCTGACAGCAGATGGACATTGTAGTCGAGCCCCGCCTCGGCCAGCGCCCAACGCGGACGGATGTCCTTGACATAGCCTTGGGCGAAGGGCGGCACCCAGGCGAAGCTGCTGATCGTGATGGTCATGCGACCGCCTCGGCGCAATCCGCGCGGTCGGGTCCGCGCGATTGCCTGTTATCCTGCAGGATCGCCCATTTGATGCCGAACGGGTCTTGCAGAAGGCCCCAGTCGTCGCCCCAGAACTGGCGTTCATAGGGCATGACCACAGTACGGCCCGTAGCGACTGCGCGATCCCACCATTCCCGGCCATCGGAAACGACGAGTTGCAAATGCCCGAAATTGGCCGAGGGCGCCGGACCGTCGCCCATGTGGTCGGTCAACATCAGCATGCCGCCGTTGATCGAGACCTGGGCATGCATCAGCCCGGGTTCGCCATCGGGGCGGGGCATCCGCCCGGCATCCGCGGCCGCGAAGGCGCGTATGTAGAAGTCGCAGGCATCGCCCGCCCGGCCGTCCATGGCCAGATAGGGAATGACGCCCTGCATTGGATCAGGTTCTGTCATCGGTTCCTCCCTGCGACAGTATGGGCTGTTGAGTCGTCTCAGTTACTTTGATATCAAAGTAACATGAATGACGCAATCTCAGATATCCTGCCCCGCGAAACGGTCCTCCACATCCGCGACACCTGCCTGTGTCTTGCTGCGCAACGCGCCGCGCGGCGCCTGGCGCGCAGGTTCGATGCCGCGCTGAAGCCCTTCGGCCTGACCAACGGCCAGTTCTCGCTGATGGTCGCCCTGAACCAGCCCGAGCCGCCGCCCATCGGCCGCCTTGCGCCCTTCCTCGGGATGGACCCCTCGACCCTCACCGCGGCCGTCAAGCCGCTCGCCCGGCGCGGTCTGCTGACGGTGGAGCCCGACCCGGACGACCGCCGCTCCCGCCGCCTATGCATTACGCCGGACGGCGTCGTGCTGATGCAGCAGGCGGTGGAGGTCTGGGGTGCGGAACATGCAGCGCTTGAAGCAGGGCTGGGCGAGGGTTCGCCTGAGAGCCTTCGACGAGGTTTGGCTGAAATCGTATGATTTCAATAGTGAACGTCGGATGAGGCAGCGTGATGCCAGATTCCGCGCGTCACAATCCGAGCCAGCCAAGGCGATTTCAACACAACCTCTGTCGGTATTGTGGCCGACACGGCAACGTGCCGCCCTACCGGCGATTGGCCCGGAGGCGCAACTGCGCCGTACCCGGGCCTGTCGAAAGTGAGGCCGATGGCCTCATCCGAAGGGATCGTATTCCGATACGATCACGATCTCGTCGCCGTCGATTTCATCGGCGGGGACAGCGCCAAAGGTTCCATCCCCTGCCTGGAAGACGACGATCGAGACCATGAGGGTGGCGGCGAGGGAGGCGGCGAAGGCGTGTGCATCTTTGCGGGACATCTGTTTGGCTCCTGTCTTGGAGGCGGGGGGCCGTCCCCCGCGCGACAGGACCCCGCAGGCCCGAAGACTGGCTGACATCACCGGGTGCGTTCGGCTCGTCCGAATCCGCCCGGCGGCACGGGCTTGCCCCGTAGTCCGACCCCTCGCGGGTTGATCTCGAAGACAGTGTTTGGGCCAAGGAAGGGAATGGCGAGCGGGGGTTGGTGCCCTGACGACAGGAGCCGGATTGTCGCGCTGATGCTTACGTCCGCCTGCCTTCCGGCCAGGCTCCTGGTTGAAAACCCCTTCCTCGGGGATGAAACCTTGGTGCCCCGCGAACTCAAAGGACCGGGTTGTGATGAGTGAGAGGCCCGCTCTTCGGCAGGCCCCTCGCGTTTCAGTGGGACTCAGGCAGCGTATTCCGCGCCCCCTGCCCCATCGCCTTCATTGTCGCCGACAATCTCCAGACGCGCATTGCGAAAACCCTCCCTGGCGGTCCAGAGCTCGGCCGCGGTGACGGACTCGGTCAGATGCAGCAGTTCCGTGTTGCCGCCGAAGTCGAGCAGGATGCGTACCTGCCCTGCTTCGGGTTCCTCGGCCACCTCGAACGTCAACTTGCTGTCGGTCGAGTGCGTCCGCATGATGGTGACGAGGATATGGGCTGATAGGGGATGCATGATGAGCGGGACGGCTTGTGCATTCTCTATACCCAGTTGATTGCACCCTACGCTCCACGCACCATGCCCTCATAAGTGTATAGGATGCAGGCTACCGCTGATGTTCTGACTGATCTCCTCCCTACTCTCCTCCCCACTATACTTCTCTCATCTCTACTACTGTCTGCCTGTCTGTCTTTCC
>Ga0307931_1002281_pt1 | contig 12325 bp, 13 predicted proteins | sample OrgLakmetageno47_FD_201816 | JGI IMG/M metagenome (GOLD analysis project Ga0307931, IMG submission 201816) | Saline water microbial communities from Organic Lake, Antarctica - #47 | ecosystem: Environmental > Aquatic > Non-marine Saline and Alkaline > Saline | place: Antarctica: Organic Lake... | reverse complement strand
CGCCACGGCAGTTACTGACTGGTTGGGTATCGCATTCTCGACCGATTGGTTGTCCACAGATGACTTGGGGCAGGACGTTGGAGAACGCGCTCAAAAGTAAGGGCATTTCAAAGGATTTCGATGAGTGAATCGCCATTGCCAAGGACAGGTCGAAGTGGAGACAGCTTACTCGCTCCATTCCCAAACCTCCTGATGCCTGATGGCTGAGGGACACCTCGAGAGAAAATGATTACAATTGCATTACGCAAAAGGACACTCAGCCCAGTCAGACTTGTTCTGAAGGTTACCTTTTTCTGTTGCTATTTGCCACAGTGGTGTTTCTTTGTATTTTGGGGAGTATTAACTAGAAACTAGACTAGACTAGAGGACACTACAAGATCTAATTGTACGTACGTCCGTACGTCAACAATTCTGATCTTCAGAATTTTGCGTTTCAAATCAATACATTAGATTAGATTAGATTATAATCCCCCAGTGTAAAGAAAGACAAGGGCAGAAATAGGACGCTCCAGTGATCTGTATTTGCACTTGTGGCATGTATCTGCGCGCTCCAGAAGGCTCTATCTGGCGTCTTTCCTCCGACCAAGTCGGCGGGGTCTGTACCAGGTCGAAGCTTTTCAAAGGTTGGAGAGTTAGGGGAGTCCACAACTTTATAAAATAATTACTCGAGCTCTTAAAGTTTTCTCCTTAGGATTGGAGAGTTTCGAGAGTCTGCAACTTAAGTAAGCCCTGCAAAGCAGAAGGGTAGTAAAGCAATATGTATACTGTACTTGTATTGTGTACGCTTCTATTTCAAAGTTTTTGGTGCAGGCTCAACTCTTTCCAGTCCTCAGGAAATTTAGTTTGCGAAGTTAATTTGAGTCGTCGACTCAATGCCTTCGGATACACAGTTGACCGTGTCGCTAACGAGAATTGTTCAAACAATACTGCGAGCTTCGTTGAGCGTGAAAATGCACTGCTTGGAGATACGGAGCATTTGGAGTACCTTGACGTTATCTATCTGTATCTACATGCAAAAGTATTTGTATCTTATTTGTACAAGAATGCGAATGATTTTCCGGTGAGGAAAGCGGCTAAGATTCTTCAGCATTTGAACTGCGTATCGGCACTATTATCTGTTTCGTGTCCGTAGTTGTGCTGCGAGTACGCGGTGTCGTTACTCCGGTTCATTCTACGTCCGTACGTCAACAATTCTGATCTTCAGAATTTGGATGCCTTGGAATTTTGTTTTCAAGAGTTTGGAAATTCCATAAAGAGTTTGTCCCAAGGTCGTCTCAAACACTTCGAGTTCTGTGCTAACTTTGCGAAGCTAAAGAGAAGGTTGCGAAGCTTTCGACTCAAACGCTTCGAGGTCTACGTGAACTTTGCGAGGAACTCAACTCTAATGAGTGTGAAATTCGTGGTTGCAAAGCTTTCGTCTCAAACGCTCCGAAAGAGCTCTTCGTTTCGAACTCTTCGTAGGCTACACGAACAACTCGCGAAGCTTTCAACTCTAATTAAACTTCACGGTGTGCAGTTCATACACGGCTTCACTACGACCTTAGTAATGCACCAAGCGCGTCTAATGTTGCCTCTCCGTCTCCAGAGTTTCAATGGAGTCAATCGTGTCTGACCATTTGGAGAACTCAGAATTCCTCTGCTGCGCGCATTTCCAGCTCCGAGTCATCTTCCTCATTCGAAATACGACACTCAAATGACCCAAATATTCCTAGAGGAGTACATCTTTATGGGTTTAGCTCTATGATAGGAAGGGACCGCTAGGCCACAAGCGGCCCGCTTGCATGTTGCTGTTTGTATTTTTGAGGGAGGAGGCTTTTCTATTCACTGCCACTCCGCGGACGAGGAAGGAGTTCCTGTCCCGTCAAAGCCTCTTATGGCTCAGGGGCAGAACAATAGGCGCCTTGCGCGCTGAAAGGCACACTTTGACCTCTGCCGAGTGGACCTCGTGTTCCGCATGTCACGAGCTTCTTTGCTCGCGCGCCTTCCTCTTTATTGTTCTGCGGAGTGCGCAACACCCACAAATTCCTCGCTTTTTGCAAATTTTCCGAGGAATTTGGCCAATGCCCCTCTCCCTCCTGGATCATTCCGCACTTGCTTTGTTTGCGCAACGCACGCGCATTCCCACTGGCTTCTGTGCCATTTGGGTTCGTATTAGTTCGAGTTCGAGTTCGAATTTCGGTTGACCTCGCGTTTTGAATTTTGGACCGCGTTTGGCATTCGCAATTCGCACCTAAGTCGAGGATCGAGGAGCCGGAGTTATCAGATTGAAGGCGGAAGGCCAACAGGTAGATCGGACACGCGAAATGCAGCCTGCTGTGGTATAGCTGTTGACAATAGCTATCAACAGCAGAGAGAAACATATACAATACAAATTATACACAAACAAAGATATCAGAGCGCCTGAGCAGCACCGTGCGCCGAGCGGCCACCAAGTCAACGAAGTATAACCAAAAAAGTAATTGTGCACTTGCCCATTGCTCCATTGCTCTATTGGTATTGGTTTTGGTTTCGTAGGTATATCGGTTTGTGAGTTTGTGTTTGTGCATATGCGGCGCCCTGTGACTGCAACTGTAGATGCAACCGGCGGCTGGTCAGCTGGTCAGGTGGTGCGGTAGTTAGAATACCCTCCTGCCCTCCTTGCTTATCGTCTGTCGTTGGTGCCCTTATCCTTATTCCATACGAGTTATGATAGTAACACAATACACAATAAAATTTCTGTCGTGGCTCGTGAGTGGCTCTACTCTCTACTCTCTATCACCCTCACACAGAGATAACTTAGCTAGCAGTTAGCCCCAGCTCCTCGAGCCACTCCTTGTATATGGTGCTGTGGTATTCTAGTTGTATTCTAATTGTATTCTAATTGTATTCTACTTGTTAAGAGCCGTGCTGGCGGGAGCACGGCGAAGCATTGAAGGTGTCAAGGAAGGTGTGTGACGGAAGTGCGAGGATGGTCTCGGCATTCTTGATGGTGGAAATCTTGCGTATGGAGGGGGAATCGTCGAGAGCGACCAATAGGGCCGAGCGAGGGGGTGGAGCGGGGTAGTACTGACTGGAACAGGAGGTGGTGGTGGAAGGGGTCGTGGGAGGGCGGCAGGTTACCGTAGGCGTTGATGTCAAGTGGACCGGAGAGATCGAGGTCAAAACTGGCGTCGTTTTGGGGATCGGGGGGCTTGAGGGCGAAAAAAACGGGGCAGGTGTCGATGAGTGTGCGGCGGTCCGCATCATTGAGTGGCCAGCGGATGTAGGGGGTGTGAAGTCCATCGAAGGCGGGGTTTAGGCAGAAGAGTACGTGGGAACTGTGTTGGCGTGGGGCGGGAGCGGCGGTGGGATCGACGATGTTGGATTCGGCGATCTGAATCTCAATGGGGATGGCGGCCTGATGGCCAGAGAGGATGAACTTCTGCACAAGGTAGTGCTGGCATTGCCCACTGGAAAGCGCAAGGGGAGAACGGTTGACGTGGAAACGACCGCTTGGAGTAAGATGGTTGGTGATGCGCAAGGCGGCGAAAGCGGCCGGGTCGTGTTGGTTGATCGTTTTGGAGACGAGGGGAAGGAACTGTGGAAGCATAGTCAAAAAGATGTCTTGGGCAGAGGAAGCGGTGCAGGCAATTGATACACTTTATACTTTATCAAGGCAGAGTCGCGTCCATTAAGAGCCGTGCTGGCGGGAGCACGGCGAATTGGGAATTAGTGGGATATATTTAGCGCAGAATTGTGTTATGATGAGAAACGTTTTTTGGTGAAAAGACAAAGCGGGGAAAGTTTCGGGGATATCGGAATTGGGATCGGAATATTCTATGGATGGAATCTGGAACTGCCGGAACGAATTCGGTCGATCACTGATTGGAGCATCACACATAGGGAGCAATCGATCGTGTCGTCAGTCTTTGCAGAGGGCAGCAAAAGGAATCGGAAGCACGTGGGGAAACCCACGAAGTAGGGGAGGAACCCGTGTGGCTGATCAACTTGTATTCTAACCGAAGACCAAGCAAAATAATGCACCTAACGCTTGCGAGTGTCTTTTCGAGAATTGAGTGAAAAGTGAGCGCGCAGATCATCGATTTGGGCAATCTGCGGCATCAGAGTTCTCCCACGTGGCAATTGAGAATGTGGTCGCAATTATCATTGCGATGACGCCAAAAATTGCGATGGTTTTATCTCTCGTTGAGTGCCCACCGACGATCTTATCGTGAAATGCTGACGAGTAGATGAAGGCAAGTGGAAGGCTGCACAAGGCGCCAACGAGAGCTACGAGGTTGTCCAGGGAACCTCCGAGAAGAATAGAGAGCACGCCTGTGAATAGTACGATTGCACTTCGAACTCCATTCCGCTGCCACATTCTTTTCTGACTCTCTTCAGGTTTTGCCTTCGGAAGAGACGACATGACCCTAGCCTCAGCGACTTGGATGACAGGAAACAACATTAACGGATAGGTGAAAAGGAGGGCAACGCAGTAGCCGAGTTGAACTAAAATCGTAAAAGCACTGTCGTGAGGAAGGTCACTAGAAACTGCAGCACTCACATCATCTCCAAAAGAAAGATAACCAATCGTGCCAATGAACAAATAAAACATTAACAGCCCAGCAATCGTTTCATTGAGGACAGCTTTGTATCTTGGCCGCAGCTCCTCACTCGTAGTGGTCCAAAGAGGTAGCACCAGCCCAATGCCTTCGAACGCATAAATACAACTTCCAGCAAAAAGTGGGAAGGTCATGGGTTTGAAAAGGAACACGCCTCCGAGTTCCACGTTTCCGTGCCCCACTGGCGGATCTTCTTCGACGAGACCAGCAAGTCCATTAGTGCCAAGGTGATATATGCAATAGCCAATAATGTAGAAAAGACCAGAAGTGATCAGAAAGGTAGCGATGGCGTTGGTCAAAGAAAAGAACTCTAGATCGCGCACGAATGACAGGGCAATGCAGAAAGGCATCTGAGCTAGAATAAGACCCCAAGCCGGCAAAGTGATATCGCAGTTGCTCAGAGTCCACATTATTTCTTTCAAATTCACGGCAATGAAGTTTAAGTAGACGCAACAAAATCCCAATTGCGAAGCCACGAGGCTTATTTCGACAAACTGCCGCCCCCTTGCGCCGTAAGCTCTTTGCCCTACGTCTCCGTAGTCGAAATGTTGAACGGTTGGGGGGGGAGGTTGTGTTTCGCTTTCGGTCGAAATATTTTTAGGCTGTTGAGTTTCCTCGCTAGTAACCACTGCATCATAGGTAGGTGCTACAGTCCACACCTCTGAGTTTAGTATTTGAGCGGCAGAAGTTGTTTCCTTGGTCATGAAGGTCGCACAGTCAATCAATAGGTTCATGCACAGAATGGAGATGACTGCAACCGCCGATAGGCCCACAATTGCACCAATGAGGCCGGCATTCGAAAAAGCACTCGGTAGGAAAAGCACAGCGCTGCCCACAAAGGCTTTGATAATATTCAAGCGCAGGCGAGTGATCTCATATTGAGACACCGAATAAGCCGATGATGGTTGGAACTGCTCATTCAAGAGGGTACTGCCGTCACAGTGCATTGGTGAAACAGATGTTGCAACTGTGGCAGCGTTGTTGGAGTCGCTATCCGCAGCAGATGGCATACGCTTAGGAAGACCAAATGTTCAACGCCAGCTACTCTAAGCAAGTGGCCCTGCAGATTACTTCTGTGTGTGTGACCTTCTTGCACTGTGCCCCTGCGATGACCGGGCAAAACCTCTGTACTGTGTCTGTATGGTACGCTAAAATACTGTCATAATTTTTCATAAACCCACGTAATCTCGCTTGACATGCCAGGTCCAAACAGGTCAACAGAACAACATCAGAACGAAAGCTTCAAGAAGTCAAGAAGTCAAGAACAACCTAAAACAACTGTGTAAGTATTTCCTGTTTTGTATCATATTAGGTCTTTGGCCAAAAGCTGCAAGAATCTCAAGATCTAAAGCAGAGTGATGAAAGATAAGTACAGCATCTCTAACTCCGTCACGTAGTTGTGTTATCACGTTATCACTCTCTATCGCATGCCAAGCTAGCAAGAAGCCAAAAGAAATAGCTTTCTTTAAGGAAGGCCCTGTCGCATCTTTCACGATGCATCTGACCTCAGTTCTTCTTTTCACTTCGTCAATCATTCCATCAAGAGCCTGGCTTACTTTATCACTTCACATGGTGCCAAGAAGGGCAACTTCTAGCAGGCAGTATCAACACGCGGGTGTCGCGTCGACAGGGACTAAGCTACCCACAATTGAGGAGGAAAATCTCCCTCACGCAGATGTATCTGAATGGGTCGTGTTTAGCGACTTGCACTTGAGCGATCGCTCCCTACCGACATGCCTCGAGGTTCTCGAAACAGTGCACAGTACAGCCAAGAATCGCGGCGCAGGAATTGCATTTCTTGGAGATTGGTGGCATGTGCGTGGAAGCCTTAACGTTAAGGTATTGAATGCCTGCCTCGATGCGTTGTCAGAGTGGGAGACTCCAGTGATACTGCTACCCGGGAACCACGACCAAGTCTCCCTCGGTGGGCTCGAACACGCATTGACACCTCTTGCCTTCGCTCTCCGCCGAGCAGGGCCCAAGCAATGTGTGGTCATCGACAAACCCTCGATCTTTCTGGGTGCCTTATGGGTGCCTTACATGCGAGACCAAGATGCTTTGGCTGAAGTTTTGCGGTCGCCGCAAGCTCTGGAAGCTAGCGCTGTGTTTTGTCATGCCGAGGTGCGCTATCTTGCATACATTCCCCGAAAGTACTCAAAGCTCTCCTCACACGCGTGATACCTTTACAGGTTACCGGTGCTCGGATGAATGATGGCCTTACCACACGTCGTGGGATCGCACCTGCAGACTTTCCGTTGCCTTCAGCTTCACTATCTGCTGACGAGACGAAGAAGAGTGGCAGCAGAGGGGAACACTTAAGAGACTGGCCCTTGGTTCCAATAGTATCAGGACATTTTCATAAGCCACACATTGTCCGTGGGGCAGGGCGAGTTGTGCGCTATTGTGGGTCACTTTGGCAAACGTCGCACTCGGAAGCGGGTGAGCGCAAAGCCCTCCTTGTCTATGCTCGAAGCAAAAAGGGTTCCGACATGATTGAGACATCTAAAGGTTTTTCCAAGGGCGAGTGGAAATGCATAAGCTCCACTGAGATCACGATTGGGCGACGGCATTTCCGAGCCAATGTTAAGGATATCCAACAAACTTTTCAAGGAGATCTCGAAGATGATGTCCTTCATGCTGACAGTGGCCTCGTGTTCAGTGCTCCTGGTCCGGTGCCACCCAGCCCGCATGGTGGTTTATCAGTGGCATCTTCTTCAGTTAACGATGAAGTTTTATCAACGCCTCAGCCTGGCGATCGACTCATCGTTGAAGTGTCTTCCAGTCGAGTTTCAGCGCAAGCACTTGCCGAGGTGCGGGCTCTTCGCGACAAAGGTGTCCTAGTCGAGCTCAGGAGGCCTCCAGCCCGACGATTGGATCATGTGCCTGACGAACCATTAAGCATGGAGGAATTCGAGGACGCAGCTTTAAGTGCTTTCGATGGCTGGCCATTAAGTGACAAAAGCATTGCAGAGGCTCCAGTCCCACCACGAAAAAGTGTTGAAGCACTTGCACCAGAAAATTTGTTTCGCGCCTACGTTGAGCATATATTTGGTTCAGATATCATTGAATCAAAAGAAGGAGACGAGGTGCCTGAGGTAAAGACGGCTTCCGGTTCCTCTGATTCGAAGCTTAAGCAAATGCTGAAAGGGACAGCCTTGGGTTACGACGGGTTCAATGAGGCGTTGCGACTGCTAAATGAAGTAGACAGTGCTGCGATCTCGAATGCTATGCCGTCAAGCATGCCTGACCCTACTAGCGGCAACGCCACATCCACACATCTCGGAAGAAACAATCCCACAGGAGTTCTGCAGCTTGCATCGATAACAGTTGAAGGGTATGGCCCCTTTGGTCAACCACCAATCACATATCCGTTGGACAAGCGTGGCCTAGTTCTCATTCGTGGCCTCCACGAAGACCAGGACGGCGCAAGCACTGGTTTGGAAGGTAAATCAAATGGGGCTGGCAAGACGGCCCTCGCTATGGCGGCCTTATGGGGGCTCACCGGTCGCACCGATCCAAGGCCTGCAGGTGGAATTGACGCTTCCGTAGGCGATGTTGTCCACAAGTCGTCAGCCGAAGCCCGAGCTGTATCTAGGTCAAAAACAGGGCCTTCCTGGGCGAAAGTCACGGTGCGTGGGCGGAGTGCAGACGGATCTGCTTTTGAAATTGTGCGGCAGCGCTCGAGTGGCAACAACGGATCACCCAAGCTTTCGTTCGTAGTCGATGGCGTGAATTTGGCGACGCAAGCAGTGCGCGACACGCAAGCTCTTGTAGAAGAGAGACTCGGTTTCACCACTAGCCTACTCTCAAGGTGTGTTCTTTCTTTCGCAGTTAAAGAATACACTGAGAAACGCTTTGATTCTCCTTTTCTCATTCTCCTACGGCGTTCCTTCAAACTTTGAAGATATGTCTGTCAACTTCATGCTTTCCTATTCAGGTGTGTCTTTTATGGGCAGCACCCGGTTGCGGGTCTTCTCGAGTTGCCTGACGTTGCGTTCAAGGAAGAACTTTCGGCCGTTGTTCCGTTGAACATTTGGGCGGATGCCAACGCCCTCGCCAAGGCCCTTGTTAAAGTAAGTTTCCAATGTAATGACCACATCTTGTGGAACTAAATTTATTGAAAACTCGCTCTGAGCTCGGCAATTGCAATGACGTGTACATGATAGACAAATCGGTTGGAAAGTGTGCGGTTGTCGGCGCAAAGAGAGATTCGAAGGAAAGATGCGGACTTGCGCGCGACAGCGGCCAACGTCGCTGCAGACGCAGCTGCTCGTACCAAAGCTTCAGTAGCACAGGAGCTCGAAGAACTACAGGAGCCTACGAATGCAACCACAGACCTGGAAGCAGCATCTTTGGATTCTCCAGCTGCGAACACAGCACTTGAAGCAACAGTTGCTGAAATGTCGGTGAATGAAGCAAACGAGGCGTTGAACGCGGCCTTAGCTGCAGCCGAGCGCGCGAGTTTGATCGCTGCGCGGGCTGAAGAGCGCACGCGAGGGGCAAACGTCGAAGCTATGCGCGCGTCGGAACTGACCCGTATGACGGAAGCCCGAGTGGCTCAAGCAGCTTCTGCGCTGACTGCTGCTGTCACTGAAGGGCTGACGTCTGTGGACTCCTTATCAAGCAGTGAGGATGAAGAAAGAGACGTTTGGCTGGCACTGGAGGCGTGCACGGCCCATGTGGTCTACGAGGTTCGTACACTTATTATAGCTGTTGTTTTGCCCTTGGATGTTTGTAAGTATGATAAAGCTATGCAATCACTTGTCACTGTCTTGTCCGTCGGCAGGGTGTTACGCCAACGAGTAAGCAAGTAATCAAAGACGGTCACGAGGAAGAAGGACGAAATACGGAGCAATTGCTTGAAAGAGCGCGCGCCTTCGCAGAGAAGCGTGTGAACCTGGCAGAAAGTGCTGTCAGTCAAGCCCTTCGCTCGACAGCGACTGCAAACGCGAACTTGGCAAGTGCACTAGAAGCCCTTCAAGTGGCAAGCAGTACTCACTCTATTGATGCGCGCTATCCTAAAGCACCTCCTGGTGCTGCCGCTGTTGACCTGACTGCCGTGGCCACGTGCGGCGCTTGTGGACAGCCATTGAAAGATGGCCAATTAGCATCGCATGTGTCATCCTTAAGAACCGCTGTTGACAATGCTAAGAGTGAAGCTGAGGCAGCTATTGCATCAGAGCGAAGTGCTGTTGAATCAGCAAGGGCTGCATCATCCTTGCAGCGATCAGTACTCCGAGTGATAGACACTCATAAAATGGTGAAAAGCGCACAAGAAGAGCTGCGTCGGTTGCAGCTTGAAAGCACAGCAGCTGGAACAGCCGCCGAAGCAGAGGCCAATGCCGCTACGGAAGCCCGCAATAGGGCCGTTGCAGCCTCCGAGGAAGTGCAAATGGCACGGGAAGCGGCTATGGCCGCGGCAGCAGCTGATGCGTGGCAGAAAGAAGCCGCAGCGTCGGAGCGCGCTGCTGCGATGTGGCGAGCAGAACGACGAGGACGGCTTGCCTTTGAAGGTTCGTGTATGAGATCGATTTTAGTCAAAGAGAACTGAGTGATATTTTTTTGTGCAGTGTGAAGCGGGTGAATGTTTAATTGAATATAGTCTTTCTCCTAAAGTTACATAAATTTTTGTACCATGGTGTCTTACTAAAACAGTGGATTCGGTGACCACAGCCGCCACCACGGCCGCTAGTTACGCCGCGACTGCAGCAGCGGAAGTAGTGGCTCTCGAAGCGCAATTAGTTTATGCAGAGCGCAAGACACAGCTTTATACAGCCATTACGGAACACTTTGGTGAGTATCGTATCTATTGATCATATTAGAGATCTCTTTCAATCGTATGGGTAGAAGTAGTAATAGTTGTATTGTTGGTACAGTAAAATGGATTACGTATTTCATTCGATGCAGCACATTTCTCTTCTGACCCTTGAGACCTTTTCCGAAGCAATGACGCCCTTTCTCTCTACATTTCTCAAAAGGGCCTCGTGGTGCCCCTGCGTTTGTGTTGGGCGAATTTGTCGCTGAGCTGGAAGGCGTTGCACACGGTTATTTAGCCGCCCTCAGCGATGGCGCTCTTGCACTGAGACTGAGGCTCGACGGGGACCGGGTGAGTGACTGAGTGCGGGCGTGCACGCATGAGCAGCGCGTGGGGACAATCTTAGTAGAAGAGAATAGAAATTGACGCAGTTACGAGTTGGTTTTATCGGCCAAAGAATAGTTCTCTTTTATAAGAAATTCATTTCTCGGTTACTATCATGCCATTCTACCTCGTCTCTTTTAAATTCATGTTCCATGCGCTTTCGTTTCGTTTACGGAGAAACATTGTTCATGTGTTGACCCTCTCACACATGCTGGTACGGTATGTGCGCAACAACAACAACCACCACCACTGCAGGTGCAGCGCCGGGTGTGGGTGCGGGCGGGGGGTGGGCGCTTTGTCGAGCGCTCATTGGCCCAATTGAGCGGAGGACAATGGCGCCGCGCGTCCCTCGCCCTATCCTTGGCCTTCACGGAGCTCGCGAGGCGGCGCGGCAAGTTGAGTTGCAATTTACTGGTGCTGGACGAAGCCATGGTGCATTTGGATACTCACGGGCGGGCCAAGGTGGGGAACAGAAGTACCCTGGACAAACTTCTGAATTCTGATGGATGAACTTCTTCCTTCTCCATCATCGCGTAATCTCAATTCTCTTTCTTCTGCACGCATAACTTTAGTACTAAGGATAGGAGTAACTCGTGTTTCCTTCTCCTCAATATTCTTCTCCTTTTATCACAACGGTTTCTCCAGGTGGCCCAACTGTTGCGAACACTGACTGTAAGCCCAGAAGCAGCGCTTAAAACGACGGCGAATGGCACAGCAACCATAGAAGATGGAGAAAAGTTTCCAACCCCTTCTTCGTTAAGCACTCTTGATCGCGAGCGAGGATTCGAGACAGTCTTGCTGATCCTTCAGGACAGCGCTGCAGACGAGCTAGAAGAGTCCTTTGACGCTATTGACGTCGTCACTAAAGTAAGTTCAAACGCATTCTACTCGTAAAAACTCATTTCTCTAGTACTTTTACAATTCCACTAATTGCTCGCTCTCTCTCCCTCAAATTCTATCTTTTGGAATGATCTTTACAGGTCGGAGATTTGGCTACGGTAAACGTTGACTCCGCTTCGGCTCTTGCCGCTTAGAACTATGAAGGTGCCTTCAGTAGAATTTCTGGCTTTGCTTCTCGATCCTGATGAGTGCTGCCAGCAGAAGCAAGTCTAGTAAGAACTAGCTCTCTAGACCTGTGGGTGAGAGGTGCGGGAATACATCACATTTAAGTACCTTTGATCTATATATTTTTGTAGGCCTCTACAAAGGGGAATAATGCCCTGATTGAACGGTACACATAAAACACCACAGGCAATGAGAAGCACAGATGAACATTGTAGCCTTACAGGTAGTTCCGGGTAATAAGGGCGGGGATTTTTTTTTTGGCATCAGCACTCGCTCTCTTAGCGTTTTTAGTACTACAGTACAAGAAGGAAATCGATTTCTAACAGGTGGAAGTACTGAATTTTAACCCTTATTCTCTTAACGTGACAACCTCTTAACACCCGGAACTACCTGTAAGCAAACATTGTGATTCAACTCCTACGGGGTTCATGAGAGTAAAGATGAATATTGCATTGCGCAAAAGGACACTCAGCCCAGTCAGACTTGTTCTGGAGGATTCATCAAAACGCAGCTTTATGCTATTTGTTGTTGTTTCTTTGCA
>Ga0307931_1002280_pt1 | contig 12327 bp, 11 predicted proteins | sample OrgLakmetageno47_FD_201816 | JGI IMG/M metagenome (GOLD analysis project Ga0307931, IMG submission 201816) | Saline water microbial communities from Organic Lake, Antarctica - #47 | ecosystem: Environmental > Aquatic > Non-marine Saline and Alkaline > Saline | place: Antarctica: Organic Lake... | reverse complement strand
AGAATGGCGCAGTTCTTTTTTGGTGCAAAGAAGGGATGAGACGTACAAGTACACGGCTGGTTAGGCCGTTCGCGCAGGAACGGGCAAAACTTGGGATGCCAGGCAGAAATTTTCCATTCGTCAAGAATGCGACGACTCTCTCTTCAAGGCCTGTATTTTAATCCTATTCCCTCTCAAGGACCCTCTAATTCTTTCTCTACATTCTTCTTTCGTAATCCACGCTCACCTCAGGGCATCTCGAAATGCGTCTCTTAAATCCGTCATCGGGTGCACGGTAGTCGGCACTAATTGTTTCCGAAGGCTGTCATTGGCCGCATGCACCGACCTTCATAATAGTCATGGCAGACGTAGAAAGGAGAAAGGAATTGAGAAAGAGGAAAAATGGAGCAAAAATTCAAGTTATACGAGGAAATGGTAGCAGGGGTATCAATGTACTCAACTCAGTTACATCAAAAGACTTGAAGATTGGTGCTATATATTGCTGCTTAATTACAGAACGCCCGGCACAACTTCTCACGCAATATAATAAGTACATGTATACATACCAAGCAAGCATGGCAGGCAAATCGGCCGCCAATCTGATTGAAGCAGGGGAAGGAGCCACAGTGCTCACAGCCACTCGTGTTCTTGCCAAGCCAAACCCATACACATCGTGGTTGAGCACATGTAGAGCTTGCCGGACCTGGCGGATTGATGGATGGTTGAGAAATAGCAACGAAGGCGAGACGAGAGCGGCTATAGCTCTCTGCGATACTAGCAAAGAAATGGTACTTCGAAAAAAAAGGCACGAAGAGAGTGTGTAAGGGAGAGTGTGTGAGAGAGAGAGAGAGAAAGAGAGAGAGAGAGAGGCAAAGACGTTCAATAGGGAGGCACACTCATATCTACGGAAGCAATCCTACCGCGTGAGGGTTGTTGAGAGGCTCGCCCATGCCCATGAACACAATGTTGGTCATCGGAGGCAAGCCAGCTTCGCGAGCGGCCCGGCGCCCGTGCCACACCTACATGTACACACACACATACATGTGCAAATGTTCAATATGTGTGTGTGTGTGTGTTGATATATTAGAGAGAGAGAGAGGCAAGTGGAGAAAGAGAGTGAAAAAATAGAAAACGGGTACACCCACGGAAAGTGATCGCGGGGAGTAGGAAGGACACAGCTGGACTGAAATTGTCGTGGTAGTAAATGCTAGGGGAGGCAGAAACACAAAGCACGCTCGTACTAGAAGAAGAGGAAGAAGACGACGGCGACGAAAAAGAACAATAATAACACACCCACACCTGGGCCAGAATTTCGTCGGCCGTCAAGCACCGCAAGAGGCCCATCGTGCCCGTGCGGCAGAAAGTGCACCCCCGCGCGCAACCCACCTAATATAGTATAGTACAGTAAGGCGTCATTTTCACCACCAGAAGAAGGGAAACGTTGAACGAGGGCTCCTTGAAAAGCATAGGCATCGAAGAAGAATTTCACGCAGTAAAAGGTGGGAATGGAATCACTCTAAACAAAAATGGAGTTAATTATGTGCATTGTCAAACATGTGCGCATTGAGCACACATCACGGCAATTATTAGCCAGCCACCACGTCAATACTACATGTACACTAGTACCAACCTGAGACGAGATACACAGGGTAGTGTGGCCCGTGGTGGATTGCATTGAGATGTCTTCCCACCCAACTGCCGCTTCCGCTGACTGGAGACGTTCTTTACCACTCTCTTTGCTGTTGTTGTGGCGGTGGTTGGTCGCTTGAAGGGACGAAAGTGAAGGCAAGTGCGGAATGAGCACGCTTTCCACCTGGACCCAACAACAGCAACACGGCCACAATCATCATTATCAACGTCGTCGTCACCACAAGCATCGTTATCCGCAGAATAATGCACATGCCCAAATAAGGAGGAGGTTAAGAGCACCAAGAATGTGAAACACGCTATGAAGAATTAGCTTTACAGAGCGAGAGGGAAAACATAAATTAGTTGCGCAACCACTGATTACAAAACATGCAAAATTATTTTACAGAAACATGAATGACACACACCTCGAGCCCATCTTTGAGTTGCAGGAGCAATTTTCGGGTCCCATCCGCCGACGCAATTTCCTGGGACACCCGCGGTATTGACTCCACGCGAGCAGCCAACAGAGCCACCTTGAGTGAATGGCGGGAGCAAATCAATCGAAGAATACATGGAATTAGCATCACAGGCAATTGGGATACAGTGTCGACGAACCGTTGCTTTGCCTAAGGAAGTAGGCGAAGCGGAAACCTCCACATTGGCACTGGCGCTCATGCTCTTGTGGGCGGCACTGCTAGAGTGCACCTTGGCGACAGTAGTTGTCGTCGGATCAAAACCATGTCGTAAAGCCGACCACGCCACCTAGCCGCATCAACACACACGATTAGCAATTTCACGTCACTTGAAATGTTATCTAACTAAAGCCACATTGTCAGCAGTCTCTAGATCGCGAAGGATTATAATTTATCCACATTAGTTTCGCAACATTATCTTAGCGTATCTAGACTTGAAATTTAGCCTAAAACCTAGCTAATTATATTCGCTGCTACTGTTGAGGATGAGCACCCATTCCGCACCTTAGCTCTGCCTGATCCTCCAAGTAGCGCAGTAAGCTCATCTGGAGACAGCGACAATAGCCGGTCTGGGTACAACTCGTCGGCAGCACTCCTATCCCTACTCGAAACTTCAACGTGTGTGTCGGCTTTGTCACCAGCGATATCGGAGAGGGCTGCACTCCCCTCGCGCGTTAAGTCGTCAATAGCAGCTTGGCGTGCCCACTCTAATACGCTAGGATTTTTCGTTGCAGCAATAATGGGTGCTAGTCTGAAGCTAGATCGGTGGCTAGCACTTCGCACGTCTGCCCAGCTCTTCTGTGACACTTGTGTGAAGGCCTGCGTGCCCGTGTATGCATGCACCGCTACCCATAGAGAACAAACTTTGCGAACCATTATCGCAATAGATAATACCTAGTAGAGTCGCTTCAAGGTTTGTGATCTAGAGGCGTAGAGCACCAGCGCAGTCCTGTTCAATGGGAAGTCAGAGTAATTTGTAGCCTCTGTAATCTGTAATCAGAAGTGCTGAATGAATGCAAACAAACGAGATCCGCCATCCGCCATCCGCCGTCCGCCATCCGCCGTCCGCGCAGGCAGCACATCGTGAAGCGTACAGGGTAGTGAGAAGAAGTTCACCCTCTCCTGAAGTCGTCGTCGACAACAGAACAGAAGCCGAGAAAGCCAAGAAAGCCAAACTAGCTGGACGACTACTAGCTAGTAGACTACTAGACTAGAGCCATGAGTGAGCCATGAGGGATTGGCACGTCTACTATTAGCCCCCCTAGCTAGCTAAAGAAAAGTGAACGGTGGCTTAAAGCACCTGATTGAGAAAAATGGCAGCATCAAGCAAGCAAATGCGTTCTATGTGGGTTCTATTCGTAATTGTCGCAGGCTGCTCGACCTCAGACGGAAGTGCAACGACTTCGACGCCTACGATTCTCGACGATTTCACTCGGGATGGCTATGCGGTGAGAATGATATGCTATCTTTGAAGAAGGAGTTATTTTTGGAATTGTGAAACTTTACTTTGTTGTCTTTGTCGATCTGAAGCCTGGTGTATCCTGGTGTGCTCCATGGGCGTTTACAAGGTGGTGAAAGGCTTTGCGTCAGCAGCAGAATGCAGTGCGATGATGGAACGCATGGCAACTCTAGTGGATGCTTGGGATCCGAATCAGGTATAGACTCTGTGAGGTGGTCTAGATTGGCATTAGTATACTATTCTTAGCTTCGTATTATCTAGAATCCCCTGAATCCCTGTATGAATCAGTAGCCTTGATGGAAATAGTCTCATTGTTGCCGTACATGCCGCAGCACGGTCGCTCTAGTTGATCTGGAACCAAGGGATTTGTCTAGCTTATTTTTAAAACGTACAACCCTACAGAGGCTGCCTTTAATCGCGGTGTGCTTCAAATGTGCATGTTAATACAGGAGAAGACGGTGTTTCGCACGGATGCACAGCAAGAAGCAGCCCAGGGTTCCGATGCTTACTTCCTATCATCAGCAGACCGGGTGCATTTTTTTCTTGAAGCAGGAGCTACTGAGGAGACCACTGGAAATCTCACAGTTCCGAAGCTCGAAGCCTTGAACAAGGTTTGCCAATATATAGATGGCCCATTACTGATTCGAGCACTGCTACTTTCTTTTTTTCTGCGGGGTTATGCTCTGACGACTCTGCTCCTCTTTTCCTTCTCCCACTCTGTAGTCCCCACTCCCCTCAACCTTTCACCAACCGTCTCCTAAACTAGCTAGAGAGCGCACGAAGCACACTACAGATTTCTTTTTCCCTAGTGATTTGAACTTGATGATGCCTTGTTCTGATGTTGATTTCATTCCTGCTCCAGGTGGGCCACGGCTTGCATTTGTTGGATGGCGTCTTTCGGTCCTACGCGCAGTCCTCCAAAGTGGGGCAACTCGTGAAGCAGTTAGGGTGGGAAGCTGCGGTGCTGCCGCAGTCCATGTACATTTTCAAGCCCCCCGAAATCGGTGGCGACGTGACACCCCACCAAGACTCGACTTTTCTGTGGACTGAGCCCCGGCAAACTTGTCTAGGGCTGTGGTTAGCGCTGGAGGACGCGGACGAATCTAACAGTTGTTTGTGGGCGAGGCCTGGGTCTCATCTGGAGCCTGTTAGGCGCCAGTTTGCGCGCAATCCAGCGTACTTTGAAGGGAATTACTCGGCGCCCATGATGGTGTTTAAGTCTACGAGCACGGAGGGTCAATCTGATGAAGTTCCAGTGGAAGGTGCCGAGGTATCTGCAGAAGCAACAACAGGGGAAGAGACAAACAAGGAAAAAGGGACAGAGGCAGAGATGGATGGCAGCAGCGCCACTGACAGCAATGCCCTAGTTTCTTCAGCTCGAGCACAGCTCATCGCAGCAGGCTTCGTGCCTCGGCCCGTACGAGCCGGCGACTTAGTCGTGTTGCACGGTGCACTTGACCATGCGTCATTGCCGAATTTATCGAACCGAAGTCGGCACACGTTCCAACTGCATGTAGTGGAAGGCCCCGCCGCGGGAATTACCTGGTCACCGTCGAATTGGCTGCAGTACTCCGATCCAAGCACTCCTTTTCCGGGCCTTCACATGGCCGCGGACCCATTGATGCAGAGCGAATTGTAGACTTCAGGCATGCAAGTTGAAATGTACAATGCCATGTCATATGCATAGTTGCAATGGAAACGGCGTGTCGAGAAGCCTTGTGTACAAATGCTATGCCAGAATCTCTATTTAGTTTATAGAGAGACATCTATTCGAATATTACTCCGAACAAATTTAGGTCTCCTTGTATTTGGTGATTACCTGCCGCCATTTCAGAAAACAAGAGAGATACATTGGCTTTAGATTTCCTTCCTTTGATCGTCCGATAAGCGATAAGCGCACTCGAAGAAGGCACGTCCCCACAAGTGAGCAATAAAATGTTTCCAGTGCCATGATGTCGAAGGCGGAGTCCATTTGTTTGGTCAATTGGCTACTTGGATGGTGTGGCCCTGCCGACTGCCACTGCCAGTGTGATCTTTTGTTGCTGCATTGGCAGCCGCACGGTAATGATTAATGCACTGTCGTTGGTGACTCACATAAGGCACCGCTTCATCCACTGCTGACTGGTGTCTCCGTTGGGTGGTTGAGGTTAGGTGTAAGTAAGCCAACTGGCCATTATGGATCAGAACATAATGTGCATTGTCAACCGAATAACTCCCTGCACATCATTTTACAGATCGGACATCATCATTATCAATATCAACCTCAGCGAAATGACTTCATATTCGAGACAATAGAAGTATCTTGCAAGAATTATAAAGTGTGAAAAGAAAAGGTGCCTTAGTCGAAACTTATTTCATTGTGAGGGCTTTGGACAACTGACCTGCTGTCCGTAGAGGTCAACACATTATGAGGGCTTTGGACAACTGACCTGCTGTCCGTAGAGGTCAACACAGGTAAGAAAGGATCTCACTCTACAAGGAAATCATTTTACTTAGCCAGGGTCGAGCACAAAAGGAAGTATCATTATGGAACTCGGTGCTGGCAGTGGATGTGAGGTGACGAGTCACGCAATTCATGGACTTCTCGGCAATGAAGAAGACAAATATGATGATCTGGGTGATACTTTAGACGTCGTTGACGCGTCAGGGGTTGCGCCCGGCAACAAGAGTGTTAGCGATTGGGATATCATAAGCTTAGATGGGGTGCGAAGCCCGGAAGCAAGTTCAGCGACCTCGGATTCCGTCTCAGAATCCAGCGTGACAGCAGTGTCTTCCTCGACTTTTTCGACCCGGCCTCGTGAAGAAAGTGTTACGGCAGCAGCTCGAGGCGACACAGTTTCGCGTCTGAACATGATCGACGGCTTGCAGCTCGTTTGCGGGTCCAACGCATGGTATTACCCCGACCCAAGGCTCAATATGCTCTCAAATCAAACGCTTTCGAAGCAAGATCAGCATGTCAGCAGCCTGGTTGTTCAGCTTTCGTCACCAACATTTTCATTTCAGCTTTTATCAAGCTGCCTTGGATGGCCGGTCAGAATCTATCCTCGAGATGCAAAACCGCTATTCGACGACCTCCACGCATCCCATGAAGGCCTTCTTCTAGCGGGGTCACGTGACCATTGTACGGCAGTAGCAGTGAACGGGGCCAACAACCTTTCACTTGGCCACGGTCACAACTTTCACATTCATGAAGAAGTTGGCGATGTTATCACCATCCACTGCGCTCGCAGTTTGAAATATCGTGAAGCAGAAGAGTTGCAAGAATTTTCCTCATCAGCGCCTTTAGGTACATCACGTGAAAGACTGGCTCATGTACTACTTACTGAAGTCCAGTATCAAGTTTGGTACGATTTGTCCCATAAGGGTACCTTAAAGAAGAGGGTTCACACGATCGAAGAATATGAGGAAGAAGTAGGAGCCTTCATTGGTGGCGACAATTTCGAAATTTGTCGCCATCTTATTTGAATCCCGCCTCCCGCCCGCCTGATGATGAGCAATTCTCAGTTCAAATAACATACTTGCTAAGTGCGACTCCTTTTTTACATGTCATTTTACAACCGAAGCCTCGAGCTGCGTGCAGTTCTGGGAATCGCGTTAGATTGCTAGATTGCTGCTGCAGGTCAAATTGCCTGCACTACTGTAGTTCAAGTAAAAGTATCAGGTGTAGATATCCTTTCTATTAAATGGAATTTGGTGGTTCGTTGGTGGTCGTCGTTTTTTATGTACCTACGTACCTACAGTACAGTACAGCTCTGTTGTACATGTGCGGTAAACAAAACACCGGGCGGACCACGGGCACAAGAGGGGACACGCACCACGGGCAATGCAAGGGCACTCACCCACGGGCATCTCAAGGCCGTGCACTGAGGTGCTAAGAACATGCACCTACTCCTCCGCAGCAAACACATTGCTCCGAAGCCGCGCATCGCGCGGGCACCTGAACTTGTTTTGAATGAAGTTAGTATCGAGTTATTTTCAATGTACCAATTCAGGTGCCCGTGCAATGTGCGGTTTAGAAGCGCAATGAATTCGCTGCGGCGCAAAACGCAAAAGGCGTGTGTTCTAAACGTCTTGTCTCTTGATTCGCGTCCTTCTTGTTGTTGTTGTTGTTGTGCCCGTGGTCAGCGTCCTTGCTGTGCCCGTGGCCCGCTTTCCCGTTGGCGTGCGGCTGTGCGGATTGAGCAAAACCCCGTGCTCGCAATGGCTACGACGAAGACACCACTTACGAAAGTCATATGTTTATGAACCCCGAGCCCGGTTTCAGTCTTTTTAGTCTGGCCCGGGAGACTTTGTAGATGCCGACTAGATGGCACTCTGCCTGTTAATTATTAAATCAAGTCCTCCTCGGAGGGGGGGGGCTGAGAAAAACAGTTCTCTTCCAATATATGGTCCGTCCAAAGATATCCTCTATATCAATATGCGTTGTTGTCCGTTGGAGCGGGCATTTGGTTTTCTCCACGTGCCGAATCATGGAGACGAGCGAACTCGAACTCGAACTAATACAAACCCAAATGGCACAGAAGCTTATGCTGCGGGCAGAAGTGGGAATGCCGAATGCGCGTGCGTTGCGCAAACAAAGCAAGTGCGGAATGATTCAGGGGGGGAGGGGCATTGGCCACAAGCGGCCCGCTTGCATGTTGTTGTTTGTATTTTTGAGGAGATGCTTTTCTTTCCACTGCCACTCCGCGGACGAGGAAGGAGTTCCTGTCCCGTCAAAGCCTCTTATGGCTCAGGGGCAGAACAATAGGCGCCTTGCGCGCTGAAAGGCACACTTTGATCTCTGAAAGGCACACTTTGATCTCTGCCGAGTGAACCTCGTGTTCCGCATGTCACGAACTTCTTTGCTCGCGCGCCTTCCTCTTTATTGTTCTGCGGAGTGCGCAACACCCACAAATTCCTCGCTTTTTGCAATTTTTCCAAGGATTTTGGCCAATGCCCCTCTCCCTCCTGAATCATTCCGCACTTGCTTTGTTTGCGCAACGCACGCGCATTCCCACTTCTGCCCGCACCATTGGTTTCTGTGTCATTTGTCATTTGGGTTTGTATTAGTTCGAGTTCGAGTCTTCGTGCGCGCCCTTCTTGTGGTGCCGTGGTGCCTGTGGTCCCACCTTCCCGTCGGTTTGCGACTGTGCGACAACAGTACAACATACAACACCATTTCTCTTCCAATATACGGTCCGTCCAAAAACATACATACGTTTGACACGAACCATGCGTCATTGCCAAATTTCTCAAACCGAAGGCGGCACAATTTCCAACTGCATGTTGTGGAAGGCCCTGCCGCTGGAATTACCTGGTCACCGTTGAACTGGCTGCACTACCCGGATCCAGGTGTCCCTTTTCCGGGCCTGTACGAGGCGGAAGGATCATCGGCGCAGAGCGAACTGTTGCCATGTAATTTGCGATCTTTGATGCCACTACGCATTGTAAGTTTGTTGAATAACCGATTAACCTGACCCTAACTGTCAGTATCAATCAAAGGCCCCTCCCCCCTTTTCCACCTGTCGTTATTGTGGACTAACTGGTACTAAATAGGCTACTACACGACTATAGACTATACCCCGGTTCTATGCCCTTCTTGAGTGTCTACTCCCACTCGCGTAGAATGAATTGCTTTGTATTTCGCTCGGTTTTCTCTCCGCGAATTCATGGTGTGGGGGGAATGGAATACTTGAATTTGCAGCTTGAATTAAGACATTGAGGGGAACATTTCGATAATTCACTACAGTATTTAGATATAAGAAGGTTCATTCTTGTGCTATAGTACAGGCATTATGTTTTAAAAACAAGAGGGGGTGGGAGGGGGTCGCCCTTATATGCTTTCGAACCATCCGGAACTGCCAGTAAAACGGTCTGCTTGAAGTTCAATCAGAGCTCCTATCGGTAGGTATAATAAACATATTTATGTAAAATTAAGTCAAAGCAGTCCGCAGATCAGATAAATCTTAACACAAGCCCAAGATTTTGGCTTCTGAATAAAGGAGAGAGCCGCAATACTTTGTTGCCCATACCTCTAACATGGTGGCGCCGCACTATAAGCGGCGCGTTTGTGTAGTTGAAATGCTGCATTTTGTCATAATCTGAATAATATATTGTAGGGGCATCATCTTCAGCGAAAAACTCAACTTCATATGTCGGATATAACGGAGGTCTCTTGAACTTGAATGACAAAAAGAACTAAGCAAAAGTACTTCTTACTTGAACCTTTACTTCGTTCGTTGAGAGATTCGGACAAGTGACCTGTCGGCAGATCGTAATTAGAGGTCAGTACTCAGGCAAGCTCTCACCACTCGATTTATGGAGGCGAAAGGTTTGGCATTTTAGCAGCCGTGTGTGGGTGTGTGTGAAAGAAATGTTTACATGTGTGGGGTCAAATGCTGACGAGAAATGTGAGGCAGCCAGAGAGGAGGATGACATATACGTACTTCATGATGTTTCAACAGCAGACGATCATGATGATCTGGGTGATACTTTAGACGTCGTTGACGCGTCAGGGGTTGCGCCCGGCAACAAGAGTGTTAGCGATTGGGATATCATAAGCTTAGATGGGGTGCGAAGCCCGGAAGCAAGTTCAGCGACCTCGGATTCCGTCTCAGAATCCAGCGTGACAGCAGTGTCTTCCTCGACTTTTTCGACCCGGCCTCGTGAAGAAAGTGTTACGGCAGCAGCTCGAGGCGACACAGTTTCGCGTCTGAACATGATCGACGGCTTGCAGCTCGTTTGCGGGTCCAACGCATGGTATTACCCCGACCCAAGGCTCAATCTGCTTTCAAATCAAACACTTTCGACGCAAGATCAGCATGTCAGTAGTCTCGTTGTTCAGCTCTCATCGCCAACGTTTTCGTTTCAGCTTTTATCGAGCTGCCTTGGATGGCCAGTCAGGGTTTGTCCACGAGATGCAAAGCCTACATCCATTCTGCATGCATCCCCTGGAGGACTTCTCTCAACAGGTTCCCGTGACCATTGCGTGGCAATGGCAGTGAATGGGACCAAGAAGGCTTCACTCGGCTACCCATGTTATGGCTTTGGTCAAAATTTTCACGTGCATGAATCAATTGGCGATGTGATTACAATCCACTGCGCGCGCAGTATGAAATATCGCGAAGGAGGAGAGAATTTTCAAGGCAGCACCATCAGAATGCAGAAGGATTTCCCAACGCCTTTGGGTACATCGCGCGAAGTGCTGGCACACATGTTACTGACTGAAATCAAGTACCAAGTGTGGTACGATTTAACCCGGAAGGGTATTTCGAAGAATAGATTCTTCACGTTTGAAGTGTTTGAGGAAGAAGACGGAGCCTTCGTTGGTGGCGACGTTGTAGACATCCGCAGCCAAATTAATTGAAACTCTTTCAACAATAATATGACTTGCATGGTGCAGTCTGAATGTGACTAATTTGTCCTCTTTGAATACATGATCCATGGCTTCTTGTTCGACTTCGTTTTCTTGCTCATTCAAGATTAATTTAGACTTAGGAAAGCATGAATAAATGCACTGTCATTGATCCTCTATCATCTTGACTCCAGTGATTCTTTTATGATCGTGTATCACAGCCAAGTAACTCTATAAAAAGAGTTACGTCGATATAGCAACCACGTCATTCGTGTTCTTAATGCGGCTGTTTGTAAATCGAGAACCTCGATTTCTATTTTCATTGTTAAGTCTCGCCGGGTCATGGTTTCATGGTAATGAAGCACCAGCACGGAGCAAGCTTATAGCGCATATATATAACGCAGGCACTTCAGCTCTAGCCAGTAGGTGTAAGTATTGGGTATACATTAGTGTACTTGAAGATACATGCAATTCACTATTTAGTTAAATACAGCACAGAACTAGGTGGAGTTCCATTTTTTTTCTAAATCAGATGGTAAGTGTAAAGTGCCAATGGCTTTCCTGTTATCTGCTGGTCTTTGAGCTGTGCGTGCGGTATTTTAAACATAACCATCAACGAAAAATTTATACAGGCTTCAATTGAAGATTGAAGACCTTTGTTGCGTGCTCTTTGTATCGCAATCTAGGCCGAACCACAGTTCAGGCCGCCGTCTTCCTCGCTTCTTGCATCTTTGTTGAATCCACCTCAAAACATTTTTTATTCGTACATAACACAATGCTGCCGTCTCTTCCATACTTAAAACTTTTCGGCGGTCTCCATTTCATTGAATAAAGTGAGCGCACTATCAACATCGCCATCGGTCATAACCATGTAATTCTCCGCTTGCTTTTCGCTTGCGCCCGACACCTTTTATAATAGGAGAAAAGCAGAATAGAAAGTGGGAGCTGCAAATTAAGTTTGTTCGATAAGAGATAGATTGGAATGGGCAGAACTGTGCTCAGAATGCATCATACAACCATACAAAAGAGTACTTTTAGCTTCGTTGTAATGTCACAGCATGCCACATTTTCATCTGGATATAATTCACATTTCTATTACCTGCATGAAACTAGCTTTGTCACCCTTAGCAAATCGTGAAGGCCTTCGAGTTGGTTCGTCGTCGTCGCCGTTCTCGTCTGCGTCTGCTGCTGCCGCAACTGGTGCCACTGCAGAAGCAGATGTGCCCGTAGGAGAAGCGTGCATCCAACCATTTTGCGTGTCCACCATGACCGCCACCGGTACTTCTCCTGGTCCAATGGGGACCGCTGGCGTAGGTGGAAGCAAAGGAGGCTGCGGCTGCGGCGGCAAAGATTGCGGCGGTTGTAGCGGCTGTGGGGGCGGTGGCAGAGGGACTTTGAGAAGAGTGCCTGGTGGGCAACCAGGGGGCACTGGCACATGTAAAACGCGCCCATCA
>Ga0307931_1002276_pt1 | contig 12331 bp, 16 predicted proteins | sample OrgLakmetageno47_FD_201816 | JGI IMG/M metagenome (GOLD analysis project Ga0307931, IMG submission 201816) | Saline water microbial communities from Organic Lake, Antarctica - #47 | ecosystem: Environmental > Aquatic > Non-marine Saline and Alkaline > Saline | place: Antarctica: Organic Lake... | reverse complement strand
CCACCACCACCACTACCTCCAACAACAGCCAAAAGGCCCATGAAGCTTACGTGAACTCCAACCAAGGCCGTACGTACGACTTGAGCTTGTACAAAAACGGCGCCCCGGGTACACATCTACTTTGGTGTTGTCATGAAATGTGATGTGATGACGAGCACACTAGAGATAGTACTGGCAGCATTCCTCTACTAGTCGCACCATTTTCTAGCTTTCTTGTTTGTCCTCGCTTAATTTTTTCTTTGTTCTATATTTCTCGACTCATTTACACGTATTCTAAGCTCCGGTCTCTCTTTTTCTCTTCTGTTCGCTTTTCTCGAACTTCCTTGATTTTCGTCTCTGACATTCTGTTGTTTGTTCTGTTCTTCCCAACTTGCTAACCACACCCCCAAACAGGCCCGGAGGACGAAGAAGTGTATTTGGCCTCGGAAGCTGAGTGGCGCATTCGCACCACTTACGAGAAAGAAATCGAGGCGGCCGATCTAGCCTTGCAAGCTCAGATGGACGACGAAATGGCGAGCGTGGCCAAATTGAAGGCCGAAATCAGCCGATTGCTCGACCAGCTGCAGGTAGAAAAGAGTTTATTGTCAGTTTAGTATTACGCTAGCTTCGGGTGAATATTTTTTTATCTATATAATGTTAGTAGTATTGCATTTGGCGTAGAAAGACGTTTTTTTTATCTTTCCTGAGGAGCCGCACTATGTTAAGAACAGCAGGAGGTGTAGGAATGTCGCATGCACAGAGTGCCCATAGATGGTTTCTTGTTGTTTCTCGCTCGCTTCATGACTGCTTTCTTCATTCACGCACTCCATTTTATACATGTGCACTTACACAGTTGCAAGACGACAAGCGCGAACGAGAAGCTTTGGCACTGCGCCGCAAACTGAAAGATGCCCGCGAAGAGTAAGCGCTGTGATGTTGAATCACTATTTTCGTGAAGTATTAAAAGTTGCTCATCCGGACGATAGGCGTGCGGTTGTTTTCATACTGATAGATCTGTGCGAGCATGCAAATTAGTTTTTTCTTTGGGAAAAAAAATGTTTTATGTATATGCCTCACCGTCTCCTTTCTTTTTTCTTCTTTTCCTTTCTCATCTTCCTTCCTCTCTGTCCACAGGTACTACGAAGGTGTCCTAAAGCGCCAAGGCTCCTACCGCAACAGTGGCAGTTACGGCGGCTCCGTCAGCCGTTTGTCTGCAGGCTCTTCCATTGGCACCAACATCAATAAGGACGAAGGGGTCATGCAGGCAGTGCTCAGAAACAGCCGGAACAAAATCGACTAAAAGGGCAGTATCAATTGTTACAAGGCAGCCTTGATTTCAGATCCGCTTCTGGTTGAATTTTCAATTACGCTGCTCAAATGCCACTTTCGCTAATGCCTTACTCTACTGGTCGATTTAAGAAATTAGAAGTGGAGATGCGGCTGCGTTTCTCGTTTGTAACACTGGCACGAGCTCTGAAGAGAAAAGAGCGCGCATGACCTGAGATATTACGATTAGTTTCGGGACGCGAGGAACTATGTCTTTGAATTTCCCTTTGACTTAATATCAAATAGATCCGAGTTCGTACTAGTAACAGGTTTAACGTAATTATAAAGAGGTTTATACCATATAAAATACTTGGCGAAAAGTGCTACTCCTTTTTTGTACTCTTGTTAGTCGCTACTCCAGGTGCCAAATTTCTGGTGTAAAATATACAAGAAGCGAAGAGCAAGTACAGCGTACAGCAACAGCAGCGCCTGCACATACAACAGGTGTAACGATTTGCTCTTCTGTGTAACGTGGCATGCCCCTCCGCTAAGGGTTGTAGCCCGGCGCGTGTAACGGCTGCCCTGAAAAAGCATCGTGCATGAATCCTGGCGGTGTCGCCGCAGGCCGCGCAATGATATAATTGTTGCTGCCTCCACCTCCTCCACTTCTGCCACTTTGAGAAACACCTGCAACAGTACTGCTGCTACTGGCGATAGTATTATGATTACCAACAGCAGAAGCAGCAGTGGTTGAAGAAGGAGCAGGTTCTCGACCTGGCCACCAGTGTGGGCCTTGTTGTTTGGCTAGAGATTGCATGCGCTGGTGGCCTCTGTTGGAAGGGAAGTGAGACCGCGTGCGCTCGTAGGGTAAGTACCTACAGGAGGGATGAGGTATGTGCGTGAGAGCGGGTAAGCGCAAATACAAAGACGTGGGTGCGTGAACGTTTAGATAAGTAAGTTGAAAAAGGAAATAAAAAGGTTATTGGCATGGCTACTGCCCTTCTCAAAGTGATGAGCCACGAGTGGTAAGCGGTTGCTAAAAAAAGTGGCGATAAAAACAAACAAATCACCACAAAAGCCGTTGATGATAACCACAACGAAACGTGCATGACGACAAATGGGTGGCATCCAATTCAAGCGTACAATATTAGAGAGGCAGGCGCGACACACACGCACAAACACATTGATGCGTACATTTTCTGGGTGTAGTGGGCATCCTGCGCATTTTCCGGCTTGGCCGGGCGGCCATGGTCAATCGCCCTCGCTTCCAAGTGCCGCTGAAACGAGTCGTTTACCACCGACATGGGGTACAGCGGCTGCTCCGAGCTGTTGGTGTTGTTGCGCCTCACTAGAGCGCGCACTTCCACGCCGTCGTGGACCTACAAGGGGGGGGGCAAATAAACCAAAAAGAAGAAGACACACACACATGTAAAAGATGCGTGCACGTGTAAGCGTGTACAAGTAATAGTGATAGCAATGCATGCGTGCATCGATGCGCGTTGGCTCATGGCATCGCAATGGATTCGTTTATTGGTTCGTGCATTGCGCACAAGGTAGAAGTATGGAGCCTAACATTACTCGCAGTCTAGGATGTAGGATGCAATTAGAGACAAAAAGAAGTTATGAAAACCACGCAGAAAGTAAGAGACGCATAAAGAGAAAATGGGAGAAAGGGGGAGGGAGTGAGAAAGAGGAGAACGAGACTGAAAACATTAAGGAAAGAGGAAGAAAATGGAAAGCACGCCTACCCTGGTGTTAGCCTCTCGAATGTGGTTGGACTCTACGTATTGATGCACGAGAGCAGCCTGATAAGCGCCCACTACTTTGTCTTCATGAGCTCCCTGTTGCATGCGAAAGAGAGCGACAAATACATGTAAGGCTCAATTCAATGAGTGTACGAGATGAGGTGCACCATTGCAGCAGTCGTCTACTAAAGGCAGACATTCTCTTTCGATGGAAACACATCAACGAAGCGTGACAACTACGGCTTAAAGAGAATGATATGCTTGCACTGTGAAAGTCTAAATTTTGCAGTCGTTGTAACATAGGCTGCTCCAAGAATGAAGCGTGTGTATATAGTACCAAAAGGAGTACCTTGACGGTGTTGCTGCTGTGCGCAAGTTCGTGCCGGGACTCCCCCGTGAAATGGTGCAACATGCTGCTCGGCCCGCTCGGCTGCGCCGGCATGTCCTTGGCCTTGGGCTCGTAGCGCCGCCCAGCGTCTGCCGGTGGGAGCTGAGAAACGCCGCCGTACTTTTCGCTGCGGTACCACGGCGGGCGTGTGGTAGCTTTCCCGAACGCTAACTCGTGGTGAGCCGGGCGCCATTTTTTGTGCTTGGACTTGCTGAAGACTTCGTCGTGGTTGTAAGTGTGCCCGTACAAGTTGCGCCCTTCGAACGTCATTTGCTCGGTTTATCTGCTGAGAGTCTGCACCTCTACTGTGAGCTAAAAGCGCTATTAGTACACTACGAAGCTGCTTCCATGCAGCATGGAGCGCTAAACGTTCATTGAACAGATTTGCAGATTACCCCAAAGAAGGGGGGATGAGGTTGTGTCTCCTTATTCTTAGACTTCATGGATTCTTGGTAATGGGTGCTTCGTTTTGGACTTTTTGTTATTCCTCTTCTAGAATTGGCACCATTGCTTTGTATTTGAACATTCGTGGTCTATCCTTCTGGCTCTTCGCAAATGGAACAGAAGAGAATTCTTCGGGAAGATGGTTAAATGCGGCGCGAGTCGAAGTCGAAGCTAAGTGCCGTAGTCTTGAAGTCCTTGAATCTTAGATTTTACCTCGACCGACCTCGGCAACTTGGTACCGCTCTCTGGTTTCGGCAATGCCCCTTGAAGGTTTATATGGTGCACAGCACACTTCCGAATGCAGGAAGGTGGCTGAGTTGGCCTTCTACCTACACCTACGTACTAATTCCTAGCTAGTAGCTAGTTGCCTTGTATGCTGTGTGCTGTGTCGCTGTGTCCAAGGCACACTTTACGCTAAAAGTTCAAATAAATGCCCGGAAATTAAAAGCGATCGTTCAAAAAATCAAACATGCGCTTTATGCCTGCCTCCTGCGGCTCTCCCATGGAAGGCCCGTTTCTTTTGTCACCGATGTAGTATATACAGTCCCATTCAGGCTGCAGTAGCCGCTTTCACGGGGCTCAACTGCTGAGCCCTGCTATCGTGCTTATTTCTGTGCCTAAGGTAGGACGTCCACATGCGGCACCACGTCAGGCCGTTTAGCAGCAGCATCAGCGTGCTACCCCCCACTGACGTTAGGAAACAAACGGGCACGTTGGTTTTGAAAACCATGGAGCCGTCGGCAGATGCGTCGGTGAGAATGAACTCGTGCACCGTGGGCGTCACTCGTAAAATCTTGTACAGAAGCCCGATGTTAAAGAGCCGGGTCAAACCAAAGACAGTGACACGAGCGAGCCCACTGCTTTTCCCGCCGTATTTGCGGTACTCTAATTCTGCCGTGATGGAACCAGAGCCTAATTCTGCAATGGAAAATGCTGCTACTAGGTAGTAGCATCCTTGGCATTGTGGTAAAATGGTCGACACCACAATGAGAATGCCGTGGTGCCAGCACAAGATGGGCTCCGCGAGCATTTGAGGAAGGAACACGATGAAATCTGACATCGAGTGCACGGCTTGGAGCAAAACCACGAGAACTTCAGCGTCGTTGAGGCTTGAGCACGAGTCACTTGCGTCAACGCGTTCCCAACGAAGCAAGGCGTTGATCCCGACTAGAACTGAAAGAGTATTGTGCGCAAGGCACACCGGGTCCCAAATAACTTTGCCAACCTGCATTGCAGTGAATTGTGTAGACAGTAGAGTGGTTGCGGAGAGTCAAGTATGGTAAAATGCGAAGGATGTTGTACTTGAATCTAGGAGCGCGTAATGCATGAACTCACCTCTTGTACCGATTGCCCCTTTGCACCGAAACATAATCTTGCAGCTAACTTAGCTGCGATGTAAAAGGCGAGCCATTTCAATAGAGGCTGTTCAAGCATAATGTGCTCAGGCAGCCATGTGACCTCGTCCTCCGAAACTACATCCATTCGAAGCAGGTTTTTCTCCTTTCTCGATGAATCAAGTTCGAGGAATCTTCTCGGACAACGATTCAACCTTTGGGGGGGGCGAGGCCTGGCAGAAATCGTGCGGAATGAGCACAGCATTAGCGAATCGAGAAAACGAGAGGAATGGAGGTTCATATCCCACACATGCATGGAACCAAGCATGCGCCGTTTGAAGCTGCAGCTAACACTGCCTTTGTACACAGAAAAGTGATGAAGACGTGATGAAAAGCATCTAAAAAAATATTCTTCTGCTGTTCTTACCTTCTCAATTTCTGCACTTATCTCCACTTTTAGGTTCACTGTGATAGACGTTCATCACTTCACTTTTCACACTTTTTTTCGCTCGCATGGTTCTTGTATAACACCAGTGTGATTCGCTGATTATGACTATAGCCCCTTGTTACGTGCTGGTTGGAGCTGCTTTGCTTTTTATCTCTACCAGCTAGCTATTAGCCCTCAAAGTCCGGCCCCTCGGTGTCTATGTCAAAATTGCACGACGCACAATTATAAACCAGCAGGTTAAGCTAAACTTTGGGATTGGGTTGGCTCTTCGTGTAATATATAGCTAGGCCCCTTGTGTATGCCAGTGGGCGAAGAGTGGGCCCTTTTGATAACGTGATAAATCATAGGGTTTCTCTCTTCAATGCGGAAACAGGCACATAACAGACTAAGATACAAGACCCGGTTCAGCTTCCTGCTTCCTGCTCCCAAGGTCAAGGCAAATCACATCGCGCATAATCCATGTGCCCTTTAAGCTCTAGGATTTTGATTTATAACCAATACACGTGCCTATGCTTCTATCAACAATATTCGACTTAAGTCCGGTTTCAAAATTATTTCATGAACAGTTTCCACTTTAGAAGGGGGTGGAAGTATTATGCTTCCTGCCCTCTACACACTATTCTCTTTACGATTTTGACTTGCGCGCAACGCACGCGCGTACACTTCTGCCCGCAGCATTGGCTTCTGTGTCATTTGGGTTTGTATTAGTTCGAGTTCGAGTTCAACAATATTCGCTTCTGTTACATGTGTAATTCGTGTTGGAGCCGTGGTAGCACAATAGGTGCTGCGCAGGGACAACTACACCCTTTACGGCTGTACAGCAGTGATGACTTATCATCACCGAAGTGAAAGAAGACTTTCTTTTCTCTAGCCCTTGATATGCCCCATTCCCCGCGTGTGTCTACCTGACCATTCCTTGTACGCCTGACCGCCGAGTCGGGCATTTGCATGCACATTAGTATTAGTTCAACCTACGAGCCTCTGGCAGAATACGATAGGTCATGGCCCAGTGTACAATTATTCTTCTGCCATTGAGTTATACTCAGAAGTTTAGGAAGCTCGCTCATAATGCTTCAGAAGCAGGGCTCGAGCTCAACTTAGAAGTTGCTTGTAAGAATCTAGGATTTGATAGTGCCGCATTTTCGCCGATTTATTCGACACACTACAGAAGCAGATTTGTGTGAATTCAGCTGACAATGAATGCGAGTCTCAGAATGTTCCTCAACTGATCAACGATTAGACTATTGAGGATGGCCGACTTTTGCCAGCGCGAGCATTGAAGAAATCGCGACGGAAGCCGATTCGGCGCGGCCGACGTGGCCAGCGCGGAAAAGTGCGAACCGAGAAGGAAGCGCATGTAGGCAAAGTGATTCGCACGACCGATTTGGTGACAAGGAGTCGGCACTCACGCCACCTATCCTCCATGACCTCCATGGTAGGATTCACCCAAACAAGCCGTGGTAGCACAATTGGGGCTTCGCAGGGCCCCAGCAATTCGGTTAAATGTTGGTGTTGGCGTAAAAAATTGGTGCGCTGACTAAACAAGTAATTGATGAGACAAGAGATGGGTTATTTAATTATTATTTATTGTGCGTAGCAATTCTCGTATCCAAAACGTATCTATTCGTATTCGGGGACTGGGACGGCGTTCGGATATAATTTGGTGCTATGCCAAAGCAAAATTCTGAGTTCATAAGGATTTTTGCGCGGAGAGAGACAGGAGGACGAAGGGAAGACTAAAAAAGCGTGAGGGAGGAATGGATCGGAGATTCTTGAACTCTAACTTCAGTTGTTGAATATGCTGTCCTCATAGCCACTCAATTTCGGGGCCAGCTGAGGCGTTAAGTTCAGAATCCCTACGCCAATTATGCCGGTGGTAAGCATCACTGTAATGTCCATCGTGCTTCCAATTTCATTGGCAAGATTGTCCAACAGCAGCCACCTGCGAGTAGAAGTAGCAACGCACGTCGTCGCAAAATGGACGAAGAGACGAGGAAAAAGAAGAAAGTTGAACTGAAATGAGAAGGTAAATGCATAGCTTTCACATTTTCTTTCTCCCTCCCTTTCTTGCTTGCTCTCTGTAAATCGCTTACCACCCCCGCCAGAAGCACGCAACCCCCGCGAGCACTACCATGAGGTACACGAGGCGGGCGAGTTTGTCTGCAGGCATATAAGCAAGCGTCAGTGTGGCCATGGGAAAGCGGGAAACGCGCAAGATTAGAAGAGGAAGAGTAAAAAAAGCGACAATGACAGCATTCTTAAGCCACAAAAATCAATATACGAATAAGAAGAAAAAAAGGAAATTCGTATTTCCTTTTTCGAGAAAAGATATAGTGTATGAGACAAAGCGTCTCGCGCTCTAATAGACAGAGCAGCTACGCATAATGAACGAATGAACGAGTGCTCAAAACATTCACGCCTGCTCTCACCTCCGACAGTGACGCCGTTGCTCACGGGCAGCCATTTCTCGGCGCGCAAGCACGGCGTCGCGCTCATGCCCCCCAACAGGAGAATGCCGATCGAAATGCTGGACGCGCCCCGGGTCCCCTTGAAGGCTCGCAGCGCCATCACCTTGTCTTCCCACCTTAAATTTGTTTGTTTGTTGTTGTTTTTTGGCGGAGTGGGAGTGGGGGGTGGGGGGGTGCATGTAAGGGGTGTCATATCCGCCGCCATTTCCCAATCCATTTACAGGCATCCACAGGCAACAAGCAAAATCACATGATGGCGAAATGGCGCGAATCATCACCGATGAACTGACATCACCGCAATGCCATATAAACATCAAATTGAGTGGTACCATACAGGTAGGAGCAGGAATGTGAATGCTAGCGTAGTTCTAGCATTGGCAGTACTTCTAAGGGCACCTGCTGCGCTGATAACTTACATCCAGAGCCCTCTCCAGAGGAAGATGGTGAAGGTGAGGTTGGCTAGTTGGGCAAATAAATGGCTCCATTTTAAAGGGCCATCTTGACTAGTTGGGCTTGCATCAAATTCATCATTGTGCTTGGAATAGCCGCCTCGCAGCGCAGCCAATTCTTCTTTCGAGGCATCGTCGTAGTGTTGTGGATGGGCCATGTTAAACTTCCACGCGCCGAGATATGTTATTAGAGCGTGGGCCTCGTAAAGCAGAGGCCACCGATTAAACCTTAGGTTTCGACCAGATTCGCACTACAATAATAATTCCTTGTTGTGACTCGTGTCGGGCTACTTTAGGAAAAGCGTTAAGGTCAACACTGAATTATACTCGAGACTTCACTGCTGCTTCACGATTTCACTACCGTTACTTGAGAGCGTAGCGAACTTGCGAACGCGACGTGATGCAGTGGTTGCAAAATCTTGTTGAATATTATAAAACCCGGCGGTATTTCAAAAATTGTGCGTGTGGTGATTGGAGACGAGAAGTTCTGAAGTTCTGCAATCTTATTTTGGACCACATCACCCGGATCAAGATCATCAGACATCAGATCATCAGATCATCGGTGAAAATGCCACCTAACGTTACCAACGGCTCGGAGGGGACGGCGTCAGTCATAGCTACGCTGGTTAGCGGCGCTGTGAGCGGGGCCTTGGCCGATGTGGGAACTCACCCCATTTCTACCGTAAAAACTCGGTGAGTGTGAGCTATTTTTGCCTGCATCAACATGTCTGTATCAACGACTACTAGGAGTAATGCTCATTTTTAGTAGCTAAGCTTAGGCTGCTTGGCTAGCTAAATAGAACTAAGGGTTCCCGAATAGAAATTACTATCTGACTTACCTAGAGCTCGACTTCGCAAGCATATTTTGGCACCAGCAACACATTCCTAAATCAAGGCTCTAGACTAGTAACAGCACTGAGCGATGGCGTGGGCGATTCCAGTAAATATGTACAACACTAGCTAGGCACGCGACAATACTAAGTTAGCGTAAAAGTGCCACGTGTATAACTTTCAAGTACCCTGACATTTGGCGTCTGAATCTTATCGTCTGCATTGTTTGTACGTCTGTTTAAACTCAACTGTACGGTAAAAGCATGCAAGTGCAAGGAGCAGCGTCTGCGCAGATAGCCAAAGGAGGCGCAGCAACCATGGTAAAAGCCTTTGCACTTAATTGGTGTTGCTGTTGTAAGATAACACTCTCTATTCTTCATTTTTATTTTTCTCACTGCTATTACTACCTACTACGCGAGTCACTTGGCCATGGCTTCTTTCACCGCAAAATCGATCTTATCGCATACACCCGTGCACGTATTTCACAGACGGTGTATGCCAACCCTTTGTCTGCGGCGACAACGATGTTGCGCACGGAAGGCATGGCTTCGTTCTACACGGGTTTAGGCATTGTGCTGGCCGCAGCGGCGCCTGCGCAGGTGTCGAACCTTTTATATACTCGTGAAAATTAGAGACGTTTTTTTTAAGCGTTGACGTATCTCATTCCTCGAACTGAACTGAATGAATGAATCCCTTCGATTTTCGAGGTTCCTTCCTTTTTTTTTTGATTTGACCTTTTTGCATGCGTCACCTTCCTTCTTCTTCTTCTTCTTCTTTGGAAATGAACTGTCAGGCGCTGTACTTCTGTGGTCTAGAAGCCTCCAAGAAAGTCCTACCAGCCAACAACCCTGTAGCGAGCTTCGCAGGGGGGGTTCTCGCCCAGTTGTGCGGGTCTGTGATTTGGGTGCCGATGGACGTCGTGAAAGAGCGCTTGCAAGTGCAGGTGAGTTGAGAAGTAGAGAGTGGAATGAGAGACATCGAGAAGAGGAGTCCCAATTGTGCTATATTCTCGTGTATATTTACTTTCCGTCTCTGCCTCTCTGTGTTTTCCTCACCTCTTTTCAAACTTCAAAATTGGATTAATTTCTATTCTTATATTTCGTTGTATCTATACATTCTGATCTGATTCTTTCGGGAACCCCTTCCCCCCTTGAAAGGGCGCTTTCAAAGGGCAGCACTTGAGCGCCCGCTACAGCGGCTCGAGGGGTGCTTTACAGCAAATCGTAGCAACCGAGGGCGTGCGAGGCTTGTATAGAGCGTATTGGATTCACCAGGCTACCTGGTGCCCGTTCAACGGTGAGATGATGAGAGACATATTGGGAATGAAACACACGTGCGACCAAAAAAAGGAAGGGAAGGTTACGAGGACTTGGACGAGCTCTTTCTATTCAAAGATTGATTGATTGCTTTTTTCTTAGGTATTCTCTGTTATTTTTAATTCATTCCTTTTCTCTTTCTCTCTCTCCCCACCGCCCACACCCACGTATATGCATACATGCAGGCCTCTACTTCCTAATCTTCGACTCCGCCCGGAGTGCCGTCAAAAAGCGCCAGCTCAGCTCGTCCCTGGATTGGGCCTGCGCCCCCCTTGCGGGGTCACTGGCCGCCCTAGCTACGAACCCCATGGACCTCATCAAAACCCGCTTACAGGTATTGCAAGGCTCACCTGTTGTCTCAAGATATTGCATTATGAGCTCTGCGCACAACTCTTTCTTGTTCCCATGATTGCTTGCTTGCGTGCTGTTTATTATTTGTTTGCTTTGAGTGTTGTTTTGTTTCCTTTTTTGTTTTCTTGCTTCCTCGTAGGCGTCCACTCTTCTTCCTGTGACCTTTCGACTGACTCTCTCTTGTTTGTATTGGTGTTCTCATTTACTTACTCCTTCTTTCTCCCTCCCGTTTCTCGCTTCTGTCGTTCACAGGTCGCAGCGAGCAACCCTGGAGTGTTCGACTACACAGGCAGCGCCGATGCTTTCAGGAAAATTGTGAAACGAGAAGGCGTCAAGGTACATTATCAGGAGAAAGCTTTTATCTCCTGGCATTTTTTATATTGGTGCATTACATGTACCGCCGAAGTGATTTTCTACTCCTAATTTCTTAATATAAAACGATGTTCCCTTCTGCCCTACAATTTCCAATTTCTTTCACCTCTCTCTCTAACTACAGGCCCTTTTCGACGGCGCTTTCAGCCGAGTGCTTCTCTTAACGCCGCGCCTCTCCATTGCAATTCTATCCTACGAATACATCAAGGGCATGTTCTGAGGCGCAGTTAATTCCTCTCGTTGTCGTGCATTCAAGTATGAAATACTAGCGCCGCGTGAGTTTACTCTGTTTGGTAGCTCGTAACAATTTTGCTTGTAGGCAAATTGGAAGAAAGGCGCCACTTGGAACCTTAATTGGCCTTCTGGAGCGATTTTGCTTGCGTACATGCAGCTCAAGCGCATTCTTTATGTGCCTCTGTGACTGCTGTGTACTTGCCTTTCTTTGTTTTTCGGAGAGTATCAACTAATCTGGACTAAAACGCATAGCAAAAATCCATTTGGCTCGTGGCTCGTGCCAAACTTCTCAACTCCTGCGATATAATAGTTCTAGCGCACAGCTCTCTTCTCTCTCTCTCTACTTCCATTGGGAGTGGCGGATTGCAGATTGGGAGTCGCATCTCCAGTCAGGTAACCGCCCTCCGTGGCTGTGCGCATAGCCCTTTGCCCTTTATTATATTTCCCTTCGCTCATTTCGTATAGTTAGTAGTTAGCAATAATGCGAGGTGCCGCTCAGGGTCTAGGCGTCCAAATGGAGTCTCTTTCCGATGTAGGTACTGCCGAGGAATTCGAGAAGGTGGAATCGGAAGCATGGAAATGGGGGCTGTTGGCTATGAATTAATTAGCCCCATACAAGAGTAACACAATATACTTCGCTCACTCCACCTTAATCCTCGCCTTCAGAATTTATCGTCAATTAGCAAAATTCCTTCCGAACTTGAAC
>Ga0307931_1002275_pt1 | contig 12333 bp, 13 predicted proteins | sample OrgLakmetageno47_FD_201816 | JGI IMG/M metagenome (GOLD analysis project Ga0307931, IMG submission 201816) | Saline water microbial communities from Organic Lake, Antarctica - #47 | ecosystem: Environmental > Aquatic > Non-marine Saline and Alkaline > Saline | place: Antarctica: Organic Lake... | reverse complement strand
GACACCGGGGTGATAATCACAGCGGATCACGGAATGGTTGAGACATCTAAACCGAGACAATTGGTGCTAGACGATTTCTACGATAAGAGCGGTTCGGTCCAATTTGTCGGGGGAGACACTAGGGTACATTACGTCTATTTAGATTCCCTTGGGGCTATTGATCAGGTGGTTGAAGATCTTGAATCAGTTAGCTACGCCTTCGATGCAGTAAAAACCGAAGATGCAATTGCGGCGAACTGGTTCGGCGAAGTCTTGCAACCAGCCAGAGACAGGTTGCCCGAGTTAATGTTGCTCGCCAAGTCGGACTTCACTCTTTATCATTCCAAGTTTTTCAAGACCAGGAGTTTTGACATGATTGCTCACCACGGCTCGTTGTCCCCAGCCGAAATTCGCGTGCCACTAATCCGAATCGGATTCTGAGTTTGTTGTCCCTAGGACTATTTCGTCCCAGCTGGGAAGGGATGCTCTTCCTTTCGCCGTTGCCGGCTTCAAACTCTCCTGATTACGTCTTGTTCTAAGTTCTTCGACGAGGCTGTGAACCGAAGCTGTTCTCTCTGATTCTTCGGCCCCGTCTGCTGGTTCGGCATCGACCGCTGCCGCACTAGAAGCCACAACATGAGCGGACGTCGGCCTTGGGGCCATGGGAGCAGTGACATCTCGTCGCGATTGTTGCTTCGCGATCTGCTGCGCCTCGGCATTGCTTGGTTCGATTGTGCGTGAGCGGGGATTATATTTCCAAGTCATCAAGGTTTGTCCCTGAGCTTCGATGTACCACTGGTTTTCGGTCTTTGAAACGCCGAAGGTGGCTGTGGGGTCAAAGGTGGCAATCAGGTCCTGAAAGCGTCTCATTTGCAAACCGTCGCTCACTTCAGTTTTGAGAGCAGCCTCCAGTACGTAGCGCAGTTCATCCAAGATTGGGGCGGCAAAGGGTTCAATGGCTGCAACATCTTGGCCCAACTGCGTCGCTACATCTTGAATGCTCAGGCCTGACCTGATCAGATCCTGCACGAGCTTGGGACTGAAGTCCGCTTTGCTCACTCTAGGGTTGTTCTTAATCGCGTCTCGTATCGAGTCATCTATTGGAACTTGGAAACGTTGGCCTTGATCTGATTCGAGAATCAGATCTTCACCATCTCGCGCAACGAATCGTAAGTCCATGTTTGCCTCCTAGAAAAGAGTGTGGCACTTTGGCGCGGTTGTTGGGTCATTTACCTCGGTGAGTTACTGAAAGGAGTTACGCTGCTGGCGAGCCAAGCTTGCCAAAAGTGCATTCTTAGGGCAGAGTTCTCGCCGAGGCGTACAGGGAGGTTGGATTACATGGCAACAGATTATGACGCAACTCGAAAAACCGATGATGACACTGAGTCTCTTGATGCTCTGAAAGAAAGAGGCCCATCGCAGGGCTCGAGCGTTGAGGACGACGTTGACAATGTTGACGGGTTCACAATGCCCGACGTGGTCAACGAGGAACTTGAAGTCGTTGTGCTCCCACTGCAGGAGAATGAATTTACTTGCACTAATTGTTTCCTGGTAAAGCCACACGCTCAGCGCGCTTCCAAGCCTCGCTCAGCCGCGGTGTGCATTGATTGCGCCGGCTAGCTCCGACGGCTTTCTAGTACTTATCAGCAAATAAGCAGTTGGGTCATTGGGGTCTATCACAGGGACTTTAATCATTGATTTTATGTCGCCGCGTATCAGAAATTGAGCGGCTGGGCTAAGGCCAGGACCCCTCTCCATTTTCATTTGCTCACCCTCTAAGCCAACCGCTTCACCCAAGGCACTGAGCGGCACATTTATTCTGCCGACACGGATGTTTTCGTCGACTCTGATGGTGGCTGCGCTGAAAATCGAAAGAAGCATCAGTCCTGCTGGCACTAGTCCAGCCAGCACTATCGCAAGATTCTGGGAAAGTGGCAAGACCGCTAAGAGAACTAGCGGCGCAGAGAGAGCTAGCGCCAGTAAAAAACCGAATGATGGATACAAGCGTTCATAATAAGAAGAAGTAGGCACAGGAATACATTACGCTCTAGGAGTGGATTTGGAAGTGTTGCTAATTGCCCAGCCGGGGTTTGAACCCGTGTATGCCAAACCTGGTGATGCCGGTTGCGACTTGAAAGCGACCCACGAAGTGACAATTGGTGGAGGACAAAGAGCACTTGTTCGGACCGGTGTAAAAATAGCCTTGCCCGATGGCTATGTTGGCCTAGTGCATCCGAGGAGCGGGTTGGCCGCGAAACACGGCATAACGGTTTTGAACTCTCCGGGTACCTTGGACGCCGGGTACCGCGGCGAAATCATGGTCACACTTTTGAACACATCGGTAGAAGAATTCAAAGTCGAAATTGGTGATCGAATCGCACAGCTACTGTTTCAAAAAGTAGAGCGAGCAAGATTCATCGCTGTTAGTGAATTACCAGATTCAAGTCGTGGCGAAACCGGTTTCGGTTCCAGCGGAAGGTCGTAATGTCAAAAGTAAGCCCATCGGATCGAGTAGCAAACGGCCCCTTCGACGTCTCGGAGATCGGTGTGCTAACTCCTTACCTCGACTTTGGCTCAATACGACTAGCGCCTAGACAGGACATGCAGATCCGTGCCGATATCGACGACGGAACCAAAAAGGTTGTGGCACTAACGATAGAAGTAGAGGGCCACCGGCTTCAGCTTCAGGCATTCGCGGCTACAAAGTCCGACGGGCTTTGGGAGCAAACAATGGAAGCCCTGATTCAGGGCGTTGCTGCACAAGGCGGTGTAGTGGAGGCTGCCGAAGGGAGTTTAGGTCCCGAACTACGAGGCAGTGTCCCGGCAAAAAGTGGCGACCAAACATTTTCTAGACCAACTCGCTTCATTGGAGTAGACGGCCCCAGGTGGTTTTTTCGGGGAGTTATTTCAGGTCCGAGCATTAACGACGAAATCTATGGCCGACTTGTTTCAATCTTTAGATCAGCGGCAGTGAGCCGAGGAGACACAGCGATGCCTCCCGGAGAGCTTTTGCCTCTCAGGCTGCCAGTCAGCGAAAATGATGAGTGACCCGGATGCAGTCGCTAAACGTTTAGGTCTTGAAAAAAGTGAAAACGGCTTCGATTTAAATCGTCAATCGTTGCTGGCTGGTATTGGCGGGCCTCTCGGTATTGCCGAGGCGATTTTACCGGCGACTTTGTTTTCGATAGTTTTTGCAATCTCCAGAGAGCCCATTGCGGCTGTTGGCTTTGCGGTTGGAAGCTCGGCGCTATTTATTGCGATTCGTTTGGGGCAAAGAAAATCTCTGACCCAAGCCGCAGTTGGCGCAGCGGCAGTGGCATTTGCCGCTTTTCTAGCCCTTCGAGACGGCGGTCAGGCTTCAGACTATTTTGTTCCAGGATTCTTCACGAACGGTGCATATGCGCTCGCTTTTTTATTGTCGGTGTTGATTCGCAGGCCAATCATGGGATACGGGGCTCAGCTGCTGTTTGGACTGAGTGACTGGCGATCTAATAGGGCTGTCTTCGGTCGACTACGGACAGTCACGCTGGTCTGGGTTGGGTTTTTCCTTGCCAGGTTGGCCGTACAGCTGCCGCTTTACTTCTCCGGCCAGGTCGAGCTGCTAGCAGCATCGAGGGTTGTGATGGGTGCCCCAGCTTATGCTGGCTTGCTGGCTCTGACTTGGATTTTACTGAGGCGCATCGCCAACCCAATAGACGGTAGATTAGAGGGGTAACTAGTCAAGGAGTTGTAATTTCATGTCTGAACGCTCAGAAGCCCGTAATTTAATTGTAGGCAACAAAAATTATCAGTACTTCAGCATGGCTGACCTCGAGGTTCAAAAGCTCCCTTACAGCCTCAAGGTGCTTCTAGAAAACATGATTCGCACCAAGGACGGCGTAAATGTAACGCAGGATCACATTGATGCGCTGGTGGCGTGGGACCCAGCTAAAGAGCCAGATACTGAGATTCAGTTCAGCCCTGCCAGAGTGATAATGCAGGACTTCACCGGAGTTCCTTGCATAGTCGATCTGGCCACGATGCGCGAAGCGGTACAAGAACTAGGTGGAGACCCACAAAGTATCAATCCGCTTACCCCAGCGGAGATGGTAATCGATCACAGCGTTGTGGCAGATATATCTGGAAGCCCTGATGCTGCAGAGCGAAACGTTGAATTTGAATACCAGCGCAACGCAGAGCGCTATCAATTTTTGCGATGGGGTCAGACTGCGTTCGATAATTTTAAGGTCGTGCCACCCGGTACTGGAATTGTGCACCAAGTAAACATTGAGTTCCTTGCGAGAACCGTCATGACCCGTGAAGTCGACGGTCTGGTAGTGGCCTATCCAGACAGCTGCGTCGGAACCGATTCCCACACCACAATGGTCAATGGTCTTGGTGTCCTTGGCTGGGGTGTCGGTGGAATCGAAGCCGAGGCTGCGATGCTTGGGCAGCCGGTCTCGATGCTTATACCTAAGGTTGTCGGCTTCAAGCTCACCGGTGAAATACCAACTGGAGCCACAGCTACCGACGTTGTTCTAACAATTACAGAGCAGCTGAGGAATCACGGCGTTGTAGGTAAATTCGTCGAATTCTATGGCGATGGCGTGGCACGAGTTCCGTTGGCCAATCGAGCAACCATTGGAAATATGTCTCCCGAATTTGGTTCCACGGTTGCCATCTTCCCAATCGACGACGTTACGCTCGATTACCTACGGATTACTGGTCGTAATCCGGAAGAAATTGCACTGGTTGAGGCCTATGCGAAAGCTCAGGGAATGTGGCACGATCCAAGCCAAGAGCCGAAATTTAGTGAGTATCTCGAACTAGATCTATCAACTGTGGTGCCGTCAATAGCCGGGCCTAAGCGTCCACAGGACCGAGTTGAGCTTTCAACCAGCAAGGCTTCTTTTGCAAGAGATCTAAAAAATTACACACCGTCATTCAGCGCTCCAGTCCCAGTAAAGGGTAAGGATTACCAGCTGGACCACGGCGCAGTGACCATCGCGTCAATCACTTCCTGCACCAACACCTCAAACCCATCGGTGATGATCGCTGCCGGGCTCCTTGCCAAGAAGGCCGTCGAAAAGGGTTTGACCGCAAAGCCTTGGGTAAAGACCTCTCTGGCACCCGGTTCCAAAGTCGTTACCGAATACTACAAAAAGGCCGGTCTAACCGATTCCTTAGGCAAGCTCGGATTCCAATTGGTGGGTTACGGTTGCACCACCTGTATTGGCAACTCTGGCCCATTGGCCGACGAAATTTCGGCTGCTGTTAACGAAGGAGACCTTGCTGTAACGGCAGTTCTCAGCGGAAACCGCAACTTCGAGGGGCGAATTAACCCGGACGTGAAGATGAACTATTTGGCTTCACCACCCTTAGTAATTGCTTACTCGCTGGCCGGAACTATGGATTTCGATTTTGAGACCGAGTCACTTGGTTTTGATCACGATGGACAGGCTGTCCTGTTGAAGGACATTTGGCCAACTCCAAGTGAAGTGCAGGACACGATTGATAGCTCGATCAACTCGGAAATGTTCACTACCCAGTACGCCTCAGTGTTTGATGGTGATTACAGGTGGCAGTCGCTGCCAACTCCTGAAGGCTCGCTATTTGAGTGGGACTTAGAGTCCACGTATGTTAGAAAGCCGCCGTACTTTGACGGAATGAGTTTGACGCCTTCACCAGTGACAGACGTCCACGCAGCTAGGGTCCTGGTTCTCTTAGGAGATTCAGTGACTACTGACCACATATCCCCAGCCGGTGCCATAAAGGCGGATTCGCCTGCGGGCAAGTACTTGATGGACAAGGGCGTTGGTCGAGTCGATTTCAACTCCTACGGTTCACGCCGCGGGAACCACGAGATCATGATTCGCGGAACTTTTGCAAACATCAGACTTCGTAATCAACTGCTTGATGACGTCGAAGGCAGCTACACGAGAGATTTCTCCAACGAGGCCGGGTCACAAAGCTTTATTTTTGACGCTGCCGAAAACTACCGCGCCGCAGGAACAGCGCTGGTGGCCATTGCCGGCAAAGAATACGGTTCTGGGTCATCCAGGGACTGGGCAGCCAAGGGAACCAGTCTTTTGGGAATCAAGGTGGTCATTGCCGAGAGCTTTGAAAGAATTCACCGCAGCAACCTGATTGGAATGGGGGTTCTTCCGTTGCAGTTCCCACAGGGTCAGACTGCTTCAAGTCTGGGACTTGATGGAACTGAGGAATTTCATTTCACAGGTATTGAGGAGTTGAATTCCGGAAATACTCCAAAGACTGTCCACGTAGTTGCCAATCCAACTTTGCATTCAACAGCCGGTAAGTCTGTCGTGGAATTTGACGCGATAGTCCGCATTGATACCCCCGGTGAGGCAGACTACTTCCGCAATGGCGGTATCCTGCAGTATGTGCTTCGTTCGTTAGTTGCTTAGGAATTCTTCAAGTTGGCAGGTGTTATTAAACCCATGAATCTATTATCTGGAATTCGATCACCCAGTGATCTCACAGCGCTCAGTTCTCAGCAGCTGGTGACTTTGAGCCAAGAAATTCGAGACCATTTGGTTGTTTCAGTATCTAAGACCGGCGGTCACTTGGGACCGAACCTTGGCGTAGTTGAAATTACAGTTGCACTCCATCGGATTTTTGATTCTCCGAAGGACTCAATAGTTTTTGACACTGGTCACCAGAGCTACGTGCACAAGCTGCTTACCGGGCGACAGGACTTATCAACTCTTCGACAAAAAGATGGTATCGCGGGTTACCCGCAACGTTCTGAGAGCGAGCACGACATTGTTGAATCTTCGCACGCATCATCTTCCCTGAGTTGGGCAGACGGTATCTCAAGAGCATATAAGTCCACCAACCAACTCGATAGGCACGTAGTTGCGGTCATTGGAGACGGGGCTCTGACCGGTGGCATGTCATGGGAAGCGCTGAACAACATCACCGATGACAATGACAGAAATCTAGTGATCCTTGTAAACGACAACGGGCGATCCTACGCACCCACAATGGGTGGATTGGCGCATCGACTAGATGCAATCCGCACGAACAACCTTTATCGCGCCAGCTACTCGCTTTCCAGAAAGATTTTCTACAATCTTGGACCGGTTGGGAAGGCCGTGTTTGACTCCACTCGAGCTGGGCTTCATTCGTTGTTTGGTCCGGGTAATTTCGGGGGCATATTCCCTAACTTGGACATTAAGTACTTCGGTCCGATAGACGGGCACGATATTGCGGCCTTGGAAAAAGCTCTATCCCGAGCAAAAGCCCATCATGGTCCAGCTGTCGTCCACGCCATCACCCAAAAGGGTAAAGGTTACGATCCAGCAATCCAAGATGAAGCCGACCAGTTCCACGCCGTTGGCAAGATCAATCCCGAAACCGGAATGGCGATGGCAACAACTGGTTCGGTCTCTTGGACCGAAGTATTCGCCGATGAAATCCTAAGCATCGCAAAGCAGAACTCAAAAGTTGTTGGCATCACTGGAGCGATGATGATTCCGGTTGGCTTAGATAAGTTCGCGGACCAATTCCCGGATCGAGTCTTTGACGTTGGCATTGCAGAGCAGCATGGCGTGGCCGCAGCCGCAGGTATGGCTTTTGGAGGGCTCCACCCAGTGGTAGCGATCTATTCGACGTTCCTGAATCGGGCATTTGATCAAGTGCTCATGGATGTCGCACTACACAAGGCAGGCGTAACTTTCGTGCTGGATAGGTCTGGCATTACTGGTCCCGATGGCGCTAGCCATCACGGAGTGTGGGATATTCCACTTTTGCAGATGGTCCCGGGAGTTCATATTGCTGCCCCGAGAGACCAGGAGCGCCTCCAGGAGGAGCTTAGAGAGGCTATTGCAATAGATGACGCACCAAGCGTTATTAGGTTCCCCAAGGGGGCTGTGTCAAAGAATATAGAGGCAATCAAGCGCACCGAAAATGGCGTTGACGTCTTGAAGCAAGCTGCTAGCAAAGATGTTCTTATCGTTGGAGTGGGAAGTTTTGCTCAGGTGGCGCTCGACGTGGCAGATCTACTGGCAAGCCATGGCATAGGCGCCACGGTTGTGGATCCTAGGTGGATTCTTCCAATCAACCCGGACCTTGTGGAGTTAGCCCAAGATCATCGACTCGTTGTAACAATTGAAGATGGATTGAAAACCGGTGGCTTTGGCTCAAGGGTTCGTCAGGAACTCAGGGCCAACGAGGTTGACACGGCTCTTAGCGAAGTTGGAGTGCCAGCTGAATTCCTTGAGCACGCTGAACGCTCAGAGATTCTAGAGCGTCTAGGACTGAGCGCAAAGGCTATCACCAGAGATATAGTTGCTCAGGTTCTGGGATCTAAGGTGCCTTACGCTAAGGCGTTTGAGGAAGAGAATTCTCAGCCTCAGCTAGCACAAGACCCTCAGCTATAACCTCTGCCGTTATCTCAATCTGCCAGTTTCTGGCGCCAAGCGTGTGTAGCTGAGCAGCCAGATCTGTTTCTGGTTCGTAGCAAACACGCCTCAAAAACTCAGGGGTCAACAGATTCTCTACTGGAACCACTAGTTCCACTGCCTTTGCCATCACCAGCTCCCTAACAATCTTCAGTCTGACGTGAGCTTCTGGGAACCTGCGCTCCCAGCTCTTGTGGTTAGGAAGGGCACCGGTGTGCTCAGGTGCTGGAAGAATCTCAAGATTTCGAGAATTCTCAATTGCATCCCACCAAACTCCAAGTTTTGACCGGGATGCACGTCCTTGAAACAGCTTGTTCTGGGATAGTTCGTGCTTAGACCTTGGAACTTTGTCGACGGCCGCCATGATTGAACGGTCTGGAATAAGTCGGCCCGGAGCTAAATCGGTCTCACTTGCTATCTCATCCCGGACTAGCCAGAGTGCAGCGGCGGCTTTCAGTTTTACTTGATCCTTGACCCGGCTCAGGCCCGGAAGATTTCTCCAGGGCTCTTGCGCAACCGGTTTTGGCTTAAAATTTTGCAATGCTGCGAATTCTTCAATCGCCCACTGCGTCTTTGACTGCGCTGCAAGGCTTTTCTCGATTTCGGCCCACAAGTCATGCAGCACATCGACATCTAAAGCCGCATAATTCAACAGCGAAGCTTGCAGAGGCCTCACTGACCAGTCAGAAGCCGAGTGTTCCTTGGCCAACTCGAGGTCCAAGACTTCTAAAACCATAGATCCGAGTCCAACTTTTTCATATCCAGCCAACCTTGCGGCAAGTTCGGTGTCAATGATTGACTCTGATCGAAAGCCCAGCTCGGTCAAGCATGGAATGTCTTGCGTGGCGGCGTGCAAGAGCCAGCTCCTGGTATTAATTTCCGCTGCCACGAGCTTGTTCCAGCCGGGGGAGCATTCGTCTAGAGCCACTGGGTCAATGAGATAAATGTCGCCTTCGGCCAGTCCGATTTGGACTAGATACGCGCGTTGTGAATAACGAAATCCGCTGGCCCTTTCGGTGTCCACGGCCAGGGTCTCAGTGTTTTGCTTTAGGGCTTGGAGCATCTCGTCTAAAGATTCCTGATCAACGACCTGGACTACGGCTCTCCTTGGTGTGTCTAAGTTCAACTAATTCTCATAACTTTGCTGTCTTTCGGTGGCAGGCCGGAAATCAGAGCTAAAAGCTCTATCCAACCCCTTAAGTGCGCCGCTAAATCGAACGACGTCGGTGCCCAGCTGGCTCGAATTTCAAGCTCAGCATGCTGTGGCTGCGCTATGAGCGCCCCATGGCCAGTAGACACAATTGTAGTCGTCGTGCCGGCCTGATGGGCAAAGCCGGCCTGCTCGGCCGCCAGAGAGTCCTTCAGCCACTCCCAAGGCAGCGCTGCCGTGTAGTCATCCTTCGCCATTTCTAGCTCGATGGGCGACTTGGCATAGCCAATGACTCGAAACTCCGACATCCAGCCTTCGGGAAATTGAGGGTCTCGGCAAAACACGAGTCTGGAGACACCATGATCAGACGCTGTTTGATGCACAATCTCCGCGGAGATTGCTATCGATTCGGGCGCAATTCCATTTGGCGAAGGTATTTGGGTAAGTTCAATTTCTTGCCTCACCTCCACGCTGCCAAGCTCTCGAAGCATGGAGGCAAAAGGCTCTGAAATGTTTCCTAATTCAAGTTCCACATTGAAAAGCTACAGAGGTATTCACAGCCCTAGTCCGCGGCTCGCCCACTAACTTCAGTTACATAGAGATTTTGGAATCGAAAATCTGCCACTTTTGTGAGAGTATTCATAGACATGAAATTTGCTGCGCCAAATTCAAATTCGCTGCTAATGAAGGCTCGAACATCATTGCGGGTACTCAGAGTTTCGATAAGCGCGCTAGGGCCAAACTCTATGTGAATCGGCAAATTTTCAGCGGTCAAAAGTTCTTCAACTGCTTCAGAGGGGCTAATGTTTTGCTTGTCCCCAAGCAGTCGCACCTGCTTCACTCGTAGGGCTTGGGGGAGAGTGTTCACCCCGGATCTAGTCAGCACGACAAGTGAAGCGGATGATGGAACACGATAGTTTTCCAGACGTGCGGTTTTTCCAGTTGTCAGGATCGTTCTCGATCTTTTTCTGAACTGCATTAGAAATCTAAAATCCGATTCGCCGCCGATAGATTTGGAAGTCCCATCTGGGCCAATGTGGCTTCCTTGCTCATCAACAACCAGCGAAGCTGTAATTGGGGCTTCGCGAATTGAATTGAGGACCTCAGCCATGCTCGGCGACAAGTTCTGCCGTCTTGCGCTTTATCCTGGCCAACATCCCTCGCATGCCACGCACGCGAAGCGGCGTGATGATGTGATCGAGACCTAATTTAGTTGGAAAGTCATCGGAGAGCTCCATGATTTCAGCTGCCGAGTGAGAACTCAGGGCACCGAATAAAATGCTGGCAAAGCCCCGAGTAGTTGGAGACTCTCTCGGAGCCGAGAAGTGGAGTTTTATCGCTTCGGCAGTGCCGTCCACCGCAATAAAGATTGGGGACTGACATTCCTCGACCCGCTCCAAAAGTTCCGGATGTTCTCCGTAACGCTCGTCCAAATCTGGAAGCGCTTCGCTGAATTCGAGAAGCAGTTGAAGCCTGTCTGAACCCTCCAAAAACTGAAAGTCGGCGACTATCTCATCTGCGGCACGGGTCAAGCTGCAACTCCAGGATCAACGCCGGTTGCAATTGGCGCACCGACTAGGTTTCCCCACTCAGTCCAACTACCGTCGTAGTTGCGTACGCTCTTGACTCCGAGCAGATATTTGAGTACAAACCAGCTGTGAGAGGAACGCTCTCCGATTCGGCAGTAGGCGATGAAGTCTGAATCCCGATCAAAACCGGTGTCCGAGAAATAAAGCTTTTCCAGTTCCGCAATCGGACGGAAGGTTTCATCCTGCTGAATGGCTTTGGACCACGGAATCGAGGCAGCAGTTGGAATGTGACCGCCACGGGTGGCGCCCTCATTCGGGAAATCTGGCATGTGGAGGCGCTCACCAGAGTATTCCTCGGGTGAACGTACGTCGACCATGGGCTTACCCAAGTGACCAAGAACTTCGTCGCGGAAAGCGCGTATTTCGGAGTCATTTCGCTCAACAACTGGGTAGTCCTTGCTGGAAAATGTTGGCTTGTCTTTCTTTAGTTCGCCGCCATCGGCGATCCACTTATTTCTGCCGCCATCTAGCAGTAAAACTTTTTCGTGACCAAATAGCTTGAAGACCCAGAATGCGTACGTTGCCCACCAATTAGAACGGTCACCGTAGAGAACAACAGTGTCTTGTCTGCCAATGCCCTTGATGTTCATGAGTTCTGCGAATTGAGCGCTCTCCAAGTAATCGCGACGAAGTGGGTGGTTGAGCTCGGTGTGCCAGTCAAGTTTCACAGATCCGGGTATGTGGCCGGTCTCATACAACAGGATGTCCTCGTCTGACTCAACAACGATCACCTTGTCCAAGTTCTGTTTCAGCCACTGGGTAGTCACCAATATGTCGGAGTTGGCGTACTCTGCTATTTTGACGAGCTGGTCCATGAGTCTCCTATTCATTACCTACAATTATGTTGACGAAGGGCACTTACATTGACGGAACACGATTTGGGTGAGCCCTATTCCCTGCTGACAAGGCGTCCCGAGGTTTCTAAGGTAGAGCTTATAAGACAGCTGAGGCCACCACCAGAGTTCAACGACGCAAGCTTCGACAGCTATCGGCCCGATAGAAACTTTGAAAGTCAGTCGATCGCATTGGGCTTGTGCAAAGAATTTGTCTTTGGCCCGAAGAAAAGATTGTTTTCAAAGTCAGAAAAGTTTCCTGGCATCTATTTAGACGGCGGCTTTGGAGTTGGCAAAACTCACTTGCTTGCGTCGATTTGGCACAGCTACTCCGGGGTTAAGGCATACGGTAGCTTCCTTGAATACACAAGCCTGGT
>Ga0307931_1002272_pt1 | contig 12346 bp, 6 predicted proteins | sample OrgLakmetageno47_FD_201816 | JGI IMG/M metagenome (GOLD analysis project Ga0307931, IMG submission 201816) | Saline water microbial communities from Organic Lake, Antarctica - #47 | ecosystem: Environmental > Aquatic > Non-marine Saline and Alkaline > Saline | place: Antarctica: Organic Lake... | reverse complement strand
GGAATATTCTCGAATAAAGATGCGACTGGTGCTTGTTCCAATAAAGGTTTGTTATTTATCTGTTTTGAACCAAATTTTTTTAAAGTATTCCATTCCGTTTCGTAGTAATTATTATCTATTGGTTTTCCATTTGCGTTAAAACTCTTATAAATCAAGCGACTGATGTTATTTTTAATTTCCAATGGCAAAAAATCAAATTTAATTTTTTCAAAATCATTGTATATAACTTTGTAACCTTGCAAATGAAGTTGTTCCCTGCTTGATATGTTTTCGGTCAAATGAGCTTTGAATTTTCTTTGTCCATTTTCAGAAAAATAGATGCCGACAATTTTTTCAGATTCTATTATTTTAAGGAAAGACAGGTCTCCGTTTCTATTAATTCCATTCATGTATTCCTTGCCAATTGTCTTAGATAGCAAAACAGAAACATGAACTTTATTTATATGACCTGATGAATAGCATTGCATTATGAAACCTGAACGATGTTTTGTCTTTATCGGGATTATATAATCTGCTTCTAAGGATTCATTTTCGGTTAAAACATAAGTTCCTGAATTATATAGGTTAAAATACCTGAGAATGTCGCTTCCATTAGAATTGGAAGTTGTTTGCTCTGAAGGTTCTTCAATTATTTTAGGTTCATCGATTATTAGATTGTACGAAGAAGGCTCAGAAATTGTTTTTTCTATTTCTGTATGCTTGTTTTCAATTTTATTTTCTAGCGATAAATTTTCATTATTGGGAACTGGTTCTTTCGGTTCTTCAACCTGTGGAATTATTTCCCAAAGAGGTTGAAGTGCTTTTGTTCTATTAACATAGTATTCAGAGCCTCGAACTCTAAAAAATTGCCAGCCACATCTTTGAAGCACTTTTTCACGCATCATATCATTTTCATACTGCTCAGGCCCATGCCATTTGTCTCCATCACATTCGATAGCTATTTTGGTGCCATCTGCGAACATGGCGACCAAATCAATACGGTATCTGCCTTTAGCTACTTCATATTGGGGTATAACCATTAAACCTTTGTCAATGATATCATTGAATACATCTACTTCAAACCAACTATCAAAGGGGTCTGGCTGAGTTCCCAAAGCTTTTACTTTTGGGACTGAAATACGTTGTCTTTTTTTAAACTCAGGTGTTTTGTGATTTTTAATATGGTCTAAAAGCTTATATCTCAAATCATTTGTATTGCTCAAATCGTCCAATTGAACTGAATGGAATAGCCAAACTTGTTCTATAGCTCTACTCATTGCTACATTAAACCGTCTTTCATCTTCTGGTTTAACAAGTGCTGACCTGTTGTGATTGTGAGCAGTTACCAAACTTAAAAAGATAATATCTCTTTCATCTCCTTGGAAGGAAGCTGAATTACCGCAAACAATCTTTCGTTTATGAAATTCCTTTTCACCAATCTTCTTAAGAAGTAAGTTTTCAATTACGTTAGATTGTTGGTTACCTTGTAATGTGATCACTCCAAATGTTTTACCAACATATCTATTGTCATCAATCAGCCTTCCAATAGTCTCTGCAATTTCATTTGCTTCTGGTTCGTTAATTATTGCTGAGTATCTACCTTCCGTGAATCCATTTTGGCAAAAAACAGTAACCAAAGGCTCAAGTCGTTTTTCAGAATATTGTTTCAGTGGATAAAGTCCTTTTCCGTCTGGTGCATAAAAGTGCTTATTGGAAAATTCAATTATCTCGGGCATACATCTGAAATGTTCTCTTAGAACAGTTACTCCATCACAAAATAACTTTGCGTGGTCAAAAAAACTGTAATCAGTCCCGTAAAAATCTGAAAATGGAATTCCATTTAAGTGACGTTTTATATGAGGTGTCATTATGTTGGCATTTACACCAACATATTCAGGGGAAGTTTGTTTATCGTCTCCAACGATTATGATATTTTTAGAAATGTACAATAAGAAAATGGCATCAGGGCCTAATTGACTTGCTTCGTCAATAATCACATAATCGTACATTTCCTGTTCGGGTTGAATCGTTTCTGCAACTTTATAAAGAGGCATAATCCAACAAGGAACTGAATCTTTGCAATGTTGCATTTCCTGTTGGGCTATTTTTCTGAACTTCATAGCTCTTTTTCCTTTACCTGTCTTGCCGATTTTTTTGACTGCCATTACCCAAGCATCCAGATGCTGGCGTAAAGACCGATTTTGCTGTAATCCTTCAACGACACTGTACCAAGCTTTTTTAGAAGCAAGCTTTGCAATTAGTTTACGTTCTTTTTTCTCTAATTCATTAAGATTCCTTATAAGTTGGTCCTCGTAATTAATATCCATCAACTTTCCAAGTTGAGTTTCTGCATGTCGAAAAAATATCGCAGGTATCAATTTTTGAAAATTCTGTGTACTAAAAGAATCATTTTCTACAGAAACCACAATGGATGGTATTTGATTATTTAATTCAGATTTCAAATTGAGAAAATTTTGAAATTTTGATTCTGAAAATTTTAATTGTTTAATCTCATAAATACCATCAATATATTTTTGAGGGTCAATACTATTTAAAGCATTTTGAATTTTCTCTTTAATTGGATGAAAATTATCTTGCTCTAAATACTTACAACATTTCGCAAACAACTTTTGATGTTTATTTATTCTAACCTTTAATTGGTTATATTTTGCCTGTAAAAAAATATCTTCTGCATGATTCTTATCAATAATTCTTATACTACCATTAGTATTTTTATCAATTTTACTTTTATTGGGTTCTATCTGCTCAATTATACTTATAAGTTTTATTACCTCATTTTGGATTTGCTTAAATTGAGACTTATTTTCAGAAAATGATTTGGTTTTTAAAATTTCTTGATTCCAAATCTTAGAGAGCTCTATAAAATCTTGTTTTATTGATATGTCAGTTAAAACGATATTATATTCTTCAACTGTATCACAAGCACTTCCGTTTACACGAACACTCTCGATAAAATAGAGTCTTTCCTTAATTTCTTTTGGTAGGAAGGCTTTTTTTATCATAAATGAAAGACCCGAAAAGGAATTGCCCGATTTTAAATAGGTTATAAGTGTTTGGGCATCTTTTTTTAATTGCTTTAAACCTTTGTCTACTGGATAAAATATGTCAATATCTCTATCTATTTTAGAGATATTATGACTCCCAATTCTTTCAAGAATGGCTTTTGAATGTTTTATTTTTTGGTTCCATAAATATACTTGACCAGCATTAAAAGAACTATAGACTGCACTGATAAAATTAATTTGAATATTATCAAGTTCTTTATAAAGGCTATTAAGTTTTTCAAGTAGGAATATAAGCTCATCTAAATCAGGTGAATAAATTTTTTCGAAATTTTTATCAATTCTAAATTCTTTTTTTAATCTCTGGGTTAGATTGCTATATTCTTGTATTTGTTCAATTGATGGAAGCCTTTGCAACTCTGGGATTAAATAATCAAATTCAACTATATCTACTTTTTTGTATTCTTGATGAAGTTGGATGAAATTTTCTAAATCATTACCTATTTCAGTATTTTCAACATCATAGAAATTGTCTTCATACCATTCAAAATTTGGCGTGTCTCTTTCTAGGTTTTCAGCGATTTCTGTTAAAGTACCTTTGTAATCCTTATTAATTTCTTGTTGGCGTGTGGCATTCTCTTTAACGTTGAGAAGCTTATTCTTATTCTCTGCTATTGACTCTCTAACTGTCTTTAAATCCCATTGAAATTTTTCAATGTCAGTTTGATAATCCAAAAGGTTTGCTCTTGAAAGTTCATCATTTATTGCATTAACACTTGACTGTAAGTCTTGAACAGAAGAGGAATCACCACTTAATAAGCTTACCGCTAAATTTTTGAATTCTTCTGGCAATTTCCCGTGGTCATCTGGATCTTCAGTCCTTCCTTTAATTACTTCAAGGGCTCTCTTTGTGTATGCAGTAACCAAGACTTTTTTACCGTTGGCAAGTAAATGACATATTAAATTTGCTATTGTATGAGATTTTCCCGTTCCTGGCGGTCCTTGAACAAGCACTTTGCTGTGCTTTCGTATTTTTTCAACAATTTCAATTTGTTCGTTATTATATTCTTTTGGAAAAAATATTGGCTCAACTTGTGCATAATTATTTGCACTCTCGCCATTTCCAAAGTCGCTGTCAGATTCTGGATGAATTCCAATAAGGTCATTTATTGTAGGAATTTCAATATCAGTTTCTCCACTTTCGATATTTTCTAAAATCTTATAATACAAAGCAGTAAAACTTCTTGTATTCCTTTTTCTTAGCAGAAGTGCTGGGGAAAATGAAATGACAGGTTTTGGATTTGTTGTTTTTGGTTTTTCAAGGCTTTGTTTATAACTTCCATCTGGCGAAACACGCTCGGCAAACATCTGAAGTGCATCTTCTGTATTATCAAAAACGGTTTCTATATTTTTTCCTTTAAGGTAATTTTCTACAGCTTTTTCAGCATCTATTATATTTTGTGAATCGAACTGGTCAAATAAGTCGAGAATGGAATCGGTTTCAATCTGAGGTGTTGATTCTAAATTCGGTGTTATGGATATTTGAGAATCTTTTTGCGAGTATTCAAAATTTATATCTACTGTTTGAGTTAAAATGTGTCTAAAAATATTTGGTCGTGCATCATTTTCTTTAAAATTCAATAATCCGACTCCAACGACTAATTCGTATTCCTCACCAAATTGTTGTGTTTTATTAAAAATCCTAAATAGTTTTTTATAAACTGAATTGAGCTTTTCGTATTCCACATATTCAATATTGTAAGCTTTAATTTTTACATTGTAGTTAATTAAGTTTTCAATCCACTTTTTCTCAATGTAGTTTTGTAGTTCTTCGACTATTTCAGGAAAGTTTTCTGATTCAATTGTTTCACCCTTGACCTCAATAGATTCTTTTAGCTTTGGCTCATCTTCTTCATCAAATAAAGTTGGCCTCTCAACCCATAACTCCAAATTATCCGAAAGTTTACAGAATTCTGGTTTTGTAGGTTCTTTAGGCCTTTTTACTTTAAGCCAATAGTCATTGTCAGAATTAAATTCAGGTCTAATTATGTTTTCAAACAGTTCATTTTCAGGAATATCATTTAGCCAAAGCTTTTCAGGGTATTGGGCTTCCTGAGCATCAATATCTCGAACTGGATTGCTTCTCAGTTTAGAGAACTCTTTCAGGTAATTGAATATTTGTAAATACTTTTCTTTTTTCATTTATCTTATTACTTCCTAGGTCAATTTATCAATTTTTTGTCCAGCGTTTTCAAAAAAAAACAGCTTTTTTGGTTTTCAAGTGTTGACTTATGAATTGGCAAAAACCAAATATGTTGTTTCTGTAGCGGGCTTCTTTAAATTGACCATATAGTAGAGATAACAAAACAAGTTGTGTTATCTCTACTATATTTGTAGCATAAATTTACTGATTTTTTATCGTCTTAAAAGTTTTAATGTTAAAAACATGCTTTAATAAAAAGTGAAATCTCGGAGCTAATTAATCTAAATCTTAAATCACACTTTTAGAGTACATTTTTTATAAATGCTAAAACAATAACCTAGTAACGTTTTTAAATATATTTTATAGCTACTAATAGGCAAATCAATAGCTATTTAATGGCCTCTAATGGCTCTACAATTAGCAAGGATAGAAAGACCAACGGTTTTTTGTTAAACCGATGGCTTCACTGTTGGTTATGAATTTGAAAGTTTCTGTTGTCCCTAGATAGGTAGAAGAAAACACAACAAATTTGTAAGTAATGTAGTCTTGATAATCAACTTCGGCATAACCCTTTTCAAAGCAAGAAACAATAACAGCTTCTGTCAATTTTTTTATATGCTCAGCTTCTTCCTTTGCAGCTTTCTCAGCTAGTGCTTTTTGCTCGGCATCACCCCAACGACAAGAGAGTCTGGGAGCAGTGTGAGAGGCAGGCCACGTATAAGTAAGGTGGGTAATAAAAAACTGCGAAATCTGCTGTTTTTATGTTCTTTCAATGCCTGTAAGCACAACAAAGCGTGTCGGGAACTTTATGAGCGCATAGTAAACAAAGGAAAAAGCAAGAAACTAGCCTTAATTGCCGTAGCCAACAAGCTACTCAAGCAATGTTTTGCTATCGCAAAATGTGGTAGACCTTATTATGAAAGTTACGTTTCTGTGTTGCCTAAATAAATAGAGAAAAATCAATTAAAAAAGCTCAAAGAATCAGTTTTACGAATCTATGAGCCTAGACTACTAGTGTTTCAAATTAAAGCAGAAAAGAATTGTTTTTTACCTCAGTCCTTTGTTGTAAAAGTGTTATATCTTTTTCTCAAATTTGTAATAGTCTGTTCAGGTGCTTTATTTATATATCCCATAGCTTCTTCTCTTCTTTTCTCGTCTAAACTATTTATGTATTTTAATCCATTTTCTACTGAAAACTCTAAATTCATAAATTTCTGAAAATTACTCTCTAAATCAGTCCATATTACTGCATCAAATTTTTTAAGGTCCGCCCAATCTATAATTCGTTTTGTTAATGAATCAGAAAATTTAGAGTAAGAACTGTTTTCTGATAAATTGACATAACCTATGTTTTTATTATTAGTTCCTTCTCTTTCTCTTAAATTTTTTATTGATTTGTCAAGATTATTAAAACTTGAAATATTCCAATAGGTTTTTATTTGGCTACCATTAATTTCGTCAATTACTAATGTTAACCTTCCTTTTCCATTGTCGGATATTCTCGAAAACTCAATCGGTAAAATTACTCCATCATTATTCCATTTGTCTATGACGTTTAAATTACCTAAATCCCAGTATAGACTTCCCCAAGCAAGTATTGCAATTTTCATAAGTTTAGTTTATAATATTATTTAAGTCGTATCTACCTATTAATGCGTGAGAATCATTTGCGGAGAAAATTGGTCTATTACCGAATAAGTACACTTCGTTAGCAAAGACTTTCGCATTATCACCATATCTTACACCTTCAATGTCAATAAAGTCATAATCACTAAAATTATTGTCGTTAAATACTTTTATATCATTATAATAACCAGAGTCGTTTTCTGGTAAAAACATTAGATATTTATTATTATGTTTGACTATTATTCCATTATCTTGTCTTGTCCAATCAATATTAAGATTATTATTAATATCTAAACTAATTTTTTTGAGTTCAGGTGAATTTGGATTAGGATAAGAGTTTCCATCATTGTAATAAATTGAATTTCCTTCAACAAATAGATTTGAATAAGGTAAATCTATGCTTGTTAAAGAGTTTTTTAAAATGTTATTGTTATTGTCGATAACAAAATAAGCATCAGTATCGTCATTTGAAGAATTACCATCTAGTGATGTAATTCCAACAATATTATTATTTAGAACTGTTAGAAATTCACCATTATGATTCCAGTAATTTGTGGTATTGGATATAGGAATGTTAATTGTTGTTATTAATTGTCCACCATTATCAATTTTTAAAATTTCTATCGGTTCTGTTGCCTCCTCTACAGGTATTGCATTTTTATACAAATAATAATTAGAGTTAAACTTTACAATTGAATTTTTATAACTTACAACGATTGTTAAATTTGATATATTATAAGACCATAATAAATTACCTGAATAGTTATATGAAACTAAATCAAAATCTCTTTGGATTATGAAGTTGTTATCTTCAAATAATATATTTGAATTTGGAAGTCCGTTAAACAGGCTGTTTTCTTCTATTATATTAAAATCCAAATCCGTTTTTATTAGTGAAGTATTTGTTTCGTTTGAATTTTGCGAATATTTTGTTTTAATCAAATAAACGGTATTATTTATTTTATTTATATCTAATATATTTTCAGTAGGTAAATCTTGTAAATCATTGCTAGGTACAAATGCTTTTTCCCTGCAGTTTTCGCAATCAATATATTTTTTTAGGTGTTTAAAATCTGAAGGAATGTCAATATATGTTTCTTGACCATTAATCGTTAATATAATAGAACTTTCAGGATTGTTAGGAACAATATGTTTGATTGTTGTGCCGTTAAAATTAACTACTGCTGATTGACCATTATAAGTAACTGATACATTTGCATTAGATGGTATTGGATTAGACATTTCAAATATAATTTCATCTCCTTCATACCCAAAACCTGGCGTAATTGTTACTATTTCACTATCTATTGGCGTAATATCATCGTCTGGTTCACTTGAACAAGATAAAAAAATTGTAAAAATAAAGGTTAAGGTAATCTTTGTTTTAAAACTCATAAATTTAATTTTTAGTCCAGAATTTTCTCAGACATTGTTTAAAAAATTTAATATATGAAAATTAGGTGATTTTGAAGCAGTAAACTTTCAGTTAAGCACATAGTTTGATACGAACCAAAAGTCTTCAATTTATTACTGTTTCGCTTATTTTTATACACATTGTGTGTGCCTTCGCCCTTCTTTTTCTGTCGTCTGTTTTGTGTTCATTTAGTGTCGGTTTTCGTCGAGCATTGGCTCAATGAGGGTTTTGTAAATGTGCCACCAATAGCGTTAGCTTTAGTATTTTAGTTGTTTCAAAAAGTCTTTAAGTGTTATTGTCGTTATGTTTAGTCCTTTGGATTTAATCTGTAACCCATTATCAGATGTCAACATTATCGGATTTGCTTCCCTATTTTTTTTATACTTTTGTTACCACCGTTTTCTTATGTTAGGTTGTCCCAATATTCAATCAAAATTAGTGCTGAAAAACACAAGAACGAAACTGCAAAAGTCACAATTTGCAAAACAATTCCGTTCCAAGTTTTCTTTCTGATAATTTTGACTTTATTTCTATTAGCTTTAATGCTTTCTCGATTATTGTTTTTTTTGTTTCCAGCTATCCTTGCCTTTAATCTAAAGTCATTTAATCTATTTATCGCAACCAAAATTCCAACAAATACTGAAACAAAAATTAATAAAACACCAATCCAAAATGTGAATTTTTGTGTCCAATTAAATATAATGTTAGAGGGTTTTATAAAATCGAATACATATCGAATTAAAGCAATTGAAAGTGCAATTATTAAATTATTAATAAAACTTAGTTATGCAATTCTATGATTTTCCTATTCGCCATAAGTTGATTCGTTATCCATCTAGTTTTTAAATAAATCTTTTGGATTTTCAATTTTATTACCCATAACTTCAAAAAGAAACAACAATCCTATTTGTAATCGCTCTGCCATTTCATTATATCCATTTTTCATACATATGTCAAATTCTCCGAAGAATTTCTCTTTACCACTATTGTATATTCGGTTGGTCTCGGATTTGACGTAAATATCTAATGTTTTATTAGTTCTTCCTTTTCCTGATAAATATATTGATGAAATGGCGTCTGGTTTAAGTGTATAATAATCATAAGTGCTTTTTTCCAAAAAAGAATTCCAACTTTTTTTAGTAAATAGTAAGTATTCTCCATAATCAGGGTCAATTTTAGCTTCGATTTGATATGTGCCCATAATCTGATTATCTCCGTAATTTTCAAGATTCAAATTCAGCCATTCTATGGTTTCTTCTTTAGTTTGTGAAAAAGAAATTTGGCATAGTAATAAAAATAAGACTAATATTTTTTTCATGATTGATATTTTTTCAAATGGTGGGTAACGTGATGTGGTCGAGTAGACCAAGGGATTTCACCCCAGGCCTCTCACAGAAACGTGCTTGAAAGTCTCCCCTCACACGGCTCTTCCAATTTAATTTACAAATATAAGCTCATCCTTTTTCAAGTTGGCAAAATGTAAATCAAAATCAGCCCATCCCTTTGCTCAATTTCCATTGCAAAAACTTCATCACTACTTCGAATTAGTCTGCCACTACATACACTATCGGTATTCTGCCTCTAGGTTATGCCTATTGTACATTATTCTTATCACTTGTATGCAGCTTCCCAAGTTCCGTAAATAAGCCTAAGTAAAGTTCTTGCCATTTGAATGACGCCAGCCTTACAGAAAATAAATAGGTGATCTCTGCAATTAATAGTATCGCTACTATTACTTTTCACTTCGTATCATACTTCGTAGCTTTTGACTGGAGGTTCCTACTTCTCAGCCTGCCCCGTTTTTTCGGGGACACCTCTTCAATGGTTTACTTTCGTTCAACTCCATTACTCACACCTTGCCAACCTCGTGGATTGGATTCTCCTAAACGCTCAGCACCATTGCTCTTTACAACAGCACCTTTAGGGGGTTTAGAGCCATCGCCTATACAACGACTCTGATGGACCTACCATCATCTTAATTACAGCATTCAACCATTTTATTTATTGCCATGGTTGATTCTTGGCCCACTATGGTTTGTTGCATGATTAAGCACTTAATTTAGCAATTAAAAACCGAACAGAAAATCCACGAGGATTTTCGTAAGTAGGCTAGAACTAGCAATAAACTATATACTTAGTTATTACCTGCAGTTTTTTATGCTTCTCTAAATTTCTCTAATACTTTATATTGTAGGTGGTTTATTATTTCTAAAACGTATTTCAGATGTTTTTCTGCATTTTTCCTAGCAAATATTTGTACTTCTATGGATTGATAAATAGGCATTTTAAGATGCTTTTCCATTTTAGAGTTTTGAGAATCCAATGGTATTGATGTCAGATTATTTTCTCCTTTTAATATATTTTTAGGGGTGAAATGTGAAAACCCATCCCTAAATTTAAGTTTATATGCTTTCAACTCACTTGATTCATCAGAATTCAAAATGTTGTATCTAATACATCTTTGAATATTTTTATCTAAACTTTTCCCTGAATATTCTTTATCAGCTTTGATGTATTTTTCAATAATTTTTTCATCATTATAATCAGAAAGTACACCAGATTCATACATTATTAATGCTAGCTTTATAGCTCTTTCTAAAATCAAATTAGTATTCGTGATGCTCGCAATAAAAGAACCTATAATTAAACAGTTTACGGATTCTTTTATATTATCTTCTAAATCTTTAAAAATAAAGAGATTACTTTCAAATAGGTATTTTTTATAGCGGTCATAATTAGTTGTCAATCCATCTTCGAAAATTTGTTTTAATTCATCCTTTTTCAATTTATCAATAATTTCTAATAATTCTTTGTTTTCTGGAAAATCAACAGTATTTATATTTAGTAAATTCATATTTTGACCTTTGAATTTCCATTTAGTTTCATTCATTTTATTAGTTTTATTTATGATACGCAATGTTTTTTTCAAATTGCAGGTAGCGTCTAGTATATAAAACATAGCGTGTATATAGACGCTATGTTTTCGGATTATACATTAGCTGAATTTTTAAATATAGATAAACCTTTCGGAAAGCCTTTACTATCTGTGTTTTATGCACGTTATTGGAAGTAGGCCTTTTTATGAGTCAAATAATGTACTTATAGAACCAAATTTTGGAAAATAATTACCATTTTGATCATAATAAGTTAAAAACGCTAATGGTACATAACTTAGTGGCAGATCAGGTGAATTTGTTTTAAAATATTCGTGGTAAATTTCAAGTTGTTCATTTCCTCCCCAAATTACAGGAACCAAATGAATATTCCAGTTGTCAATTAAATTCTTTTTTTTGTCAGTTATTTTTTTTTCTAATCTGCCGTTGATGAATCTTCTAATACTATTTGCATTATTTTCAACCTTTTTAGGATTTATTTGAATGTTTATAACCTCAATCAACACTCTCATTTTCGGATCTTGAATCGTCATATCAAAGTCAATCGATTTACCATTTGGCAAATTTTTTTCAACTTCTAACAAAATAAAATTGTTGGTTCTTTTTAATTGATATAATGCTGAAAGTTCACCTAAATAATTTAGATATTTTGAGTCGAATGAAACGAGTAAATTCTTAATTGTTCTAAGTATTAACTTCTTTTCTTCTTGATTTAATAGCAATTTTAATTGATAGAATAATTTGTTATAAAAGTCAATCATTCCTATATAATCGGAATCACCTTTTTTTATAGATATAATTTGGTCAAAAATTGAAGCTTCGATTACAATTGAATCTCCATTTTTCTTAGAAACTCTTTGATTAATTTTTCGATTAAACTTTTTCTCAACATCGTCCCATGGAAATTTTTCTTCTCCGATAAAGTCAATGAGCTCTGGGATGTAATTTAAAAGATTGTATTTGACTAAATTCATTTTTAGGGCTTACTGCCAACGTTAAGAATATGAAATGGCTTTTTTGCTGTTTTATATTCAGTGTGTGTGCCCAGCATGGGCGTCTTTACTATATCGAAGATATGGTATTAATCTAGAGGGTGCAAGTCCCTTACGGGCGAGGGTAACGCCTTGAACCATTAATAAGCTAAGAGGTTGCTATCTGTGAGGATAGGACAGAAGCAAGCAGGACTACAAAGCTGGGTTCTGACGAA
>Ga0307931_1002270_pt1 | contig 12351 bp, 10 predicted proteins | sample OrgLakmetageno47_FD_201816 | JGI IMG/M metagenome (GOLD analysis project Ga0307931, IMG submission 201816) | Saline water microbial communities from Organic Lake, Antarctica - #47 | ecosystem: Environmental > Aquatic > Non-marine Saline and Alkaline > Saline | place: Antarctica: Organic Lake... | reverse complement strand
TTTAAATGGAATTTTTCCCCCCCCCCCCCCCCCCCCCCCCGCATGCTGCGCTTCGTTCACAGGACAAGGGCAGCTCTCGGCTCCCACGTGGTTGCGTGGTTGCGTGGAATTTAGTCTAGATATGCTGCACCTAAAATATAGCAAAAGGAATGAATTACTTTTATTATTACTTATTACTGAATTCGAGATGTAAGTCAGCCATTAGCCATTGGACGTGGAAGTGGACACCGGTGACGGGATTAAAAGCAACGTGCTCTGTGCTCAGATGCCAGTGCAAAGCACGGTCTCGTTTGCTGCGACACAGGAGTAGGAGTAATAGATAACTAAATAGGATTAAGGTTTATTCGTTATTTGCGCCTTGATGAGTGGCCTTGAGAACAAGGTGGCTTTTCACGTGAACGCGTGATTCACGTTCGGGGACTTTAAATTTACTTCATGCGTGAAGTAAGTGCTATTTACGCGTGATTCACGCGCGAAATTTACGTCTAGGACATTTTTAAGAAGTATAAGCGTGAATTACTTCGGCATCGCTGAAGTATCACTTTCCGCGTGATTTCCGCGCGATTTACGCGGAATTCCTAATCTAGCTTGAGATACCCTTTGATGATAACCCCCTGTAGTCCGCGTGCTGCATTTCCCTTCTTGTACCCGTGGTCCAGTTTTTGTTTACTGCACGTGCACAACACATGTTCGTACCACCACGCACTTGGCTGTTTTTAACGGGATTTCGTTTCGTCTAAATTTGCCGACAACTACGAAATTTCGTTGTGGCTTCCTGGTTGGACGAAATTCGGTTCTTAGCATAATTTCGTCATATTTCGGCTCTCTACTCCTTCTGACCTGCTGAGTTAGCAGCTGGCGACGACAACAGCGACGACGACAGTGACAACAAGCTCGACCGTCCAAGGCTTGTCGCAAAGCGGCTCATAAGGAACTGGGCCTGTCGCACGAAAGTGACTCGGGAATATACTGCGGCGCAGGGGTACCAGGTATCCAGTTGCTACCTCGCCATGATGCTGTACCTTCTATGTTCTATGCCTTCGACCCCCCCCCCGCGCCCTCCTATTTCGGCTGCATATGGCTCTCTTTAGCATTCAGTGGATTTCGGCAAACAAAGTTTCGCCAATTTAATCTCATCAAGTGAAATCGAAACGAAACTACGTATTACGTCTCGACGGCCGCCGTAAAAAGCAGCCAAGACCACGAACCACGGCCAATTCTCCTTTTGATACATAGGATTACGCAACCTGCCCAGTACTTCTGTTCTATGGAGATTTTTTAAAATACAGGGCAGGGGGAGTAGGGCCAAGAGTCCAGAGAAAGACCAAGCCGCCCTTGCCTGCATAGAAATGGAAGGCAGTTACCTAGAGGGGTCTAATGGGCTTCTTCCCCACTCGATCATCTCGAGAACTACGCTTCTGCAGCAGCTGCTACAGGTGACAAGAGGCTCCAGATGCTGCAGATGTAATCAGCGGTTCTTTCACAGTTCTCAGCATGTTTCACAGTTGCCAGCAATTGACTCAGGAATTAGTTGCAGCTAAAGATGATCGGTGTTAGGGGAAGCACAAGCTGAGGTAGATAACCCCAGACCTGGGTGCCTGACCCACCCGTAGGAAAGAAAAAGAAAAGCTGAGAGTTCTCCTGAGATCTAAACTTACTTCTCTGAGGTATATATATCTGTCTTTGAAAACGTTGTATAGGTCTCTTGGATTTCAATTTCAAGCGTCTGACTCAGCTAGGTTTCTCTAATGTAGCGATCGTGGGAATTTCCGGCTCTTGAGGTCCCACTTCCTTCCTTCCTTCGCGGGGTTTATGCCTCACCCCTTTCATTCAAAGTGGCCATAGCACACTTGTACGTCCTCCTCCTCCTCCTCCTCCTGCTGCTGCTGCTGCTGCTGCTATTGCCGCTGCTAATGCCAGTGCTGCTCCTACTTTTACTGCTGTATGCTACTGCTGGTGTTGGTGTTGGTGTTGGTGTTGCTGCTGGTGCTGGTGCTGGTGCTGGTGCTGGTTCTGGTGCTGGTGCTGATGCTGGTGCTGGTGCTACTGTCGTTGCTGCTGCCTCTGTCATTCCACGGCCTGGAAATGCCCCTCTGTAGTGCGAGGCTCAACAAAATCAAACTTTGGTGCACGAGGTCAAAATTAAGCTGCTAGGCCCTCACTTTTGGACAGTTGACGCTACTGTACTTTCTGTAGTAGGTGGCTTCGTATCAAACAAAGACAAAACGACCCTCTTCCGGGACGAACCGCTTTTGAGCCAATCAAGTAAGTGCATTCGGATTTCAGAAGCAGAAGCTGTTGACCGACCGATGACCGATGACCGATGACATGCCATACTCAAAGCATCGTTGAGAAACAAGCTTCCAAGTCAAGTTGCACCGGGAATCTTCTTATCAAATAGACCGACTTCACGTTATCGTGCAATGGCTTGGTGCTGCGCCTTTAGTACGAGCATCAATCCTGCCGTGAAAGCTGCCGAGTATGAGCTATCGATCCTTAAAATCGAAGAGCTTGTTGAATTTATGGAATCGGTTGGACTGGGGTGGCCAGAGGTAAGTCTTGAAAGTCCAAATGATGCTATCAATACCGCTGAAGTATATTTAGAAAATGAAACTGTCGAGTAAATGTACTCAATGTGATTTTACTTAATGAAGGAGCTGCATGAATTTGCTCAGATTGACCGTATCCACTCGGGCTTCAACGCTATCGATACGAATGACGATGGTGCGATAGACGTGCGGAAGCTGATGGATGTACTTGGCGTAGAACCGTCAGCATTCGCTGTTGATATATTTAGAGTTTTTGACCGCGACGAGAACTCACTCATTGATTTCGTTGAATTCGTTCAAGCATGCACGCGCATCTGCTGTGCGTCAAAGAAAGGATTGGCTCACTTCGCGTTCCGCATGGTAGATGTTGACGGCAGCGGGCATTTAAGTCAAGAAGAGGTATGTGAACTTAAATTCTTGAGCTCTAGGAAGGAAAACTATTAGGTTGTATTTTTGTTAGTCTCCAGCATTCATGTGCCATAAATAATGATCAATTATTTGCCACCAAATCATGAATCGAACAAACTACTGAATATTTCTGTAAGCATTCAACTCATTATGGATTGAGTGGGGATATTCTCGTGCGCAAGCACTGTAACATCAACTTGTTTCCTATTCGTATTCTCGTGCAAACTTTTCATGAATTTCTTTACCTTTGCACAGTTGGACAAGGTGTTGGCAATCATGTACGGCGCTTGTGTAGCAGTTCGGAATCGCGCCGTTGCTGGCGCTGGGTGGCATATGCAGAAGGCAACGCAAAACACCGCGGATGCAGTCATTGGATTCGCAGACGCCAACTTCAAAGATGGAATGTTGAGCGTTAAAGAATTCGTGGGAGCCACTACAAAGATTCCTCAGGTGGGAACAATGCACGTAAAACGATATTTTGGCCCGTTTCATATCGTGTTATTCTGAATCACTCAAGCTATACTCTATATAAGCAGATCTGACCACGTGAAGAAACAACATTCATTCAGATAGTGGAGCCAGCTTTCAAACTGCAGCAACTACTACGACGCACTATTGTGGGTCATCACTTTTGAGCTCAAAGAGAAGAAAAGTTGCGACGTAACTTCAATGCCATCCAGCGTGATGCAGATGAAAGGGGGGTGAAGGGTGACTGGTCCGTTCACCGCAATTTCTTGAGTTTAAATTGTGCCTTTTCATTTTGAATTATGTTTGCATGAAATCATGCAGCATTGAAACTGGCTTGACCTGCATTTCCCTAACACGTTTTTTCATTTTCCAGGTGGGGAAGATATTCTATGAAATTCGGAGATGAGCCTGAAGACAGCTCAAGGCGGCGTGACCGAAAAAGCATCATGCACTCTTTTCGCACTGCCATGCTGACTAAACAGTGGAACAGCCGCGATTTAGTGGTAGCTCGCGGGCCGCGGCGTAAGATCGGCATAGAGAGATAGCACCGTCTACGATATTGAATTCCTTGAAGCCTGTCGTCGTCTATATGCCGAGCAACTTTGGTCTCTGGGCTGTGTAACTGTGTATCCTCTCCACTTTCCGTTCACCTCTTTCCTCATCTTTCGCCACCCGGGAATCTTCGCGTTAAATAAGTGTTTTGACACAGGCCCCGAAGGACCAGAATTGGAAAACTAACAGTAACAGGAAAGAAAATATAATAAGTATCATGAGGGGCAAGGGATGGCATCTGTCCGAAGTGTCCGAAGTGCGAAGTGCCGGGCTCTTCCTTACTCCTCGAGTATTTCTCAAGATAGTCGCTAAATTCCTCCGAGCAATTACATGGCCACATAGTTGCGTGCTTTGGCTTCCGAAGAGCTGGCGTTGTAGGAGGCACGGTGTTTGCGAGTTTGCGAGCCATTTCTCTAGCAGTGAGGTCCAAACACGGCCGCTAAGCCGTAGTGGACTGGTCTTGTCGGCCTGATGACCCTCTGTCATTTCCAGCCTGCCGTGTTACTTGTGAGCATCCTTTATAGTTCATGATTCTTCGAATGGGCAGTATAGGCGTTTAATGATGAATATGCCCCCCAGGGTTTCAGGTGCTTGCTCTGAGCCAAATTTGCGCTCCTCTCTTAAGCAAAACTCTCAGTGCTCGGAAGTCTGGTGCTCTCTACACACATTATCCTCTTTTTGATGTTGACGTGCACGCAACGCATGCGCGTGCCCAGTAACCAAGAAAACCGCGAGTTTTCCAGTTTTTTACCCGCTTTGGCTCAGCAGATGACTAGGCAATTACTAAATTTGCTGAGGGAAAACCCAGCAGCCTCATGGGAGTTCGAGTTCTAGTCCAATTAAATCTCCCAAACCTGCGACTTTTCTGCCCGTTAGCCTTCTAACTCCGGCCCCACGGGGCCTGTGTCAAATTTTAGCCTCAAGAGAAAGTCTGACTAGCAGGCTGAGTGTCCTTTTGCATTAACAAATTTCGATTATTTACTCTCGAGAGTGGGGCCACTTCACCGCTACCGCCACTTCCATGGCCACTCGGCCCGGGCATGAGGCATGCGCGCCTGTTTGATTTCCCTTCTTGTCAGGGACCCTCCCTGCATAGCTCTGTACCTCCTAAAGGAGATCACCAACCCCACTGTTCACACACGGACACTGCCAGTTGTCCCTCTAAATCCAGCCCTTTGGGGCCTGCGTCAAAAGACCAGAAAGTAGCTGCATGACTTTACCTTTCTTTAACTGCTAGCTATAATTTAGGCCATTCGGGGAATGTATTATAGAAGTGTACATGCCTTCTTCAGATACGACACAGAGACTCGGGGATGGTACCGAAAAGCCTACTGGTCCAATCAGCTCCTCTTCGTATATTAGCTCGTCTACTATTTGGCTCAAGGAGCTTTTTCTGCCTATTTGCCTTCTAGTTCCGGCCCTTGTGGGCTTGTGGGGCGCGTGTTAAAAAAAAAGGAGCTTAAGCGCAAGTGGGGCCACACCATTGCTCGGGGATGTGCGACTCATCTTCGGGATCGCCTGGGAGTCCTGAGAGACTTCGTCGTTGTCCCCTCCTCTGCGGGCGGAAACTCCTCTTTGAGACAGGCCAGGAGGGGCCTGAATTAGAAGGCTAACCGGAAGAGATAAAAAGCAAAGCAGCTCAAACTGCACCTATGAAGCTAATCAGGCGTGCATTCGGAGTGGCCATGGAAGTGATGGTAGCGGTCCAAAACCATCACTTCCATGGCCACTCGGGCATGTGCGCCTGATTAGCTTCTTAGGATCAGTTTGCGCTGCTTTTCTTTTCTTCTCTACCTGTTAGTCTTCTAATTCCGGCCCTTCGGGGCCTGTCTCAAAATGGCACGCTCCCCTTCTTTTGAGCAGCATAGCACCCTCAGAGCACCGAGGTGCGTGCCACTTTTGACCGCCATCATTACTTCCATGGCCACTCGGGCATGTGTGCTTAACTAGCTCCCTAGTTTTAGTTTGTACTGCCTTGCGTTTATGTCCACCTGTTAGCCTTCTAATTCCGGCTCCTCGGGGGCTCGGGGCCCGTGGCCCGTGGCCTGTGTCAAAAATTACCGGTTGGTGGTTTGGTTGTTCGGTGGTTTGGTTGTTGTTTGTGAGAACGTGAGAACAAGTAGTCCGCAGTGCAGCAACGAATGATGTCTGACCTTCTGACCTTCACCGCTCAACAACACTCAACGCCTCAAGATCTTTACGACATTACGACTATGCTAGGACATACTTGCTATGTCTGGTTTTATGGTTGAAGATAGATTGGATCCCATTGGCTGAAGTGCAAGCTAGTTAATTTGGCGTTTCGAGTACAAGCAGGATGGGTGGATGCTGTGGAAAACCCGTCAATCCGGCTGAGAAAGCAACCGAGTACGGGCTCACGGACCTCCAAATCGAAGAGCTTGTTGAATTCATGGCATCAGTGGACTTTGGATGGCCCGAGGTGCGAATCTAAGGCCACATTGAGGAAATGATGATTTGGTTACACGTTTACGATGTAAATAATGATGATTGAACTTCCAACTTCACGCACAGATGGACCGAATCCACTCGAGCTTTAACGCCATCGACACGAACAAAGATGGCGTACTAGAATTGGGCGAGCTCATGGAAGTCCTTGGCGTGGAACCGTCGGCATTTTCAGCCGAGATTTTTCGAGTGTTTGACCGCGATGAAGATGCTCAAATCGATTTCGTAGAGTTTGTCCAGGCGTGCACACGCATGTGCTGCGCGTCGCAAAAATGCCTAGCTCACTTTGCTTTTCGGATGGTCGACGCTGACGGCAGCGGGTCTTTGAGCCGCGAAGAGGTCTATGCGAATGACGTGGCTGTCTTTGTTTGCACGAATCCCCTCTCGAACTTTACTTTCTGCTTTTGCACAGTTGGACAAGGTGTTAGAAATCATGTACGGCGCTTGTGTAGCAGTTCGGAACCACGCTGTTGCTGGCGCTGGGTGGCAACAGCAGCAGCATACAGAGGACGCGACGCCAGCAGATGCGGGTGCAGCAATGTTCGACTTTGAACAAACCCGGTCGAAAGATGGAAAATTAAGCGCTCAAGAGTTCGTGGAAGCGACGACAAACTTTCCTCAGGTGGGAAATTTCATTTTGAAAATATTGATGATTGCGTCCGAGAAGCGTTGAGCCACGTTAGGAGATAGACTGAGACCGAAGCCCAGGCGAAGTTCCGAAACAAAAGACAAATGGATGATGGGTGTTGAAGTTTGGAGTTTAGGAATACCGTTTCCGCTCCGCGTTGGAAGATACCAAGTAAAGCAAGAGGTCCAATACTCTGACGGCGCAAGCGGAATATGATTAAATAAGAGCTGTGTAAAGGAGAGGTTTGCGCTACTTCACTCCACCTAGAAGAGCGCTGATTTTCAAAACAAAAACATTTGTGCGATCTAGGTGATTGAACCGGCGTTTCGACTGCAACGGCTCCTTCAACGCACGATTGTGGGTCAGCACTTTTGGGCGCAGCGACAGTCAAAGCTAAGGCGGCTGTTCAACGACATTCAGCACGATGCGGATGCGAGAGGCGTGCAAGGCGATTGGTGCGTTTGAATCTAGAAGATTTTCTTGTCTATGATGCTTCAATAGCACACGTGAGAGGTATTCAGAACTTCTATTGCTCTTACCTTCACTCGTGTATCGACATACACACGAAATTTACAGGTGGGGCAGGTATTCCTCGAAATATGGACTTGAGCCTGAAGACGGGAAAGTGAAACGGAGGCGCAGGCGCACGAGCAAGAGCCGGAGCTTCGTGAAATCTCTGCATCGAGCTATGATGAAAGGCTGGAACAGCCGCGACTTAGAGGTAGCGCGCGGCCCGCGGGTGACTAGGGCGAGGGTCAGAGTTGGCGCAGCTAGCAGCTAGATAGCGCGATGTGGTCTGCGTATATTACATTGCATATAATTCGTTTTGTCTCACTGGCCGAAATCCAGGGAGGGGTTCTACCTGGTAACAAATTTTGTTGTGGGCATCGCATTCGCGGGAGCCAAATTTTAGCTTTTGTCTTTTTCTTTCGTGCTTCGTGCAATGCTTCCTTGTGCTAGTCAAGGTCAAGGTTGCGGAGGCTATACATTTCCTTTGTGCCTAATTTAAGCGTAATTTACGCGCGATTCACGCGCCAAATTTATTACTTACGTCTTGGGCGTTCCAAGTCATTTCCTCGGTGTCGCTGAATATTTACTCTTCGCGTGATTTGCGCGTGATTTGCGCAGAATTCCGAATTCCTAACCCAGAGGTGCTAGCGCCGGTGCGCCAGTCGCCAGTGCCATCTAGATTTATACCAGCCCGATTTCGAAGTTCAGGTGGCCAAGTCTAAGTCCATTAAGATCAGGAATTGGGGACAAGAAACCGCTTGGCTTGTTGTTGTCGCTTTCTGTGTGGCCTACAAATGCAAATGGCTAGTAGTTCATATTCGGGATTTGAGATTTGAGTTCAAAACTCCCCCTTCGGCTCTCTCGCCGAATACTTCCCCAGGAGTAGAATCCTTTGCAATTGCAATAACGAATCTGAATGCGAACATTCCTCAATTAAGAGTCCTTAAACACAAAGAAGCACATCCGACTTAATTAAGTGCAAACAACCCCACCCCCCCCCGCCCGCCCCAGAAAAGGTCCACTTGATCACGCGGCGTTATTATCAGCGGCCTCGCCGGCGCGGGTCCCGGGGATCAGCAGGGCGAGCACGGCTGGCTACAGGCGGCGCCGCTGCTTGCGCCTGGGGCATTGGCTGCTGCGATTGCACCACGGGAGGTGGCTGCTGCTGTTGCGGTGGGGCCTGATACGCCGCTGGGCTAGGCTGGAAGGGCTGCTGCAGTTGCTGCGGCTGCTGTTGCTGCGGAGGCGGTGCGTACGGATCATACGAGAGCTGTTCGGGTGGTGGCGCATAGCGGTCAAAAGCCGGCTGCTTTTGTTGTAGCTGCTGCTGCTGTCCGCCGCTGTGGTAATGGCCAGGGCCACCACGGCCACTCCCTGGACCAAATCCTCCTTGTTGTAATGACGGCGGGCCTCCCAGGTCAAACGACCGCTGCGGCTGCGGCTGCGGCTGCATCATTGCCGGCGCGCGGGCACTGCCGCCTCCTGTGGAATGGTCTCTCAGCATGCCAGGCGGCGCACTCATGCCTGGGGGCGGGGACCCAAAGTCAGGTTGCAGTTGTTGTTGTTGTTGCGGAGGAGGGCGCCCTTGCTGCCCGTGTGCTTGTTGCGGAGCAGCGTGAGGCGCAGCTGGGCGCGCGAGGAAGCCGCACGTGATTTCCATTTCCAGTATAGCCAACGCTACGTTTGGGTGGTTGGCGAGGCACTGGCGAGCTTCCGCAGGCGACTCTTCAGCAAAGCGGCGCATGTCACGCAGTATCTGCACACACAGAAAGAGACGTGCAATGAAGCATGCATAAATGTCCGCGCGCGCTGAACTCTGAACTTATGTGCTCTCTGACAAATCCACAGCAATTTCATAGCTTCTGTATTGCAGATATGTGTAGTAATACGCTCTGGCAAAGTTGCATCTGGCATCTACTTCTCTAACAATTGTGCCGACGCCACTATTACTACATACAACGTACCGGGAGAGCAGCAGTAGGATGATTGAAGGATTGAGCGACGGCTTGCGAGATGGCGTTGGCCTGGACCAAGGGAACACGGTTTACATCCTCAAGTGCCATGCCATTCGAGTGGCTGTGCGACACTGTAACCGCCATGCGAATTCCCAAAATGAGACACACAAAAGAATGAGTGAATAAGAGATCATGGGTGAGTTCTCAAAAAGTGAACGCATACCACCCACAATTTCAAATAAAACCCCAATAAATCATATAGGAAGATAGGTATGATTTAGTAGCAGTATAGGTTATGGTTTTAGAGTATGGTCCGCCGTGACAGCGCTGAAGTGCTCGTCTTGTCCTATAGCTAGGTTGAATGTAGAGTGAGGAGGTCAAACAACGCACCTTTCATGGGGCGACCATTTACAGGGCGCCCGTCGAGCAATGCAATGGCAGCACGGCAACTATCCCCATCGCCGTACTCTACGAAGCCGTATCCTTTATAGGCAATGCAGAATGTTTAGGTTCGTGCAAGGAAGTATCATAATTCGCATGCCAGCCAGAGTAGGAGAGAGTAGGTCAACAACGCAACCATGTCTGAGACTACAATTGCTAATACCCCTTAAATTCACAGCTTGTATAAAGACTTAATAGAGTACTACGATCAATGACTAAGCAATTATGACCTGCTGGGCGGCCAGCCTCTTGTTTCATCCGTATGTCAAGTACGCGGCCGACCTCCGAGAAAATAGTCACAAGTAGTTCGTCAGTGACCGAGAACTCGATGTTCCCAACGAACACGTCGAACTTGACCATCGCTACAACTACTGCTTGGATTCGCTGCTTCAACAAACTTGAGCTAGTCAGCAGCAGTTAACGATTCAAGCAGCTGCAATAGGGCAAATCAGCACGGTAAAGCCTGTCTGTGTAGCCTAGAGTCCTGCTGGAGTAGTGGAGCTGGAAGAAAGAGCAAGACACAACGAAGCGAAGAAGAGAAGAAGAGAGAGAGAAAGAGAAAAGAGAGAAAATTCACTAGTATGGTATAAAAAGAAAAAGTAGAGAGAGGAAGCAGGGAGGGGATTCGTCGTTCTCCCCTGTAGCCACACGGGGCTTCTGATCTTTGGTTCGCCAGCGTATAAGAAACGAGGAACGCTTCGAAATTTACAAAAAGAGAATCCAATAGTTCCTTACTCCCGTCCGATCTTCACTGCGTTGCACTGTAATCAAAAATGCCTATATATCTGTGCGCCATTTAACATATAACATAAACAATAAAGTCGTAAGTCCGGTAATGTGAGTAATTAGTGGGTAGTTCTTTTATCAACATGAACCTTTATGGGAATCTCGCATAAAGCCCAGACATATCTATGGGTAGCTCTGGTGGTCGCAGAATGCGAGGTGGTTACAGAACCCACCAAAGAATAGCGAAGCATCAAATTGAATGACTCGGTTGACTCTCAACGCCTCCTTGAGAGTAAGCGCGTGGCAAATCATACGCCTGGAATATTTGGCTTTGGCACTGATTTTCCGCTTGCAAGGTTTGCATCGTCAAGGCATTGCAATGTCAAGAAAACAATCCGCATCGACTGCCCTAATATGGCTTTTTCCATGGGGTCAGTCATGTCAGGAGCTGCAGAGTTGCCCCCGCTGCTCTTCATCAATTCTTCGAGCTTGAGAGTCTGAAGCGTCCAGCCTCCTTGCCGCGCGTTCACGCAATCGTACACAAAAGTGTTGAACTTCTGGCGAATTTCGCTGGGTACTGATTCAGCTACAGCTTCAGCGGAAACTCCTGCACTGCCAGTAGCTTCCTCGGTGATTGAGCGCGTCGGGTGGTACACTTGCTGAAGAGTCATGTACACGAGACTTAACCAAAGAGATCGGAGTTCTACTTCTTCTTGTGCTAATGGCCGGTTCGCTGTCTGCGTCTCCACCTGTTTGTAAACCATAAAAGCAAAGTTCAACATATGTGCAACATCAAACTGATAGTGTAGGATACGGGGCTTCCTAGACTACAGGCACGCGTTGACTAAGGCTTAATAGTTCAACCTGCGATAGTTCTAGTTGAAGGCACGGAACAGTGAACGCTTGCTCGTAGCCCGCGATAGCTGCTGCGATGAATAGCTTCAACATGTCTACATAGCCAGATGGTGCCTGATTCAATACAGAAATTACAATAAGAAGGAAATCATTGCAGACTGGCCCCGAAAAGAGGCTACTAGGACACGCTTAAATTACTTGGAGACACGAGAGAACGAAAGTCTTTTCGAGCAGAGCGGCAACTCCAGGCGCTGTGGACCCATCTGGAAGGTCAGGATTCGGTCCGTCTGCTTTCCGGGGAAGTGGATTTGGTCCCATGGCTTGCGCAACAGTCCTTCGGCTGACTGGTGAATGTAAACCATAAAACGGAGTCCTTGGTGAAAACGCAGCCACAGAGGCTAACGTGCTTACAATAATGGAGAAGCGCATGATTCTGCTAGCTTTTAGTGCTACAGAAGCTACCTACTCGTACTACTGTAGCCAGGCTAGCTAGCCTGGCTACGGCTACAGTGTACAGATACAGTTCTCCCCTGTAGCCTGCCCGGTCCTTGCGCTAGCTAGAATTCCCGCTAAATGCCCTCAAGTAATTGTCTTTGCTTTCACTTGGGATTTTTGAAAAACATGATCACGAACTATTTGCGCAGCCTCTCTACTCTCGTTGCTCTAGATATTCTTTGCTCCTTCACTGAAGATCTCTTCTGCGCTTTCTGCCGTGGCGTTCGAGCTTGACTCACCTGAGCGAGAGAGCGGGGAAGGTTCAACAACGCCTTGTGGTGTGAAAGGTGTTGTAGGT
>Ga0307931_1002269_pt1 | contig 12353 bp, 11 predicted proteins | sample OrgLakmetageno47_FD_201816 | JGI IMG/M metagenome (GOLD analysis project Ga0307931, IMG submission 201816) | Saline water microbial communities from Organic Lake, Antarctica - #47 | ecosystem: Environmental > Aquatic > Non-marine Saline and Alkaline > Saline | place: Antarctica: Organic Lake... | reverse complement strand
AACACAGGCCTACGAACACCAGGAATAGCTTCTCCGCTCCAGAAGCGGTACTTAGCGAGGTCGAACAAAGATTCGATTGTGTTCAGGCTCAGACTCACATGTATCCGAGTTTGGTGGGGGGGTTTCACCCTCATCCTGAACCGAATTCCTCTCCTCCAAGTCCAAAGTCACACCCACTCGAGAGCATTTCAGACGAAAGCTTCGCAATCTTCTCTTCAGCTTCGCAAAGTCTGCATAGAACTCGGAGCGTTTGAGACGAAAGCTTCGCAACCTTCGGACAAAGTCTCTGGACTTTTCAATCTCTTGAAAAAAGAATTTCCAACGAATCCAAAATTATTCTGAAGATCAGAATTGCTGACGTACGGACGTACGGGCAATTAAATCTTGTAGAGTCCTCCTACGGAGCTGAAGCTCCTAGAGGATATAAATAAATATAATGATGGACCCACTATCGTTCATTGCTTCAAAAGCCAGCCAGGATGCTAGGCCCACTCTTGCAAGCAGAGAAGCCATACAACCCCCGCAGTGAGTGAAGTGCTCCCAAAGTACGCGAAGTAGTGACGGAACTCCATTAATCAAGAGTTGTGGAACCTGCAGACTATAGAATTACACTTTACTAAAGATACGAGCCATTGGCAATTTTGCTTGTGATAGTCGGGTACCGTCGGAATTTCTAGCTAGCCTTGAGGCACCTAGCTTAGGTTAGCCCATAGGAATAATGTCCAGCGATGACCCTGATCTCTGGACAGAACTGGGAAGCATAGTTGCGCAGCTCAACGGACTTGAGCGCAATGTAATGCGCATGCTCGTGACATCGCGCGACAAGGAGCTTCGTGCGGCTTGCGTGCGCGCTGGGTCAGCTGGCTCTGCCGCATGGGCAGACGCTGCTGTGGCGTGGGCAGTGGCAGCAGCCGTGGATATTGCACACCGAGACTGGACTAGCATGTTTACTGGATTGTCAGCAGCTGAGGGCAAACGTCTCGCAGCTGAGTCACGTGGGCAGGTGGCCAATGACAATCGGTCATTGACTTACGGCGAGGTGAGCACTGTAGTCTTGGCACGAATATGAGTTCTAACGTCTCTATTCTTTCATTCAAAATAGGTATCTTTTATTTAACATGCGCTAGTTATAAGAGTTTATTGATTCAACTGGCTTGCGTTCTCTTTCTTTAGGTGAACTTCTTCTCCTTTGCCGTGATCTTAGAAGTGGCAAACCCCCCGAAAGGTGCGCTTTTCGTGGATTTAGGCCACGGCACTGGTCGTGCTGTGCTAGCAGCAGCACTGTTGCGAGGCCACATGCTTGACGAGTGCCGCGGTGTAGAGGTGCTTCCCGCACTCGTGCATGCGAGCTGGGCAGCTCAGGCCAAGTATGACGCAACGCTGAAAGCAAAGCCCGACCTTTACGGCAGCAGTAGCAGCGAAGACAGCAGTGCAGAAAATCCAGCAAAAAAGGAGGGCGACTCAATGAGCGATGAGTTTAGCCACTGTAGCTTGCAGCCTGGGCAGCGAGCAGTGGTGGTTCAGATCCTAGGCGACTTGCTCTCGGATGCACCCAAACAGGGCACGCTGCTTGTCACTAAAGAAGGAGCCCCCAAAACGCTGTCAGCTTTTTCTGCCGAAGATGAAAGCAATGCGACGGAAGCTGGCCCTGATGCCGGTTTGGCTGCAGCAAAGGGCGTGCAAGACGTCGAAGCGGTTGCAGCTCCATCGTCAACTGGGCTTGCTGAGCAGCACTCGCAGCGCCAACGACGAGATCCACAATTGTGGGAAGACGGTGCTTGGACCGACGGCGATTTAATCTTCGTGAACTCGACTTGCTTTGCCCACGACGTCATGGCGAGCGTGGGGCAAAAATGCGCTGCTCTCAAGCTCGGCGCTGTTGTGGTGACGCTGACGCAGTCGCTCGAGTTTTGCCCGCATCTCACGCTTTTCGATACTCGCATGTTAAGCATGTCGTGGGGTCCCGCCACGGCCTTTTTCCACCGTCGCTCTCAAGAGTCCGCAGATGTGAATCGCACTGAGGGCGAAGCGCCTACATTAGACTAGTTTTACTTGTACTTCCCAGCTGGTAGGTAGGTCCGACGGCAGCGGCCAACCTAAAGCATGATCCGAAAGCCATGTAACTTTCAACTGAAATAGAAACATTGCATGTGCATGACGTTCATCATTTATGTAAGATGTAGGTATGAAAGGGGCGCATGCCTAAAGCCTATAGTGATTCGTGCCATATATTCTGTGGACTTGTCTCTTGTTTCCTCTCTAGTGCCGATAAAGTCTAGTGTTAGGCCAGACGAGCACCGCAATCCTACTTACTACTTGGGCTGAAGTATGTGTTTATTTTTTTTAAAGGGTGCTCGACAAAGGAGAAGAAGGCAAAGATTTTTTGAGAGAGGCCCCGAGAAGGGCCGTAAATAGAAGGCTCTAAGGTAGGGAAGAAAAAGAAAAGAAAAGCAGCGCAAAATAAATCTAGGAAGCTAATAAGGCGCTGGCGCACAAGCCGGAGTGGCCATGGAAGTGAAGGTAGCGGTCCAAAGTGGCACGCTCCTCCGTGTTCTGAGAGTGCAGCTCAAAAGAAGAGTTTCCGCCCACAGTGGAGGGGACTAGGATTCTTCGTTGCTGGCCTCGATTGAGAAAAGGGAATCGCTAGGCAGCGATCTCACAAGACGGTAAGACGGGACTGATGAGGTCTGAATTTACATCAAGGAAGCACACGTCCACTTACCGCTTTACTGAACTGGCACTGCATGTATTGTTGCGGAATAAGCCTATCTAGAACTACCGTAGAGAGATAACGGGAATTTGTTGGGAATTTGGCTTTCACGTTTTAGGTGAATTTGGGTTATTTCGCAACATGTATGGTTTGCGGTCAAAGCACAGCACCTTGTCTACTATGCAGCCATTATAGGAGGGCGACTTCCAATTAAGTAGGGCTCCCTGAGGGCCTATAGAGATAAAGCTGGTGCTTTCGATGACTTCATGGGGTTATATAGGAATGAGAACGAGCATTCGTTAGGTGGTCCGGTCACCCCGTCTACTTGGGGGGGTCTTCAAAGATGTACTGCAGCAATATGCGGCAGCTACTGCTCTCAAGCACAAGTACGGCTGAACTTTAGATTACCCGAGGAGACTATACGTACAGTCGAGAGCGCGAACGCGGGACAATCGAGAACGGAAAGTCCACTGGCCGCCTGCCTGAGTACGACGAGGACTCCTAAAAGAAAATGTGTCAAATTGTGGATTATGTTCAAACAAAACATATGCGAAGAGCTATGCATGCTAACAACATGAAATTGATCAAGGAACTCGATAGAGGAATTTTCTACATCGCCAGATTAGCTTCCTATGTTTAGTTTGCGCTGCTTTGATTTTCTTCTCTACCTGTACTGTTAACCATACATGTTCTAATTCCGGCCCTTCGGGGCCTGTCTCGAATTTCTACATCGATGGGCAAGACTTATGTTTTACAGGGGGGCTTGGAGCCAAACCATTCAGGCCGCGCACCACTACAGACTGAAGGGAATCAAAGTAGATAATCCGAGGAGAATGTGCGTGCTTTTTGGGACCTTTTATGGTTAGTTGATAATCAATTAATGGGAATTAGTCCTACTTTAATGGCGGCTTAGTAGTATTAGCCACTCTCCTAGTCTACACTTCCAGCTTCCTTGCTTTGTACTTCTGCCGGCTGTCAGCCTTCTAATTTCCAGTCCTCCTGGGCCTGCGTCGCGATTATAGGTCTCGATTGCTGTTGCACTTCGTTTGGCACAGACGCCGAGGAGACGGAGTTGGAGGGTTGATAGACAGAGAGGCAGCACACTCTTGGCCGTATGGGTCCCCTGAGATAACATGGGGTCGGACATGAACGAAGGCTCTAAAGTGCAAAGGGCTTCCGGCCAGCTTCAAGGAATAAGCTTCCATAGCAGGAGATAGGCCAGAGTGAAGGTCACGGAGGTACTCGAATTACTTAAAGCCTGTGTCTCCTGGTCTCCTCTTGAGAATTGATCCGGAAGGGTTCATGAGAGTAAAGATGAACATTCCATTACGCAAAAGGACACTCAGCCCATGCAGACTTGTTCTGGAGGAATCATCAATACGCAGCTCTATGCTATTTGTTGATTCGATTCGATTCGATTCGATTAAATCATACTCCCCAATTGCAAATAAACAACAACAAATAGCATAAACTTGCGTTTTTGTTGATTTTTCTTTGTCATATTGGTGTATAATACAATTAAATCTAAGGGAGAACATCACCGCTTATAGCAAAACTACTTAAGAGCACATATGTGACACGTGTATATGCACGGGCGTTTCGTCACTTCGTCACGAATTGTTTCCACTCCCTATCGTTCGTAAATCTATGCACGTACAAGGGTATATTTACGAACGATGGGGAGTGTACGTACGTGCATAGATTTACGAACGATAAGGAGTGAGTTGTTACAGAAAGGTTAACTCTATTAGAGAGTCAGGGCCCGAGGAGCCGGAATTTGAAGGCTCATAGGTAGAGTGATAAAAAGCAAAGCAGCGAAAACTAAATCTAGGAAGCTAATCAGGCGCATATGCCCGAGAGTATTACGGTTACTACTGTACAGAAAAAAGTACAGGGGACAGGGGTTGTGAATCTTGCCAGAAGCTTAGAATCTACAGTAGAACTACTTCTCGAGTTCTTGGATTCTTGAGTCTGGCTATTAACCCCCAAACCCCAACTATTTCCCCGAAGTTCGCTTGCCCTGCCCTGCGGCGTGAGCTTAGGCACTCATCATCAGCCAAGATAATAGTGTAGCCTTTTGAAGCGGTAGGTAAGTCGCAAATAAGAAATGCGATTGTTTCTATCTACGACCTGCGCGTCCAACCCATCGGCTTGGCGATTTGGGGGAAAACGGCTCTTATTGGCCTTCATCATCTGGTGCTTGAACATTCCCCACGCAGCAGAGGGAAAGCTTCACGTGACAGAGGTTTTGCATGGTGCTGACACAAAAGAAACTACTTATGACACATCTACCTACGTCTATTTCGGTCCGCAAGCGGAGGCCGTCAACGAGTCCACTCTGGTATATGCTACGAGCTTAGACGCCTGCGCGATCGGGGAATACGATCGATTTGGAGATGCTGAAGATGACATTTTCTTCGAAGCTATTGTTGTCGCTGAAGTCCAACGATTGGAGTGCAGACTGAGTGAAATTTATGAGAGAGTGGAAAATCGTGGCGCTTCCACCCTTGTACTCGTGACTCGAACTCCACTAGGGTCCTGTGCGTACATGCGTGATGACTGGGACGATACTCTGTTTATGGACCACACCATGCCACTAGTCCAGGTTTTGTCCTTCGATATAGGCAAAGATGTTCTTGCTGATTGGCACAAGGATGGTACAGCTAGCATTACTGCCCGTATTGACCCTGAACATGTCACAGAATTTCAGAGCTTGTGCACATCATTGTTGTGGACGATTGTGATGCGTGTACTCTTGCCGGCGTGCGCTCTTTGGACTTCCCTAGCCGCCGCACAAGTTTCGTGGCGCCACCGATTTGATAGGTCCGCTGCCTTTTGGATTTGTTGTATCGAGGTGCCCCCGAATATTTACGCGGGGTTCGCCCTAGCCACTGGAATGTATGGGCCGTATTCGTTGCCGTATGAGTGGTTTCTCGCGTTTGCCACGCAACTTACAGGCTTCTCCGTTTTTACGACCTACATCATGGCCTTGGTATTACACGAAAAGACCCGTGGGTTGCGTCGCATGCCGCAGCGAGATGTATTCAAGTATTATCATTACAGGATAACTGGAGCCTTCGTAGCATGCATTGGTTCTGACGTTTCATTCTTGATTGTGTCATTCACGGCAAAAACAATGGCCACGTACGAAACCTTGCTCATCATAATGCTCACTATGTATTTTAGCAGTGGTCTAATCATTGGATTTGTCTACTACATAGTGTCGCGTACCTTACAAATCCATCTGCGCAGTTTGATTAAACTAATATCGTTGAGACCAACGAAGAAGCAATTAGTGCGACGCATGGCCACAATTTTATCAGTCTCAAACGTTGTGGTCTTCATGTGGCTTATTTCAACTGGCGCCTCGATATTTCTTAACGTCTTTGGCTCGAGCATTCCTTTACGAGCTGCAGACCCCGCGATTGTTTTGTTTTCTTACCGGTTTGTTTCTTCCGTTCTGCACATCTCTTTTTCCTACGCCAAAGTGCAAATTTTTTCAACTACAAATAAAGATGGAAGTAGCATAACGTGTTTTCAACGTTTGCAGTCGTGCTCATTTTTCAAGAATTGTTATGAGCTATATTTGGTTGATGGCTCAAAGGCAAATCTTGTAACTCCTACGGGGGCATTTGATTCGGGCTCGCAGGACTCTTCGATTTCTTCAAATGATAGCACCTTGGACCCGAAAGTTGATCGCAGCCGGGCATCAAAAGCGGATAAGCTTAAGGCAATGTTTCGCGAAGAATCATACATGGCAACGTGTGACTTTGGAACACTTGGCGACGAGGAAGGAATGGCGACACCTCGATGGCTCAAGGATCCATCGTTTACACCTCGGGGATGGGGCTACTACCCCGACTCTAAGAGTCGCGTTTTCCCTGGAAACGAGGGGGAAGCCCAGCAAGATAATATCCCCAGCAGCGAGCTGCCGGTGCAAGCTGATCGTCGTGACGATTCCCAGCGTAACGAAACACAGAGCCAAAGCGCCCATGTCTTGCCTGAAATCGAAGACACCAATGGCAGAAGGTATGAAGATAACGAGGGCCCAAGTGATATATCTGGCGCGGCACTTGTATCACACGACTCTAGACAAGCTCAAGTCAACGAAAGTGTCGAAATTGTCTCCTCAAGTCCACCGCATGGAGAACAGAGCGAAGATAGCAATGCTCCTACAAGTCCACCAACATCTGCTTTAGTACAACTATCTCACGAAGCGAGAGATAGTACAGGAGCAACCGTGGGTCCAAATCAAAGAGAGAGCTCGGTTTTGGCTCGAAGTCCGGCCCTCCAATTGAGTCCTCTCCCGATAAACTCACTGGTACCTCTTCAAATTCCACCTCTTGCGCTACATTCTGTCGACAAAATACCGTTCAGGGCCAAATTTGATTCATCTGCCGCACACGGTCTCGAGGCTGCTTCTGTGGAAAATGTCTCAGATGAAACATTGTAAACAAATCGTTATTTGAACCAAGGATCGGAGTTATTGAAAAGCGCAATGTCTACACTTCAGTCGAATTTGAGGTTTGAGGTGCATCGGTGCATCCGAACCAGAAAGGTATTGTTTTTGATTTACCATGCCGTACTAAATTGTATGCCAGAAATCTAATACACACCCCAGTATCAGAATTAGGAACTGGGTGTCTATAGTAGTTTAGTGTAAAACTAGAGCCAGGTGAGTTTATGATAGAAGATGGGAATCAGTTAACAGAAATAAATTGATAGCTTCCCATTAAAGGGAAGCAGCCGGCCTTGTATATATGGAATCCCCAGCTATGTCCAGCTACGCCACATCGCTTGTTTATCTCCGTTCTCAGATACCCCACATGTGGATGAGGTCAAGGTGCGCAGCTGCTAGTATAAGACACTCCGAAAACTTTGCACTGCACTGAGCTGAGATGTTAGGTGATAGGTGTTTCGCGGTAAAAATGCTGTGTCTGTAGCCCGTTGTGCTCTACTTTAGATAAATTTTCTACTATAACGTGCATAAAGGCAATTAGTATTTGTTCGCCTAATCATTTGGACACACACTTGCTGTGCCAATTATTTGGATGCACATTCAAGCAGCACCATGTTGTTTAGCTCGCAGTTTAGCCGCGTCTTCGGCCTGGTGTTTAGCGAGCTCTTTGTCAGCATCGAGCCAAACAATTGGTGTGCGCACGAGTGCTTGCCACGTGGGCCAGTTTTCTAAACACTCCATGCTAATATTAGTAGTGCTGACGCTGCTGGTATTGCTTTGAGGTGCCACATGAAACAGAGCGCTACTTGCTTGGTTCAAGTCGCTGTGCTGCCTTGACCGACGGGCGCGCACTCTTTCTGCGAGGTAACTGAAACCGCCACTGCCCTGCACGAAATTGCGCGCATTTACCATGGCGCAGAAGTGTTTGTCGGCTGTATGCCAACCCACACCTTCCTCTAGGGTGCACCGAGCACCAGAGGAACTACTGCTATTGCTGTTGCCACCCAGTAACTCCATGAGCTCCGTAACATACGCTGACGTGGCGTTTAAGCAACCACCGTGGGCGCTGTACACCACCATACAGGGTGGTAGTGACGAAGACCAATCTGGCACTTTTCTTCGTTCTGCCGCTTCCTGCTGTTGCTTCTGTACGGCGGCATCTGCCAGGAGCGCTGCTTCAACGACGCGTGCCACGTCACTCGCTGGTGGCGGTCGCAAGGCTTCGCGTGCGTAGGTGGTTGTGGCACAGAACGAATCACCGAGTCTCACATGCACTACTACTCCACCGGTGTATGCATGCTCTGGTGGCGCCGGACATGGGCTCGGTGATGCAGCTGCTGCAAGCGCTATATCACAGTTTTGAAGCCTTAGTTGTCGGGCCTGAAGACGAACAGATCTACTACTAGTAGTACTGTCGTTGGGTTTGCTAATCCTACTGCTGCTACACATTTCGATACCTTTTTGCCCTCCATGGCTATAATCATACCTTCTTCTAATCGTACCACTATTGGCATAATCTTCAATCTGACTGCTTGGTGGAGCCATAGCCGGGCATAGCCGTCGGAGAACGTTGTCTAAGGCTTCGATCTTGTTGTCATAGCATCTTTGACGTCGGCGCATTGCCTCTGGCTTTAAACCGGGCCCATTATCGGCACATATGTTCGCCGAAGCATTTACATAAGCTGCAGCAATCGAGTTAGGGTAACGTTCCGGCATTTTAACCCGCATCTTGCTGTAGGGTCCTGGCATGACGTAAACATCAATAAGCAGAAACATCAATGGTTGATCGAGAGAGAGGCAAATGGTCAGCGCGTACGCTGTGGGCAGAGAACAATCATCGATATCAAATTGCTTAACAAGATAATGAAATCAGGGTTGACTAGACTCTTAGAACAAACCGCTGTATAGAGCTTTCACGGTATCAGCAATGCGATAATCAAAGTCTAATTCGCCCCTTGTCAAAGTATGATGACGTGCGTGTCCAACTGCGCAGAAAAACGCTGCAATTGCGATGCACCCCGCACAGCCCAAGGTCATAGACGAAGAGCAATTTTTGTGCCACCAAGCACCAGCTGCATCTGACTACATAGCTAGCTTACACTAGCCATTAGCTCATTATAAAGATACTGCGTGGAACTGCCATTTCACACATATATCTACTTTTACCAACGTGCAGGACAGAAAATGAACTCGCTTTTTTCTCTTCTCTTTTTCTGCTGGGACAAACATAATTCGTGACGTTACGATGATACGCGCGTATACAGTACGCGCCACGCGCCTCCAATAGCAATAGCATAACATTAGACCAGGGAGAAGGCCTGCTACAACATCGACAATCACAGCGAGACCAAGTGAAGCATTGGAGCGAGGCTCAATGTCTTACGATTCTTCTAGTCTCGTGCCCATCACCCTTCGGCTTGATGGCGACGATGTGAATTCTACAAGAAGTGTGGTAAAAGGTTAGAACCATTTTGTTGGATGACGAGATATGTGCTTTTAGCTTCCTAGCATCATCTATGATGAACCCTTCGCTTTGGTAATATTTTCCTGCACCCTTGTTGTGCAATGCAATGATTCGAAGGTGACTCCGCTACGAGCTCTTTGCTGAATCCATCTGAGGCAGTCAGGGAAGCATCAATCTGCAAACAGTTAGCGTTGGTGGAGGCTTTCCAACCACGCGACTTTGTGCCAGTGTGGTGGGGCAAGAATGCGCACACCATGACGATTATCAGCACGCTCGAAGGTGCCTTATTTGACAGAGCGCCAGCAGTTGAATATCGACGCGTGTGGCTTGAGACGCCTGATGGCGACAATATCGCAGTTGACTTTTTGGTGAGTTTTTTTTAAAGTAATCATGGAAAGCACAGAGAGCCCACGGAGAAATCGGCATTGTTGTCTCAGTCGGCATCTAGGCATTCAGATTAGATTAGAATTGATCCATGAAGGTATCCCTCACCCTCATGTGTGTTCTTTGCTCGCTTCTTCTTGTGCACGCATCTTGCCAGGACGCCCCCACGGGCACGCTTTATGGGGAATGGGACCGCCCCATCGTGGTCTTGGCCCTCGGCCTCGAGTCGAAGAGCGACGCGCCCTTCACCAAGCGCATTGCCTTGGCGTACGCGCGGCGGGGCTACGACGTGTGCGTATGCAATTACCGCTCCTGCGCGGGAGGCAACGACATTCCGCGCAAGCCCGGCGGCTACCATCTGGGGTTCACACAGGTTGGTGGTCACTTTTACGTTCTAGCAGTGCGCGAATGAGCTGTAGCAAGGCCGCTGACTGTTCTTTCTGAAATACAATATTGTAGTTCTACCCGAGACAATTTCATGCAGACTGCATCAAAGCAAAACGTATTCTCTGGCTACAATTAGGACCTCAACTTTTTAACGAAAGAGCTTTTCAACGCTTCCTTGGACGAGGGGCGCCGACCAGGCCGGCGCATTTATCTCTCGGGCTTTTCGCTGGGTGGCAACATTATCTTGAAGCTCCTAGGTGTGGTGCTCTCTTGTTTAGGCTACTAAATTTGTTCGTTATTCCCTTTCGTGGCTTCTGAAACAATATTACCAGCGTTTCTGTTTAGTATACTATCTTTTGAGCCAAGTGCATTGCTTTTATCTTCTTGAATGTGTGTTGATGCTCGCGCCTACAGGGGAGCTCGGTGACGAGGCTCAGCAACGCAACGGCATTGTTGGCGCTGCCGTCTGCTGCGTGCCATTTCACCCCGCTGACACGGAACCGTTACTGGCTTCAGGGGTGGGGAAAAGTGTATACTCGGCCAACTTCCTTCGCTCGCTGCGTGAGAAAGCAACCCGGCAGGTGTGGAGCCCTGGACAAGTTGATAGCTACCCCCTTTGTTTGCTTCTTTCGCGGAAATCAAGCAAGAATTTACCCTTCCGGTGCTTTCATGAGCATCCCAAACGAGCCTGCATAAGAAGCCTAAGAATTATTAATCGTTGCTTCTCTTTAGAGCTCCTTATTTTACGTTTTTCTTTCCTAGGTTGAAGCCATAGGAGCAGATGCGTTCCCAAAACGCTTTTCGCTGGCAAACGCACTCGCTTCCACCACCACGGGAGAGTGGGACGAAGCTTACCTCGCACCCATTTACGGCTTTCGGTCCAAGGAGGAGTACTACCAAACTCAGGTCGGTGCGCGCGCGCTGAACAACTCCTTCAGGGGTTGCAGTATTGGATTTGTGCAACTGGCTCAACTCTTTTGAACACATGCTCGACCTCTTTGAACGGGCTGGCAGAATGCAACGAGCGTTTGAAGAGAACTAGTTTCTCGTTTTGAGCTGGGAATGCTGATCCTTGCGACTACTCGCTGCTGTGTCCCTCATAAATCGAAAACATCACATCTCTGATTCTCTCAGTCACTCCCTCTCTTTGTCTCCACTCTTTTTTTTTCATTTTGCCTTGCTGCTTCTCAGGGATGCGCAAGTGGGGGCTACCTACGTCAAATCAGAGTGCCTGCGTTGGCGGTGAACGCGCTCGACGACCCTTTCATGAACCCAAACACCTTGCCGAGCCCCACTGACCGAGCTGACAGGTTCACTGGTTTAGGCCCGGTGGCCCCCGTAAAGTTGGTGTACCATGCCCAAGGCGGCCACTGTGGCTTTGTGAGCGCTCAACCGCCTGCACAGGCGGCATCGTCGTCGTTGTCCTCCACTAAGAGTGGACCTCCTTTACAGTGCAAAGATTGGCTGCCTGAGGAGCTTGCTCGATTCATTGAGCATTGTGAGACGAGCTACCTCCGCAGCCAAGCAACCTCGTACTGATGTTAACTGCATGCGGTTGCTTGCTTGATAAGAAGTGATAATAAGAACAAGTTTACGAAGGAAGGAGGGGGCTAAGTTAGAGACTCTTCAGGAAATAACCCACTGCGACTTGCCCCTTATAATTCTGTAATAGAAATAGCAGTATCATTTACTCAGAAGAAAAGTTTGCCTCTAATTTACACATACGCGCATTTCTTATCCATAATCATTTCGCATTTCGGGGGGGGGGGTGATTCAGATTCAAGGAGGCTCCTCTTGCTCCTACTTCCTACTTCCTACATACGTAGATAGATAGATAGATAGATAGATAGATAGATAGATAGATAGATAGATAGATAGATAGATAGATAGATAGATAGATAGATAGATAGATAGATAGATAGATAGATAGATAGATAGATAGATAGATA
>Ga0307931_1002264_pt1 | contig 12368 bp, 17 predicted proteins | sample OrgLakmetageno47_FD_201816 | JGI IMG/M metagenome (GOLD analysis project Ga0307931, IMG submission 201816) | Saline water microbial communities from Organic Lake, Antarctica - #47 | ecosystem: Environmental > Aquatic > Non-marine Saline and Alkaline > Saline | place: Antarctica: Organic Lake... | reverse complement strand
TGCTTGTAATAATTGTGTGCGAACTGCTGTCTACTGTGGCGTTGTTAACTTGTTGAGATATATGTTAGTAGGACTCGCTACGGCATTAGCACAGAACGATGCAATGTGTGGTCTGGGCGTCTGGATGATACTGCACAGTACAGTAGAGCCACCGGGCCACCTCAACGGAGGTCATTTCCGGAAAACGGAAATGAAAATTCCGGTTCCGGTTTAAGGGGTCATTTCCGGAAAAAATTCCGGCCGGAATTTCGGCGGTCCTTGGAGATGGTGAGATGATGTGAGATGGTAGATGGATCGCTTCAGCATTAGCGGGCCATTCGTACTCATGCGGAAGTCAGTGGCGACAGCTCGAAAGCCCTCCTTGCGCTAGGTCATGCGGTGAGTTCAGATTCTCGAGATTATGTGATTGCTTAAGTTATTGCCTGTGAGTGTAAATGAATCTCGTCTGACTGTCTCTATCCGCGTCTTGGATTGTGCATCGCTTTATTGGCAATGCTTTCAGCATCTTCACGCTGCAGCGCTGAGCGCCGTTGAGCGTGGGTTGCCATTAAAAAAGGTATTTCCGAAATCTGGGCTGAATTTGGCGGCACTGAATATCTTTGAAACTGTCAGGAGGCCAGCAAGGCTATTCAGTCGCACCCCAAGTAGTTGGGAACAACCGCATGTGGATGCATGCCGCAATTCTGGTGGTCATTCTTTTCTATATTCAAGCTGATGGGCTCGAAGTGAATGCACTACCGTCGCTGCACAATTCGGTTAGTCTTTCCCAGTTTTTTATTGCATCGAACACTCAGTGCGTAGTGCACAAACTAATTGCACGCATATGATTCGAATTCACCTTGACCCTTTAACCTGCATGCATAACAGCGCCTTCGTGCTGCGTCAAGCGAAGCGGCTGCATTGAATACGATCACTGAGAACAGTGTTACCGTGCGATCAGCTTTCGAGCTTGTTCTGAGGCCAGCGGTATCTAGCGTGGGTAACGATCTTCAAGACGGAGGCTCCGAAGAGCTTTGGGAACATTTGGTCTTCCTCGAAGCTTCTGCTGAGTCCGCGATGGCCGAGACCGCTGCCATTGCGCTCGGAGCCCGCGGCGTAGCGCATACGTTCAATGCACCTGCAGCGGTACTCAAGTGGCTCATCGCAGTGGAAGACGAATCAGCAAAGATCCTTGACCATGCTGCTGACAATGCGCATGATAACACCCAACTCGATGAAACCTCTGAACCGCATGACTTTCTAGGCCTGCCTACCTACATTTCGTTTGCGTCACGAGCCGATGCCTCGCTAGTTTTGGCTCCATCTGTGACGGTGCTGTCACATTTGGGCACGGGCTCTGACGTGGCTCTCGTGATAGGGTGGCCGAGCAGGGAAAGCTTCGCTGCTGCAATGGCACCCGAGGGCCCACTCGCGCTCGAATTGCTTCGGGAACTGCCGGCAGATACTCTGCTTTGGGATCGCCTGCGCCAGGTAGCAGATTGCAACCTTGCCCTTGAAAAGAAGGCAGGTCAAAATGGGGTGCGCCTCCGGGTGGCATGGCAGCGCGGCAGCGGCAAGAGGGGCGGTAGCGAAAGCGCAAACGTTTTCAATATAACTCTCGAGGGAGCGCCCAGAGCAACGATTAGTAACACGCTTTGCGGTACTGCTAGTAAATGGTGTGCAGAGCGGGCTCAGGCTTGGGCTTTAACGCTGCATCTATCTGACGATGCGTACCCATGGCTATTGCTGAGGCCGCTGGAAGAGGCATCTCATGCGATCCGCCTTTATAGCGCAGCAAGCCGCAAAGGACTTTCGACAACGCATACACTACTCAATGCAGCAGAAGCCGCTGCAGCGGGAACTGGAAGGAGAAGACGCACTCAAGGCGCCTCTTCTGAATTATCGTCTAACAATTCTAGCGCTTTTCCTAGGGCACTGCCCTCGCCTTTACCGTCTAGTGTACCGAGTGGGTGGCCTAGCGCTCTGCCAAGTGCTCTGCCATCATCCTTGCCGTCTACTTTACCTAGTGGGATGCCTAGCCCTCTTACGAGTGCACTGCCCTCGCCTTTACCGTCTACCTCACCGAGTGGGTTGCCTAGCGCTCTACCAAGTGCACTGCCCTCATCCTTGCCGACTACCTCACCGAGTAGGTTGCCTAGCGCTTTACCAAGCATAATGCCCTCGCCTTTACCGTCTACCTTACCGAGTGGGTTGCCTAGCGCTCTACCAAGCATAATGCCCTCGCCTTTACCGTCTACCTTACCGAGTGGGTTGCCTAGCCCTCTTCCTAGTGCACTGCCCTCATCCTTGCCGTCTAGTATACCGAGTGGGTGGCCTAGCGCTCTACCAAGCATAATGCCCTCGCCTTTACCATCTACTTTGCCGAGTGGGTTGCCTAGCACTTTACCAAGCATAATGCCCTCGCCTTTACCGTCTACCTTACCGAGTGGGTGGCCTAGCGCTCTACCAAGCATAATGCCCTCGCCTTTACCGTCTACCTTACCGAGTGGGTTACCTAGCCCTCTTCCTAGTGCACTGCCCTCATCCTTGCCGTCTACCTTACCGAGTGGGTTGCCTAGCGCTCTTCCTAGTGCACTACCCTCATCCTTGCCGTCTACCTCACCGAGTGGGTTGCCTAGCCCTCTTCCTAGTGCACTGCCCTCGCCTTTACCATCTACTTTGCCGAGTGGGTTGCCTAGCACTTTACCAAGCATAATGCCCTCGCCTTTACCGTCTACCTCACCGAGTGGGTTACCTAGCGCTCTACCAAGCATAATGCCCTCGCCTTTACCGTCTACCTTACCGAGTGGGTTGCCTAGCGCTTTACCAAGTGCGTTGCCTTCTTCGCTGCCCTCGATGCAGCCAACTGCTTTGCCTACGCCGATCCCATCATCACTGCCATCCCCTCTACCCTCTGAGTTGCCGACACCACTTCCTTCGCCGGAACCAAGCAGTGAGCCCACACCAGTGCCCTCGGCCGAACCTACCAACCTACCGACGCTTCTGCCATCGCGGATACCTTCTGCATTACCTTCGAGTTTGCCCTCATCACTCCCCTCAGCAGTGCCGACTTCTGATCCCACACCTGTGCCAACTGGACAACCCTCTCCAATGCCTACTCTGATACCGTCAATGCTGCCTACACCTGTACCAAGCTTGGGACCCTCACCAGCGCCTTCACCGGTAAACATTTGACTCAACATGTTGTATAGTTTTGCATTTTTTCCTCCTTGCGGTAGAATTACTTCAAGTATAAGCAATGTCAGTGTAAGCTCATTCAAATTTTACAGGTCTCCACCCCCCTTCCAACTCTATCGCCCACTCCGCTACCGAGTTCCATCCCATCGCCTTTACCCTCAAATGTGCCCACGTTTACTCCTACGCCCATTCCGACTCCGTCGCCGACACCAATTCCAACACTTCTGCCAAGTGTTATCCCATCGCCGAGACCAAGCCCACCTCCTACGCCAGTACCCACACTTCAGCCGTCTTTATTGCCGACTCCATTGCCAACGCCATTGCCGACACCAATTCCCACTCCTTTGCCAAGCTCCGTGCCTTCAACTTTGCCTACCCCACAGCCATCACCATCTCCCACCCCGTTCCCGACCTTATTACCGACAACTGCTCCAACTTCTTCACCAAGCCCTCTACCTTCAACGATGCCGACTCTTTTGCCATCACCTGTGCCCTCACTTCAGCCTTCGCCGTCTCCCTCGTCGATACCTACTCCATTGCCAACGCCCGTACCTACACCCTTGCCAAGCCTGCTGCCTTCGCCTATGCCGACTCCACTGCCATCACCTGTGCCGACACTGCAGCCTTCTCCTGTGCCCACATCTCGGCCGTCACCGTCTCCATCCTCACTCCCTACTCCAGTGCCGACGCCGGCACCTACACCTTTGCCAAGCCCTTTGCCTTCACCTGTGCCGTCACTGCAGCCAACACCGGTGCCGACTCCTCAGCCGTCACCGTCTCCGTCCCCACTCCCAACTCCATTGCCTACACCAATGCCCACTTCGCTGCCAAGCCCTTTGCCTTCACCTGTGCCGAGCACGCAGCCCTCGTCTGTCCCTTCCCCAGTGCCATCATATTCACCTTCACCCAATCCCACATCTAATCCGTCATCAGTACCGACACTTCAGCCATCGCCATCTCCTTCATCACTCCCCACTTCATTGCCAACACCGGTTCCTACTCCATTGCCAAGCCCTTTGCCTTCACCTGTGCCGACACTGCAGCCATCACCGGTGCCAAGTCTTCAGCCGTCGCCAGCGCCCTCGTCAGTACCTACTCTATTGCCGACACCGGCGCCTACTCCATTGCCAAGTCCTTTGCCTTCACCTGTGCCGACTTCGCAGCCAACACCAGTGCCGACTCTTCAGCCGTCGCCAGCACCCTCGCCAGTTCCTACTCCATTACCGACGCCGGCACCTACTCCTTTGCCAAGCCCTTTGCCTTCACCTGTGCCGACTTCGCAGCCAACACCAGTGCCGACTCTTCAGCCGTCGCCAGCACCCTCGCCAGTTCCTACTCCATTACCGACGCCGGCACCTACTCCATTGCCAAGTCCTTTGCCTTCACCTGTGCCGACACTGCAGCCATCACCGGTGCCGACTCTTCAGCCGTCGCCAGCACCCTCGCCAGTTCCTACTCCATTACCGACGCCGGCACCTACTCCTTTGCCAAGCCCTTTGCCATCACCTGTGCCGACACTGCAGCCATCACCGGTGCCGACTCTTCAGCCGTCACAGGCGCCCTCGCCATTGCCAACTCCATTGCCGACTCCAGCACCTACTCCTTTGCCGAGCCCATTGCCATCACCAGTGCCGACACTGCAGCCATCACCAGTGCCGACTCTTCAGCCGTCACCAGAACCCTCGCCATCGCCAACTCCATTGCCTTCGCCCTTACCGACCCCTTCACCAAGCCCATTGCCATCGCCTGTGCCGAGCCCGCAGCCTTCGCCTGTTCCTTCGCCAGACCCAACTCCGTTGCCGACGCCAGCGCCTTCTCCTGTTCCCACGCTCGAGCCTACACCGCTCCCTTCTCCTCAGCCTTCGCCCTCGCCGACCCCTTCGCCAAGCCCCGGACCATCAAGTGCCCCTACTCCAAGCCCAACTCCTTTCCCAACACCTGTGCCCACTACCCTCGACACTGTCGCAATAACTTTGTCCTTGTCATTTATTGTTCATTCCGAGAAAGCCAGCAAGAGCATTACGGAATCGACTATGGTGTCGGCACTTTCTGGCCGACTCGGTGGTGCTGATGCTTCAGATCCTGCCACAATTCGAAACTTCCTAATGGTTTTCAATGCGTTCGTTCCAAGTACGCTTCCATCACTGTCACCGACACCGACTCCAAGTGTGACACATTCCAACAATTCAGCCGCGCCGGGTATTCTTGAGAGTTTGTTGACTCGTAAGTCCTTCTTGTCACCGGTATCAGCTGGCAAGTCAACATTGGTGCCGGCCCTCAAGCCGACTTCGCCCTTTTCGAACCAGCACCGTTCCGTCTTATTGCATGAAGACTGGAAGCGACGGGGCCTCGTAGAATCGTCGAGTTTAAATACTTCCATTGGTAGCGCAGATGTAACTCTTGATATCATCGGATCCCTTTCCATGCTTGGTTATCAAACTGCTGATGCTTTTCAAGCAGCTCTCGATGCTGATATAAACGAAGCTATAAGCGATGGTTCTTTCTTACAGAGCACCGAACTATCGTGTGCATGTAATGTAACGCTTGCTACAGTACAATTATTGGCCAAAAGAGAATTTCCAACTTTATTTCCGACTCCGTTACCGAGCCCGGTTCCATCGCTAGTTCCGTCCCCAGTGCCTACGCTCATTCCTTCGCCAGCACCGACGCCACTTCCATCTTCTTTGCCCTCTTCGGTTCCTACTAGTCTGCCAAGTGGTACTCCATCATCCATCCCGAGCAGTAGTCCTTCGCCTGTACCCACTCTTTCACCCAGCCCACTACCGACGTTTACCCCAACTTCTAGTCCAACAAGAACACGCTGTCCGCCTGGACAATTTGAAAATGCTTTAAGTTTTGACTGCGATTTTGGCGCAGACTTCTGTTCATTTGAGAACGCTGGAACGAGAGACTGGAAATTGGTGTATGCCGGCGGCGATCATGGTCCAAGTGAGGATCCAATTTCAAGTGACAGCGCTTTTGCGTATGCTTCAACAAATAACATAGGCAATATCTCCCACACTTACATCCTTGAAGCATCGCTTGGAGGCAGCGTGGGTAGGGTCTTTTATTCTTATTTTATTGGCAATTTATGCGACTCCAACAGCAGCAGCCTTGTCCTCGATAGCTTTCAAGATGGGGCATGGATTCATCTGTGGAGTGCATCACCCAAGACCGACTTTGTTGGTGTATGGATTGCGAGTAGCCGCATTGAAGTTGATAATACAATGACGAAAATTCGCTTCACTGGTACTTTGGTTGGTACACGTTGCACTATGGCTCTTGATGACATTTACATTCCAACGGATTGCAATAATTGCTCTCTGGGCAAATACCAGAACAACATCGGCTCGAGCGAGTGTCTTGACTGCAGAGCTGGGTCCTATTGTGGATCCACTGGGCTTACTGACGTCACTGGACCATGCAATGCAGGCCGTTATTCTCTCGCTGGGGCAACAACCTGCAGTTCATGCCCAAATGGCCAGTATCAAAGCGCCATTGGAAGTATCAATTGCACGCTGTGTCCTGGGGGGCGTACGTCAGATGAAACAGGCAGCATATCGAGCTCAGCATGTTCTAGCTGTTCGGCCGGACGCTATTCGGATAATGGCGCGGCGTCATGCATACAATGTAGCCCTGGAACTTTCAGTGATACCGTTGAATCGCGATCGTGCACCGATTGTGAAGAAGGAAAGTACACTTCGAAATTTGGTTCAACATCTTGCACCTTTTGCCTTGCTGGTCATTATAGTGAATCAACTGGCGCGTCAGAGTGCACTCTATGTGAGGGTGGATACTATCAACCAAGCGCAGGGCAAATCGATTGTATCAAATGCGTTTCAGGCAAGTTCTCTACGGACGAGCGTACGGATTGCATCCAGTGTGGCTCAGGAACTTTTGTTCGAGACAACATCGAGTGTGAAAACTGCCCAGCTGGCCAGTACGCACCAACGGCCGCTTTCGACAAGTGTTCGGTGCGTGTGTAGAGAATAGTGCTTCCTTCAATCGTTGATAACATCCATTGGATATTCTGAATTACTTTTTATCCAGTCATTTTTTATCCCTCCTTCTTTATCCCATGATCTCTCACGATGTGGCCTTTTTATCCTCTTGTCGGCATATTTATATTCTTCTTGGATGAACCAAGGTACTAGCATCAAGTAATATCTAAATAATATCTACATGCCTGCTTAAAATAGTGCATGTATTCCAAATTATGTGAACGGGTTGGTGCTTTCTTAGGACTGTGGCCAAGGCTTCTCAACTGCAGGGGTTACTTCCGGTGCAACTAGATGTACGGCGTGTTCTGCGGGTCAATTCAGCGAATCTTTATCAGTGAATTGTACGAATTGCGCCGCGGGCCGGTACAGCGGAAATGCAGCATCCACTTGCATCGATTGTACTGCAGGAAATAGAGCAGTCTCTGAGGGTACTGCTGTATGTGAAGATTGCCCTGGCGAGTCATTTAGTCGCCCGGCGTCGACAACTTGTGATCTATGCATTGCGGATTACTATTTCACTTATGATGGCGATCCAGACATGTGCGGTGTGGATTCTTCATGCTGTCAATGCCCAGAAGGAGCTTTGTGCCTCTTAGATGGCGGGTCAACTCAAGAGGGTTTATTCATCAGCGAAGGTTATTGGCGGATAAATGCTTTGTCTATAAACGTCCAAGCATGTCCTAGGCCTAAGGCGTGCGCTGGCGGCTTGAACTTTACAGAAAACAAAGGAGGCTCCTACCTTCAATATTGCAGCGAAGGCTACCAAGGCCCCCTCTGCGGAGTGTGTAAGCCTCTTGAGTACTACTTCGACGTGACTACAGCTGAATGTGTGCCATGTGGGAGGCTCGAAGACCCTTGGTTGACTTACTCCACTTCGCCTACCCTGATTATCCTTTCATTCCTTTTAATCATGGCACTGTACTTCATTTATATTTCGTTGTGCACAATAACCACGAGTGGAAATACTAGTATAGCCAAGCAAAACGAAAGGGTACGCGAAACTCGAAAGATTGCCAAAGTTGCTGAAAGGATGAAGGAACACAAAACAAAATTCAAGGTCCGTCAAACTCGCGAAATGGTTATGAATAATCCCCTCGCATGATGTTTTTTTACATGTGTATTGCAAATAGGCTCTTACATCTTTCGCTCAAATCCTCGCGAATATTTCGTTCAACGTGGGCATAACATTTCCCGATTTGGTACGAATCCAAATTAGTCTCATTTCATAAAACTAAGCTTCTATGAGTCTTTTTTGTCTACCTTATGGACACCTATTCGGCATTTCCATCTGATAGGAGCCTGCTGTGTTGTATTTACAGTTGTAATCTAACTTTTCTATTTTCTCATCGTGTATGCCTCGCGCCCTTCAGTTTTCGAACATTTTGAAAGTTTTGGGAATCTTCAATTTGGACTTCATCCCCGCGTTGGGTCTTGATTGCCGTTTCGGTGGATTCAATTATCTTAACAAAATGGTCGTAGTGACTCTCGTACCTTTAGCAGTTTCCATTATTCTCTTATGGACATACATTTCTATGTCGTTGTACGCCCGAAAGAAAGGTGTACCGTACGAAAAAGGCGCCACCATCATTTACCTATTTCTATTCTTCACATTCATGATTTTGGTCAGTTGTAGTGGAGCAGTCTTTTCCTACTTTGCTTGCCAAGACTTTCCGCTGGCACCAAACGGTGAACTAAGTTACAATGGCGTATATTTTGGCAAAGAACGGTATTTACGAGTTGACTACAAAGTAAACTGTGACAGCAAGGAGTACATTGCCATGCTACCTTATGCATTGGCCATGATTTTCGTGTACCCTCTTGGTATTCCATTGATGTATGGGTCACTCCTTATTCAGCATGCACCGACTCTACGCGACAAGCAGAAGTTATTGATTGAAGCTGCCAACGAATTCCCAAATGTGGGCCATGTGCTGTTCCTTGTCGAAGCATGTAAGTACATAATGTTTTATTCGTGTGTGTATCACCTCACTAATATCATTGTTTGGTTGTTTTTTTTGCATTCTGATCCATCATTTCGTTCAGATCGGCCTGAATTCTACTGGTTTGAGGTAATAATTTTACTATTTTGTAATTAAAACATTTTGCAAATTGAAAGCCTTTTTCTTATCTTATTCACTACATTTCATTTCTGGTATATTCATGTAGGTCCTCGAATGTTTTCGTCGACTTTTGCTAGCTACTGTCATTGGTATCCTAAATAATGACTCTTTGGCGAGTCCTGTAGCAGGCATTGTCGTTTGCTTGGCATTCTCCTACATTTTCGACTTTCGGCCATTTCGTAAACCAGATGACAACTCACTTGGGATTATCTTGTCAAACAGCCTGTCACTTTTCTTTTTGTCGGCGATCATTATAAAAGCTGAAGAAAACAACTCTGCTAGCTCACTTGGTGGCGATCTTGAGCAACAAGTCTTTGGGTTGGTCCTCCTCGTTATTTTGTTGGCAGGACCTTTTATACTCATCTTTCAATTATTATTCACTGCTCGGCGGTGGCTGACTGGGAAGAGAGTAGCAAAGTATGGGCAGAGTACTATCAAAAAGAAAGTGAAGAAGAAGAAGAAGAAGAGGGCAGCGAAAGTTGATAGAAGAGCAAGCGGGACGTACGTTGATGTTGACGCTGTGTTTGATGCTGTCAAAAAAGGAGTAACTTTGCAAGCTGCGTTGTTGCATCCTGATCAAGGTCTCAAAATTGACGAAACTCGTGAATCGAAGTCAAAAACAGAGAGTAAGGTCAAGCAGCGACTAATTGACAGGGCTGCGCGTTTTGCAGATGAGCTTCAATCTCATGGACTCGTTGAGACAAAGACAGAGTTTGACTCGGGCTCCAACTTTCAGAAAAAAACTATAGACATCCATCGTCGAAAATCCTTCACGCGCTTCCCCACACACAATCAATTAGATGGCGACAAACTTGGTGGCACTAGAAGCGCAACTGTAGGTTATGATGGTAGCGAAAGTATGAGCCATTGGATGACTATGACAAGGTCGGAGTCCCATAACATTGCGGACGATACTTCAGGAGTAATTTATAAGGTGGACCTTTCAAATGAGATGATTCCGCGCTTAATGACTGCCGAAAGACATCAGAAAGAAACAATCAATGGTTTGCAAGGGAATCTCTCAGATCAGTCGTTGTCCCTTGAGGTTGGTGCCTTTCCGAATGCGAGGATGAGTAGCCAAGCGCAAACATTTGATAATGATGTATCTGAAGGTGTCGCTCTTCTACAGTCCCATTCAGCAGTCGAATTCGCGAGTGAGAAGAGTCGATTCGAAAGCGTTGTCGCGCAACGGCGACGCCAGAGTGGGTTAGCAAGGCAGCAACGAGCGAGGAGTATAGGCGGCGATGAAGGCATTTCCATCGACAACGCTCATGGCCGGCACCGAGCGGCGTCGTCTGAAAACTTCGAGAATTACTCAGGGCTTCCTCTTCGTAACATGATTGCGATGCGGCGGGGCTCGGCCAGAGATCTGGAGGCAACACATTTGCCGGTCGCAGAACGCGGCACTGGCCTTGATGGATTACTGAATCACTCTCTTGGGGAAGGCCACGAGAGAGGTAGCGATAGCGATTCTTGTAGTAGTACTTCGGTGGAGTCTGGCGATTTGAATCAACGGCGCAGCTCTCACCACAGCGCCTCGAAATCTTCGAGATCTTCGTTACCATCCCATGGGTCTGTCGCATTTGGTGAGACGGGAGTGCGTGATAGCAACGGTCGAACTCACGCAAACAGCGGCAAGAATAGTGAGAAGGATGAGGACAGCAAACTGAGTTTGGTGGCAAAGAGAAAGATGGCTGGTTTGGGCTTCAATGTAATGCCTGAAGCAGCAGCGGCTCGGAGCGAAGTTTTCAACGCGGCTACTATGTCTCTAGCTGAGCGCGTTGCAAAGCGCCGAGGCTCCTTTACGCGAGACTTGCCACATCTAGACTGGAATAGTATCGGTGGTACTGGCCTCGACATCGCAGCTGCCCATGGTGGTGGTGGTGGTTGTGGACGAGATAACGGTAGTGGCGAATTAGCTATAGCCTTCATGTCTACTCAAGCTGCTACTGATGCGAAGAGCAGCACTAATACAGCTAATGGCAAGCCTGCCACACGTGGCAAAAAGAGGAAACCTCCTAAGAAGCCCACCAAACCGTTGTCAAATACTAACAGTCATCGCGGGCTCCCTTCGAGAATAAGTAGGTTGTGGGGACGTAAAGTCCCATCTACCTCTGCCCCGGCAAGTGATAGTGTTCAAGTCGATGACTCTGTTAGCAACGGCACTCCTCAAGCGGCAAACCCGAAGCACAAGGCCCAGACTCCAGATCTGTCTACTACTAGTATGAAAACAAAGATTGAAAGTGGTCCTGAGGAGGAAGACGAAAAGAACCCATTCTTGCGTGGCAGCTTCGATGGTGATGTGCCCGAGGCTACTGCTCCAACGATGGGCCCAATGGCGAAGACTTCGAAGGAAAGCTCGACTTTGTCAACCAATTCCAGAGAGGCTGAAGAAGATAAAATAGAAGCTAAGTCAAAGACACCGCATAGCACAGTTCAAGTTCCAATAACAAATGCACCACCAGACATCAAGGAACCTGTTGTTGATCCTTCTAGCTCGGACAACTCCAGCTCTGACTCCTCGAGCTCATCGGATTCGGATTCCGTTGATTCGTTCGACGATTCAGATGGTGTCGCAGCTGCATCAAAGAAGGAATCCAAGGGTATCGCGCCGGCTGCAACACCTGATAATGGGAAATCTGAAGGCATTGATCACAGCGAGCCCTGGGAGACACCGAAAGCACTTAGTGCTCCATTGAGCTCCCTCTCGGGCAAAATTTCACTAGTAAAGCCGTCTATTTTGGACTCGCAGTTACCGTCAGAATCATTTCAGGCACCAAAAGATGATACCTCGCAAGATAACGAGGCACCTGTTGTTGATCCTTCCAGCTCGGACGACTCCAGCTCCACCTCCTCAAGCTCGTCGTCGGATTCCGATTCCGATGATTCGTTCAACGGTACAGATGGTGATGCGCCTGTTGAGAAGAAGTCTTCGTCATTGGATGATGCTGCGGTGGGTCCTGTAGCTACGGATCAAAGCATTTCGAGAGCTCGTACAGCCAATCGATGTTCCCATCCGCAGCCGCGGGAATCAGCATTATCACCTACAGCCTCTCCATCACAAAGCACG
>Ga0307931_1002260_pt1 | contig 12377 bp, 15 predicted proteins | sample OrgLakmetageno47_FD_201816 | JGI IMG/M metagenome (GOLD analysis project Ga0307931, IMG submission 201816) | Saline water microbial communities from Organic Lake, Antarctica - #47 | ecosystem: Environmental > Aquatic > Non-marine Saline and Alkaline > Saline | place: Antarctica: Organic Lake... | reverse complement strand
CGGGCCGCTTGTGGCCTAGCGGTCCCTCCCTATCAAAGAGCTAAACCCATATATCTTCCATCAAACGCCACGGACGCTAGTCGTGGTCGTCCTCCAGCGTTTTTCGAAACCCTCGCAAGGCTCTCCAACTTGAGAGCAAGTCGACTGCGTATACCCTGAAGAGTGCACGTCCCGCGCTAGTGATCGGCAAGATCGTGCTGACAATGCTTGTAGCTGCTGCCAAAATAAATCGTGCTTCGCTTCGACCCACATATATTCTACAGTTCTACGAATTAAAGGAATTCCTAACTCAATTCCTTGGGATTTCAATTCAAAGGTCCCCTGCTCTGAATTGGATGCCTCTGCCAGGCGCACTTTCAAACCTACTACAGACGACAGATTTGAGTACAGAAATGTTTGATTAGGAGTGTTTTCGCCAAATGCCCCCTTTGGGGTTACGCCAAAAAGCGACATGTTGTTCGAGGTTTGAGGTTCAAAAAAATCGAGACGATGGAGACAGACGAATCGCCGCTTAAGCGAGTCCTCGACGCCGCGCCTACCGGCGATGAACACATAAGCACCAAATGGGTTCGTCTTAACATTCGATATATCTTTACGTTGCCCCAGTACCACCTCTTACCCATGGAAACTCCAGACTAGCTAACGCAATCTCTTGCTCATTTTTAAATAATCGACCCCCCCCCCCCCCAGCGACCTTTCAAACAGCGCAGAGCTCTCGATTCCGTCGCAGACTCGAATCCAGCGGCGTATGTCTTCGGAGGTGTTGAAAACGTTGTTCCTAGCGGCAGCTTGAGCTTTCCTGGGAGCTTCGGGGGCGGCAGCAACCCGAATGGGATGTCGTCACCTCCGTTCAGCACGCAATTTGAAGGGTTCAAGGGCGAAACTTTTCAGGGCGTTGGTGCAACTAGTACTGCTTTTGGCAGCTTTAATGCAGCACCTTCAGCGGGAAGTACCCAGCTCTATCAATCGCCGTTTAGCTTCAATGCTCAACCTCAGCAACCCACGCCACTGCCTCCTCCTCAGCCTCCTCAGCCTCCTCGTCGCTCAGTGAACGAAGTACTCATGAATGCCCAGCGGAATGCAATGGCAGCTAGTGGAGCTGCGGCTTCGCCGACTGCTGGCTCGGCCTCTGCTACTGCTGCTGCCTCTACTGCTGCCGCTGCCGCTAGTGGAAGTCGTGCTCCGCCTACCAGTGTGGCCTCCTGGGCAGGCATTCAAGTAGGCATGACGCCGCGCGCACCTCCACCGCCACAATGCCACGTGTGCCGCTGCATGCTTCACCAACCTGCGTCATTTCCAGCCGGTAGCACTCCAGCTGCCACTGCTGCGGCTATGGTACCTACATGTGCACACTGCGAGTGTGCTACCTGCCAAAATTGCGCGAGTGCTTGCAGCGGCTGCGAAGGCCGTTTTTGCCTCTTTTGTGCGGGCACGAGCTATCTGGGCCGGTACGTTTGACGGTACTTCCTGTTCGAAATCAAGAATGGCTTGAGTAGACATTGGTGATTATTGTCTTTTGCTCTGCTAGTATAATTCCATTTCTGTGTGCCTGCCTGAACTTTGCGTGTGCTTCTAGGTACGAGGTGACCCTCTGTTGCCAATGCCACGACCGGGCGTCGTCAGAATTAAACGGCGGTGGAGGGGGCGCAAATACAATGGATAATGAGTAATGTGCTTGTAGCATCGCTAACTACCATGGCAATGAAGGTCATTTCTGTGTGGCGAGGCCTAGTGGATAGATATTCATAACCGGGAATTTTTGTCTCATGGCCACTATCTATAATTCAATAAAATGGCCTGTGCCGGTGTAGAGCCATCCTATATTTCTGCGCTGCTGGGTCTGCGCCCCACCTCCAGCCGGTTTCCCATATAAAATATTTCGAATCCAACTTACGGTGCTCAGTATTTAGTAATTGGGTATGTCTACTACTTCTCTTCTCTTCTCTCTTCTTGTTTCTTGGATGTACCTAAATCTGAATCTGGGCCCGAACTCCAGCTCTGTTCACTGTGCTCCTATCGCCAAGCCAATTAATGTTCTCGCGAAGTGGCAAGCAAGAGAATCACTTATATTACAATCAGAGGTGACGTACATGCAAATACGGAAATATATGAAATCGGTGGCGCTTAATGGAGTCCCATAGTGCCATGTGCCTGTTTCCTTGGAGTGGCATTTCTCTTAAGGAATGAAGTTAAGCCTGAATCCAAAGCGTGCGTTCATGACAGCAAGCCACGCCAAGTTTAGGTTCAAGATATCAAAGGGCGCTTGTTTGGACGTGCGGTTCCTGAAGTGCTGTTTGCGCTGCTGCTTCCACTGCTGCTGCTGCTGTTCTTGGTGTTGTCAACGAGTGTGTCCACGTCAAAGGGCTGCGCAAGCCCCAAGCCATCGAGATCGGCGTCTTTGCCTTCATCGGGCACCTCACTGCCGCTGCCATCGGGCAACTTCAGTTTCTTGGAAGCAGGATGTGATACCTCAGGTGGTGCACCTGAGTGGTTACTGGTCTCATCCTCATGACCAACCAAGCTTTGGTCTGCGTTGTTGCTGTCTTTGCTGCTTGCGGATAGTGCACGAGCAATAGGTGGACCAAACAAAGATGTCCCACTGGCTGACGATGGGACCTGACTTTCCAGGTTGATTGACCCAGTAGGAAAAGAAGCTTTGTAGTTGGCATTATCGTCGTCATCAAAGCGCAGCACAGATAGAGGTTGTGGTGCGCTTCCAGCTGATGTGCCTGCGTGCACTGCAGTAGATCCTGAAGGGGCATTCAACGACAACGAGGACGATGGCGAGGTTGCATCACCAGTCGAGGTGGTATTGGTGCTCGATGTGGTTGGTCCAGCCAGATTCCAGGGTTGGTTGCTGCCCGTGAGGGGCTCGTCCACTGGAGCCGTTACCGGTGGAGTGCCTGGAGCTGCTGCTTCCGTACTACCAACACCGCCGCCTACACGAGGGAGCGAAACACTGTTAGAAAGCTCCTGCGAAGCATCCTGAGACCCCAGGCCCGCCGCTGGTGGACTCATTTGGTGCACCACATGTGTTTGAGCAGCAGTGGTTTTGCCTGGCGACAACTGCATCGTGTCAGTTTTGCCACTGGGCGGCCGGCCGCGGCCTCGGGGCTGGTCCACGCACAAAACGCCCAAGCGGGTGCAGCGGCCGCAGTTAGGGCCCGTGCGGTAGCACTTCACCTGACAAGCCAACAAGGCACGTATAATACTTTGAAAATATCCATTGCTCTCCTCAGAAAAAGATGCAGTCACGAAAATTAAAGCCGCACAAACGTGAGCAACTTGTATGCTAACTAGACCTCTTTAACATCATCCTCAACGAACCCATCCGCACCTTGGCTTTCGCGCAAGCTTGGCAGGTGCGCCCTGCATTTTCCACTGTCGTCTCGCTGGCAGCAGTCTCGCCGTTGACAGCCTTTTCACTGCTCGATGTCGTTGTACGGCCAGCCGTATTGCTTGTAGCTGCCTCCTGAATGTTTGCCGAGGTGCTCTGCGCTGTTACAGTTGGCTGCGCAGGGGCGACTACTTGAGCAGACTGAGCACCACTGGGCGGTGGCGCATTGGGAGTTGTGGTAGGTGGTGCCATTCCCAGAGCAGCAGCTGCAGCCATCAACTGCAATGAATTGTGCAGGCAAGATATGAAAGATGAGAATAGATAATAATTTGGTCAACATTGAGTTGTACAAGACAATGGAAGATTTGCTTCATTTTGAACTGGCGTTCAACAAGAAAAAGTGCAAACGTACGAAAGAAAACGATATTTCACTTACGAGAGCGCGCTGAGAGGGTTCAAGATGCGTGGCCGCAGCAATCAGTTGAGCTTCGAGCGTTGCTGATGGCCCGTTTGCTGCACCACCTCCTGCACCACCTGCAGAAGCACCTGACGATGTACCACCCATCGCAGTGTTCGCTGCGAGTGGAGCTAGCCACGCAGGCAGTTGAGCATGAACATTCGGAGAAGGGGCAATTCCACCATCAATACCACCGCTGCTGCTGCCAGCTGCAGTAGTACTGGCACGAGGTGGGCTCCCACTGCGAGCAAACGTGGGAGATGGCTGTGCACTCGAGGAAGAGGAAGAGGCAGCTGTTGGCGTGCCAGCACCAGTGCTGCCGGTGTTAGCACTTCCGGTAGGCGAGGATGGCATTGGCATGAAAGGCGGTGCAGCGGAGGCAGGCCTAATCGAACGCGGGCTGGTGCTCCCACCGCTGGTGCTTCGAATGAGAGTGTTGCCGCTTGGACCGCTGTTGCTGCTGAGGTTACCGCCGCCACCAGGGCCGCCGCTGCCGAAGAACCAATTGGGCAAGAGCGCTGGGTTTATGCCGCCGGGAGCGCCAGGAAATGGCCAGCCAAAATTGGGGGGTGCACTGGTTGCTGCTCCTGTTCCTGCACCCGTTGCTCCGGATCCTGATGCACCTCCTGGTGTCGCAGTCTTAAGCTGGTTGTTGGGCGGCATTCCGTTTGGCCCACTTAGTCCTTGCGGCATTCCTAGTGGCATTCCTTGTGGCATTCCACCTGGCCCTTGATTCATTCCTTGCGGATGGGGCAGTCCAGGAGGCCACACTGCTTGCCCTGCTACTTGCCCTGCTGCATGTGCCGCAGCAAAAGCCGCCGCTGTGGCAGCAGCAGAAGCAGACGATGGCGACGATGAAGACGACGATGATGATGGCTTGTTAGTTCCGCCACCTCCTGCTGGCAGCAGAGGTTGCAGTGATCCAAAGTCTGGCGCTGACGGCTGTTGCTGTGGTGGTTGTCCTGGCCGTGGAGCTGTCAGCGAAGACGGTTGAATCTGCTGAAGTTCCTGCTTTTGTACACCCGCAGATTGCTTTTGTGACGATGGCGATGATGCCTGCTGTTGCTGCTGTGACGTCTGCTGAGCCTGCTGCTTCTGCACTTGCTGCTGCTGGGCCTGCTGTTGAGCGATGAGAGCCGAAAGAAAGTCGCCACTCGGAAATCCTGCAGCAAAGGGAAAAGGCATCAGCCCTGCTGGTGCGGCTTGGTTACTATTGGCTTGATTGCCTTGACTGCCTTGATTACTGCTTCCAGCACTGCCCAAACGGAGCTGGTTCTGTATTTGCAGTGCGTTGATCAGTTGCTGGTGGTGAGCCTGCGCGACCGCAACGCGGATAGAAAAGAGCAAGAATAGTGAATACTACGAAGCAATCTTCAATCTGTCGAATATGCTACGACATAAGACGTAACGTTGTCAGTTTTAACGCAGTAGTCAGTGCCAAAAGTAGGCACATTGGTGACGTAAATGTGATGACAACCTAAAAAGCTGTAGCTATGCCTGTAAACGAAGAATGCAACTACACATGTTCAGATTATCCGTACCTGGAGCTGTTGCAGTTGAGCTTGTTGGGCCATGAAGCTCGGGTGAAAAGCAGCCCACGCAGATGCGGATGAGAAAGGCGTGGCTCCAGCAGCGCCGCCACTGCTACTCTCGCCGCTGCTGCTGCTGCGGCTGCCACTACTACCTGGCTCGGCCAGAGCAGCGGGGGGCACCGCAGCACGAGCCGCAGCAGCGGTAAGCGTGCGCAGAGATGCAGGGCCTTGCTTCTGGTCTCGTGGGTGGCCAGCAGTAGGCGGCACTCGCGCAGCAGCTGCTCCTCCCGTGGCACCACCACCGCCTTGTTGTCCCCGGCCTGCACCAGTGCCCTTCCCTGTAGCTTTGCGTCGAGCAGAGGTGGTAGCGGCGCTTCCTGCGCGCCCCGACGTTGGTGGCATTTTGAGCGGCGGCGGCGGAGGCTGCCCTTTCTTGTGGCGTCGCGCACCAGTGCCGGAAGCAGCAGCCGTGGGTGACGGACGCGCATGTTGCCGCGATAACTGTCCATCATTTGAGTAGGAAAAAAAAAATAACATTCAAGCAAGAGTAGACAAAATTAAAAGTGTGCGCTGAAATGTTCAAGTATTCATCATCGAGTGAGATTATCGTTTCAAACACTCAATGTCTTCAGTTCCCTGTACAAAAGAAGGCCAAGTTAGTGCATGTACTACCTTGTCGTGGCGTCCGGTATAGGCGTCCATCTCGGCACGATTGATGTCAAACTCTTCAAAGGCACCCGTAGCCGTGTACCTTTGTGGACCAAACAGCAAAATGATGGAAGAAAAAAGTATAAAAAATTAAATATCGTGTCCATTCAATACCGTAATACTAACGTAAACCACCAGCGTTGTGCACGAGAACAAAAGACATTCAATAGTAGTTCTAAGCATTCTTGAATATCGTTGGTCTGCTCGGCACACAGTTCTCTGAACTAGAATAAATTCATAAACTAGAGCCCTCATGCCTTCCTCCACACACGCACCTGGCGTGCCAGAGTTCTTCTTGCCCAAGCCGCGCCGAAGGCTTGAGCCAGCCCGTGACGCAAAACTCATCTCCTTCTGCGTCCACAAAGTGCCGACCAACCTACATCATGGTGCGGCAGTGGAGTTGACCGTAAAACACGTGACAGAGTCTCCCACAGTACAATAATCATGGGAATGCACCCTTTTGGGTAAATCATCGTCACTTACCAAAGCGTGGTCCACGCGCCAGTCGGTGAACCCGGGCAAATCGTCGAAGTAATTCTCGTTGGCCCGCAGCTGGCGAATGGCGTGGCTCGACTCGCGCTTCAGTTGCCGTGCTTGCTGGGCGGGCTCGCTGTCTCGCTCGTTGTACTGTATTGAGCACAGCAGGGAAAATGAAGAAATGAAAAATCGTGCTTAGAACCATACGACATCGTAAAGATGAGTCTGGAATGCTTCCATTAGCACACACACATAATGCTTACTGGAAGAGAGAAAGAGTCCAGACAGCATTCCAAGGATAAGCATTGTGTGTACGTTCTTATTGAATAGACCATACCTGTTCAGCATTCCACCAGATTTGCGCAAGATCAGCAGCAAACTCGTCCAGGCTGCGGTATCCGATCGAGGGCATTTCTCCTCCTCCTCCTCTTACGAAAGGTTCACCAGCAAGGGCAGCTGCCGCGGCCGCTGTGGCCGTCGAGATGGACGCCGCTTTCGATGCAGCAGCCAACTCCGAAGCAGAGGTTCCAGATGAAGAAGCGAATGACGAAGCGGGCGCCGACGCTGCAGTCTTTGTTGCCGTAGCTGTGGCCTCCGGGCCGGCAGCAAGGGCTGCCAGAGCCGCAAGCGCAGACGTCATGGCTGACGAAGATGGAGCGACTTCATCTGCGGTGGAAGCAGCTGAAGCGTCCGTCGTTGTCGTCGTTATCGTCGTTGTTGGCACTCCTGCTGCTGCCAATTGAGCATTCATTGCCCCTTCTATGGGCACTGCTGCGCTGCCTTCCTCAGTGAGCGACGATGCCTCCAGGTCTTCGGTGGGAGGAGGTCCTGTGGCCAGTTCAGCTGCGGTCCCGAGAGAGGCAGCTACATCGGCAGCAGCAGTCGCCGCCTCGGCTGCCCCGGCTGCGGTAGGGGTAGGGCACGATTGTTCAACAGCCATCATGGTAGGAAGGAGCGCTTGTGGTGCAGGGCCTGTATGCAGTGGCGCTGCTCCGGAAGCACCTGCTGCTGGTGCTGGTGCTGGTGCAGATGCTGCCGCCGCAGTTGAGAGTGAGGATGACGAGGGAGGTTGAAGTCGAGGTAAGCCGCGCAACGGCATTACTTTGAGCGCGCCTGGTGGGTCAGTAGCTCCTCCTCCGGTAAAAACGCCTTGACCCGTGAACATGCAAAAAGAATTGATCCAGCGAAGTGAAGTGAAGTGAGCACAACGAAGGTGAGTAAGTGCACAAGATATCGACAGCCACCACACCATATGCACACATCCTAAACTCGCAAGTTTGAATGATTTACCTCCAGGGTTGTGCAAGCTGTCGAGTTGGCCTTTGAGGAAGAAATTCTGCGACGCCTTCGCAGCATCCCCTGCTTTGACCCGCCCCAGTAAGCGGTCCCGCACCGTGCGTAAATCCATGGGTTTGGCCACGCTCCGCGCGTACTGCCGCCGGAACGCTTCGTCCAACTCGGCATACCTGTGTGTGATGGGCAACAGAGCAGAGCAGATGAAATGCACAGTTCCATTTGTACAAGAGAGCAGCTAAGAGCTCTTCATTGCAATATCTACAAAACATCAATGAGCGCCTTGAGCAAGTACAAAATCTACCAAAAACTCACTCTTGGACAGGCTTCCGAAAGAGGTAAGACTTGTCATGCTTCATCAATTGATGCACCTGTTACAAAAGAGACGAAAGGGAAACGACGCTAAATGAACGTCCCAGAACAAAACATTCTTTTGAAAGGCCTCATATCGCATGTAAATCAAAACATAACAATTACGAGAACAAGAAGGGCAATGAGCTTTGATGTAGTGCGGTTAAGTAGGCATGTGACCTGGCACGGAGAGAACGTACCAGCCGACTCAATTGTCGCTTGAGAGTCTCCGACATGCTCTCTGAAGCTGCAGCAGGAGCACCTGGAGCTGGAGCAGGTGCAGACCAGTGCCCACTGAGTGCCAAGATTGAAGCGGCTGCGGCACGGTCGTCTTCCACCTGATGAGAGGAAGGCATTGATGGAAAAGTGGTCAACGAACGTGCAGTCTCGCCCTTTCCACTCATAACCCCCTTCATACTTCAATGAGATACCAATACTTTAAGCGGGTGTTGAGAAATAAAAAGGAGCAAAAGAAAAACAAAGGGAGAAGTGAGAAGCATATAGTGTCAAGTGGGCAAACCTCTTCTTGCTCTTCACTGGCTGAACGGCGAAGCGCTATCGGGTTGCTGTAGATATTCTTGCGAGGCCCATCGTCCACAGAGGAGACACCATCCTCCGAGCCATACCCCCCTACGAGACAATACAACAAACAAGGAAGCGTTCGCAAATTCGGGTAATAAATTGCTCATATAGGCCTAAGAATGTACTTGAGCGCATCCCTAATAAAAAAAAATAAAAACATTCAGCAGGCGCACCATATCCGCCGCTTGCGTTATCGCCCCATTCGCTCGAGTGCAGCCGACTTCCACCTCCTCGGCCAGAAGTGACGTTGTTCTCCTCCTCGCCGCTGATGGCGTCGTCATCTTCTTCTTCTCCGCTGCGGCTGCTCCGGCTGGTCCTGGTGCTCGAGGAGCTCCCCCCACTCTCGGCCGCGTCCTGCCAAGCATGTGCAGCGGCTGACGCCGCCAACCGCCGCCGTTTCTGCTCTCCAGCTGCGGTCCCTGCCGAGGACGACGAGGACGAAACGCGCGACCCACGCACAGCACCGCCTCCAGCACCGTTGCTGCTCGTGGACGTTGTCGGAGGCGTGCGCGGGTGGCGGCGGTGCTTGTTGGCTGCTTGCGGCGCCGCGCGAGAATGGTGCGATGATGCAGGAGCTGCTGGAGGCCTGCTGCTACTGCTGTTGCTGCGCCCCTTGCGCTTCTGGCTCCCGCTCCCAGGGTTGGCACGGTCGCTGCTGCGGCCAATCATCGAGGAAGGCTCGTCGCTCATGGACGCGCTCCGCCCCTGCGCCACGTACCCGCGCGAAGGCCGGGTGCCCTGTAGACACATACGCACAAGCACGAGATGATAGAGGAGGAAGATAAGGCTTAAATTCACACGTAGGTACAACCAATGAAGCGTGGACAGAGAGTGCGAGCAAAAGAGCTGTCGTGATACGCGCAAGCATAAATGTGTGCACATGTACTTTTACCGGTGGGGCACGATCCAGCTCGTCCGCCCAACGAGCAAGTTCTTGGCTGTCCTCTTCGGAAAGCATGCGACCACCCCCTTTGAGAGATGAAGAAAGAGGAAAAAGGCTGAGAGAAAAGAAAGGACTTGAAAGTGGAATCGAAACGGGACTGCCGCCTAGAAGGTGAAGGCATCTCTTTAATGTCCACTTTCTCTGGCTTTACCTCGAACAGCACCACGGCTGGCGGCGCGCTCAGCTCGACTTTGGCCTTGCCCTACCGACGTGCTTCGGCCCCGCGATCCTTCACCGACCATGGCGTTGCCGTTGTTGTTACTGCTATGGTGGTAGCTGCTGCCACGCCGCCGCTCACTGGAGGCTCCGAGGCTGCTGGAAGAACCGCCACGGGGTGTGCCCTGCTTTGCATCGCACACACACGCATGAAATAGAATGACGAATAGATTTTTATGTGAGAACTAAAGCAATACCGTACGTGCAATCTTGGTAGCACAGATTAAGAAACAAACAAGCAAGAATGGAAACTCTGTGTTACACATGTTTCCACACCTTAGTCGCGCGGTCCTCGCCAGGGCCTGGGAAGTTGAGAGCTTTGCCGTAGCGCGAAGCGTGCTCGTCGTACCTGTTCGAGCAGCATGGGTTGTTTCAAGATGGAAAAGTAAGACCAAGGAAGAGGTTAAAGGAAAGGATACAAGAAGCGTTGAGGAAGAGAGAGAGAGAATCTCCGATAAAACAAATCCATTAGAAGTCTTACTTTTGCGCAGCGACGACGTCAGAATCGTAGGACCCGAGGTAAGTGTTGCGGCCGGCAGCGTAAATCCGAACTTCCCATTTCGCTGCGCGCCGGTTCCAAGTGACGCCCACAAAACTGTAAGAGGGGCAACGAAACATTCACCAAAGAGTGAGACGAGAACGAAGATTGAAAGTCTGTTTTGGAAGTTGTCTTATTTGTGAGGTTACACATAAAAAAAAACGCATTCAGGTAAAACTCACTCTGTGGACGGGTCTCCTTCTTCGCCTTCGTCTGCGCCCTCCCCAACGGCACTGCGCGAGGTTCCTTGCCCAGCGCCGCGGCGCGTCATCACTGGCTCTGAGCGGGGCGGTGGCGGTGCAGACAAGCGACCTCGGTGATGCTGCTGCTGCTGCGAGAGAGTGGACGAGCTTTCCAGGGGCGGGCTGCTGGAGGGCACGCGTCCTGAACGCGGCGGCGGACCTTTCCCCTTCGAGTGATGGCCTTTGCGCGCCGCCGCTGCCGCACCACCGCTGGCTGGGCGGCCGCTGGCTCCGTAAACTTCCTCAGGGAAGTTGACCGGGCGCCCCAGGCGTGCAGCGTGCTCGTCGTACTTGCGCGCAGCTTCGTATTCGTCCAAGAAGTGCCCCAAGTGCAGCGACTTGCCTTCGACCTTGATCGCTGCTTGCCACTTTTGGTCCTGGCGATGCCACGTCACTCCGACAAAGTCAGAATGCCCCCCTTTCTTGACATGCTGCTGCGACGCCGAATGAGCTGGAGCCCGCTTCTGCGGGTACGGAGCGTACTCGTCCGAATCATCGTCCATTGTGCTGATGGTCAAACCTAATATACCATAAAACAACACTCACGTGATATGCGCTCAAGGCTCAGAAGGAGAGAGCATGAGGCAAATTTTGGGGAAAGTAGAGATAGAGGCATGAGCTGATTTATATTGTCTCATTGCAACTTCTTCGTTCGAACAACTACAGAAGAATTGGGGCACAGTGCAGACAAAGGACGGGTGCGTCAATAAATTTGATTGTCCCGTAGGTGAGTGCGGAAATACAGACACCCTTATCTCTGGAGACCACTACCGCGCTCCCACGCTGCATTATGGTACAAAATGGAAGCCAGATGAGACGCCTTCAACTATAGCTTCTGTTTGGGGCGTGGGAGCGATAGGTCTACAGAAGTGTATCGTGTGGCACTGGTTTTGGGAGCGTGGGAGGAGGGAATGTGGCAACTTCGTAGGGCTTAAAAGTCTCTCAATCCTGAAGGAAGCTACTGGCAGCTGTGTAAATAGGGAGTCGCGTGCGCTTGGACATACCGAGAAAGCAGCAGCCCTTGATGTGCGAGCGTGGGGCTGTATTGCTTCCGACGTCTAGAGCAGTCAGTCAAACCGAAGGAATATGCACGTGCTAGATCTTCCCACGCCGAACGACCTGTAAACGGATTTTCTAGCCTTGGACACTAGTGTAAGTCTGCATGAAACATCTTTCCAGCAGCTCGGAGAGCAAAGAATACTTAGAATGTTACACGTAGAGTTAGTGCAAGCTAGCACGATTTGAAAGAGCTCGGAAGCATTCCAAATTCGGAGGCTACTGAAAAGCTAGCCACACCGAAGCACTAGTAGCGCTACAGATACAGAGCCATCACAGAGAATTATTCTTCATTTTTGAATTTTTTTGAAACATAGATACAGCACAGAGTGAACAGTAGTACAGTATGTTACACTTCACGGAGAAAGAGAGATTGCGAGAATGCGCACTGATCTGTAGGAATGGAGTACGGTATATGTCTGTCTACTAAGATAAGTGCTAGTTCGTGCTAAGTACATGCTAGTTCGTATCGCCAGCTCTTTAAATCTCGTTGTAATACGGCAAGTCGAACCTCCCCCACAAAGAACTCGAACTCGAACTAATACAAACCCAAATGGCACAGAAGCCAATGCTGCGGGCAGAAGTGGGAATGCGCGTGCGTTGCGCAAACAAAGCAAGTGCGGAATGATTCAGGAGGGAGAGGGG
>Ga0307931_1002259_pt1 | contig 12382 bp, 14 predicted proteins | sample OrgLakmetageno47_FD_201816 | JGI IMG/M metagenome (GOLD analysis project Ga0307931, IMG submission 201816) | Saline water microbial communities from Organic Lake, Antarctica - #47 | ecosystem: Environmental > Aquatic > Non-marine Saline and Alkaline > Saline | place: Antarctica: Organic Lake... | reverse complement strand
AGGAAGAAATTGCTAAACTGAAAAAACGATCGTCTGAACTAAAGATATCGATCACTGAATATAAGAAACTGTCGCTTGAAGATATATTATTAGTAGACCTGCAAGCGATAAAACTGTGACCACACGTTATCAGGTTAATAATAAAAATCAAGTAGAGGCCATAGTGCGAGTTGTGCTAGCCACAGGGCATGTTGATATGGATCGGTTTTCGGAGGCTGTCGTGGACCATACACTGTTCGGTTGCGTTGAAGAATGGATGCACACTACTGAAGCAGGTCAGTGGTGCAAGAAAAAATGCTTGTCGACAGAAATTATCGTAATAACAGATATGTCCACACTTGATTATAAAATTAGGATTGTTGCAGACATGCTAGCGCAGGACTATACCTACTTCTTGCTCAAGTGGGGAGAGGATATAGTAGCAAAAGAGTTATTCGTTGACATAGTAATGACGCATAGCAGTGTGAAAACAATAATCTGATAAATAATAGCATGAGCACAATAGACGATAATTTAGAACAATTCCGCAAAGGACTAGATACAGTTGCGTTGGCAATAGAATCTATTGCCAACCTGCCGCCACAAAAGCCTGAGATTCTAGACCGAGGACTTAGTGGTAATAAAATACACGCAGGCATGATTACAAAGTTTCAAAGTGTAGGAATTGAAGACCTTTCGTCTAAGAAATCACTAACGGTAACAGACGCTGGTATTAAAACTCCTTCAATCGAAACTAACAGGTTATTAAGTGACGTTGCAGTAGACGGCAATTTAAAAGTTAATGGAAATATCACTGCTGAGAAATTGCACGTAAACGAAATTACAGCAGACGTAAGAAATGAAAGGACAAGCCCGCTTGAATTTGTTTCAGCTGATAATAAAGTATATGGCAAAGGGTTGCACTGGAAAACACAAGAAGGAACTAAGCAGCTTATATACAGAGCTAATCCTGACCGTCTTTGGACTAGCGAAAGCTTAGACCTTAGTGACGGACAGTCTTATAAGATTTCTAACACAGACGTTCTATCGTTAAAAACACTAGGTCCTAGTGTTCGCACTAGCAGTCTTACCAAAGTAGGCACATTAAACGAGTTACACACCCAAGGTGACTTGAGCATTGACGGCTATATTTTTTACAACTCTACATCTGAATCACTAGGACTAGGCACAGAAAGTCCTAACGGCAAGTTTTCTGTTACTACGCTAGATGGTGAGTTTATAATTGATATTGACTCTGAAGGAACCAAAATAGGAAACTGGACCACTGACAGTTTACAGTTTATTACTGACGGCACAGTCCGCGCAACTATACAACCAAACGGCGTTGTGGAGTTTAAAAACAAAGTTGTAGTTAAAGACAAGCTAGGCGTAGGTGTCAAAAACGTAGACGCTGATATTAGCATTGCAACAGCAGGCCCGGTAAAGTTTCAAGATAAGAAGTTTGAAGTAGGGGCAATGATCCCAAAAAACGGAACTTATAAGAAAGGTGATGTTGTATGGAACGAAAACCCTCAGCCTACTGGTTACGCAGGGTGGATATGTATACAGTCAGGTACACCTGGAGAATGGCGCCCGTTCGGGCAAATTAGCAAATAAAACGATCATACTATAATAAACTACGGCGGCATAAATAATAGTATGCTAAATTATAGAGACAAAGTTGCTGATATTTCTGAACAACTAAAATTATGGAAATTTATTTCTAAAATTTTAGCCAGCGCTGTCTTAGTTTTAGCAATAGCCCTCATTCCTCTCAAGTTACTGATGTTTAATCAATTGATATTTATAGGATTATTAGTATTTGCAATTACTTCAGTTGCTTGGTGGATATGGGCTATTATTAACATTAAGTTTCTACTAACTGCATTGTTAACCACAGCTGATAACATTGAACTAGTTAACGACGAATTTATAGTCATAAAGTCAGAAATTAATGAAATTAAACTTGATCACGTATCTATAATACACGAACACATGTAAATCAGACTTGACAGATTGCCTAAAATAGTTTACTATATACTAACATAAGATTAAGTGGACTACATCATTCACCCCACTCTAAATACTCTGCATGCAAACACCAAAGAGATAATCATGACGTTTGAACCGATCACATATAAATTTGTTAGTACTAAAGAATACGTTGATGAGTTTGCTTGTGCTTATAGACAATGGCGAGCAGACAGTCATTGTAACCTTATTCACGGTTATAGTTTTACTATGAAGTTCTACTTTGGAACTAACGAGCTAGATACGCGGAATTGGGTGGCAGACTACGGCGGTTTGAAAGAGCTGAAGGTTGTACTCCAAGATCACTTTGATCATACGCTGCTAGTAGCCGAAGATGACCCAGAGCTAGAAACATTTAAAGAACTAGAAAAGCGAAATATGGCAAGACTAACTGTGTTGCCCAGACTAGGCTGTGAAGGTCTAGCAGACATGCTCTACAAGTACGTAAATGGCGTTTTTATTCCGGACTACTGGGGACCAGGCGAAGCAGGGCGCATTTGGTGCTTTAGAGTAGAAGTTCGAGAGACAAATACTAATATGGCGCATAGAGAAGGTCATCGAGAGTGGAACGAGGACTTGTTTGAGTAACTACGTTGTCTGCTTAAAGTACGGTGACAAGTACAGCGCAAACTATGTAAATCGCCTATACAACATGGTGCAACGTAATCTGTCGTTGGACCATGAGTTTATTTGTTATACAGAAGATCCCACGGACATTGATCCTGGTATCAGAATCGAACCTCTTCCGGCGTTGGCTGTGCAAGGTTGGTGGTTCAAACCTATGTTTTTTAATCCGGAACTAGGGTTGAAAGGCACTATACTATTCTTAGACTTAGACATAGTAATCTTTGAAAACATAAATAACCTTTTTGAATACATGCCTGGAAAGTTTTGTATTATACGAGATTTTAATCGTCATCTTATAAAAAATTATCCCAAATTTAACAGCAGTATTTTTAGGCTAGAAACAGGACAACACCCTAATGTATACTCGGAGTTTATTCGAGATATATCATCTATTACTCGCCGATTCCAAGGAGACCAAGATTGGATTCGACACTGCATTAAGTTGAATTTTGAATATTGGCCAGACGAATGGATTCGTAGTTATAAGTGGGAGATGCGAAGTAAACCTAAATTTGACGCAAGTCCTAGAGGCAAACGCGATTTTATAACCACAGGTGAGCCGACAATAGTATGTGACACTAGTGTTGCAGTGTTTCATGGAGAACCTAATCCACACAACTGCAAAGATCCTTGGGTAATCAATAATTGGAAATAATAAATGCTATTAACTGTAACTGAAGTCGAACACTACTCCGATACGCTTTTCAGAATAAGAACAGAACGGCCTAGGACTTTTAGATTTACTGCTGGTGAATTTATAATGCTAGGTGTTGATGATAGTGTAATGCGAGCGTATTCAATTACCAGCGGACCATACGACGATGAACTAGAATTTTACTCGATCAAAGCGCCTAACGGACTGTTGACCAGTAAACTACAACACATAAAAGTAGGCGATCAACTCAAAATAAACGAAAAGTCAACCGGGTCGCTTATACTCGCTAATATAGATTTAGGTGGCCACTTATGGATGCTGGCAACTGGTACTGGAATTGCTCCGTTTATTAGTTTACTACGTGACCCTGCTACTTACGATGCGTTTGATCAAATCCACGTGGTATGGAGTGTGCGAAATCAAGCAGAGTTAGCTGCATACGATGAATTTTTAAAAGAAGTAGACGTCCGTTATGTGCCTATTGTTACACGCGACCCAGCGTACACCGGAGAGACGAAACGCATCACACAGCTAATCACAGACAACGCTATAGTTACACACGGCACCCCTGAGAAAAATAAGGTAATGCTGTGCGGAAGTATGCCGTTTAATAAAGATGCCAAGGAACTGCTGGTTAGACTTGGATGGCAAGAAGGCACGCGAAAAGCCGCTGGCACATTCGTACAGGAAAAGGCGTTTGTGTTATAAACTAGTTGACATGCTGGCTAAAGGTGCTATACTAGTTTCATACACACCTAGACGAGCACACTATGTTTGACCAGAATATACCGAGAATTGGATTTGCGTGTAAATTTATGGATGCAGATCAAACTCAGCCTAAAAAGCTGTTAGAAGAGATTCAACGTCCTCTCAATACCAAAAGTACTACTGTACAGTGGCTGAATCGGCAAACACGTGAAGTTGCTGAGCAGCGCTTGTGGGACATTATGGTACACAACATTAATTCATACAAGCTGCTGATCGAATACGTTGCGACTTTACCAAAAAATCGTAGAATGGTTAGATTGGGCAGCGATTGCTTGCCGGTGTACACTCAGCAGGATTGGAGGTACTACTGGCAGCAAGCAGACGTTAGAAGATATTGTGACCAGTATTTTTCCGAAGTGGGTGAGATTGCTCGTGCCAGTGACGTTCGTCTTAGCTTCCATCCTGGTCAGTTTACTGTATTAGCTAGTCACAACGCAGACATAGTCGAGCGCAGTATAGAGGAGTTTGAATATCATGCAGATATGGTACGATGGATGGGCTTCGGACAGCAATTCCAAGATTTTAAGATCAACGTACATATATCGGGTCGAAGAGGCCCCGAGGGCATACGCGAGTCAATCCAACGACTGTCTCCAGAGGCAAGAAACTGTATCACAATCGAAAACGACGAGAACAAGTGGGGCATCGGAGACAGCCTCGAGCTTGTTAACGATTGTGCCCTTGTTTGTGATATACACCACCACTGGGTTCGTGAAGGAGAATACCTTCAACCAACCGACGATAGATATCTACGTATGATAGATAGCTGGAGAGGTGTGCGGCCTGTGATACACTACAGCTACAGCCGAGACGAATTTTTAGGAGACGTGCCGGCAGGCACTGTTCCAGATCGCAACAACATAATGGCTAGCGGTACAAAACGAGGCAAACTACGTGCTCATAGCGACTGGTATCCAAATTCGACCGCTAACGAATGGGCGCTGTTGTTCCTTAACACAGCGGATATTATGTGTGAGAGTAAAATGAAAGGTTTAGCATCTAAGAAGCTGTACGAGGAGTGGAGATGAAACTTATTCCAAAAGACAGACAAATGCGTCGGATTGTAATACTGCAATGTCACAGTCCTAAAGAAAAAACTAGTTGTCTGCCACGTAAGTGCTTTGTTACTGGCAAGAGTTTATTTATGAAGCCGGCTATACAGGCAAGGCGCGATATACGGCGCGGGGACTCCTGCACAGTCAAACAGTTTTTTTGGATCGATGCAAAAGAATTTCTTTTAATCCAAATAGGCAAACAATGAGCGTAGAAAAAATAACCGGCTCCCGCAAGGTACGCATCTACAAACTGACCAAGTACAGACTACACGTAAAAGAAGCTCGGTGCATGTGGTTCTGGCGATGTGCAATTTCCAATAGGATATTGTTTATGAAGCCAGCAGTTAAGCTAACCCGTGTGATTACTGGTCCAGGATCGCCTGTGCTGCTCGATTATTGGGTGTCTCCTAAGGAATATATACTGTTGCAACTAAGTGGCAAACTTGAGGGAACAGTGTATGATTTTTGGCGACAGTAGACCGCAATACATCAACTCAGTATCAAGGAAGGCGTTTGCAAGTATGGAAATGAGAGTAAGTACCGGCAAGATTACAGAAGGACGGTGCTTTAATTTTAATGCTCGTTGTTTCGTTACTGACAAGAGACTGTTTGGCAGGAAGTGCGTTAAGGTAGAATGTCTTATTACTACTGCGATACACTATAACTATTTATCTAACTACTATTTTGAACCAAGACGATACACCCTCTGGTGTCTAACACGATAAATATATCCATGAACCAATTAAAAAGAATGTATAATAGCGGTAGTCAAAATGCAACTCCAGCAGAAAAAAATCCTAATCGTGTAAGCGGTGGTCTCAGAGCCCAAGGACAGGATAGTTTTATGATGTTGGGAGAGGATGGCTTCGATAAAGAAGTTCCTAGCCAACGCTACGTAAAAAGTCTAGAAGATCAGGTCAAAAAGTTAAGAGAAGAAACGCAGCTGACCAACAGAAAACTAGCAAGGCAAGACACTAATGTTCAGCGCCTATCAGCAATAGTAGACCAATTAAAGAATCGACCTAGGGGGTAATCCATGACCCTTGCCGCTTTCGACGACGACACGACTAGAAGGTGGAGTAGGTGCCTCCCGTGGTACTTCTAGATCCTCTGGGTCTAGAACAATTCCGAAATTGTTAGAGCATAACATTATTTTAATCCATTCTAGCATAAGTTCTCCTTGTCTACTATTTATAAACGTCCTATTTTCCTAGAGCTACTTGCTGACATGTTCCATACCTGTTTGCGCTCAACTCCTTTCTTCTGCGCAAATCTCTTGACGTCACAATTGCTACACACATGAAAATAGTTGTTGTTTAGTCGATTGGGGTTCATACTTCCTCTTGAGCGAGAAAACCCAGATCCACAACTATCGCAACGAAGTTTGACCACCGTAAGGTCGCGGAAGTACTCGTGCTCTATGCCCGACTTTGATTTTCGTTTATACCTTCTTCTTACGTTTGATTCGCCTAAATACATAACTATATTTACATTAAGATTATAAAATTAACAACTAAATACACTAACAAAAGGATAAACATGAATATCTGTAGCCTAACTGAACAAGCAAATAAACAAGTTACGCAAATCTGCCAAGAACATGAGGTTTACGCAGTGAGCCTGAACCTCAAAGGCGGCGGGTGTGCTGGATTTGAATACGAATGGAACACAGTAGATACATTAGAAGACGTCGAGCCAGGCTCGTACACGTTAAAAGCATTAGGTGGCAATCTAGTTATAGGTCCTGCCAGTCTTATGTTCTTAGCAGGTACAGAAATTGATTACAAACGGTCTATTATTGGCGCAAGTTTTGAAATAACAAACCCCAACGCAAAATCAGCGTGTGGATGCGGGGTCTCAGTAGAATTTGATATGAACAGTCTATCAACACAAGAAGAAATTGATCAGCTGACTAAGTCAGCAATATAACGGAGCATTGAAGGATGGCAAGACAAGGCGTTGACATTGGAGTAGAAGGCAACGACGGCACAGGCGACAGTATTCGAGATTCGTTTCGTAAAGTAAACGAAAACTTTCAGGAGTTGTATGCAGTATTTGGCATCGGTGGACAAATTTCATTCACTGACCTAAGCGATACTCCTAACTCGTATGAAAACAACGAGAACAAGATCCCTGCGGTGAGACCCGACGGATCTGGGATTAACTTACTAGAACTTGTATCAGATGGCACAATAGAGTTCGACTTTAGTGTCGAAGGCAAAGTTAGTGTTAACCAGATTGTTTCAAGACTATCAAACGATCCAGAACCTATCCTCAGTGGCCCGTTAAATGCCGCAACACAGCCTATTGCAGGCATTACGGTGTCACAAGCAGCAATAGATACATTTAACTCGGTTTATAATACTGATTTTACAATCGGCGACTTGGTTATTAATAAATCTTTTGCAGACAGAAACTATCAAACAAAGGTAGTAGCAGGTGGAGGAGTACGTCTTCCGTACGAGCCAACTAGCACAGAAGACTATGTGTTAACTGCCTCTGGTATCAGTCTTGGAAATCTAACTATTCCGGACCATGGCCTGTCCGAAGGATTTAACGGGGCCGGCTTTGTTTTTAACTCTACCGGCGACGACCCCAGCCCTGCTGATGTTATTTCTGGTAATACATATTACATTCGAGTAGTTGACACAAATACTATTTCATTATATAATTCAGAACAAGACGTAACAGATAGGAATAATAGACTATTACTGTCCGGCGGCACCGGTACTTTTAGTATCACTGATGCAGCGTTTGATGAAGACCTAGCAGGTAATTGGCTTGCTAACGTAGCTTTACCTCGCAACGCAGTAGTACGAAGACAAGGTGATACAATGGAAGGTATTTTAAACCTTTCGAATCACCCAGGTGACTTAGCAGGTACTGGCCTTCCGAACGGTCCTGACGATCTTCAAGCTGCCACTAAGCTGTATGTAGATAATGCGTCTGCTGCTAGTACTGTAAACTTGTACGTGACTACAGCAGGTAGTGATCTTCAGCAGTTTACGCCAGACGGCAAAGAAGGTCGTAGCCCAGGCTATGCATACAGAACAATTAATTCAGCTGCGGAAAAGGCAGAAGAAATTATTCAATCTGCTCCCTTCGAGCCTGGCCCTTACATGCAGACCCTTACTTATGGTAATGGAGCTAAGCAAGGCAATGTTGTTGCGGCAGGTATTACTACAGAGATTGCAGGTAGACAAAATGCCAGAGAACTTATAACCTTAAACAAAGAGTTTGTTGCTAAAGAAGTTACTGCATACCTCGATACTGAATTTCCGGAATTTGCTGACAGGTACAACAAAGAAACGTGCCAGCGCGATGTAAGATTTATGCTTGACTCAGTGTCGCTAGATTCTTTACTAGGAAACAACGCAAACTATCTCTCGAGATGGGCCGGAATTAGGTATTTCTCAAATTCAAGTGCACGAATTGCTATAGGATCACAAAAGAGGTATACTGTTGCAGGCATAAACTATGCTAGGTTCTTGGTAGTAAATCACATTCTAGCCAACACCTCACCTTCTACTAGCTACCAGAGTAGAGTCTCACAAGTTATTAATACGTTGATTGTGCCTGACACAAGCGCGGACGAAACAATAGACGCCAAGTTTGATATCATATTACAGGTAATTGATGATGGTGTGCTAAGTGCTCCTCCAATAGTAGACGGCCTTACCAACTACACAATTAATGTTAGCAATGGTAATTTTGGTTTTATAGATCAAGCAGATCCATCAAACACAGATTTAATTCCAGGCAAAGTTATTCAAGGCAGAAACTCCGGAGCTATCGGCAGGATTGTTGATTATAAAAACGAAGCAGGGACTCGTCCAGTAGCTATTGCCGAAACAGATGAAATTGAAGTACAACTGTTAAAACCAATCGAGTTTCAAGACGGCGAAATTCTAGAATATGGAAATATTGTAAGAGAGACGCAAGTGTCTATAAGAGTAGAAACGGGCATCTATGAAGAAGATTATCCAATTAGAATGTCTGCTAACGTGTCTATTAAAGGTGACGAGTTTAGACGAGTGATAATTCGCCCTAAGAAACGAGTTTCGCAATCACGTTGGGCTAACTTGTACTTCTATAGAGATGCACAGTTTGACGGATTGGTATTGGGTCAAAGTTTAATTGAAAGTATTAAAACTATAAGCCCGTCAAACTCGTTGAGAGTTGCTGGAACCTATGTGGTTAACGACACTAAATGGCAGTCAGACAACCTAGGCAAGGCAGCAGAATTTGAAGTAACTGTTAGCACGTTTGGTACTATAACCAACGTCGTTCTGTTAAACAGCGGTAAAGACTTTGTAAAGAATGAGTTAATTGTAATTCCTGACTCTAGCCTAGGCAATGGTGGCGCCCCAGACGTTGTATTAGAAGTTAGTAAAGTTCCAAACGGTATAGAATACGTTAATCCGCTATCAGGTAAAGTAGACGGCTACTTTGGATACCAGTACTTGCTAAAGCCGGGACAATTAAGAAATACAGGTGCCGGTTATGAAAACGTAGGAAACTGGAAAACAGCATCTTTGGCACTTATTGATAACAGAGAGTTTATACAAGAGCAAGTAATCGAATATATAAACGATCAGTTTCCTGCACTAAACTATGACAAGGACACTTTTTTTAGAGAAACAGGGCTAACTGTTGACGCAATGTCCAAAGACTTACGGATTGGTGGTAACGAATTCGTCCTCGAAGCACAAGGCGAATATTATGTTGCAGCCTTTTCTGCAGACGGTAGCCAAACTGTTGAAGCCAATGCAGCTATTCAATACATTGCTACTATTGCTAATAAACTTATTAGAGGAGAATCTCCAGATACGCTATATGGTGTTGGAAACGAGTATACAGTAGACCTTTTTAACGGAGATGCTAATCCTCCTCAATGGCAGTCAACCAAAACGTACCGATTAGGCGATGTGGTATTTGATATCTTCGCTGGAGTGACTCGTTTTTACACGCCGACGGCAGAACACACGGCAGGTAGTACTTTTGATGCAACAGAAATTACAAATTTCTGGAGAGAAATCGACGGTCCTGAACTTGTTATCAGTAACCTAATTGATACAGTGGCATTTGCATTTGATTCAGAATACAACCCACCGCTTCGTAACGAAGAAATGGATGTGTTCCTCATGGACAACGCAACCATTATACGTAACGTAACCGTACAGGGCCACGGCGGCTTTATGTTAGCACTGGATCCAGAAGGGCAGGTACTAACTAAGTCTCCATATATCCAAACAGGCTCTAGCTTCTCTCAGAGTCTGAACAAACAAGCGTTCCGCGGTGGGATGTTTGTTGACGCGTTTGTAGGCAATAGTGCTGTACAAGTAGTTGAACAGATTGACGGATCGCCATTTAGACTTAAAATACAAAGCCTAGGCTCACAAGCAGATCCACAGGGATTATTTGTAAGACGTCCTCAAACTCCTTGTGCATTTTACGTTGACGGTCGTCGATTCCAAGTAAACGCAGTTACGAGCTATGACCCTGACTTCGGAACTGCTGATCTAGTACTTGATGCAAGTTCTAATGCCGGTCTAGGTTTTACAGGCGTTACTAGCGCGTTGGTTACTGGTGTTGACCTAGATACAGTAGGATCGTTTGAGTTTGATAAAATTAAGTGTGCTAGAGATTCTAAGATTATCCTAAACGGTGTAGGGTATGACACTGCGCTAGGAACTAACTACAACTCAGTGTACAATGGCCTAGCATATCAAAGACAGAGTGCTAGCGTAGTAATAAACAACCAGCAGCAGGTTACGTCCACTGCGATCGGGGTAGGAAGAGACGCAACGTTGGCGCTTGTCGAGGTCGCAGATAGCATCACAGCATCAGATCGAGTAGCAGCAGGGTTTGATGAAGTTATTGATATTATTGACAACGGCGCGTCTGCTGCTGATGCAATAGTGTTTACTTCAGTACCGACTGACGTGAATAAACGACATGCGCAAGAGCTGTTGCAGGCAAACCGAGTATATATTTCTACTGAACTAACAGATTGGATTACTGCTAATTATGCAGGGCTATCATATAACCAAACAACTTGTCAACGAGATGTTCAGTACATAGTTGATGCGCTTAGTTATGATGTGCAATACGGTGGTAATAGTGCTACTATTACCAATGCTCGTGCGTATTTTGAAGAAGCAAGTGTTTTACCAACTTCGCAGAAGGCTGCTACGGTTGCGGCGTATGCAGAGCTTGCTAACATAGTAAGCGACATAATTCTAGAATCATACCCACAGCAATCAAATACTGGAACACCTGCAACTGCTACAGAAGTCGCAGAGCTAGTTTCACTAGTTGGCATTATTGAACAAGTAATTGCAGAAGATACAATTAACGCACTTCCTGCAATAGTATACCCAGATCTATCTTGGGTCGCTGCAGAATTACAAGACGCAAGAAACGATATTACAGCAGCAATTCCTGTTATTGTAAACAAAGTAGTTGAAAGTGTAATATCGCCAATTTCAATCACATTGCAAACAGCAGGTAACCGTTCTATACTAGGCAACGACTTTACGCAAATAAACGATCTTGGTTACGGGTTAGTTGTGCTTAACGGCGCGCTATCTGAAATGGTTAGTATGTTTACATATTACTGTTGGGCTTCTTATTACGCTAAAAACGGCGCACAGATACGTTCTCTTACAGGATCGTCTTGTTATGGACAATACGGGCTAGTAGCAGAAGGATCTGACCCCAACGAGATTCCTGATGCAATTACCCTAACGCAAGACATGGTAGAGCCGGCTAAAGCGTTTACTGCTGATATTATTTTACGTCTTACTGGCGCAGTAGTATTGCAGGAAGGCGACATCATTGAACAAGCAGGTACAGATGCAACTGCCACAGTAAGTGTTAACACTTCTCAGCCAGCCGCAAGCGGTTCGGGGTCAACTACTGTTTACTTAAAGAACCCAACCGGCGCATTTGATACATCTAACGAGATCAGCATCGTAGGACCAATTACTGGCGACTCTACAATAGTAGCGTTAGGAGCAGCTAGTGTTCCGATAGAAGTTAACGCACTAGGGTTTGGAAACGACCTTGAGAGTCTATCTATATACCTGTACGATATGAAGAATGCTCCGTCGAATAGGTCAGAACTAGATCTATACCACCCAGGACGAAACATTTTTGCAAGATACGAGGTTGCAAACGTAGAGGACACTGGAATCAGAGCAGGTGCATATCTCAACGTAGGTACTGATATTGCTTATTCATATCAACCCGGAGGCAATGCAAC
>Ga0307931_1002258_pt1 | contig 12382 bp, 13 predicted proteins | sample OrgLakmetageno47_FD_201816 | JGI IMG/M metagenome (GOLD analysis project Ga0307931, IMG submission 201816) | Saline water microbial communities from Organic Lake, Antarctica - #47 | ecosystem: Environmental > Aquatic > Non-marine Saline and Alkaline > Saline | place: Antarctica: Organic Lake... | reverse complement strand
AATGCCCCTCTCCCTCCTGAATCATTCCGCACTTGCTTTGTTTGCGCAACGCACGCGCATTCCCACTTCTGCCCGCAGCATTGGCTTCTGTGCCATTTGGGTTTGTATTAGTTCGAGTTCGAGTACTACGTAATCCTCCCTCACTCTGGTGATTTTCTTTTTCTTCATTCCGATTCTCTCACTCTCCTTTGATGGCCCATCAGGCCGCCTTTCATTTAAAGAAAAGTCCAGTCAGGCACGTTTCTAAGCCGTTGGAATTTGTCTACGAGGAGGACTTGGGCTTGAGGTTCAGCTTGGGGCGCTCCCCACTGGAGTTGAACTTGATGCCGCCAGAAGAAGCCTGCTGGTCGAAGCACCAGGCGCACAAGAGCAGAAAGAGGAGAAGGCCAGGTGGATTATATTAGTGGCGCACGAACAATTGTGCTGCTGTGCTCTTTGGGTATTTTTTTCTTCTGCGGAGAACACCCGTGCAGCATTCAGTCGGATGGTAATGGAGTAATGACAATACCTCTGGGCCGATGTCAGATCTGCTCCTGCCCATCGCCGGGCTCGAGCTGCTGCCACCGCTGCTGCTCACACCTCCTCGCTCCCAGCGCCCTCCACTGCTGGCACCTCCACTGCTGCCGGCGCCGCCACCGCCACTGCGGCTGCTTCCCCCTCCTCGGAGGGACGAGTCTTCAGGCGCGGGCGGGAGCACGGCCCGCTCGGACCGCCACGACGGTTCGTCGCTCTTGGAGGTGGTGGTGGCTGAAGCAGCGGTAGAAGCAGCAGCAGCAGTAGCCGTCGCGGCAGGAGGCGGTGGGGTCACTTCTGGCAGTGGCTTGGTGCGCGCCGCCAGAGCCATTTTCGGGCGACCTAATGTAGTAACACACATGATCAAGGAAGACGACGATGATGACAATGACGACAAAAGAAAATTACAGAAAGAGAAAAAGAGGAATGAAAGCAGTCTACCTTCAAATTAGCCCAATGCGCACTAGACACGCATAAGTCATTTGTGTGAATATCTTTTACTCTCGAGCTGGAAATGCCGCTGAGCTCTCTTTCACCTGCGGGAACTTCGCCGCTGGGAATGCCGCTCCGGTCAACGTTGGTGCGATCGTTGTCGAATCGGTCGCCTAAAAAATGGGTCACCACGACGCGCACACACAAAGGCCACACAGGTCATCGAAAATTTTTGAAAAGCTGCTTCACAAAAAACAGCACAGCCAAGCATGAAATGAAATGAAACCTACGCGTCTTTTCGACTCTTTTCTTCTTCTTTGCTTTCTTGTTCTTCTTCTTCTGAAAAGAGGCCCACCGCTACCCATCTCTTCATTTCGTGATTTCAATTTCCCTTTCTCCCTCACACATGCACCTCCGCCACTACCTCTCCATTCAGTGTTGACAACCCAACCACCTACTCCACTAATATAGTATACCTCCAGACGGCGCGGCCACGCTCCCGCCGCGCACCCAACTGCCACCATCGCCACCGCCGCCGCCACCATCGTTGCTGCGGTCGCCGCTCCTGTTGAACCGGTCACCTCCATTTCGATCGCCCCCTCCTCCTTCGGCTGCCTCCCTCTCGAGCCGTGCCATTCTCTCCGAGGGGCGCTCGAATCCCTTGCTGCCGTCCGGGCGAAGCGGGGGCTCCTGAGTGGGGGGGGGAGTCAAGAACAGACAAAAAGTAAGCGAGGAAAAACGAAGAAAGGAAGATTTAAAAAAAGAGAAGAAAAAGGCGAAAGACGAAAGAACAAAGAGGAAAATATTAGAGCATGGATGCGCGAGTGGCTGATCTCATGAAGCGCGCACACGGTATGCCTTTTGATTTGATTACGCCAAAAAAATAGCAACCCTGCCATAAAACTGAAGTCTACAACGCCCGTAGGCAGGAACACACCTCGCTCGCTGCAAGGCCGGGCCCTGAAGACGCCGGCGCCGACCGCACGCGGTCCACGGTGGACTTCGCCAAGTTCAACTTAGGCCTCTCTCCGCCACCGCTGCTGCTGCCCCCCATACCGCTCAATCCTCCTCCGCTGCCCAGGCCGCTGCTGCTGCTGCCGTTCGCAGCACCGCCGCCACCGCTGCTGCTGCTGCCCCATGCTTTACCCGTTGAAGGTGGAGCGTTTGCCGCGGTGTCGAGGTCGGGGAAGTCGAAGGCGCTCTTCACGTTAGGCTTGCTCTGATGTGATTGTCATACACGAAAGAACGAAGTTAGCAAAACGACACAAAAAAGGCGGGTTCCGTTCGTTCACAAATGGCATTGCTCAGCAGAAGGTGCCGTTCATAACGCTGAAAAGCAATGCGCGGTTTCTGTGTATTCCAACAGTGGTTTCTGAAAAGAGAAAAAAAAACGCCTCACGAAAACAAGCCACTGTCTACACATACACACAACACACGCACACGCACCGCAGTGCTATCCATTGTGGCGCCACCGCCCATGAACCGCCGTGGCTGGTAAGGCTTTGGTTTGGCCTCCTCAGCAGCGGCGGTCTTTTCGGCAGTGTCGGCAGCAGCCGCAGCTTCACCCTCTGCAGCAGGGGCGGCCTCGTCGTCTTTCTTTGCTCCCCACTTCACAACGCCCCCCGCGAGGGCCTAGCGTAAATTTGAAAAAAGAAACAAAAAAACGAGAGCAAAACGCGGAAGAAATTGGAGCGAGAGGGGTGAGGAGGAAGAAGGCGTTATCCAGAAAGGGAGTGAATCGATGGAGTGATTTCCTAGTCAACAAAGAGCGCAATACGGCATGACTATCCAATACACGCGCGCACACAACCGCTCCAAGTACCTTCTTGCGCTCTTCTTCTTCTGCTGCAGCAGCCGCCTTGGCCTTGGCTGCTGTTTCTTCCGCCGTCCTGGAATTGAAAGTACATGGAGGAATTATATTATAATGCGGGTAGAAACAAAACGTAACACGCCAAAGGTTGAGCATGCATTCCAGCCTAGCATGAGGTGAAAATGATTACCAGGTATCAACTGCGACTTAAAATAAAAACAAATCTTTCTTGTCTGTGCATCCTTCAACTTCCAAGGGTGCATATTTGAAAAACCAATCTACATGTTTTAGATGTAGGAGTGACGTACAGTTCCGTTAGGTCACCGAGACCCTTGCCACTCTTGATCACGGCCTTCTTGGCTTTGGTTTCCGTCTCAGCCCACTTGTCTCTATCGTTGGATTCTTCGCTGACCAGCTTCGTGCTCATGACGGCAGCATCAATGTGCTCGTCCGATCCGGGCATCGCCTAACAGAAAGGCAAGAAGGATACATGTAGGAGATGGTGAGGTGCAACCTGATGAGGAAAATGTCATTCAATCTCCTCTCGAACTGCCGGGCACTAGATTAGGGCATGAAAACAAATTCCAGGACATTCCGCTGAGGAACTAGCAAAGTGCAGGAACGTCGGGCATGATGTTATAGGGGGCTTTATTTTCGCGCTTGTGTGTGGATGTCTGCTTGCTTGGCGCTGAGGCAAAAGAAAAGAAATTATGAGCACCTTGAGGTTCAGCTTGCCGGCTGGCTTTCCCTTCTTCTTGCCGAAGAGCGATTTTACTGCTGTTTTCTTGTCCTCAGCCATGGTTGAATGTGTCTAGCCCGAATTAAGCGAGAAATGAGAGGCGAATACGAAAAGTGAGCGAGAAGAAGAATGCAGGAGTTGACTTTGAGTTCGTACTGGAGGAAGAAGAGAGAGTTCTTGCAGATTCGGTTGTTTATGAAGTGATCCCACCCTGTATGTCGTCGTCGTTGTCGTCATCTTTGTTCTTCGAGCCATTTTTTTGTCGACGGATCAACCGCCGAGCTGTTAGCATTCGCCACTTGAGGCCTAGCTAAGTAGAACGAACGGCATCCTTAGAGCACCTTTAGAGCTTTGATTCGCACGTATTTCCGTCGCTCGTAGAGCCTGTGTACTCAAAATTTTTGTTGCGCCGCAATTCTTTGGGGAGGCTTCTCATTTGAGTCCTTATTAAGTCGGTATTCGGATCTACCCACACTAAAAATGGCCACCGACGGAAAGACATCGCTCGATTTAGGCGTCGGAGACGATGAAGATTTTTGTTTCACTGGCGATGGAGCAGGGTCCGCAGAGGACAATGCGTTTGATGAGGTGAGCGCAGCATAAAACCCGGCGTAGGCGCAGCTATTTGTAATGTGAAATCACCTTGAGATTGGTTTTCAATGTAGGACACACAGCACATGCACTTTTTTCAACGCTGTTTGGTTCTAGAAACCCTGCCTCCTTCAACCTACCAACTTGAAAGATGTGCTTGCGCATCGTCGCTCTTTCTCGTCATCATTAGCCCTGTAGAGTAGCCACGGACATTTCCCCCCTTCTGACTCTTTTTGCCTACTTTTCGCGATGTACGTGTGTTGAATCCCCTATGTGATAGGCCTGTGGTGCCATTGAGAATGTGTTGATGGATCCCGGGTTCTCTGAACTTCAAACTGGCTTTGCCAATGCCCACTGCAGTAAGCTTACATCACCTAGGAGCGAAAGCTTATCTAGAATATGCTTTCTTACACGAACTTTTGGTAATATATGAGGAGACTAGTGTCTCTCGTTTGCCCCTAACCACCTCGCCTATCTCTCTTTTTATCGTTCATCTCCTGTTCTTTTGATCTTCTGCTCTTCTCAAATTGTCTCTCACACTCACTTTACCGGGGGGGGGGGGATATGGTCGACGAACAATCCTTCTCTCTCCAATACGTGACAAGACGAGTTTGAGGAAGGGGACGAAAACAAGCTGTCGTACACCCCGATTTTCGAGTCGTATTGCGCGGCCATCGAAGGCTACTTGCAAAAGCGCATCGCCGAAGACATTGAGGTGGGCTTGTGGTAATGTATTAGGGGGGGGGGGGATTTGGGTTGGGGGGGGATGAGGGGGGGGGCAGGGAGAATGAAGAAGAGAGTGAGAGAACCGAGTTATGATGGCACCTTCGCTTCTTATCGTTTGCCATTTTAGCGGTCTTCATTTATGAAGGGCCACCGTTGCCTTCCGTCATTCTATTCGTGCCTTTCAAATTCTCAACATAGCAATTCAAGGGTAAAAACACACCTATTATTTTACAATTTTTCTCGCATTTCTCTAATTTCTCTCTCTTTTTCTTTCCTCTTGGTTCCTCCCATCCACAACTTTACAGGGATTTTCGTTGGCCAAGTTTGCAGAATCGATGTCTGATCGCAAGGTAAAAGCTAATTGTGTCTCCTTGGAAGTCTAAACAGTACTATTTTCGCTTTCAAAAGCGCGTACAATCAAGTTTTAAGTGGAGTAGGAAGTCCGTTGTATTGTGTTCTCCTACCCCTCGCTCATTCTTTCTGTTTGCATTCGCTCTTTTCTTTTCCAGTCTTTTCTATTCCTCCTTGAAGCTATATTTGTGCCTACACACTGTTCTTATGGCCTTCTATCCTGTAATTTCCTATGGTTTCGATGAATTGATGACAGGACGAAATCTCGGGCGACGTGTTTGACTTGCTTTTGAGTTTAAGCGATTTCGGCGAATTCAAAGAATTAATGCTCGAGCACAAAAGGTGGGTTAGTCATTCAATTCATGAACGACAGGCATTACCGTTTTTGGAAACCTCTTTCTCTACCCTTTTCTCCACTCTTTTACTCTTTGCATGTGACACGAATCCTACACTCCCTTTTTATTTTTGATTATTTTTTCCTCCTCTTTCTAACCTCTCGTTTCTTCCATCTCATACACGCACCAGGCAAAAGCGCCAGGGGCCTCGCGAAGCGTCCGACCTCGATTCCCTTCTCATGCACCGCTCCGCAGCCAGCAGTGCGGTATGAAGGAGCCGTTTGTTTTTTTATGCACTTCTCTGGCACCTTGAAATCGTGTTGTACTTTTTTTCCGCAATCATGTTTTTCTCCATTCGATTTGTTTACTGACGTGTGCGTGTTTTTCTTGTCTCATTCCTTGCCTTTCCTGGAATTGAATGCATGCATCTGTCAGGCCCCCGAGTCTCCAGTGACATCACTCAGTGCGCAAACGAAAAGTGGGTCACATGTAAGCACGCGCTGCGAATCAAAGCTCGACCTTTCGCCCTGAAGAGTGCGAATATTGTGGTGCCGAATGGTTAGTAATTTAGGGGGTGTCTCGGCTATTGGCACCCGGTAGTTTTAGGCGGCCTCTTAGTTCTTAGCCAACTGTGACTTGTGACTTGCGACTTTCAACAAATGCATAATGCTTTTTGTTTGTAGCATAGTAGATACCTGGTAGTGGAGAATGTGCTTATGAATTGCTCATAGCTCAGAACACACCCCAGTCGAGCTTAAATACATTTAAGATTTAAAGCTAATTTAAGGAAAACGGGGATTTGGGAGATTTTAGGTGGCCTAAATTTGTGCCTTAAATAAGCTTAAATTTATGCCTGATTCAAGCCTAAATAAGATTAGATTAGATTAGATTATATTCCCCAATTGCAAAGAAACAACATCGAATAGCATAAAGCTGCGTTTTGATGGATCCTCCAGAACAAGTCTGAATGGGCTGAGTGTCCTTTTGCGCAATGCAATATTCATCTTTACTCTCATGAACCCTGTAGGATCAATTCTCGGAAGGAGGCATAGGTTTCGAGTACGTCCGTGATCTCCACTCCGACCTGTCTTCTGCTATGGCACGCCATTCCTTGAAGTTGACCGGTAGTCCTTTGCACTTTAGAGCCTTCTTCAATGTCCGACCCCATGTCATCTCAGGGCATCCACTCGGCCTTGAGTGTGCTACCCAGACTAGCCTTCAATTTAAGGTTTAGTCTGTTGATGTGGAGAAGCGGAAGTGGGAAGCTTAAATCTAGGCCTAAAATAAGCTTAAATTAAGCATAATTTGAGCCTAAATCAAAGCTTAAATTTAAGGGTTCAGGCCACGGCCCTCTCGGGGTTAGGGTTAGAGTTGGAGTTCATCGGGAGAAGCGGAGAGGCTTAAATTTTGGCCTAAAATAAGCCTACATTTAAGCCTAAAATAAGCCTAAATTTAAGCTTAAACTTAAGGATCCAGGCCGCGGCATTCTTGACCTCCTCGGTGGCCGTGCACTTTAGCATATTTGCGGGGCTTAATTTAATCTTAATTTAAGCCTAAAATAAGCCTAAATTTAGGCTTAAATTTAAGGATCCAGGCCACGGCATTCTTGACCTCCTCGGTGGTCGTGCAGTCGTGCACTTAAGTATATTTTAAGGGGCTTAATTTAATCTTAATTAGAGCCTAGAATAAACCTAAATTTAGGCTTAAATTAATTATCCATGCCACGGCATTCATAGTTCATAGCCACAGCTCGGGCTCATTTCCCCTTAAATTGAGCTTATTTTAATTTAAACTTATTTATGCTTAATTTACGTGCTTAATTGGATTTAAGGCCCACTGAGTTGTGCTCTCTCAAAGCTCAAAGTGAGGGTATTTTCATGTCAAAGTTCCATTTCCATGGATTTCGAGGATAGATGACCGAGTTGCCATTACGCCATCACTGCGTGGGGCTGACCGATGTAAAATTTTTGACGGTGACAGCAAAGTGAATTTATTTTAATTTACATCCCGTATTCCAATTCCTAGGCATACTCCTTGAAAATTGACGTAATGGCAATGGCCTTGGCATGGCATAACACACCACAGACGTGCATAAATACATTTAGCGCTATTCGCAACTTATATTGAAATTAAGCCCTTAAATTAGCACTAAATTAGCACCAAAAAAAATAGCTCTATATTTAAGTCCCCTGTTAACTCTGGATTGGCCACATCCTGGTCTTGACTCCGTGAAGAAAATGGCGGGGGGGGGCTTAAATTTAACGTTAGACTTGGCGTTAAAAGCTTAAATCTAGCGTCAGTTTTGGCGTTAAATTCAACGTTGAATTTAGGCCACTAGATTAGTACTAGATTTAACGTCAACTTTAAGCCTCTAATTAGCACTAAATTCAACATAAAATTTAATCTTAAATTTAAGCCCCCGGGGCTTCCTGGATCGGCCGTGTCTTGGTCGTGGACTCCGTGAAGGAAAGGAGGTGGGGGGCTTAAATTTAACGTCAAATTTAAGCCTCCAAATTAAGACTATATTTTATGTTAAATTTAGCACTAAGTTTAAGTCTCCGGGGCTTCCTGGGTCGGCCGTGCCTTGGTGGTGGAATTTAGTGCCAATTTAGTGGGCTTAAATTGGCTCAAAATAATGTTGATTCTAACGTTCTCTTGATTTGGCTGTATCCTGGTGGTGGATTATAGTGCCAAATGAGTGTGTTTAAATTGGCTTAAATAACGTTTAAGCCGCCAAGGCTTTTTGGGTCGGCCGCATCCTGGTGGTGGAATTTAGTGCTGACTGATTAGAGACCTATATGGATTTAAGCCTCACGGGGGGGGGTGCTCTCTGGCATTGCTAGATGCTACATGGAAGAAGTCTGCATTTCCATTGCTTTGAAGTACTTCTTTGGATTTGATATTCGCCAGGCTAGTGGCTAGAGACTAAATTGGACTGGCTTTTTCTCTTCTTTTTTTGAAGTGGTCCCTATTCCTATGTCTCAAACTACCCATTAGCTCACAGCTGCCCCTTTCTGAAGTGCGGTTCGCTCCATCTTTGCATGACTTAAAATGTTTCATGCCAGTGGCCAGTGAAGCGAAGCTTTTTTCAAGCACCATATTAAAGTCTACGCTTTGCCTCTGCATGGCCTTGGTCAGCTGCCTTTTTGAACCAGCGAGCCGCCTCGGTATCGCTCTGATTCACTCCGCAGCCTATCCTAAACATTAATCCCAAAACATACTGTGCGTCAGCATAACTTTGGTCAGCTGCTTTCCTGAACCAGCGGACTGCCTCCACGTCACTTTGTGCTACACCAGAACCATTTTTAAACATAAGGCCCAACCTAAGCTGCGCGTGAACGTGCCCTTGGTCAGCTGCCTTCCTGTACCATCGGGCTGCCTCTGTGTCGCTCCGTGCAACGCCATGGCCTTCTTCGAAAAATGTTCCCAGGCTATACTGCGCGCCAGCGTGATCTTGATCAGCTGCTCTCCTGTGCCAACGGACTGCCTCCGTGTCGCTCTGCGCCACACCAGAGCCATCCCTAAACATAACGCCCATGTTAAACTGCGCGTGAACGTGCCCTTGGTCAGCTGCCTTTCTGTACCATCGGACTGCCTCCACGTAGCTTTGTGCTACACCGTCGCCATCATTATACGATACCGCCAAGTTATGCTGCGCATAGGGGTGCCCCTGATCAGCTGCCTTTCTGTACCATCGGACTGCCTCCACGTCACTTTGCGGCACGCCGCGGCCCTCTCTAAACATCACTCCTAAGTTGTACTGCGCCTCAAAGTACCCTTGGTCAGCCGCAGTCTGCAACCCGATGATTACTGAATCTAAGTCCTGCTGAGCCGACCTCGGTAGTGTAGACCAAGACGCGTGGCCTCGTTCTACCAGTCGATCGACCACCATGTAAAGCCGAATGGCTGCCTCGAACACCTTTTCAGGCCCGGGAGGCAGTGGAGTTCGGCAGACGGGGCATATTTGCTTGATACTCAACTTTCGCAGTTGCGCTATGCAGTTTCCATGAAATGTATGGGTGCAAGACAGAGTAAGAGACGACTCATTTGCCAACGGATCCTGGCAAATGGCACATATTTCCCCCTTATCAGCCACACAGGAGTCGTCAGTACCCTCCAAAGTCTCTGAAGCATTTTGAACCCGTCGAATTCCGTCGACCTTCGCTACACAGTACTGTTTGTGGTTGGCCTTCCAATGATCTCGCTGGCATTCTTTGCTGCAATATACTACAAGGCCACAACGGGCGCAGGCCGAAAGCTTAGAGGCGCTAGGACTTCCCTCGGGTGCAGAACAGTTATTGCAGGCCCTGCCATCAGCATTGTTCTTTTTCTTGTCTCCCTTCGCTCCCTTCCCAGTCATTGCGTCTGCTAAATATCTCGTCGCCGTTGTTCTCCTCGTACTTAAGCCTAAAAGTAGAGAGATGAGATGATGAATGTACGTATGAACAACAGCGTAGAAAGAGGAGAGAGGAGAGAAGAAGGAAGAAGGAAGCAGCGAAGGACTAACACAACAAGGTGCATCTAGTAATTCAAGGGCTGCAGGCAGCAGCGTGCCCGGGCAAAAGCGCTGAAAAGTTGGTCACAATTATTCACGTTATAGAAGGAAAGATTTTTTTTAGCTTTGGCGTGGGACGTCTCTCACCTCTGTGTGTGGTTCTGCGACTGTCAGTGTGGCAACACGGGAACACAGTTCTTCTGCTCTCTTCCAACAAGTTCGGAGACCCGCGCGAAGCACAGTTCAGGGGCAATAAATTCGATGCGGCACAGTAGGTGCGTGTTCGTACCGCCTTGATGCGCGGCCTTGTGGTGTAGGTGGTGCGTGTTCCCTCTTGTCCGCGTGGTCAGTGTGTCTTTGTTATGCCTGATCCGCTGTTTCGTTGTACTTGAAACTATTTGAAAAAAAAAGACTACCGTTGTTTGTCTCCGAGCATACACATGTAATCCACTCCTTATCTACTTATCATTCGTAAACCTACGTTCCAATAATCCTTCCATGTAATTTAAGACAGTCGTTTTTTAAAATTATTTGTCAAAAATCAAGATGACCGTTCAGAAATTAAAAAAAAAATCGAGATGATCGTTCACAAATCAAGATAATCGAGATACCCGTTTTCCTTTTTTTCAATCAAGGCGGTCGTTGCGATTTATAAATAACCAAAATACAGTAGTCGCAAAACAAATTTTCATTAAATCAAGATTGCGCGCGGTTCAGGGAAAGTTTAATTGATTGCGGAACGCAGTAGGTCTTTGTTCGTGGGACCTATTTTCGCGGCCTTATGGTGCCCGTGGATGAATGTCCCGTGCAGCGCCCGTGGTGCTGCACATGTACGACAGAACTGACCGTTCTGTAGAAGAGTGGGCACCTACAAATAAAGGGCGGACACCAACGAACCACGCACGAACGAAACAATAATCAAGAGGTAGGATGTTCCACTATGCCATTAGGTTTGGCATTAGTCCGAGGGGCCTTTTGCTTTTATCGATTTGCCTTGGCCGATGGGCTAAAGTGAGCTATACTCCGGTCCATCGGGGCCTACTTCAATTTCAAAGAGTCCAAAAAGCACTAGGCTATAGGCTGCTGGTGTAGATTTTTGGAATTTCTATTTTTGGTGCTCATTAACCATCTAATTTCGAATGTTTTTCTGAGCCGCCGTGCCGTCTAGTAATGAGCGCCAGCACCTTCTAGACAGTGCTTAGATCTAGGGCCCTCGAACCTGTATAATTGGATTCTTCTTGCTTCTTGTGTCCATTGGGCAATTAGACGGGCACCGCGTCAACTGCTGACCGGGCCGGTTTCAGACCGGCTGGATGTAGGCAGCACATCCACGACCGAAAACAAGTGTCTTCACAGATAACTGAGAAAGCCACGGGAAGTGGAAAGCCGGCCATAACGTATGTCTTCATTTGCGCAAGGATTTTTGAGAGATTGGAGCTGCGCGATGAGTATAACATACATTCTGGTAATCGGATATCTGGCTTGGCGGATCCATTTCCGCCGGTGTATATGTCGGCCCAGGCCCCGAAAGGCTGGAATTAGATAAGCTAAAATAACACACCTCTTGCGTTTATCTTTTTGCCCCATAATGCGTGCACTTCTCGTAAATGCACTGCCCCCGCTAATGTTTGAGCCCATAGCACATCAGCGGGAGCAGCGGGAGCACCTTTTTCTGCCTCAGACAAGAAGCACGAGGATGTTGGCAACGAAAGTGTTGATGGTGGCGTGTAGGGAGATGGGCCGTATTCCGGCGTCACCATGACCGAGGAAGCTCCCACGTTCCATTGCGCTGTCCAAATATCTTGCCAACCTGCTATATGCGGTGCTGCGAGTGCTGTTGCCGCTGCTGCCGCTCCTTTTGACGCAGGCGTAGCTGTTGCTGTTGATGGTGATGCACTTAACGGCATTTCATGATAGTGCACCTTCGAAAAAATACAATCGAAGAAGCAAATGTCGAAAGAATAAAGATAAGAACAGACAATTGTGTGAATATTTTTTTGACTGATGCAATCACCTGCTCTCTGCCCCCTCACCTCCTCGAGCATTCCTTGATTCCGTAATATATTCAGAGTGCAAATCAATTCAAAGTGCAAATTCAACTAATAAACCTGCGGTCGCTGCGCGTCGCCAATGCGTGCGTGCACATGTAAGACACGCGGCGCCAGCTGCTGAATCAGCGCCCGCTCCTCCGGGCAGTCTGCTTCGCAGCGCTCTCCTACCAAGTGCCAGTGGCTGAGGTCCAAGGTGAGGGCCAAGTTCTCTAATAATGATGTAGAATTTGCTAATGTAGTATTCTCGAATGTAGTATTTGAGAGCAAGCGCGCCGTGCGATACGGGTGGTAAAAGCACCTGGTATGAAGAATGGCAAGAAGAAAATATAGAGGAGGACA
>Ga0307931_1002255_pt1 | contig 12388 bp, 8 predicted proteins | sample OrgLakmetageno47_FD_201816 | JGI IMG/M metagenome (GOLD analysis project Ga0307931, IMG submission 201816) | Saline water microbial communities from Organic Lake, Antarctica - #47 | ecosystem: Environmental > Aquatic > Non-marine Saline and Alkaline > Saline | place: Antarctica: Organic Lake... | reverse complement strand
GGTAAAACTACGGACACGTTTTACTTCGCGCCCAACGGCAAGAAATTCCGAAGCCGGGCGGAGGTGGCGCGATGGCACGGGTGCCGAGGGGCGCCTGAGACCAAGAAGTCTTTGGCTGCGGAGTTGATGCGCAAAGCAAGCCATGAAGCCGCAATGGCGCGTCAAGAGGTTGCGGCGGACGCTGCTGCAGGCGCGAACAAAAGCAAAGGCAAAGGCCAAGGCAAAGGCAAGAAAGGCAAAGGGCCAGGAAAGGGGAAAGGAGGAAAACAAGCTTCTTCGAGCGAGGTCGGAGATAATGCGCCCACGAGCACCCAATCAAGTGCAAGAAAAGGTGAATTCGGAGGACAAGGCGAGGATGACGAAGATAAGGATGCAAGCAACGAGTTGTCAGGTGCGGCCTCGTTTACTCCTCGAATGGAAGATGATGGATCAGAGGAGGCCGCTGATTTAGGGCCTGGCGACGGCTCAAATCAGTTCAGCCATCCTCACCATAGTCTCGCAGGAGCAGCAACTGCTGGAGCACTGATGCTAGCGCGGAAGGCTGCTGGAGAGTTGCGGCAGTTGCAAAACACGCGCACTAAATTAGAGAAAGCCCTCGCGAAGGAGAAGGAGAAGCGCGAAACCTCAACCAAGTATGTGAAGATGAAATAGGCAATTTCTTTTTGACCTTTATACTCCTTTGTTCTTCTCATCTTTTGTGAGCGGACTTTCGATAGTTTTCTCCTTTATTCTTCAAGTGTGGCGTCAAACAATTGACCTTGTCATCTTTTCAGCGAACCAATTCTCTTCCTTAATGAATCTCCCCTTTTCTATGTGTGCAAGCAGGTTTCCGATCGAAGATTCTTTGCTTGCCCAGGAACCCCCGCCCGAGGTACCGCTGTCGCCTCGGCCCAAAGCAGAAGGCAACGGCCTCTCAATCGCCCTTCAAGTGCCGCTTGTGGCTCTAGAGCACGAGGAGGAGGATGAAGATGAGGTCAAGAGTGCTGAAGGCGATTCAGAGACAGAAGCAGCAGTGGAAGAAGATGACGATCAAGAGGATCACGAAGAGCGCAAGCGGGGCGCTACGGCAACTTCCAGTAAACGAGGAACGAGTCGGCACGCTGATGCCGCTGCAGATGAGAGCAATGGCAGCAGCAGCAGCAGCAGCAGTGCACAGAAAAAGAAGAAAGAGAGGCAGCAGCAGTTGCTAGTCGACAACCAAGAAGAATTGCTGGCCCGTGCTGAAGCCTTGAAAGCCTCTGCTGACGCGCTAGCTTGGAAGCGAGAGTGGTGCGTGGAAGGAGCTGAAGTGGTGCATGAAACTTACGGTACAGGGACAGTGGCCAGTGTGGGTGCGGCTTGGATCTGGGTTCGCTTCGACGACCGTGCGGTGATGAAGAAAGCCAAGTCCAAGGTGTGCTGCACTGCTCGTAGAGATAAGAGAAGGGCTTTGCGAGAAGGGAGAATGGTTTGGTTGTGTTCGCAAACGCTTCATCTGAAGTTGAGCAAACACTTGAAATTTTGAAAGTCAATAACCACCTTTGTGCTTTTGTTGCTTTCATTAGGCGGTTCGGTTGGCCTCTCTTGAGTCCACGGATCCAGCCAATGCTACGCCACCATCTAACGACGACGAGGACGATGGCAACGATGAAGGAATGAGCACCGCTGCCAATGCTACATCTGGTGCCGAAGCAACGGAGACGGCAGCAGGAATGGACTCTAAAGCCGATGGAGAGGGAGCAGACGAAGGAGTAGACGAAAAGGAAGAAGAAAACGAAGCAATCAGCGGCCCTCAGTTGTCGCTGTCACCCGGGGCTAGCGAAGATTGCCTCGCGTGCTGCGAGCTACTCAACGGTTTAGCGTCGGCAGCTGCGCGGGGTTATTCCACTCCTTTAGCCCAATCCTTGGTGCCTCATATCCCGGGCTGGAATGCCGTTGCGCGCGGCGGTTTAGCGCCCAAAGCGAAGATTCCCAAAGTGCCTCTGACGCCTTCACCGGCTGCTCTTCCCTATGCCGAGTTTGCCACTTCTGCTGTGACGCCTGCAGGCGCTGCTGCTGCTGCCGCCATGTTAGCCTCTTCTTCTTCGTCCTCGTCCAGTGATAGTGGCAGTGGGGTGACCGTTGGAGAAGCTTTTGTGCATGGGAACGTTGTGAGCGTGGAGCCCGATTACGATGCCGTGGTGCCAGCAAAAGAACCGAAGAAGAAAGCAGTAGAGGCCAACGTGTGCATTGCGTGCACCACCGGAAAACACGTGCGGCACACCTGCCCGTTCAAGGGCAAAAATGCCGACATTGCGAAATATGAAGCCGCCAAAGCATCATCGTCCTCGTCCTCTTCTTCTTCTTCTTCCAGCAAGATTGGCAACAAAGGCAGCAAAAAGGCTGCTTCCAAGGCTGCGGCTGATGCCGCTTGTGCCAGTACCGCTGCTGCAGCTCCAGTCCCTGTGGTTGCTTCCGTCTCAGTGACCAAAACTCCAGCTTTAATGAAAGCACCAGTGCCTCAACCTAAACCTGAAAAGATGGGAAAAACCGAAAAAGCTGGAGCTGTTGCCTCGAAGGAGTCGACGAAGGGTGCAAAGTCAAAAGAAAGAGGAGAGGACACAACAACAACCTCCACCGCCGTCACAACCACCAGTGCTGGTGCTGACTCTGCAACGCCTGCGGCAGCACCAGCACCAGCCGCCGATTCCTCGGCTGTTCCTTTGGGCGATGGGAAGGCCGACAGGAAGCAAACAGCTGGTGCTGCTGCACTGCCACGTCCATATGACCCCTTGTCGCTGTCCTTGCTGCCGATGAAAGGCCCCAACCGGAACGTGCTCGGGGTGGCGCCTACGGGCCCGGCGGGATTCAAACCCGTGGAGCGCTACGATGACGTCACGGGAGAAGTGCTGGACACTTACAAGTCGGGGGCCGAGTGCGCGGCCATGCTGGGTTTGACCGCCAACGAGGTGAGCGATGCAGTGCGAGGCAAAGGAAAGGTGTTGCCGTACCGTTTACGGTTCAAGTTCGGGGGCCAGGCCATCTTTTCCCTCGGCCCCCGAGGTGGGGGTCCAGGCTCCTCCTCGGCGATGCTGCTAGCCTTGAGTGGAGTTGGAGGCTATGGGAGCGGCGGTCTTGGCGGCGGTGGTGGAGCTCCTTATGTTTCAACGGGTCCTAGCAGTGCGTCTTTGCTAGCGGCCTCTGCCAGCGGTGATGGCAAGCCAGTGCTGGAGTGGTCCACCCTCAAAGCCGATGTCCTCGTGCGCGAATTAGATCGCGGCGGCGCCCTGAGCCAGGGCTTGCACGTTGCGCTCTTGCAGTGCGTGTTGAGCACGCGGGCTTCCGACTTCGTGTGGCAGAGCGACCAAGTCCTGGCGCAAAGCGAAGCGCGCGCCTTGGCCAAGGAAGAGCGACGGACGCAGCGAGGCGCGGCGGTGAAAGCGAAACGAGCCTTGGCTGCGGAGAAGCGAGCTGCGAAACGAGCTGCGAAAGCAGCGGCGGCCGAAGCTCGCCGAGCAGCAAAAGGAAACGATGAGGATAACGAGGGCGAGGAGGATGATGACGAAGAAGATGAAGACGACGAAGAAGAAGAAGGAGAAGGAGAAGGAGAAAATGGCAAAGGTGGTGCTGACGAAGATGCAGAATACGGCGACGAGAAGGGTGCAGCTGCAGGAGCACTAGCAGCTTCATCATCATTTTCGGGGGATGCCCTCATCAAGCGCGAGTACCCTTGGCGTACAGGGGGGACGCCTTATTTGGGGAGAGCCGTTTCTCGCATGGTGACGCGACCTGCGCTGGAAGGCGAATACGAAGCGTTCCACGCTGCGCTAGCTGCACATGTGGCGGCGCAGGCTGCTGCAGCAGAGAAGGCCGCAGCAGAGGCAGAAGCGGCTGAGGCAGAAGAGGCGGAGAGAGGAGAGACGGAGGAGAAGGAGGAAGCAACAACACAGGCTTCTATGCCTTCAGGTGATAGCAGTAGCGCCACCAACAGCAGTGGTAGTAGCAGCAGTAGCAGAAGTTCAGGAAGCAAGCGCGGTCCTGGGAGGCCTCCGAAGGCAACAACAGCAGCAGTGACCTCTCCAGAACCTCCGCCACCGCCTCCTCCTGCAGCGAAGCGAGGGCGAGGCCGGCCGTCCAATAAAATTACTGAAGTGGTCACGGGTGTTGTGAGCGGCTGGAAACCGGTATATATATCGAATACGAGTGCATGCATTTTAGTATGGACTATATGAAGTTTTATATTCCATTCATTTTTTAGGTATCTTCTCGAGGCCAACTCGGCTAAACTCATTTAGTGCCATGTTGATTATTGGCTTTTCATTTCTTCTGGCTTTGCTTCCTTGATTTCTTTTTCGATCTTTTATTTTCTCAAAATGGCGGCAATTTCAGGCATCCGAATCCAACTTCAAGTCCATCAAATCGGGGCGCCTGGCCGCTTTGTTTCGGGTCGAGTATCGGACCGGCTGTTTGGCAGGGCATGTGGAGGACTTGGAAGAGAAAGACTTGTGGGTATCGCTGGGCGATCAAGTGGATTTGGAAGGGCTCAAGTCAGCGCACCGGATCAGCTCCATGGACTTGGCGCGCTCGGAGAAAGAGTTCGAAGGGTTGGACGAATTAGATCCAGTAGTCAGTGCCGCGATGGCCAACCATCAAAATTGCGACGACAACGGCAGCAGCAGTGGAGAAGATCCCAATTCGGCAGAAGTTAGGCCTCTTGGGAAAAGGTGCGCTGGCACTGTCTCTTTTTTCGAACACTTGTGCTGCATGTTGTTACCTATTGCGGTTCCTGCAGCTGCTACGACTGTTTTTTGTTTGCTAGCTAATTCAAGATTCGTGCGTTGTATCGCACGCATCTTGTACCCTTCTTTTTTTCCTAGGTGGCTGAAAACCAAGAAAAAGTACGTGCCCATCGGGAAGATGACGTCATTGGAGCTGCGGGAGCACGCCAAGCCCCTCGATTCTGAGCTCTCCCATTCCTCCTCTCTGGGGGCGAACATATGGGCCAACGTGGCGTTGGCCACAGCTCAAGCCTTTCAGCGCTTTTGGCAGCGGCAAGAAAAGCTGGACGCTGCGTACGACGCCCGCTGCCAGAAACCAACCCTCATGCCTACGAGTGCTGTTGCTGGTGATGGTTCGGCAGTGGCAAGTGCTCCGGTGGCTGTAGCAGGTGCTGACACTGGCAATGGTGAAGAAGGAAGTGGAAGGCATTCAATGGCGCTCTGTTCAAGTGCTGACGCGTCTGGAGAGTCAGTAGTGAAATCAGCAAGCTTCGGTGGTGAGGTTACCACTACCAGTAGCAGCAGCAGCAGCAGCACCATGGAAGGTGCTGAGTCAGTGTCCGCAGAAATGGCGTCGCATGCAGCCGCTGAAATGGAAGATGCAGGCCTGAAGGCAGAACTTACCGCATTGGCGCAAGCGCAGGAATACGATGACTTAAATCCTACGGGAAAACTCTTGGTGCGTGAAATAAAGACAAAAGTAGTAAAAGTAGTCTTGAGCTACTCTTCTTGTTTCGTGAGAAGCCATTGTCAGTCATGTCGTGCTGCCTTATCTCTCCTCTTTTATTTGATTCTCTATTTGGTATCTTCTCGTTTTATTGACTCTTGTCTTTTGATGGTCCTGCATGGGGGGATGTGCAAACAGGTGTTGCACACTCTGCTAGAAGCCGCGATGCAGCACGGCGACGGTTGTGGAGCCCTTTTGGCAAAGCAGCACGAAGCTAGAATGGCGCTCGAAATGGCTTACGCCAATGAAGATCGCGACGAAAGGAGGGTGAGTGCTGGTTCATTAGATTGGTTGCAAGTTTTGATTTGTTAGAAGAGCACGCGCCATCACTTGATTTAATGGACTCACAAATGTTATTTTTTTGTATTACTTCAGATCAAAAAGGAAAAGTTGTCAAGGCGTTACATTTTAGCTCGGAAGCGCTTGGACGTTCGTCGCAAGTACATTGACACCATTGGAGAACTGAATAGCAGCAGCATAGGTGATCTCAATGGTGGGATTTATGGTACCACTGGCAGTGGTAGCGCTGTGACTGGTTTTGCAGGCGATGGCATTATTGGCATGGCTAGTGGTATTGATGGTGTGTTAAATGGCATTGGTAGCAGTATGGACGATGGAGGCAACAATGGCGATGGAGTCAATGCAGAGAATGGCAGCATGCTTTCAACGTGGGAAGCCGAAGAAACAGGAACTAGCGCAGGCATTTTGCCTTTAACACTTAGTGCAGAAGTCGCTGAGAAAGGTAGCGCTCTTCCCGTTGATTCTGGATCACACAACAAGAGCCCCTCTTCTCTGGAAGGACCTGAACACAGAGCCACTTCCCCCCGTCAGGCGAGCAAAACGAAAGCAGGTAGCCGTAGCAGTAGCAACAGCATAAGCAGTCTAATGAGCCGCATACCGGTGCTCTCTCCTTCCGTCTCCAGCGCCGACCGCTTTAGGACAGATTCAGATGACACCGATTTGGGCTTGAAGAGAAGCCACAGCGCCAACATCGATCACAACCGTAGTATCATCAACAGTTATAGCAGCAGCAGCAGCCGCAGCAGCAGTAACAGTGCCTACGGATTCATGACGTCACAAATTCCAAAGCCAGCCAGCGGTGGCCATTCTTCTTCTCGTGAACGCGCTAATGTGTTCAAAGGGACTTGCGCCGAGCACCCGGACCAGAATTTGCGGGGTAACGGCCGCGGCTATTGTGTGCGGTGTGCCTCAGACGGAGTGCGCGTGAAGAGGCCAAGGAGCGGTGGGAAGGCCAGGTCAGCCGCCGACGGGATTGATGGTGATGCCGACGGCAAGTACAGCGACGATGACTTGCCCGGCGAGATGACGATGCGAGACAGCAACGAAGGCGAGGACGAAGAAGACGCGGTATCAGCCGATGAGGGCGCCGCGCCCCTCGTGATGAATAAAGGGAAAATTCAAGGATGTAAAAAAGCATCAAAGCTCTCTGGAGATGATGCAGCAGCAACACGAGCACAGCCGGCAGATGCGTTGTTATTGCTTTCGTCCTTATCATCAAATCAATCACAAATGGAGAAGTTGACCTCAAGGAACAATGCCAACGACAAGAACGGTAATGGTATTGATGCTGACGGTAGTAGTGACTCACGGCGGCGTTGTGAGTCCTGCCACAAGAAACACGACGGGTTGTTTGGCAGTGGGCGGTTTTGCGACATTTCATGTCGAGCCAAGTTTGCAGCAGCTCAGCCGGCGAACCCCAACAACCGTTACATGCATTCCAAAGGAGACAAGCAAGGCAGTGATGGCACTTCCTCAACAGGAGCAGCAGGAAGAGAAGCTGGCACTGTTGGTAATGGCGGTAGCGCAAACGGTAGCAAAAGCGGGTCAGCCAAAAAGCCTCGGAATGCTTCAACCGGTTCGACGAAGAAGAAAGGAACAGCAGCAGCGCCTAAAAAGGTCTCGAAGGTGCGCGTGAGGTGGGGCAAAGAAAAGATTCGCCCTTTTGCAGCGGTACAGTGGTCAATAGAATTTGCTCAGATCTGCAACATGAACAGTGACACTTTCAACACCAGCAGCAGCAGTCGTGGCAACACTAGTAGCGTGGCTGGAAATGCGCATCACCACAACAGCAGCAGCACCAGCAACAGCAGCAGCAGCAGCAGCAGCAGCAGCTCCAACAACAACAACACAAGTGGCAATCACAGTAACCCATATTTGCCCTCCATGCCGCTGCCGCCCTCATCGTCCTCATCCTCCTCGTCGTCATCAACTTTGCCCTATGTCGGTGGCGCGGGTGGGTTTCCGGGTGTGGTCTCGATCCCGTGCCGTAAATTGATTGCCTCCTCTTCAACGGGTACCCATGCTGCCGCTCTAGAAGGCACGGGTGCGGCCAGCCTCGCACGCAGCACGAGCAACGGCAGCAACCACCACGGCAGTGCAGGAAATGGCGTGAGCAGTGGTGCTGGCGGCAGCAATGCCAGTGGCATAGTAGGCGGCGAATATGGAGATCCACGCATGATTGCGCCGTATTTCGTGCAACAGGTATTATGTTGGTGCAAGCTGATGACGAAAGCACGGAATATAGTTACATCTCAGTAGCTCTTGTTATTGTTACAAACATGCGTTTAGTATTTTTACATCTTAACTTTGTCTTTTCATGTATGTGTCTTCGATAATTGTAGGAAGTGCTTCGACTCTTTGAAGCTGAGGCCGCCAACGTCTCGTTCAAGGTGTGTGAGGGAAGGGCTTTCTCGCTTAATTTCATCATTGTCGTTACTGTGATTTCTTTCGTCTTTGCTGTGCTTCACGTTTACACGTGCCTTTCCTTTTAACCCTCCTTCGATTCTTGTTCATGAGTTCACTCGTGATGTGCCTTTATCCTCTTTCACCTCATCTCCTCTTGTTGGCACATCCAGGTGCCGTTTGCCGTGCTAGGGCCTGCTGCGCTTCAGGCATTGGATTTCGCAGCCATCGAGGCGGCCTACCTAGCCTCCGCTTCAACTACTTCTTCATCGTCGCCAGCATCATCGGCGGTGCTGGCGCCGGTGTCGATCAGCGCCCTGAAAGAGGCCTGGACGGTGCGCAAAACCGCCGAAGATGCGCTGCGGGCGGCTATCTTGGAGGCGGAAAACGATTGTGGCATGGGTTTAGAAGTGTTGAAAGATGCGCTGGTAAAGGGCCGAGAAGCTGGGCTGGAAGGAGAGGTAAATTCTCAAGTTTTTGAAAATTGTTAAGAGCATGCGTGTGTAGAAGCAATGGTAGACCTACGTACGAGACGATGAAATGTGACAGCCCAAAAAGTGTGGAATTGTATATGTGCTTTTGACCTGACCTGCTCTTTCTTTGTCTTTCTTCCCTCTACCTTTCTCTCTCTTGACTAGATGGACGAGCAAAAGGCCCTAGCCCTGCTTGCTAGCAGAGAAGCGATGCGAGACCTGTGCGGGGTGGCCGCTCCGGGAGGAAAATGGGTGGCAGACGCCATGCGCGACGGGTGGGCAAATGTACATGCATGCGATGGGAAGTCAGGGTTGTTTGGAATTCGTGTTGTTCTGACGTCTGGCTGCAGAAGCTGCTCTTGATCTGAGTTAACATGACTTAATCTATGCTTTTCCTGCTGCCGTTTGTTGTTTTGGTGCTTAATGTGTATTGTGGCAATTCCAATTCTGTTTGCATGTCAAGATGCTAGTTCTCTTACGCCGTCCCTCTGCTTTCTTCTCTTTTCTTTTCCTGTATACCTTTTTCTCTGTGGCACAACAGGTACCTCGCCCGCAAGGCAGCGCTCGAGCAACGGCAAGAGCGCAAGCGGCAAGGCGAGCGGCGGCTGGAGCTTTTGCGCTTGTCCCCTTGTAGAAGATCGCCCCTGGGCCAGGACCGCCATGGGATTCGCTACTTTGCGTATTTGAGCGACCCCAATCCGAGCCGCCTGTGGTGTGACCTGTCTCAGGTGATGAGATTACGACGTCACACAAACTTGAATGCAATGAAAAAAATGTGCACGTAAACTCGAACCCCACATCGAGGTATTTATGTTCATGCGTTTCTGACCCATCTTTCTCGTCTTCGTTTTGTTTATCTCGCATGACAGGTCTATGCGCCCGGAACAGTCGAACCTGCATTACGAGACGGGTATGGCCGAGGCAGTTGGCTTGCGTCTCGTGGGGGGTTAAATAAGCTGGCGAGGTCGCTCGACAGGAGAGGTGTGGGTGAGTTGAAACTCAAGGAGGCGATTGAAGGCATTCTCGAGTCCAACGGAGGTGTGCCCAAAAGTTGCCACCCTTCCGAAGAGAAAGACGGAGGAGATGCTTCAGACGATAAGGGAAAGGAAGAACAAGCAGAAGTCGACGAAGTGCGTGCGGCGCAGGAAGTCGATGACGACGAGGAGGAGGAAGATGAAGCCGGCGGGGGCGGCCTCGGTCTGACCTTAGGAAGCCATGAAGGTGGTGACGAGGCCCTCACAAAGAGCTCGCTTTTGCCCGTACCAAAACAATCACCATCTTCTCGGAGTGCCGTACCGACGTCTACCATGGATTCTGGTTGATGTCGCTTTTCTCTCCATTGTATTTTTGCGCCGTTTGCCATTTTGGTCATATCAATTGAACTCGAACTCGAACTAATACAAACCCAAATGGCACAGAAGCCAATGCTGCGGGCAGAAGTGGGAATGCGCGTGCGTTCCCCAATAAAGCAAGTGCGGAATGATTCAGGAGGGAGAGGGGCATTGGCCAAATTCCTCGAAAAATTTGCAAAAAGCGAGGAATTCGTGGGTGTTGCGCACTCCGCACAACAATGAAGTCAATTGGAAAAACCTGCACTGACCGTTTATCTTTATAAAAAGGCGAATGCCGGGATGTGCTTGGCGGCGGACCAGCACCTCCTTTAAAGCAATAAACTATAAACGCTGTGAGTGCAACCGGGATCTCACATTTACATAGTGAGGTAAGGTGCTTAGAGTATCCCCGGTCGATTACGACCCGCCGTGCAATTATCACCTCTTAATCACGTCCGAGGCGCCAATTCCACCGCACGGGCTTGTAGTCGCGTCGCCTTGAAGTGTAACGTGGCATGCCATTCCGCTTGCACGTATCAATTAACTCCGTACATAAGTCTTTGGCTGTATCGAATGTAAACTCTGACGGACTTCTGACACTGACACCGGAGCTCATGGCTGTGAATCCCAAATCAAATTAGACACAGCCATGCACGGTGGGCATCAGGGGAGGGAACGGGTTCCTATGAACCTCGGGCCCCCGACGGATGATGAACCCTTCCGTTATGAATTAATTGCACCGCTTGGTGCTTGAACTATCCGTTGTGCACTCGTTTGATCAAAGGCAGGCACAATAGAGGATTGATTTAATTCGGTTGCAGCTACAAGCATTGTCAGCACTATCCTGCCGATCACTAGCGCGGAACCTGCACTCTTCGGGGTATACGCAGACGACTTGCTCTTAAGGTGGAGGGCCTTGCGAGGGTTTCGAAAAACGCTGGAGGACGATCACGATAGCGGCCGTGGCGTTTGATGGAAGATATATGGGTTTAACTCTATGATAGAGAGGGACCGCTAGGCCACAAGCGGTCCGCTTGCATATTGTTGTTTGTATTTTTGAGGCGGGGGGGGGGGGGGGCTTTTCTATTCACTTCCACTCCGCGGACGAGGAAGGAGCAGAACAATAGGCGCCTTGCGCGCTGAAAGGCACACTTTGACCTCTGCCGAATGAACCTCGTGTTCCGCATGTCACGAGCTTCTTTGCTCGCGCGCCTTCCTCTTTATTGTTCTGCGGAGTGCGCAACACCCACAAATTCCTCGCTTTTTGCAAATTTTCTGAGGAATTTGGCCACCGCCCCTCTCCCTCCTGAATCATTCCGCACTTGCTTTGTTTGCGCAACGCACGCGCATTCCCACTTCTTGCCGCAGCACTGACATTTGTGCCATTTGGGTTTGTATTAGTTCGAGTTCGAGTTCAAAGTCTATTCCCGAAGGCAATCCGAATGGCGCACTTTGGAATTGCGCTTAGGTCTTCTATCTGATAATCGGCGTATTTTTTTCTCTACGTTGCTACCAAGCCACAACTGTGGATATAGGCGCCAAGCTTCCAAGCTCTTTATACCCCTAGTGCACATCAGATTAGGTTATACTCCCCCAGTGCAAAGAAAGACAAAGATAGAAATGGCAAGCTCTCAGAGGTGATTTTCATTTGCGCATGCGGCATGTATCTGCGCGTACCAGAAAGAACTATCTGGCTATCAGGCGTCTTCCCTCCGATGAAGTCGGCGGGGTTGAGTGCCCATTTTACTTAACGACCCAGGAACACGAGGCATTTCTTCGGGCCATTTTTTACATATCACGTAAAGTCTCGTTGAAACACTAACCGGGGTGCTCAGGCTTAGTAGGCCAAACTACGGCTGCTCCTTAAGTTCAAGTACTTGGGCTCGATGCTCCACTACTCGCTTACCTCTGATGCATATTTTGACAAGCGAATAACATCAGCGACGGCTGCTTTTGGCGCCCTAAAAAACATTTTTGCTGACAAGTATCTTTCGGAGGAACTTAAGGGTGAAGTATACAAGGCTCTTATCTTGCCTACTTTACTTTACGGTTGTGAAGCTTGGTCCTTGCGTGAAGATTTATTTAAGCGCCTTCGAAGTTTCCATAACAGGTGTGCTCGTAGCATGTGCCGTGTGAACCTCCATCATACCTTCCGCCACCATACCACTTCCGCGAGTCTTTTCCGTCGCTTGGGCATTCCTGACATTGGCAGTTACTTCCATAATCGGATTCTTCGTTGGGCTGGCCACGTCGCACGTATGCCCATGAGCCGGGCGCCACGGCAGTTACTAACTGGCTGGGTATCGCATTCTCGACCGATTGGTTGTCCACAGATGACTTGGGGCAGGACGTTGGAGAACGCGCTCAAAAGTAAGGGCATTTCGAAGGATTTCGATGAGTGGATCGCCATTGCCAAGG
>Ga0307931_1002253_pt1 | contig 12398 bp, 13 predicted proteins | sample OrgLakmetageno47_FD_201816 | JGI IMG/M metagenome (GOLD analysis project Ga0307931, IMG submission 201816) | Saline water microbial communities from Organic Lake, Antarctica - #47 | ecosystem: Environmental > Aquatic > Non-marine Saline and Alkaline > Saline | place: Antarctica: Organic Lake... | reverse complement strand
CTGTTGTGGTGGTGCTTGTTTGGCCGTAGAACCATCAGCTCCAGCAGCAGCAGCCGTAGCAGTAGCAGCAGTAGCAGAAGCGATCGAAGTTGCCGTAGCTTCCACAGGTAACACTCTCAAGCGGTGCGATGGGTGTAAGGCTGCTTCTCGCCACCGCCGACACACCAGTGCCATGCTCAAGTGCCGAGATGGGGCCGGGTCTAAGAAGGTTGCGACTCGGACCTGGAATCGGGATGGAAGGAAGAAAGGAAGGTCGCAAAGATGGCAGGATTAGGACCCACGTAAGAAACAAGAAAAGCCAGGAAAGTAAAATCATTCGAAAAACGGTGCCGCAGTAAAACTGCTTTCGAGACAAGAGAAAAAAAAGTAGCTACAGGGGCATTTGAGCCAATAAACGTACCATATGATCCAGCGACAGGAGGGCGTAACCGCCAGCACGCGCATTGGCTTCGCCAGCCATTTGCTTCAGCACTAGTGGCGGCTCCCACACCCCTTCGCCGCTGTCGGTGTTGTACCAAAACGGGTGCCCGGTGGCGCCGTCTTTCTGCAACACCCAATCCTTGCCGCTCAGCTGGCGCTCCTTGCGGTGGGTAATCGCCCGTAGTTTTTCACGGTCGTACAGGTTCCGCAGCTTGCCCACTTTCTCCAGGGAAGGAATCCCCGTGGATAGCAACTCTCCGTCTTCCATCTGTTGGGCTTCTGCGGCCGCTTTTTCGCTTTCGTAGGCATCGGCGTCAACCTTCAGTATCATAATATTAGACAGGGAAAGGGGGGGGGCATGATCAACATGGAGCCGTGCATGGCACGGTGGGATAAACAAGGAAACATTTAGATGCGAACGCGTGTTAATCAATCATCAAAATTAATCTGTGCCAAACCACTTGAACCAGTCTTACAAGCTCTCTTCCTCCCCTTCCAAGCTTTTGCTTCTTAAGGATCACATACCTCGTCTTCGGCCGGATCTGAAGCCAGTGCCATTTGCTCAGCATACGCTTTCACGGAGCGGTTGACCAAGGAATGATACGGGTCGTCGTCAGTGCGATACTGAAGCGCATACCTGTGGGTGACAAAAACAGAGGTACGGAGAGCAAAGATTAGAGGTTGGGACAAGGCAATAAATCATTTGAGAATTCCATAATTCAAAACTAAAAAGGAGATACATCCTTCAGGACAAATTCAGGGAGGAATTGCGCAACGGCCTAAGAAAAGGAGGAATATGAGCGTGTTTTTTTTAATTGTAGCGAAATTTCTTTCTCATCTTGGAGAGCACTATTCTGTACCTTTCAATGGGTTGCAGGCTGTTCTCCAGCGCCCCTACGTCAGGTCCCACTTTGGACTGCCACGCGGCAAATTCCGCTTCTAAGCGAGCTTCGTCTTCCCGTTCGTCGTTTGCGGCAGATGCTGCAGTGGCAGCTCCGGCTGTTGGAGACGACGAAGAAGACGACGCAGATGCAGCACCACCACCTCCACCAGTTGCTGCTGCTGTTCCAGCGGCCGCGCCCGCGCTGCTACTGCCGCCGTCCTCGGCCTCCTCGAGGCTCCCGTCGGGCCGCTGCTCTTTGCTGCCGTCGGCTCCGTCGGCATTGCCGTCGGCAGCTTCGTTGAAGTCGGCGGCTTCCATCGCCTGCGCTTCCTTTTTGGCCGCACTTAAACCCGCTAAGTCGTCGTCGTCTTCTAGCGAAGCCATCGCGGCCTCCACATCGGCTGCTGTGGTCCCAGTGGTAGCTGCTGTCTTCGAGGATGAAGAGGAGGATGAGGATGAAGAAGAGCTGCTGGCACCTGCTTGGTTGGTGTTCGTGTCTTTCTTCGCGCCCAGAATATCCAATAGACCATCGTGGGTGAAAATTTGGTCCCCGCCAGTCATGGGAGGTGGCTTATCTCCTGCGGCTTGACCATCGCCTCCGCCTTCACTCGATGATGCTCCACCAGCACCATTAGCACCACTTGCTGCAGCGCTGCCGTCTTCTGGCTTTTGCCCGTCGAATTGCCCTTCGCCCATGACCAAGAAGTCCAGATGCCGCTTCTGTGTGGCTTTCAGCAAGATGTTTTCTTCCACGGTCTGCGCCGACACCAGGCGGTAAATGTGCACGTCGCGGGTTTGGCCAATGCGGTGGGCGCGGTCCTGTGTTTGTTTTGAAGAAAAAAAAATAGTAATAGATTGAAACAACCACGGCAGGCAGGAAAGTAAGCAAGGAAAGAAGAACAAAGGAAGATAACATGCAGTAACAATAAACACGATTGATATGGGCAGGAAATTAGCAGGAATGAAGGAATCGCTGAGACAACAATCAAAAGTGTTAATCTCAATATCCCAATACATTGTTTTGTTTTCTCATGTCACTTTTGAATTCACAAGCACATCCCTCCACGCCAACCTGAGCCTGCGCGTCCATGGCAGGGTTCCAATCGCTGTCGTAAAAAATCACAGTGTCGGCGCCCGTCAAATTGATGCCGAGCCCCCCTGAGCGGGTGGACAAAATGAACACGAACACCTTGGGGTCGTTGTTGAACCGGTCCTGCAAAAGTGATGACGTAAGCAAAGGGAACAAAAGAGATAACATATCAGCCGTAGCACCGATGTACACAAGCGCAGGAAGGATTAGAAAAAGAAAAACTTCAACATATATTCAAAAGAACGACTCAAAAAAAATACTGAGTTGAGAGTTCAAGAGAAAAGTAGTTGTGTGCGCATTCAGAACCCCCTCCTGTCTAATGTTGACCCTCCCCTTTTTATTTTTTGTGATTTTTTTTCTTCTTTACCATGAGCCGTTGCCGGAGGTCCACCGAGGTGCTTCCGTCCAATCGTTGGTAGGTGTGGGCGTGCAAGTTGAGAAAGACTTCAAACACGTCGAGCATGCGGGACATTTGCGTGAAGAGCAGCACCCGGTGCCCACCTCGCTTCAAATCCCGCAGAAGCGTCGCTAGGACCTATATAAAATTGATTTTGAGTTTGGTGGTTATGGTTTTGGAGACTGAGAATGAATTGCAGCATAAAATGTTACATAATTTCTCGAATTCGCTTTTTGGTGTGTACTAGGTACAGAAAGAACAATATTCAAGCACCTGCAATTTGCCGCTGTCATATTGCACGAGCATTTTGTTGGGAAAGAAGATGGATTGTTTCGAGCTCACTGTGTGCAGCGCCCTCTGCAGACCGCTGAGCGCTGTGTGGGCATAAGGGCCACTCAAACAGGCTCCCTGATGTAATAGAGAACAAAAGTGGTGCGGTGCGACGACAGTGGATAGAGAGAAGGCAGGAACCGAGCACAAGAGTAAAAATAAACAGGAAGAAAACATGCCATCCTTCATTGCGGCCTAGAATGACTTGAAAACTTGGCAAGAAGGAGCTCATTGGCAGACCTTTTACCCGTATACACACATATATATATATTATATTCGAGCATATAACTCACCGCTTCGTCGCCTCGCTTCGCAGCAGCTCGTCTCATCTTGGCCACACGCGGCGCGTCGCCATCGAACAAGGGCTGCACGCTCATCGCCGACTTGGTGGCATACCCCAATCCTTCTCCTCCCTGTGGATCGCTCAAGTGCCCTGAAAGAGGCAACAGCGCACCCTGGCTGCTTATCTTGGTTGCCCTTGCTTGCAAGGCAAAAGCGTGCGACTCTTCGACTACTTCGTCGTCATAAATGTCGTCGTCGTCGGACATGCCATCATTCGCAGCAGCAGCAGCAGCGGTCATTTGTTGATGAACTCCCGTAACGCGGCTGCTCTTGGTGTGGCTATACGATGAAGATGAGGCAGTTGCATTCGCCGCGCTCATGGAAAGGTGCCTGTCTACGGCCGAAGGGCCAGTAGGGTCGAGGCAAGGCGCTTGCAAACGGCTAGACGTGAATCCGGGATGAGGGTTGTTCCAGGCTTTGGTGTTCGAGGCCGGTGCGACGAGTAATGCTGACGACGCTGAAACCTGGAAGATAGGAGAATAAGGACACAAGTACAAACACGACAAGATTCCTTAGACAGTCAGTTTCAGTTCAGCAGGATGATGAGAATATTGCGGGTCATAAAACATGGGAACACAAGTAAAAGGATTCTGAATTCCATGAAGAAATTAATAAGTTCAACTTGTGACAACAATACGTGAATCGAAAGACATCAAAGGCTGCGAAGAGGCGCATGGAAACACATCATTCATTCACCTTGGGCACGACAAACACGAAATGTTGCAGCATGTCGGCCAAACTGCCGCTCCGCAGCCTCTGCAGAGGGGTCAACACCATTTCCGCGAGGGCGCTAGGCGTGACCCTTGCTGCTTCAGGATCCCACGCACTGTCAATGGCGTTACGGCAGGCCAGTGACGCGCCGTTGCCGTTCGGCCCAAGGTTCGCCTTCGCACCCACGCAGGCGCGTAAACGCCAGCCAATCGAAGAGCTTCCGTAGACCGAGTGCGTGATGCTCCTGTCCCTGCCGCTGCTGCTGCTGCTGCTACTGGAGAGGAGGCGGCGCCGGCCGCTGCTGATGCTGCTTATGCTAGATGCTTCAGGGGCGCCATCAGCCGCCGTTGCTACTACTGCTGGAGATGGAGCTACTAGTGCAAGTGCTGGAGCTGCTGCTGCCTCAGCATCATGGTGAACTGCTGGTAATGATGATTCTGCTGCGTAAAGAGCTGCTGCTGCGGTAAAAGAGTCGGTCTCCTGCACTACTACATGTACCGATGGTGACGGCAAGCCTACCGTAGCATGTCCAAAGCGTGAAGCAACGTGAACAGCCGCTGATGAAGGTCCCACTCGATGATCCTGCAAATGGATTACATGAGCGCGAGTAAATAAATGGCACAAAAGGTGAGCGAACAATAAAAAGAGAACAAAATATGAAGATGCCACATATAAAAGATGAATGGACAACAACAGTACCCATGAACCCAAAGCGTACACACAGGCTCAAGATTATCTTGAGGGTTTTGAAATCCCTCAACACAATACCTGCACGGCAGCGCATAGACGGCGGCGACTAATAGCCTCGATCGCCAATTGTTGCTTCAAAGGCAACAGTGCGTCTGCTAGCGCGGCAGCAAAACTCGTGTCGCTGTTGCTCGAGCTACGGTGATCGTCCACTTCCCGTCCTTGAAGCTGCTTGAGAGGCAAAGACATATCCTCGACTTCAATGGCTGCTAGCATTGCACGTGACTTCTCCCTTGTACCAGATTCCGCTCCTGCTGCTGCTGCTGCTGCTGCTACTGCTGCTACTGCTGATGGTGTAGTGCGAACATCAGTTGCCGCAGCAGCAGCAGCGGTGCCAAGGGACGCAAGTACCGTCGCCGGCGGCACGGCTAGACGAACCATGGCCGTGGCGTCTTGCGGGTCCAATTGGTCCAAACTGCCAAAACTGGGACAATCCAATCCTGCGCCGGTCACTCCCCCAAAGGGGAATAGCAGAGAACTGCCACCGCCACTCCCACTGCCACTAATGGTACCACTGCCGCCTCCGCCGCCGCCAGAGCTGCGGTAGCTCCCGTCGCCGGCCCCACCCCACAGCGCTTGGCTCCAGCTCGGGCCCGGCGGAAATCCGTTGAGGGGACGGCGGCGGCCGTAGCGCTGGCCGCGGGGGACCCACATTGCTCCGCCGCCACTGCCACGGCTTGGGCTGGAAGTGCTGCTACTGCTACTGCTAGAACTACTGGTACTTCCATCACTGCTGCTGCCACTGCCGCTGCTGCTGCTCGCAGTGCCACTAGTGGTGCTGTCAGCAGTCAAGCAACCTCCGAAGAAAGCACTGCTGCTATCGTCGTTGAACAACTCCTTATCGTCGTCGTCGTCGTCTCCGCCAAGGCTGCCAAAGAGAAGCTTTGGTTGGCAGGCAGTGAGCACGAGACCGGGGGCTTTCACCAGGAGCTGCTTGCCGGGCAAACAGTCCATTTGGAACGGCGTCACGATGACGCGCGGTTCGAACAAGTCCGGGTGGTTACAAACCTGATGAAGTACATTACAGGGTGAGGTCGAAGAGACTTTCCTAGATACTAGTAATTAAGATAAGGTGTCTGCTTGTCGAAGGGCACATACACACACAAGCAGAGTCCCACACGCCTACCTTGCGCAACTGCATGAGTACGTTCATCATGCCCATGAAGTTGCCACTGCCACCGTCGCCGCCTCCTAGCCCTAGAGCGCTTCGAGTTGAAGATCTTCCCATGTACTCCTCGTACAAGTACTGCTGGCGGCGGCTCAGCGGACAGCGCACGATATGCTCGAACTTGCCCGGCATCTACAGATCATAGGAGGAAGGTATCATATTTGGGGAAAGATACAATGCATGCGGGCATCTACACGTTGTCAGATGGGCATTTCAAAGAAGTATCAGCAGAGCCCGACAAGGAACGAAAGCGTGTATACCTAGCATGCATCGATCCTCGGTACCCACTATCTTACCTGTTTTTCCACGTCTTTTTTCAAGCGCCGCAGCACGAAGGGCCGCATGATGCCGTGCAACCGACGCACCAAATCGTCGTTGACCGCACGCGCCCCTTCGACCATGCCGCTCAAGGGAGACGAAAACCAGTACGAGAACTCTTTCCTCGACTTGAAAATGTGCGGCATCAAGAAGTGCATCAAGGACCACAGTTCCATCAAGTTGTTTTGCAGCGGGGTGCCCGTCAATAAGAGCCGCCGCGCGCTGTTGAAGGTTAACAGGGTCTGCCAGCGCATTGACTTGAAGTTTTTGATGTTGTGGGCTTCGTCCAAAATGAGGTAATACCTGGTAAGAAGAGAAAAAAAAAGAGTAGATAGAATGAAAACAAAGGACCGTCCAAGGAGATCCCTGCCGTTTGAAACCATAACGAGCTTCAATGTACACGGCCATTTCTCTTCTGTTCCTTTATCACACCTCACATGATTCGAATTCCTCACCATTTCTTGCGTCGGAAAGCGCTTGCGTCTTGCACTACCAACTGATAGGAGGTCACGCAGACGTGAAACGCATTGGGTTTGGTCCAGCCCACTCTCAAATCCGCGCGCTCTTTCTTCGACCCGTAGTACGTCAGCACTTTGAAAGCAGGGCACCATTTCTTGAGCTCGGTCTCCCAGTTCACTAAGCAGCTGGTAGGCACTACAATGAGATGAGGCCCCCATAAACCGCGGTAGCATGCTAGATAAGCGAGCAAGGAAATGGTTTGAATGGTTTTCCCTAGACCCATTTCATCGGCTAAAATGCCGTTCAAGCGCCGCTCGTGAAGGCTCACCTGTCGATAGTTCAACGAATCATACAAAAAGCACGCGTAAGTGCGTAAAAGAGCGCGCAAGTGAGTTAACTCACGCCAAAAATATGTATGGCATGGCACGATATGGGCCATTAAAAAGGGGGAAATTGCATAGATATCGCTATCCAAGCATCGCGACAATCAATCTCAGCAGATGTCTGCACATTTGAAATATTTTTCTCTTATATATACAAATATACCAGCCAGTTGAGGCCTTCGTGCTGGTAGTTGCGCAAAGTAATGGTTTTGCTCAGGATGTACGGCCTGGCCACACGCACGCCGCGCGCCCGTTCGTCTGCGAGGGCTAAGCGCGACAGGGCGTCACTGCCTTCCCCTGGTGCGCCTTCTTCATCTTCTTCTTCCATGTCTCCTCCTTCTGTGCCGCCTTTTTTAGACTGCTCCAGTTCATCTTCCTCCATCTTCGCCTTTTGATCTTCTTCAGTGTTTTCTCCATCTTCTGCTTTGCTCCCTTCCTCTTCTTCATCGTCTTCACCATCTTCCTCTTCCTCTTCGCTGCTTTCTGGCGCTGCTCGACGAGAACGCTTCGAAGGCCGCTCTACACTGCTACTCCCACAAGCACCGCCACCCATAGCGCTTGAATCAATGCCATAACTTCTGAGCAGCTCCTCGAGAGGCACTTCGCTCTGTTCTTGCAGCATTGACAGCTCCGCTGCGGCACTCTCACCTTGCACTTGATCAGCCGCCTCTGCTTCTGCCATCGTACCCTCATCATCTTCTTCGGACTCAGCCTCAAATTCATCGCTGCTCTCTCCACCATCTGCCGTGGCATCTTGATTGTTTGCAGTATCCTTGGTAATCGCAGTCCTTTGACTCTTTTCATTCGTTGCTTCATCTTCATCGTCTTCGTCCTCATCTTCTTCCTCTTCTTCTGAGGAGCTCTCGTTATCGGCATTACTATTGCCGCCGCGACTTCTACCTTTGCCACTGCCAGCACCACCCATAGCGCTTGAATCAATGCCATAACTTCTCAGCAGCTCCTCGAGAGGCACTTCGCTCTGTTCTTGCAGCATCGACAGCTCCGCTGCGGCACTCTCACCCTGAGCTTGATCAGCAGCCTCTGCTTCTGCCATCGTACCCTCATCATCCTCCTCAGACTCGGCCTCAAATTCATCGCTGCTTTCTCCTTCACCACCATCTGCCCCTTTCTTACCCATGGTCGCATCGCTTGGCGACGAGGAAGCTGACGTGGGCGCGGTGGTATTGCCTTCAGGTGCTGGTGCCGTGGCGACAGACGACGAAGATGAAGAAGATGAAGAAGCAACCAGTAACCCAGCATCCTCTGTAGGCGCAGAGGACGAAGAGGAGGACGAAGAGCCAGCAGGCTCAACGACACGTTTGCGTTTGGTGCGGCCAGCAACTAGGGAGCCTACCATAGGAAGGTCGCTCTCTCCATTTTGGTTTTGCGAAACGCCACTCTCGTTGCCATCCTCATTCGAGTCATCATTGCCGCCTTCATTGTCTTCTTCTTCATCTTCTCCTGCAGACTCACCACCACCCACGTGGACCACAGGGGCCTTCAACGACAACGACGAAGACATTGGCGGTGGCGTTGGTGGTGCCTGCACTGACACCAACCCACCTCCTAGACCCGGCTTCAAAGCACCCGACGCTTGGCTCAAAGCTCCGGCTTCAATACCATATTCGCGCAGCAGCAACGTGGCCAGATCCTCTTCGGCGCCGGAAGCCAATTGTGACGCTTCTTCCCGGGCTGCAGCTGCAGCTGCGTCACTATCATCACCGTCACCACTGGTGGTGGCACCAGCACCACGGCTAAATTCTGCACGGGCCTCGGCTTCAGCCTGGGCAATGGTCTCTTCGTCGTCGTCGTCTTCGCTGTTGTTGCTCGTCAACGCAAACTCATCGTCGCTGTCGTCACCTCCAGCGTTGCCAACGCTACCTTGCATGCTGCTACTTTTCTCGCTGCTTTTCTCGCTCTTTCCGCCGTTGTCAGTGTAACGCCCATCTGTGGTGCTGCCACCGTCGTCATCTTCACATTCGCTACCGCTGCCAGAGCCACTCCCACCGTCCTCTTCGTCATCCTCGTCGTCGGATGACCCACCTGCACCCCACGCAGATTGACTAGGCTCCACTAGCGACGACACGGTGCTTCCTTTACCATTGTCGCCTTCACTTCCACCGCCGGCGCCGCCGCCACTGCTACGGTTGAGGCGACTGCGGCTCCTACCGTGGCTGCTTTGGCGTTTCGAGGCCTTGGCACGAGCCACTGCGGCCGCCACGTGGCGCTCTTCCACAATCGCCGACGCGTTTAGCGACGCCAAGTTGGAGGCCATAGCACCCGAGTACTTTTCGGTTTGCTTCACCAGAAAAACCAGCTGGCGGTCCATGGACTTGCGCTGGACTTCTTCCATCTCCACCCGCTGCTTGTAGGCCACAATCTTGTTGATTTTGCCCCAGAAGCTTTTCACGTCGCGGGCTTGCTTGGCGGCCACCTTGCGCAGCTGGAGCTGCTCTTCTTTCGCGCTCTTGGCGCCCGCCGACTCGCGGGTCTTCAGGTGGGCCAAGAGCTGCCGGCCCCGCTTTTTGGCCATGGTCGCGTGCCGCTTGCGTTCGGTTTCAAAGTCCGCCGACATCCACATCATCTCTTTGGCCAGAAAGTTGAACCGGTCGTCGGCACGCGGCTCAGCTAACTCAAAGGTCTTGGGCAGCAAATGGGCAGTGTCCGCGGCGCCGCCACCGCCGCTGCTCGCGCCACCACCCTTGGAGTGATGGAATGAAAACAGAAGAACCCCAGATGCATCCACGCCAACCAACAGAGGTCAAACAATCATCAGGTGCCGTTAAAAATTACGAGACGAGTAAACATTTTCAATATCAAATACCGTACAGGCAAAAACAATCATCACCGCACGATTCCTCTACAAATATCAATGTAAACGAAAAAAAATGGCGCCAAATGTGCGTAGAAACGCTGTAAAAAAACAACGAAGTCCTTAAAAGCCCATTTTTCCGGCTTGTACCTTCGAGTGGCCCTTTTTGGACCCAGCTGCTGGCGCTAGTCGAGCTTTGAGCACCGTGCGGCGCTGCTCTAGCTGCACTACTTCCGCCTCTAGAGCTGCTTTGGTTGCTGCGCCTGGGCTCATGGGCCGAGGTGACCGTGGCGAATGCGCGTCGGCGCCGCCGTTGCTGCTACGGCTGCTGCTGGAAGCCACCGCAATTGGTTCCGCCAACGGCTCTAGAGCTGAGGTCGCTTTTTCGGCGGCATTCTTAGCCTGAATGTGTAAGAATTCAAAGATGATGCGAGGTAGAAATGAGTAGTAGGGATGCTTCAGGAGGACGAAAACAAAAAAGAAAAGCACGAGATTCAACCTTTCTGAGAACACCAAAAGGCGGGCCAGTGCGCGGTGGCGGCGGCTGCGGTGGAAACTTAGGGATCCATGCTGGTGGTGCGTTTGAATCATCGTCTTCCATCTCATCGTCGACGGGGTCCACTGGTGTGGGATCCGACTCTAATGGCATGATGCTTTCTGAACCTTCTCGAATCGCGATCGATAAAGGCGATCGAAGAAAAGGAGATATTCAAAGGCTGCACTCCTCGAAAACTTTTACACTTCAAATATAGGAAGTGTTCTCAAGAAGGTGCCGCGTAGAAAGCGTCTAGAGTTTAGTGTCCTCTACCGCTAGTCTGATGGAGGTCGAACAAAGTATAGGTTGTTTGGGTTGCCCTCCCTGCTGTTTTTAAAATTCGAATAATTCAAGATTTTACGATTCAAACTCAGCGATGATCTCTTCTCGAACCTTCTCCCTGTAATAGTATTACTTCATTACTTCGCTGTGTCTGCCTAAGAATGGCTGAAGATGGCGATGGCTACGATCCGGGTGACTACGGTGGTGGCGGCGACGAGGATTACGACGAAGAGGATGACGTAGAAGAAGAGGCTGTTGACGAGGAAGAGCGTGTCGCGGACGGATTCGAGGTTCGCGATGCGTACACTGCAGTGGATGCCAAAGCTATTCCTGTAGAGCAGCACACAACCACGAAGTACATGACGAAGTATGAAAAGGCTCGCGTACTTGGAACGCGAGCCTTGCAAATAAGGTGAGTAAGAGTGGTTGCAGTATTCACGCATAGTTGGCGAATGTATAGCATTCCCGGAGAAACTCTGCCTTGTCTCGTTTCCTAGCTTTAGGTCGTGCCTACGTGCACAGTTGGCATGTCGAGTAGATCCATCTCTTTGCAAGTCATATCCGCTGCTGAGATCATATTTGAATAAATTCATAAAATCTTTACGCTATGCAACTATTGGTTGTATTCTTACTCTATTCGGTGTTCAGTATGAACGCGCCCGTCATGGTGGACATTGAGAACGAAATCGACCCCTTAAAAATTGCGGAAAAGGAGCTGCGAGAAAAGAAAGTCCCTATGGTGGTGCGTTGATTGTTCTGCTAATTTTCTGCACGCCTTGATAATCTATCTTTCAAACGATTATCCGCGAAACTTCAATTCACTGGGTGCTTATTTCTTCGTTCTGCTGTAGATCCGGAGGTACCTTCCAGATGGCTCCTACGAAGATTGGCCATTGGACAAGTTGATAATTGATTAGAACTTTGTTTCCAACGGAAACCTGACTTCGCTTGCACATAACACCGCTCGCTGATGATAACGGGGACTATTGCTTTGACTGCCTTCTGAGATGCCACCTAAGGCAATTGCACTAAATTACCCGCTCCTCTAGTATCTAGAATTATACCCCCCACAATAGCCAACAAAAGGCATATGCAGATAATCGACGAAAAGTATTAGGTAAGTCTACATGTAGCTACGTCTAAGGGCCTGGGAACGAACAACGAAGTCCTCCCTTTCCAATTTCCCGCTCTATTTATGAATTTCTGATTTCACCGTAACATGTAACATCGTACAGAAGTAACAATTTCGTTTTTATGGCCATGCGCATATCCCACATAACCAAACGCCACTGAGGCTACGAATTCAGCGGTTAATGGCGGAAAATGAACTACCTTGGCGCGTTAGAACGGCAAGACGAAACAAATGGTTCATGTGTTCAAGTGGCCTACATAACAATATCGCGAAACGCAAGGATAAACTGCGTTTCATCGATAAGCGCGTCCGCAAACCGTTCTTGGCGCCTGGCCTCTCGAGCTTTGCGTGGGTTGTTGCTGCTACTGGCCACGGTTCCAGCTCCCGCA
>Ga0307931_1002249_pt1 | contig 12409 bp, 15 predicted proteins | sample OrgLakmetageno47_FD_201816 | JGI IMG/M metagenome (GOLD analysis project Ga0307931, IMG submission 201816) | Saline water microbial communities from Organic Lake, Antarctica - #47 | ecosystem: Environmental > Aquatic > Non-marine Saline and Alkaline > Saline | place: Antarctica: Organic Lake... | reverse complement strand
GCTTACTGTTTTATCGCTTGCTCCAGCAAGCAGTTGTGACAAAGCCGATCACCTACCAAAAGGTGGTGGCACGGCGGGGAAAATCTGAAAATTGAAGTCTGTGGAGCTAAAGGGATACCCCGTATATATGTACAGTACTATTGTGTGCGTGAAACCAAGAAGTCAAGCGATTACGTGGTGGGTCGGCTGAAACTGGGCTAACCTGTTGTTAAATTGAAGGCTCAAGACTGTGAACTACGATGGGGAAGTGGCACTATCGGGAACGCACTTTTTCACAGTATCGTGGAAAGCGGTCTAGTTGCTGTTAGCCACCGTAGAAGGACAAATATGCGACACATGCTTATATTCTTAGCCCTAGTGACTGTCTTGATCGCTGGGTGCAACGATCAGCAGCACTCCTCTGCAGCTGGAGGGGAATCGGCGCAAGATCGCCAATACAAGATCCAAGTATCCGCAGGAGACGCGCTGAAGGCGATCCACGATGCGTCGAAGCGCGACGAAATTGTGGTGTTGGAATTATACAGCGACAAGATTGCCTTCACGGCACTCATCAGCCGGCGTAAGTATGAGGAGGTAATGGCGTTGGAGCCCCCAACCTACTTCACGCATGAGGGGCTAGAGTACGTACAGAACGACCTTTTGTTCTGGGGTGAGCCCGGAAAACCGGAACAAGTATCGGTTGATGGTGAGGTGTTCGATGGATTCTCGTTAGCGTCTGGGAAAACCCAGATCGTTGCTGAAGGCGGGCAGGTTCAAGACGTCCTCGAAGCAATGATGTCTGGCGACAAACTGAAGCTCAATAAACACTATTGGTCCGATGCGCACGAGAAGGATTTCTCTATCTTCGATATAGGCCCCATACGGCAAAGCTTGGCAGACCTAGACGCATCGTCTGGAGCTGGTTTCACAGTACGGGAGAGCGGGACCCGGTGTAAGAGCTATGACAAGAGGAAGGTCGTCTGGCTGGATAGCACCGCGGGTCTCTTCGCCTTGAATGGGCAGGCTATCGAGCTCGCCCATAGCGGTGGCACCGACGTCCCGTGGGAGTCCGGCAGTCGCCAGGTCAAGATCGGTCGTGATGTTCTCGGACCCACCGTCACACAGTCACTGATTCGGGCCGGACTGAATAATTGCAGATGAGGCCTCCTGCTGGAGACACCAGTGGCTAACAAGTCGTTGGAGACGGACGTTTGTTCCGCAGGCTGCGCCTGCTCCACAAACGCCGCTCAACTCAGGCGTTAAACTGAAAAGGTCAGATCTGAGTGTCAAATGAATTCAGGGATCACATTTTTGAATCGATGCCCAAAATCGACGAATTGCTAGAGGCACAGGGCACTCCGATACCTAATCGGTTTATCGCCGCCGGAAAGCTTTATGTAGAGTATTTTGTTCAAGACTCAACTTTTGAGTCCAAAGATCAATTACTAGAAAGTGATGCGTATCGCGAATGCGTTCTTCCAATATTCAACGATTGGTATTATGAAAAATACAGAGATCTTACCAAGTACAATGTGAAAACCTCTTATCTTGGCGTAGCCTTTGTCTACGGCCAACCCATAGAGCTCAAGATACCCTCTACAACATCGAAGGTTGTGGAGGAGGGGAAAGTGTCAAAGATGATGTTTCCAGATCACATGCAAGAAAATGAAAAAATTGAAGAAATAATTCAACCTAATATCAATCTTGAGCATATGACGGAAAAATTAGCTTCTGACCTCAAACAACAAATCGCAGAAATCATCGCCTATTCAAGATCTATAAACATAGACATAAATACTTCAAGTGAGCTTGAGCAATCGGCTCAAAATATGTCTATGGGTATATGGGGGCACTTTGAGAAAGGTCTAAGCGATATACTCGCAAACAAACCAGAATTGTCAGCTGTAGCTTGCTGGGAATTTCACTTAGCGATAGAGAAGTCCCTTAAAGTGCTTATTCATTCCAAGACTGGTCAAGGAAAGCATGGTCACTGTCTTGACGATCTTATTGGATGGCTTAAACAACATGGATGTGAATTAGACTCATCGGAGTTAATGGGGCTACCATCCGATAAAGATGCTATAAAGTTGCGCTATGCGGAAATGATGAAACAGCCAATCGAGGCATTTAGCTACTATCTGATTGCGCTTAAATTTGTGGCAGATGTTTGCACTAAACTAGATCATAAGCATAGGTTTAAGAATTCTTCATTTACTTTAAAAATGGCGCCTTGGGCAAGATGAATTTAACAAGGCGCAGCATAGGACAATTAATAAATACGGCCCAAAAAACTGGCCGCATTTATTAATTGCCCATGTGCTTGGCGTTAAATTGAAAAGTCGTGCATAGAGAGGGATCTTGAGGTGACATCATCAGAAAGTGATTACGACTATGAGCTTTATCTAGATTTTCGCAAATCCGAAGGCGATCCGTCACGTGTCTTTCATGCCATGGGTGGGATGATCGATGCACTTAGTAATTTGGATCGCGATCTTGGAAAGCTAATTAGTCCATATTATGAGCCACAAGTAATTCTTGAGGACGTTTACACGGGTTCGCTACGTGCAAAGCTCGGTGAAATTCTGAAAGACCTACCTGACGATGCGCTTAAAGACTTTGAGTTAAAAAAGATCCTCGGCCATTTTCTGCTTAAAGCAAAATATTTAGTTGTGAAATGGTGCGAGGCGAAGGAAACGCTCGAGGATATGGATGACATTAAGGAGCTGGAAAATCAGATCGAGGAAGCTGCGGAATTCACGAACGTAAAGAGAATACCTGCCTACAGCTCGATCAACCGCAAAGACCTTCTGAACCATATAAAACAAATTCAGAACGCAATGAGCTCTCTTGAAGAATTTGACTCTATAGAATATCGCTCGGTTGTTGGCAATGCCCGTTTCAACGGACAACTTGCCATTTCGTCACAAGTTATTTCTGATTGGCTAACAAAAGAAGTGCATACGACCCAGGGCCCCAGAATCTTGAAGGTCAAAAAGCCTGATTATTTAGGTAAATCAAAATGGGCTTTTAGATATAACGGACATGCAATCGAAGCCAAAATTTCGAATATACCATGGTTGGCTAGTTTTCAAGACGGAAATGTATCTGTAAATCCTGGTGACTCAATTCGGGCTGAGCTTAAAGAAGATATTGCTTTTGGTTACGACGGAGAAGTAATTCATATCTGGTATGATGTACTTGAGATTTACCAAATCATTCCTGGAATGAGAGCTATACAAGGTGGATTCTTTGATTCCAAGGAATGATTTAACAAATGCAGGTTGTCGGACAGGTAATCCGCTGCGCTCCGTTCCTGCCGCAACTGCAAGCGTTATGTTTTAAGGAGGCAGTTTGAGTAAAGTCGTTGGACGCTGGCGCATTAAGTGGATGGAAACGTGGGATCAAGACGTTGTTGATCTTGTCGAGCCCGGATACTTCCAGTTCGATGAAGATGGCCTTGGCTTTTTTGTATTCGGAGCAGTCGAGGGTCAAATTGACTACCGCATTTCTGAAGATGGAGGACGAGTCGAGTTTTCTTGGTCTGGAAATGATGATGGTCGCGAGAAATCCGGCCGTGGTTGGTTTCAGCTTCTATCTTCACGCTCAGCGAAAGGAGAATTCTTCATTCATTGTGGAGACGAGTCGGCTGTGGAAATCGAACATCAAACATAACCAGACGCGGCACTCGGATGCCTTTGTCTCCGCTTCGCTGTGCCAAAGCCACCGGTGCGCTTCGCGTTAGGACGCACATGCCACCGCACATTTCTACTGAAGACGCGAAGAAGCAGGCACTCCCTGGTTTTGATGTCTATCGTTCTTCGCATATCTTGTACCTCAGCGACCAGGATCGAGACTTCGGTGTTGTCCGTCTAAATAACGAAGCTCTTCAAGTTTTCTCTGATTCGATCACGATAGGGCAACGACATGCACTTGCGGCAGAGGCCGAGGCTGCACAGAAATATATTGACCAAGGTGGACTTAAATCCGGACTGCCCTTGCCAGCAGGAAGTGTGGGATGGAAGGGTCTGTTTTACATCAACTATGAGCACATGAAGATTGGTTTGGCTTTTGAACTGCACCTCAAAAGCAGACTTCTCGCACGGGACTATGTCTTGCACGAGATCGATAAGAGCATTCCCGAATACAAGTCTTTGGCGAAACAGCAGAAAACTCGACCAATAAAAAAACATGAACTCTTCGCCATCCAAGCGTGCCATTTCGATGGAAGGCAGAGTTATCTGCCTGGCCTACGAGACGGTTCATTAAATTTCGGGCAGCTCACGAAGGAGCCTGCATATCGAGCCGCGCTCGAGTTGACCGATCAGCAGATCGACATCATTAATGATTACCGCTTGCTGAGAAACCAAATGCATTTCCCAGGGGATATTTTGGAAACACCACACATCCGTGCATTCGCACGACCGATCATCGAGTTCCTTACAGCGTTCATTGACGTAGAACTTGTCGATTGGTCGAATCGTCTCATCGTGCAGCACAAATTTAGCTTTCCTCCAATCACAAGGCTTAACTGAGTGCGCCCTAACCATCCATTCGAGCGGGACGCGCCAAAGGCAGCGCGCCCCTCAATTTGAACGTTATAACTTCTCAGGAATTCAGAAAAGGGTATGGCCATGAATAGAAGTGAATTGTTGGCATACATAAAGGATGAAGTGGCAAAGGCTGCTCTATCCAAGAATAAGGATGCCGTAAATATGTACCTTGTCGTGAAGTATGCAGAGCAACTTAAAGACATTGACCCAATTGAATTCGTTAATTTAATTGGCCGCAATGACAGTTATGCTACAGAGTTCAGGAAAGGTCTGAAATTGGCGCAAGTAATCGAAGATCGTGGTCTGTAGCTGGCAAGTTTATAACAAGTCGCTGTAGTACGCGGCCGATGGCCGCCGGACGCCCTTTACATTGCGGCTTCGCCTCCATTACAAGGTCGCCGCTAAGCTCAGCGTTAGCTGGATTGGTGTGGTTCCTTTTTGGTGGTTCGGTGCCAGCGGCCTCGGCCCAGATTTGGTAGCAAAACCGGTAAGTTCAGGTGTTCGCCAAGGCCGTCAAAATCTGTGGTCAGTTTGGTAGCTCAATCGCTCAGCGGTGTTGGTATAAATGTCGGTGCTCGCCGTGCAGAGCCGTCCACGCAAGATTGGGTCCGCGCCTGGTAATCTGGCGTTCAGGTTCGTTCGCCGCATCGGTTGCGGTGCTTTAGGACATTGTGCATCGGCGGATTTTGGTGCAAGGGCAGCGGCGGAGTAGGCTATTACTTTATGTGCCAGAGGCTGGGCTGTCAGTTACACCCAGCTAACAAATCGCAGCAGTACGCGGCCTACGGCCGCCGGACGTCACTGACGTGCCGCCGCTGTGCTCAGCGTTAGCAAGATGCCAATAGGCACACACTCTGCTAAACTCATTTCATGAAGCAAATTAACTGGAATGCTGAAAAGAACCAGCAGTTGATGAGCGAGCGCGGAGCTTCTTTCGAAGACGTTCTGTTCGCCCTTCAGTCTGATGGTTTACTTGATGATGGAGCTCATCTCAACAGGGATAAGTATCCGAATCAGCGTCTGTTTGTGGTTCGGATTGATGATTACGCCTGGCTGGTACCGTATGTTGAGAATGACAGGGAGATCTTTCTCAAAACGATCATCCCCAGCCGCAAGGCCACCAAGAAATTTTCAGGGGGATTGTATGGCCAAGACTAAATTAGATTTTGAAGAGCAAGAGTTGCTTGAGGCATTCGAGTCCGGGGAATTCGAATCGGATCTGGATACCGATCGGCGCGCGTACCTCACAAAGGCAGCGGAAGAAACGTTCAAGAAAGACAAGCGGATCAATATTCGTATTTCTAGCCGGGATCTGGAGGCGCTTCAGCGTCGGGCTTTGGAAGAGGGCCTGCCGTACCAATCTCTGGTTTCCAGTGTTTTGCACAAGTATGTCTCTGGTGGGTTAAAGGACATCTCTGCTAACAAGTCAGGCCAGCGGACGCGCTGACGCGCGCCGCTGCCTTCTGCGTTATGTTTCAGGTGCAGCAGAACGCAAGCCAAGGTGATCAACGAAAGGGATAAAATCGCGATCAAGAAAGAGCAGTGATATGCTTTTCTCTACGCAAAACGTCGCGATGATGACGTCAGCGGTTTTTCGTATCGTGACCCCTTGCTTTCGCAATGCACGATAATTCTCTGCGCACTTTTCAGCCATCGCTTTGCCAAACATTTCATGTTGATCCAGAGTTAAGAGAAGTTGCCTGGTTTTGCGATAATCGCGGTCGCTACGAATTCCTTGCAGAATTTCGAGGAATATCAGGTCGCCAATGGCAACGGTCCCTTCAATAATTGCCGAATCGAGCAGATCTGTGTGAGGGCTTTGGACTCCGTTGAAATAGTCGATCCAGACACTGGTATCCACCAGTATCATTTATCACCTCGCATATCGTCCAAGTTGCCTTCCCACTTGATTTTTCCACGTAATTTACGAAGCTCTTGTTGCTGGCTCATGCGCACCAATAGCTTTAGGCCTTGCTCAACGGCCTCTTTTTTGGTTTCGTAGCCTGAAGTCTTCAGAGCGTCGGCCATCAATTTGTCATCTATAACAATATTCGTTCTCATGCCATTTCTCATGTGTATAGAGCGTAAGTTCTATACACAATCTAGCATGGCCTAGTGAACATAACAATCGGCTGCACGGTGACCGATTTTCCGCCGCTTCGCAGCTCCAAACCGGCGCGTGAGCCAAGCGTTAGCAGTTGCACTACTCCTCCCACATCTTGCGAGCTGAGTAAAAAAGGAATAATTTATACTCATGGATGAGTTTTAGTTCGACGAAGTCAAAAGTCAGACCAATCTGGATAAGCACGGTATTGATTTCGTGGCTGCCCAAGGTCTGTGGAAAGATCCGTATCTATTGGAAATCCGCGCAAAGTCAGAGGGCGAGCCAAGATTCTTGCTAATAGGCAAGATTGGTGATGGACACTGGTCGGCGGTCGTCACATATAGGGAAAGCCGTATTCGTCTGATTTCAGTCAGGCGCTCCCGCAAGAAGGAGGTTGAGCTTTATGAAAGCTAAAGACTTCGATAAAAAATTCGAGGAAGGTCAGGAAGATATTGTCGATGACCTAGATATGTCTACGGTCCACCGTGTCAATCAGGAACAAAAGCGAATCAACGTGGACTTTCCTGCTTGGGTCGTAGAGTCACTGGATCGTGAGGCGGCGCGCATTGGTGTTACCCGCCAATCGATCATCAAGGTGTGGCTAGTTGAGCGCCTTCAAGCAGAATCTGCTAACAAGCCGCTCAATGGTGACGCCGCAGGCGGCGCACATCAGCGGCGCGTTAAAGGTTCGTGATGATCATTGAGCAAGGAGTAAACTTCCCGACGCTGCAAAGAGCCATACTGAAGGCAATTTAATGAGCAACAAGTTGGTTCAAATGAGGTTGACACGTTCCGGGTCCCGCCAAGTCATTGTTGAAAGTGATGGATAAGAATCCGGCGGCGGTGGTTGATGTCTTATCAGATTAGCAACATTTTAGTTCGGGCTCGATTTTGAAGTTTTTGAGAAGATGTGTGATGTAAGGCCTGACCCTAAGCTTTCTCCAGCTGCGACAGGATGATTCGCTTGGGCATTAACTGCTAAGGCAGCAGACCTAGTACCAATACGGATGGATATGCGGGGTTTGAGACGACCGTCGTGACACCAAGAGCGGCCGCGATTCTAACCGGTGGGGTCGGATTCGAGGCAGGGAAGTTGCCTGTCTTGATGGATAACCGCAGGCGATGGCCTGGCTGCAACTCCATGAATGCCGGGTTCATTTCGATATGGACTTCGTACATCTGTCCCGTCGTCATTGGTGTTTGCGTGTCCTGGGTGTAGGGATGCCAGGGCTGGATGAGTTCGCCATCGACGTAGACTGAGCAGTCCTGCACTTTTGCGGCAACGCAGGCCGTTGTGTTGAGTTCGCGGTGGGACGCGATTAGCTGGCCGAAACTGACCTGGGTCGAGCGGCCGTCGGGCGAGAGTTCCGGGGTCAGAGAGTTCCGGGGTCAGGTCTTGCGTTTTGCCTCTGCCTTGCTCTTTCGTTGTAATCGTCACATTCTGCCCCGTCTCAATTAGAATCACGGAGGAGCCAAGGAATGGCCAGACCGCTGCGACTGGAGTTTGCCGGCGCGTTGTACCATGTGACGTCACGCGGAGATCGGCGTGAGATGATTTTTGAATCTGACGATGACCGCCGCGTCTTTTTGTCAGTTTTCGACAAAGTGTGTGAGACTTTCAACTGGGAATGCCACGCCTACTGCCTAATGGGCAACCACTACCATCTTCTGATTGAAACGCCTGACGGCAATCTTTCGAAAGGTATGCGCCAGCTTAACGGAGTGTATACCTAACACTTCAATCGAACTCACGGTCGGTGGGGCATGTTTTTCAGGGACGGTATAAGGCGATCCTGGTTGAGAAAAACAGTTATCTATTGGAGCTGTGTCGATACATCGTTCTAAACCCGGTTCGCGCTGCCATGGTTCGATCCGCAGTTGATTGGCCGTGGAGTAGTTATCGCGCGACAGTGGGGTATCAGAAGGGCTTAGATGCTCTCAATAGAGATTGGATTCTTGCTGCTTTTGGTGAACGTCGTGAAGCAGCAACAATCTGTTACGAGCGATTCGTAGCTGAAGGCATGAACCAGTTGTCCCCATGGAAAGAATTAAAAAACCAGATTTATCTGGGAAGCGACCAGTTTGTCGATGACCTGCAGAGACGTGTTGAGAGGCCAGATCTGCTGAGCGAGATACCGTCCAGCCAACGTTGCTCCTTGGCAAAGTCTTTACAGCATTATGCGGATGTTGCTTCCTCTCGGAACGAGGCTATCGTTCTATCCTATTCAAGCGGCGGGTACGGCATGAAGGTGATCGGCGATTTCCTTGGACTGCATTATTCTCGCGTAAGCCGGATTATTCGAGAAGCAAAATGCAAGACCTGACTCCGACGATCGACGGTGCTTAGTGCCTGATGCTACAGAGTTCACAAGTAAGGTAATTAGGCAGTCCGGGATTGGGAACGACAGGAGGCTTCACGAAGAGTTTGTGTCGCAGTTCATTTTTGAAAACAAAGTTTTCATACTGGAAGTGCCTGCGAACAACCACACGATCCTTAAGACCTTTCATGACCAGTATCGAATACTGGTGAGTTACCTTATTTCGTACGCATATTTGGTGAAGGACGCGGCGTCTCAATCCGGAGTGTAAAACGTATAACCAGTGCAGGCACGGCGACGCCCTTTTCATTGCGCCTTCGGCTCCATTTCAAGGGCGCGCATGCTGTAAGCGTTGAGGCTGTAGAAAAAGGTCGAAGACAATCCTCGATCTGAAATTGATCAATAAACGATCTAAAAATAGCGTTTATTCTTAAAATCTGGAGGACTTATCATCAAAAACACACCCAGATTTTACGTAGGAGCGTCATCAAAAAAGTCTCGAAGGTTTTTCTACAGCCCCGTTATATAGATTAATCAACAATGTGTTAAGGAGTAGCCATGAAACTTATATATTCTGACGAAAATAACATAACGGTTAATCATGCTAAGAACATTCTTGAAAATGCTGGAATACCTGTCATGCTGAAGAATGAGCATACATCAACAGGAATGTACCCTCAGTTTATGTATCTTGAGCTTTGGGTAATGAATGACTCAGACCAAGATAAAGCTTTAGAACTCATATCAATGTTAAAAACTAATTCGACCCCAGTGGAATGGCATTGTCCTGAATGTGAAGAAGAAAATGATTCGTCATTTGAAATATGCTGGAACTGTAAACATGAGCATCAACAATGAGTCACAATCTATATAACCAGTTCGTTAAATTGGATCGCCGCTTCGCTGCGACCGTTTACGAAAGGCGTTAAGTGTATTCAGGGAGGAAGCTTTGAGTAAGTATCATATTGCGCAGCTCAACATTGCCACGCTGATGGCTCCAATTGATTCGCCGCAGCTTTCCGATTTTGTCGCGAATCTCGATAGGATTAATGCGTTGGCAGATGACTCCCTTGGTTTTGTTTGGCGACTGCAAACTGAAGACGGTGACGCCACAGGCATTGATTATTTCGGCTCTGAGAAAATCGTGAATCTTTTCGTCTGGGATTCGGTCGACGCTTTGCACAATTACGTTTATCGGTCTGCCCACGTCGAGATTATGAGCCGCAAAAAAGAGTGGTTTCAAAAAATGGGGGAGTCGCATATGGTGCTTTGGTGGGTGCCTTCTGGAAATATTCCGTCAATTGAAGAGGCGTCCAACAAACTGAACATTCTGCGAGAGCGTGGTCCAACCGTCGATGCTTTCATATTCAAAAAAGCATTCCCGGCTCCCAGTAACCTCGCCAGTGCGCCAGCCGAGACTTGGGGTGGTGAATGTCCTGCCACTTAACCAATAGCTCAAGTACGTTCCCGGCCGGCGGCCGTCCACCGGATGCCTTTGTCAGGGCACCGCTTAGCTTGGCGTTGAGGCTGTAGAAAAACCCCAAGTCGGATCGATTTTGGTATTATTGAGAAAACAGACAGGGAGCAGTCGGTATGCCTCGTTTCAAGCACTACAACTACGACCAAGATACGATGGTCGTCATCAACTACCGAGAGCAGCTCCAGCCCGGCACCTTCGAACACGCGGTTCACTACCTGATCGAACACAAGCTGGATCTGACGGTGTTTCACCCAAAATACCGCAACGACGACACCGGACGGCTGGCTTACGATCCAGCCATTTTGCTGAAGATCATTCTGTTCGCCTACTCTAAGGGCATCACCTCCAGCCGCGAGATCCAGTGGTGCTGTGAGACCAACATCATCTTTAAAGCGCTGTCCTGCGATACCGTCCCGCACGTCACCACCTTGGCCAAGTTTGTCAGCCAGCACGCCGATGAGATCGAAGAGCTTTTCGAGCAGATACTGCTAGTGTGCCATGAACAGGGCCTTCTGGGCAACGAGCTGTTTGCCATCGACGGCTGCAAGATGTCGTCAGACGCGGCGAAGGAATGGTCTGGTACCTTTAAAGAGCTGGGCGAGAAACGGGACAAGCTGAAACGGTTGATTCGCCATCACCTGCATGAGCATCACGAACGGGATGAGGCCGAAACCGAAGCGGAACTGGATCGAGATATTCGACGGGCGAAAACCGTGCTCTCTCTGGATGAGTCCATGAAAAAAGTGGACCACTTCCTAAAGACGAACAGCCCAAGAATGGGCCAGGGGAAACGACTCAAGGAAGTGAAGAGCAACATCACCGATAACGAAAGCGGCAAGATGACCACCAGCAAAGGCACGATCCAGGGCTATAACGGCGTGGCCACGGTGGACAAGAAACACCAGGTCATCATCGATGCTCAAGCCTTTGGTGAAGGCCAGGAACACCATACTTTAAAGCCGGTGTTAGAGACCGTTCAGCGTCGCTATAAAAAGCTGGGCATCGCCGACAACATCTATCAAACCGGCGCGATCGTAACCGCCGACACCGGCTTCGCCAACGAAGCCAATATGCAGTACCTGCACGAACATCAGATCAACGGTTACATCCCAGACAATCGCTTCCGCAGCCGTGATCCCAAGTTCGCAGACCAGAAAGCCAAGTACGGTAAGCGCCCGCAAACCCCATTTAAGAGCGGCTGGAAACACGTGATTCCGGCCAGTGAATTCCAGTTCGACCCGGTTACGATGACGTGCATCTGTCCCGCCGGAGAATCCCTGCGTCACGAGGGCACCCGAACCGACCAAAACGGCGTACCCAGAGCCCACTTCCAAGGGCGATTATTGCAGTGCCGCCACTGCCCAAAAAAGCATCAATGCATGCAGAATCCCAGCTCAGCAGATCATCGTAAAGGCAAAGGGAGACAGGTCTCCTACACCCTGGAGCTCAGGCGCGGCCCAACGTATACCGACTGGATGAAACACCGAGTCGATAGCCAGCAAGGCAAAGCGATTTACGGTCATCGCATGTCCGTAGTTGAGCCCGTGTTCGGTAACATCGGCAGCAACAAACGTCTGAATCGCTTCAGCCTGCGAACTAAGAAAAAAGTGCAGGGTCAGTGGCAGTTGTATTGCCTGGTGCACAATATTGAGAAGCTGGCGAATTATGGGCAGTTAGCGGCATGAAACCGGGGCCAGGATATGGCCAGATATAGGTCACAGACGGCCATGTGTAGAGTGTTCAGCGCCGGATATCAGTAATGCTGTGGTGTTGCGGTCAAACAATCCAACTTGCGGCAGTTGATCGCAGGATTTGAAAAAACAACAAAGCGGCTGTGGATTGGGCTCTGTGAAGGGTTTTTCTACAGCCTTGTATGGATAATTTCTGCCGTGTGTGGGTAAAGTTGAGACCCACCCCCAGCGGCCACTGGGGGTTTTCGTGCAGCAGCTCGGTACAGCCAAGGCTCCTCTTTGGAGAG
>Ga0307931_1002248_pt1 | contig 12410 bp, 5 predicted proteins | sample OrgLakmetageno47_FD_201816 | JGI IMG/M metagenome (GOLD analysis project Ga0307931, IMG submission 201816) | Saline water microbial communities from Organic Lake, Antarctica - #47 | ecosystem: Environmental > Aquatic > Non-marine Saline and Alkaline > Saline | place: Antarctica: Organic Lake... | reverse complement strand
CATTCGAGAACCTGAAGCCTCCCTGGATGACATCAAACTTCACTCTGTGGGGGAATTGTGCCTTACGTGCCGCAAATGTGATGCACGGCTCTTCAAGGGTGAAAGGACTGCTGCAGGCAACACTTTTCTTTCTGCTGCGCCCAGGGTCAGGTGCAAATTCCGCGCATACCACGACCGCCATCGCCACTCGATGACTACCTGACCGAGCAAACTCCGGCACAACAAATTGTGGACAGCGCGAAAAGGACAAAATTGGTTGCTTGGCACGAGCTATGTCAACACGATTCGTTCGCCCGCACTCTCACATACAGACAAATTCCCGAGTCTACACCTGGCAAGTAAAAACCCGCACGTGGCGGCGCCGCAGGAAAGCGGGTCCAACCAGTGCACGCGCAGTGGGTCGCATGTACTCGGCGCACCCAAGTCAAGGAGAACGCTACTACCTTCGGATCTTGCTCAACCATGTGACCGGGGCGACGAGTTTTGAGGACTTGCGGACTTTCGATGGCATCGTATACCCCACCTACCGAGAAGCCTGTCTCATGCGAGGCCTCTTGGAAGACGACCAGCACTGGGATGCTTGCCTGTTAGAGGCTGCCTCCCATTTTATGCCAAACCAACTTCGCGATTTATTCGCCTGCATCCTTGCGCACTGTAACCCTTCGGATCCAAGACGTCTGTGGGACAAGCACAAGCACAGCCTGGCTGAGGACTTCTTGCACGAGGCTCGAGAAGCGGCCGATAACCCGTCGCTGGAGCTAACGACAGTGGTGGAGTCTCAAGCCATTTTCAGCCTTCAGGAACACCTTCTGTCGTACAACTCAAGCTTAGACAATTTCTCCGACATGCCAGCACCGCCAGCCCAAGCACCAGCCCTTCCCAGCGCGCTACCGCCCACGATTGCCAAGGAGCTCAACTACAACCGCGACGAGCTCTTGGGCAAAGTGCAGCGTGAAGAGCCAAACTTGAACGTAAACCAAAGGAGCGCTTACGACGCCATTCTTGCCGCAGTTGAAAACGCCAATAGTGAGCAACCATCCCTGCACGCTACGCGGCAAGCATCGTGTTTCTACCTTGGTAGCTTCGGTGGGGCCGGCAAGACTTTCCTCATCAACCTCATGTTGGCAAAAGTGCGCTCCGAGGGCAAAATTGCGCTGGCCATGGCATCGTCTGGCATCGCAGCGTTGCTTTTGGACGGTGGTACTACGGCCCATTCACGCCTCAAGATACCGATTCAAGTTACTGCGGACTCAACTTGCAGCATTTCTGCCAACTCCGACGACGCGACCCTCCTCAGGCAAACGTCACTCATCGTGTGGGACGAGGCCCCCATGATGCGATGGCATTGCTTCGAAGCCGTGGACCGCACGCTGCGCGACCTCATGCGCACGGTCGATCCGCAACTCGAGCACGTGCCGTTTGGCGGCAAAGTCTTCGTCACCGCCGGAAATTTCCGTCAAATCTTGCCCGTAGTCTCGCGTGGCACTCGGTCAGCCATCGTCAACCTTACGCTCAACAGGTCGCGGCTGTGGACTCATTTTGTGCAGCTAAAACTCACGGTCAACATGCGAGTGATGCGTTTGACCGGCCGCGATGCAACGGTGCAACAAGAGTTTGCCAACCAGTTGCTTGCCATTGGCGACGGTAATTCTGGCCCTGTGTATTCCATTCCACCCTCCATGTTACTACCTTCGAGCAATCCCGGGGACCTCATTACGCACGTCTTCGGCGATCTCGCTGGGGATGCCTCCTGCCGTGAAGCAAGCTCCCTCATTCACAAAGCCGTGCTGACCCCCAAGAACGACGACGCCAACACACTCAACTCGATTGCCATCGAACGCCTGCCTGGGACGCCCAAAACGTTTGAAAGCTGCGACAAGATGGTGGACGACGACAGCGCCGTGCAATACCCAGAAGAGTTTTTGAATTCCCTTCAGTCTCAGGGGATGCCACCAAGCACGCTTACGCTCAAGGTCGGCGCCGTTATCATGCTGTTGCGCAACATGAACCAAAAGTTGGGGTTGACCAATGGAACGCGCCTGATTGTGTGCGGCCTGCACAAGTACGTCATCCAAGCAAGAGTGGTCACTGGCACCCGCGCGGGAACCGCAGTTATCATTCCTCGACTGCCTTTAAAATCGTCGGACCCGCTTCTCCCCATTGAATTCACACGGTTTCAATTTCCCATTAGTCTCGCTTTCGCCATGACCATTAACAAGTCTCAGGGACAAACTTTCCAAAAAGTGGGCCTTTACCTCCCACGGCCGGTCTTCTCGCATGGGCAACTCTACGTCGCCATGTCACGCGTTGGTGACCCCAGCGGTTTGACTATTTTGGCACTTGACGACCATCATGCCCGGCGCTCTTCTGCCACGCGCGGTGCTGCTCTTACCGCTGCTTCTGCGTCTTCTGCCAACGGAAATCAAAAAAATACACTTAACATTGTGTTCACGGAAGTCTTTGATTTTTGAAATGCTTGCATTAGACAGGCATGGTTTGGTAATGCAGTGCTTTTCTACTTGAGATCCTAAAAAGAGATTCAACACGGGCACAAGCACGGGCACGGGCACGGGCACCACGAGAAGGACGCGCGCCGAGATACCAACAGCACACCTACTGTGTGCTGCTGCGAACTCATAGCGCCCCTAAAACGCGTATTGCGCCCCGAAACCGTGCATGGCACGGGCACCTGCACTAGTATCTTTTGTCGTTGGTTGTTCATCTCGGCGGGGTTTTATTCTTGGATGAGTCATCGGTCCAGTCATCGGCATCTGCATGGAGTGAACAACTTATTTTTATAAAGATTTGGTGAGAGTATAAGAGGAGAGGGCGTTCTTAACTTGTTATTATTATTCAGGCACCATTCGGTGTGTTTTAAGCTTTCGCAATGCCCATTGGGACTTAAAATTGATCATTATGGGTGGAGCCAATGGAAAACTCAACAATAATGTTGATGAACAAGATTTTTGCATCATTTGGTGTGTTGGGTCCTGGTCGCACGTGCCCGGTGAACCAGTGCCTTTGAAGGTCGCCTCCACCGTGTCATCGGCGAAGTGGAGCCAGTTTCTCTCAGAATTGCACTCCGCAGGCAGAGACTTTACCTATGTTCAAGCTAGTACTACAATGTACTCCCTCCGCACCTTCTTCGGCGCTGCCATTTCATTTTTCGTTGCGGCTCTTTTGTTAAGTATCTCTGACTCGGGTTACACGATGATTATGGCGTTGTGCATTCTTGGTATTACTTGGTTTATAATACCTATTGGAGTGGCTTGCATGATTTATCCGAAGCATACGGCAGCTTCTAAGGACTTCATGGAAAAGTTGAATGCTACAACGGAAAATGGAGCACGACATTCGCACCTTGCCAAATGAGTATGCATTATAGCCTAGGAGGCGACAAGACTCCGGCGAAATATTTTCTTCGAGACACTTCAAAAACTCCAGCACCTGGGGTGCTTTCTGCGACAAGTTGCGGTGACCAACGAATGGAAGTCAAGATTCCCCGAGGAGTATCTAGTAGTGGTGAAAGCATCACCGTTCAAGCACCTGATGGTCAACAGGTATGATGTATTGTGGTGAAGGCCAGCTGCAGCAGTAATTTATCGCAAACTAGCACCTGTCAGATCTATAATCACAATCAAATACCTCTTCCTAGCAGGTGTCGTGTAGCGTGCCTGAGAATGTGCGGCCTGGAGGATTTTTTTTAATGCAATGCCCAGCTCCCTCTGAGATGCAGAAGAGTCAAAAAGTATCCGTGAAGATTCCTCGAGGCGTGTCTGGTGCACAGCGAGTCATCGTGGAAGCGCCTGATGGTCAACAGGTATAAGAATAGCATTAACCAATGATTTATCTCTAGGAGGTCTGCCGAAATGTATAAAAATTGGATGTTCCTTTACAGGTAACATACAAAGTGCCTAATGGAGCAAAAAGTGGCGAAACGCTTGAAGTGGTGATTCCAGCTCCCTTTGATGAAGAATCAATGCTTGCACCCGGCGGCGACAGAGGTACTCTTGCTGTTTCTGCTGTAACCGTGGCCCCGGCTACTAGCCGTGATAGTGACGGCAACGTCACCCAAGTCGTGGGCACGCAGCCACTGGATATTAGTCAGTATGGATACATTGAAGGACCGAAGCCTGTTTCGATGGTTTTGATGAAGGCATCACCAAGCCAGCAGCAGCAACCGCAGCAGAAAGCTGCGGCTTCAGCTTCGGTTCCCTTTTCTTTGGGCTTTTACGCCGCCAAATGCAGCCAAGAGATACCACCAAAATTGATATAGGCCCCGAAGGCAGGCAGACATTAGAGGACCACATCAACCGGCAGAAAGCTAGCTTGAGAGCCATATTGGAATACGCGTTTTAGAACGCACTTTTTGTTGGTGTTGTTGAAGTTGACTTAGGGCGCGCAAATCCCCGTGGAAGTAAAGTTGCGTTTCACGTGCACGCGCGATTCGTGATTCACGTGCGGGGGCTGTAAGTTTACTTTACGCCTTATTGATGCGTGAATTAAGCGCGATTAACGCGCGAAATCTTTGTTTTGGGATAAATGGGTGTGATTAATGCCCACGTGCCATTTACGCGCCTCGGGCTTTTTCTTTACTTCACGCGCGTAATTTACGTGATGGGCGTGGTCTCTGCCCAGCCAGAGGGAAGTGCTACGCTTTGCCGGCATAGGTGCCGTTCATGGGAGTCTACCACGAAGAGTGGTTGTGCTGATGAGCTGCACCCAAAAGATTCAAGGTGATTCTACGGTGACGTCACTAAAGTATGCGCGGGTTCTTGTGACGTAATTTACGTCTGATTGGAACAAATTACTTCCCCGCGTAAAATTACGCGTAATTTACGGCGTAAATCGTAAACTAGTTAGGATATTTTAAGTGCGAAGGGGATTCACTTCGGTATCCTCGAAAATTCGATTTCTGCGTGATTTACTTCTATACGCGGAATTCCTAACTTAGCGTGGAAGTGACTTCGGTTTAAGCATCATAAAGATGTTTTGGTTTTGAGGAAATGAAATATTTTTGACACGGGCACCGAGCACCGAGGCCCCGATCACATTAAAAAAAGGAAGAGGAAGCCCGGAACCAGAGGGCCAACAGGCAACAGAAGGCAATACGAAGCAATAAGCTATTCAGAATATTACAGAAGAGGAGCTAAGCAGGAAAATGTATCATGTATGTACCTCCGTGGCCCCGTGGAGCGTGGAGAACCAACTGAGGAGAATCATAAGAGACCGGCCCAGGGCAGGGCAGGGGGTCTCTGCAGACGCAGTCGCCGGCAGTTCCCAACCCAACTCGAGGCTAAAGCATAGAGCACTACTGTAGCACTAGAGCAGGTGCAGCCGCTAGCAAGCACTTACAAGCCCAATCAGAAGCCAGTGCCCATGCGAATCTTCTCAGTACCCTATAACTTAGGGCAGTCGTCGGTCGACGTGTCGTCGTCGGGTTTGCGGTTTGGGTATGGGTTTTTCGGTGTGAGAGAGTGTGAGTATGTGAGTGTGTGTGTCATAATCGACCGTGGTTCGTGGTGGTCGTCGTTTTTTTTTGTACCTACAGTACACTACTGTAGTGAAGATTTGTTGTACATGTACAGTTAACATAGACACAAGGCGGACCACGGGCAAAAGAATGGACACGCACCACTGGCAATATAGGGCACATTCACTGGCATCTCAAGGCCGCGCACTAAGGTGCTAAGAAGCTAAGAACGCGCACTCTTACTGCTCCGCAGCACTACGAACCCGTGCATCGCGCGGGCACCTGAACTTGTGTATCGCAACAGCAGACGCCGACGCGACGACGGCGGGAATATTTTTGGAGTGCCAGTTTGCCAGTTTGGCATCAAAAATATAAGAATCGGAGTGGGAGAGAAAGCTGCACCTTAGCTCACCCAGGCTTTGGGCAATTGCTTTGTGTAATCTAGCTTGGGAGGGTTCTTAGTTGAAGGTTTTTTTCTTCAAGCCTTAGCGGATGGCGGGTCTTTGGCGCGGAATCAAGGCATGGACAGGTGGAAAGCACGCAGAGCTCAACGGTCGAGGTGCCTTAACGGCTGCGATTCACTCGGGCGACGAAGATGAAGTAGTGGCTGCTATAGGAGTAGCACGGCAAGAATGCACGCAGTGGAAGGGAGGGCTGTCGTTGACGCACGATCAGATGGTTGGTTGTCAAAAGGATATATCATTCAATTTTGAGTAGCACCTGCCCTGTTCTTCTTTGAGGCATTGCTTTATCATCAATACTAGCATAACACTAGGTCTCAATCCTCAAGCTCTTGCTTCCGTGTGGTATTTTGCTTCCAATATACTCTCACAGTGCGCTCAAATAACTCGCTATTTAACAAATCCCTACCCAAAGAAGACACGCGACAAGGATGAAGTCCCATTGACACCCATCACGGTATGTCAATGCTACTAGGTATAGCAGTTGCTCCTCACTCTGCAATCATTGTTCATTTGTCTGACTACTCATTGGCGTATTCCTTCATGTATGTTCATTTATTAAAATCCTTTGTTGAATTATTCATCAGCTTGCGGAGTCATTGAAGCACAACGCAGTGGCAAAGCGACTTGCTCGTGAAGTGGAAAAGATTGCTACTGTCACGGGGCAAGACAACGACGCTCGACTGAAGGTGCATGAAGGCCTCAGTTCTTTTCTTTATTTCATTGGAAGACGAAATGCAACTTACATTAGTATGGCATATATATCAACTCAATAGTTCTTATGTTGATGCCTGATATTCCTTCGAATGTGTCTCACCACGATGCCATCTATGTAAGTCCCTTTGATCTTTCTATTGGGTGGGTGTTTCTCTTGCTGACTTGACGCTTGCGCCAGTCGGAAGCGCACCGGGGGAGGTCAACCAATGACCGGGCTGCGGAAGCGCGAGAAAGGCTGCGCGCAATGCAGAAGAAGAAGCAAGGCGGCAGTGGAGGAGCTGCGGGCGACGACGATTACGGCGACCTCATGTCCGGGCGCCGCGGCCCTCCTCAAGCGAGATGATGGACAGTCGCAAGTGCCTCCCTGAGGTGATGTGGTTGATCTGTGGTTGATCTGGAAAATATCGACTTAGGCTTCTTGTTTCAAACTGTTTCAAACTTATGAAAAGCGGGAATTTAATCTATAATTCCATGTACATAAACCACAAACCACGGGAACATGCTTGGCTGGGAATGGCAGTTTTAACAAAAATTCGAAGTTCACGTTTATTTACGTAACCATTTCTGAGTGTAGTTCTAGTATGAAAAGATAAAAAGTGCCTTTAAAAAGCTCTTATTTTCCTTTTGCGAAACGAAATTTACATAAAAATCGAGTTGGCTCCTGCGCCATTTCCAGCCAAGGGAGGGAGCTGATTGCCCATTTCTGTATCTTTATCAAGGCGGCTGAGCGGCTGCTCTCGTGCCCATTAGTATTTCCTAATAACTCTCGAATCCCATACCTCACGACATGATTTTAACGGCCTCCGCAACCATGGCTGCCAGGGCGCCAGCGCCGGCTAAGAGAGGAGCTCCGTCAGGTAACAATGCGTGTGCAAGCCCGCTTACCAGCTGCGTGAGCGCAGGCGGTGGGGAACCCAACAAAGAGCAGAGCCGCACTTCTGCCGGTGCCCACGGAAATCCGTCGCTGATTCTCGCTTCCAAACGAACGCGGCAGTGGTACTTGGCCGACGACAGAGGCACTTGTAGCCACAGCCCGGCACGCGCCCCACCCGCCTCAGCTTCTCCCTCTTCGCCGTCCTCATCGCCTGAATCAGCCGTACCGTCGCTCCCATCGCGCAAAGCCAAATCCAGCCCGAGGTCTTCAATGCTGCGCACTTCGGCCAGCACCAGGCGCAGCCGGCCTGCGAGGGCATCGAATCGGTTCAACACCCGTGGCAAGTCTCTCATGGCATACGGCGAAGAACCACCTAACAAGGCGTCTCCTCCATCTCCTCCTTCAGAAGCCATGGAGGACCTCGCCAAAACCCGCCCGGCTTCTCGCCCGACCCACTCACTCACTAACCGGTGGCGCAGAGGTGCCAACACTGACCCCGGCCGCTCGGGCACTGCCGTTAAACGAGGCGCCCAAGATTTGCCTTTGCCCCGTTTAGGAGCGGGGCCGGACACCCCACCTCCTCCTGCTGCAGCTCCAACTGCTGTGGCGGTAGTGGCAACTCCCTCGCGGACGGTCCAGTCCACCGACTCCACCACATCTGCTCGGCCCTTGCGATCTTCGTTGTCGCCGCCTTCGTCGTCGGTGGTTGCTGCTTGCTCTTCGCTGCAACTGAACGCCACCGTCAAGCACGCGCCGTCTCCACCATCCAAGTCCAAAGGAAAGTCCACCACCACATCGTCCACTTCGTCGTCGTCGTTGCCTCCGCCCAAATGCCTCGGGGTCCAGCTGCGCAGGGCTGCGGCCACCTTGTAACGCCCTAGGGCCGCGTCCGCGAGGGCGTGCTGCGCCACTTGTTGCTGCTGCAAGTCTGTGAGCCGCAGCGCTTCGTGCTCCACCGCGGACAGCGCGTCGCACCTTCCCTGTAAAGCCGCCACTTCGGCCTCGGCTTCGGCCAGCTCCGCCTCCAGGGCTTCCGCAACCGCGGTTTCCGCGTGGCACTGTGCGGCGGTCTCTTCGCTGGCCGCTTTGCTCGATGCTAGGCGCACCGCAGCTTCGGCTAGGGCAGCCTCTTCGTCGCATTGCGCTTCCATGGCCGTGAGTTCGCCCAGCGCGCGGACTTGTGTTTCTTCGTCTGCTCGGGCCGAGTCAGTGGCTTCTCCTAGCCGGCTAGCCACGCTTCCCGCCAACTCCACTTCGTAAGCTTGCCACTCTCGTCGAGCAGCTTCCGCCACTTGACCGCACACCGCGGAAGCTTGCGCGAGTATCGCCGCGTTGGCTTCGTCGTTGGTCGCATTCCCAGTGGACGACCCCTCTCGCAGCGCGCGCAGGAGCACTTCCACGAAATGAGGCTCGGCGGCGCCACTGCTGCTGGCACCTCGGAGGGACCGCGCGAAGGCCCACAGCCGCTCCGCCATCGCGTCAGCTGCGTCGTCCGTCACGCCACTCAGCAGATCATCACATGCCGCCACCACAGCTTCGCTTTCCACGCCAGCACCAGCAGCAACGCCAGGCGTTGTGGCGTCAGCACCTCCTGGTGCAGCAACCGTTCCAAAGAGCGCCGAACCCGCAGTGCTCGTTCCACTCGCAGCCCCCTGGCCTGGGCGGAGGCCGAGGCCACTCAACAATTCTTTGAATTCGCTCAAGTGCGGGGGCAAGCCTGGTGCCACTGCTGCCGTTGTTGCCGCTGCTACAGGAGTGGGGCGTGCTTTTCCAGCGGGGGTGGGCGCAGGCATGCTACTCGCACACGAGGACTCCAAGAGGTCGAGGCCGCCGTTGTCATAGTCGTCGTGATCGCCAAAGCCGCCCCTCCGGCCGCCGGCCTGTTCGAGCAGAAGCCCAAAGGCGTCAGACGCAGCTGCGGATCGCGTGGACAAGTGCGAGGTGGCGCTCCGAGCCGACACTCCAGACGCGTTCAGGTCCACTCCTGCTCCTGATGCAGCCTCCACGTTGTGCTGCTCGAAGTCGAGCGCCGCAGCCGCTGCTTTGGCGGAACATTGGGACGTGGGCTTGGGTTTTGGCGGCTGGTAAGGAGTCAAGCTCAGCCGGGGCACCCACACGTGCGACGGCTCATCGTTGTGGTGAGGACCATCGCTGCTGCTGTCGTCATCGTGCCCGAGGCCAGCGACCAGGTCGGCGAGCGCCCCTTCCAACTCTACGGTGCGGTCTTCGTTGGCTGACAAACTGAGCCGGGCACCTCGCTTATTTGATGCAGCTCCGCTTCCTTCAGAGGCAGCAGCTGTGCCGTTGAATGAGTGCTTGGAGCCATCGGCGCTCTTGGCAGAGGTAGGCGAATCGTCTTGCCCCAGCCCCTGCACCAGCGCGCTCAAGCCGCCTTCGAGTTCCACCGTGCCGTCTTCTTCTTCGGGCGCCAGAGCAAACGCCGTCATGGGGGCAGCCGCAAACGGCGCCCCGCTCGCTTTCTTGATGGCCGCTTTCGCCTTCTCCGCAGCAGCTGTTGAGGCGGCCGTGCTGTTGTGTCCTCCTCCGCCCACGCTGAGGCGATTTGCCCCGAGGCCCACCATGAGTGCTCCCAGGCCGCCTTCCAGGGCCACGGTGCGGTCTTCGCCCCCCATCGACACGCGCCCCGCAACTCCTTTAGCGCCACCACCCACAGAAGAGCGACGGCTGCGCAACAAGCCTCCGAGGTCTTCCTCGAGCTCTTCCGTTTGGTCGCCTGCCATGGCTCCTGCTGCCAGCTGGCCGCGCTGCCAGGATGCCCCTGAGAGGTCGGCAGAAGATTCGCTGCCTTCCTCGTCTTGAATTACCTCGCCGTCTTCAGCAGCTGCCGAGTCCATGCGTGCCTGGAACGAGCGTGCACTGGTGTTGGCGGCGTTCTTGGAAGAAGAGGAAGATGCTGACTTCTTCGATGAGTTGCGACCATTGGCACTAGTAGGAGCGCTGCTCCCAGCCGCCTCGTCGAGGGCAAGGGACTTGGGTTCGGGGAGCTTGAACTTGCCACTCAACCGCCGCGGAGTGAGGTTGGGGGCATCGTTCAGGACGTTGTTGCCGTCGCCCCAGGCGGCCAAAATGCGACTGTTGGTCTTGGTCAAGCTCTCACTGGGCCGAGAAGCAGAAGAAGCTTTCCTGGTTTCCGCTGCTCCTGTTGTACCTTTAGGAGACGAAGCATCAATGCCCGTGGCTGCTTCGAACGAGGCGTTGCTCTCCAGAGAAGACGAGTCGTTCATGGACGCATCTCCCGCGTTCTCCATCGACGAATCTTCCATCGAGTCCGTGGTCATGGGAAAGTATGCCTTGGCCTTGTCGCGATGCATCGGCGTTAAGGTGGTGGCTGGGTCGGCCTTGCGAAACTCCGCGGCCGCTGGAGCGCCAAACAAGACACTTTTGCTCGGCGTGGGTTGCAAGCTGCTCACAGCACTGAAGCCCAGTGCAGCTTTACGGGTGGACAAGCAGCTCTTGAGCGCGGACGTGGGCACCGCAGGTTGCGTGGTGGAGGCAGCCGCCACCGCTGCGGCAGGAGCTCCGTCTTGTGGAAAGAACGCCGACGCGAGCACGTCAGCGGCGTTGGTCGGCGTGCCCACAAAGGGCCGGGACTTGGCTTCCCCGAACGTTTGCAGCCAGTCTCGCGGCGAGCTAACAGCAGCAGCAGCAGCTGCATTGTTGTCGTCACTGGCATTGTCAGCAGGCGCTGGAGAAGCGGCGCGGCGTTTCGTGCTTGGCGACGCTACAGCGCTGCTGCTGCTGTTGTTATTGTTCGCAGTGGTTTTGGCAGGGGAAGCAACAGCCGCGCGGCGGCGCTTCGCCGAGGCTGCGTTATTCCCAGCGCTGCTTCCTTCCTTGGGGGTGATCTTGGTGGCTTTGCTTGCCTTGGTGGCGGAAGCCGCAGCAGGGGACTTGCTGCCACGGCGAGTGCGGGCGGAGACCGGCGGTGACACGTACGGCGACGAGGGGTTCGGGCTCTGTTCCCCCACGGCCAACAAGAGCGCGGCCATATCGTCTGCATTCACCGTCATGCGCCGACCGCTGCCCGCAGTGCCCTTTCCAGCTGAAGTGGCAGCCTTCTTGTTGCTGCCGCCGCCACCACCACTCGATGCACGGCTCTTGGGCGTCGTTGTCTTTTTCGCACTGCTCTTGCATCCGCCTTTCTTGGACGCGGGCGTCGCAGCTGCCGATGCGTTGGCGCTGTTGGGAGTCGCGAGCGCGCGAAGCATGTCACCAAAGGCAGCGCCGTCAACCGTGAGCCGCCGAGCTTTGTCGGCGCCGGGCGTCGCTGCGGCTGCCGTGGCCACGGCAGCTGCTCCCAGCATCGCTGCTGCGTTCACTTTCACCGCAGAGGGGGCGGCAGCGCGAGGCGTCGACGAGGACAAGCCCGCCAGCAGGTCTGCAAATGCATTGGGGTCAATCGTTTGCCGCCGCGCTCCTTCATCGCTGCCGCCGCTGCTGGTCGCTTCTTCAGCAACTTCTTCGTCTCCTTCGTTGTCTGCCTGGCTGGCAGCAGCTGGAGCAGCAGACGGAGCTGCAGGGTGGCCTTCGAGGGCAGCGGGTGAGAGCGCCACCCGAAGCAGGTCGTAGAACTCGCTCGCGTCAACGGTCGCGCGCCGCTTGCGGCTGGACGCTGTTGCCTGCTTATCGCTTGCGCCTTCGTTATGGTCGTCTTCCATGGCTGCACCAGTGTCCGCGGCGGCTGCGTCACTGCAACCTGCTTGAGACGCCAGGTCTACGAGCCCTTGCATCGCGTCCGCGTCCACCACCAGCCGCCGATCTTCCGGCACGGACTCGCTCGCGGGTGACGAGGCCAGCGCTAGCAGCTCGGCGAACGCGGAAGGGTCGATCGTGTGCCGGCGCGCCCGGCCGGCTGCGGCGCTCT
>Ga0307931_1002245_pt1 | contig 12422 bp, 15 predicted proteins | sample OrgLakmetageno47_FD_201816 | JGI IMG/M metagenome (GOLD analysis project Ga0307931, IMG submission 201816) | Saline water microbial communities from Organic Lake, Antarctica - #47 | ecosystem: Environmental > Aquatic > Non-marine Saline and Alkaline > Saline | place: Antarctica: Organic Lake... | reverse complement strand
AGACTGGGAAGTGACCAAGTATCATTAACGAGGTAAGAGCAACGCATCGCCAACAACAGGAACCCTCCATGTATAGCTCTGCAGCTCCTAAAGGAGACCACGAACCCCCCTGTTCACACATGAACACGCATTACTTGGGATTTAAGATATACAAGGCTGTCTAAACCGAGGTGCTCCGTGATATATAATCCTGGCTGTTGAATGATATAGCCCACAGCACTGGGCGTTAAAGAGGTCAAGAAATCTAGCCATAAATCCAGTCGGGCTTTCCTCGGCAAGTCGGAGGCACTTTCCTGCCCTTCATGAAGCCGTTGATGTCCCCCATACGGGGCTTTTCGTCTTCAAATAACACCTAAACGAGGAAGACAAGAAAAACACAGAGGAAAGGAATAAGACAGTGAATTGAATATTAATCGCGCTTTAAAGGGACGACGTACGACACTGTAATCGACCTCAGGGATGACTTTCAAAGTTTCAAAAAATCAGAAGTCTTCGAAGTGGTTGTTTTGCATGATTGAGGTGTTCAAATTTTTTCGCACCTGGCCGACGTGCTGGTAATTCTTGGGGCGTTTCGTTGGGAAGGGGTGCGCGTTGGGGAATTTGGTACAGCTGTACGCGTCGTGCGAGATTTGGTTGGACTGCTTGACTTGGGGCCAGATTTTTTCGTTCAGGAAGGTCAAGTCCCCGCCGTACTTGCCCTTGTTGCTGAAATTCTTCACGTACTTGGTCATGTCTTTGACTGCGCCGTGGACCCCACCCCACATGCCTCCATTCAAGGGGCGTTCGTGGTTCGGGTGGTCGCGAATGGAGTGCACCCCTTTTCCGCTGCGAATCCAATCTTCCACGGCAAAACGCTCGCGCGCGTTCAAACGGCTGTCGGAATCTCGCACAATGTACCTGTGGAAGAGAGAGGAGTCGCATACGCACGAAGAGAATTGCATAAGCAGTCGCAGCGGCCAAAACATATAGGTAAAACTTATCATTTACCCTATGCATCTATATCAGCTGTCTTCATTATTAATGTCAAACATCAGACATGCATCGAGAAGAAAAAAAATTTCCCGGAGATATTTATTGTATGGTGTTGTTACCTATCAACGGTGGGATCATCCGCGACCAGAAAGCGCCAAAACATGCCGGCAATACCGCCCTTGATGTCCTCAACTTCCACGATTTCGGCCTTGAGTTTCTTGAGCTGGTCGAGGATGTCCTGTGGCACTGTTTTGTCGCAGTAAAAGCGCGCCACCTACAGAAATGGCAGTAAAGAGAGACGTTGAATTTTGAGGTTGAACAAACAAGACGTTGACCTATCGACAAACACAGATTTGCACAAAACTGGTACGCGATTGAAATAGCTCCCTCGTTTCCCACACTCTTCGGACGAAAAAGCGACTCACCCATCCGGGAAAGTAAATGTGCACCAGTTCCGCGTTGCGAATGGCCCCGTGCGTGTATTTGGGGTTCGACCCGTATAACCCGTAGCTGACCACGCGCTTTTCGTTGCTCTTTGGGAACGCGGCAATGGCTTTCAAGTACGCTTCTTCGGTGTGGGCTTCTGCAGTCTCCACTACTTTCACCCGCTGCGCGTCGGCGGCCAGGTCGGCCTGGGACACCGCGGCCCATTGGAACACGGTGGACGGTTCACTCGACGAGCTCGCGTAGCGCTTCCTCGGCTCGTTGCCGTGGCCGCGCACCGCGACTCCTCCACCGCCGCTGATGATGTTCACGTATGCCCCGCATTCCTGGTTGAAGATGCGCCCTCCTTCCAGCTTCCACAATTGTTTGGCGCTTAGTTTGGCGACAGTAGTGGCGCCCGCGGTAGTGCGCACAACCCACGCTAAGGGTTGCGTCTTGGGCACCATTTCCAGAAAGAGCCCAGCACTGACCGAACGAAGAGCAACCCACCCATTGCCTGGTTATGAGAGAGGAAGAGGTACAACATGAAGCCAAGAACAAATTCAGAGTGAGAAACAAATACCTCGATGCACGTGAACAAATTAAAGTGACTCTTTTTGGGCCCTACCTGCATCCACGACTTCGAAGCTTCGGCTGCTGAGCGAGCTCCCTGCGTCTCGGTCTGCTTGCACCCACCCTTTCTCGTCCACTGTCAGCGCAAGTTTCGTTGAGCTCGACCGAAAGGCTACCACCATGCCTGCTAAGCCTCCACCACTTCCGCCACTGCTACTGCTGCTAGCCATGCTATTTTGCCCTGGTACGTTACTCGGCTCTATGGTAGCCAAAGCCGCTGAAGGAGCAGCCGCAGCTGTGCTGAGGTCTGGTGGAGTGGTGGCTCCCGTAGCGCGAGACATGGCAGCACTGAACGCTCGTGCCGCAGCGGCGCCAAGGCCTGTCCCTCGTAAGTTCGAAGTTTCCTGCGCTGCTTCAGCCCCTGGAGATGTGGCTTGCAGAGGCACAGCTAAAGCTGGCGTCGTCGCTCCAATATTTGAGCTAGGCGAAGCACGTATATTAGAACTCTGAGGTGCACTATAATCTGACAACGTAGTGGTTGAAGCAGTCGCTGCAATGCCTGGTACAGCAAAGGTTTCATATTGCAAAGCTGCTCCTCCAGATATTGGCGTAGTCTCTTGCAAGCCTCGAGCAGGATCTATTGGCCCCGGCGCTGGAGCAGTTGCAGCGCTGTTGCTGCTGATAGCCGCTAGCATCGAGTCCTGCTGCCGCCGCAAATTCTCGTTTTCTAGCCGCAATTTGGCCAATCGACTTTGCCGCTCGGAAATGTCAGCGGCGAGGGCTGCCGTGCGCGCGCTGCCAGCCGCCAGCCACTGTTGCTCTGGGGTGCTTGTCGCAGCACCAGGCAAGGGTGACGATGGCGATGCAGCCGCCTGCGCGAGGCCAGCTCCAAGTTCAGAGGGGGCTGCGCTGTGCATAGGCTGGCTCGGCACATAGTGCGCCGCAAAGTCGGCATAGCGGTGCAAGGCGCCCACCAGCAGCAGGAAGATCAACCCAAAGCTGGCTTTGCGAGCATCCTCAACCATTGGATGGTGAATGCCCAACTAGAGCTTGTCGTCTACTACAGCTACGGTACTGCGAAACAGCGCTATGAACTTGAAAATTTAGCGTGGCAAGTGAAGCTTTAAACTAAGGGCTATCCCAATCAGTTGGCTGCAACACCACCTAAGAGGACAGCGCAACCGCCACCATTTCAGGCTCCACGCTCCACGCCACGCTCTCTGAACGAGAAACGAGTGATGTGCGCTAATATACTACGTTACGCAAAAAGAAAAATTTGTTCGACGCCGGCGACGTCGACAATCGACATCCGACATCGACATCGACATCCGAATCCGACATCGGGCGCCGGACGTAAGCGCCATGGCGGATCGTGGATCATTACCAAGCGCCAACCGCCCCATACACATATTAAAGCGCCCTCGTTATGGGCGCAGAAATTAAAGAGGAGTGGAAAACGGAAGGTAAAAGGTGCTTTATCCTTTATATTCATATCCAAATGGATTACCCGGTGATCTAATTATCATTAGCATTTAACGGCAGAAAAATGCGGCTCGGGTTTGAGCTCCTATTCATTTCGGCAGTCGCCGTTTCGCTCTTCGCTGGTTGCAGCTTAAGTGAGTGCACGCACAGCACGCTGGCCAGTCGACGGCATTTTCACGTGGTGGTGGCCCAGCACGGCTTCCTGGAACTCGGAATATTCGATCATCCCGTCCTGGTTCGTGTCCACTTCCGCCAAAAACATGTCGAAGTCATCGTCGTTGAACCTTAACCCAACGCGCGCCAGCTGAGCCCTCAGCTCCTCGGCCGACAACACCCCATTGCCGTTGGCGTCGAATTCGCGGAACATTTGCACTAATTTAGCCCCGTCCAAGCCGTGGCGCTTGTCGATGTAGGCCTCCACCTGCCGCCACAATTTTTTCAAGCCCCGAGGAATCGTTGGGTCCAAAAAGAATTTCTCGGCTGCGAAGTCGGCGGATGGCTGAGGCTTCAACGGCGGTTGTGCCTGCTGCTCGGGGCTAGGGCTTGCTCGCTGTCCTGGAGGAGAAGAGGCAGCGCCACCTTCTTCAGCACTGGGGTTGGCAAACCCAGACCAAAACTGGTCATCTTCTTCAGGATCGCCACCGTAGGGATCGCGTTGTTGCTGGTTAGGCGGGTGATTTTGGTATTGTGGTTGATACGGATATTGCGGGTTATACGGGGGCTGCTGATAAGGATTCTGATGCGGGTGGTACGGATGTTGCTGCTGTTGCTGCTGTTGGTAAGGATTTGGTGGCATGTGAGACATGGGAGCGTAAATCGAACCAGCCATCCTTGCGACGGCCATGTCCGCGGCCATCTGTTGCTGCTGCATCTGCTGCTTTTGTTGCTGTTCCTTTTCGAGTTGCTTCTTTTTTTCCTTCCGCTTCTTTTCCTTCTTTTTGGCTTTCTTCTTTTTCTTCTTTTCTCGCCTTGCTCTCCGGAAGAAATGCTCTTCGCTGTCACTGTCCGAACTCGAGGACGACACGGACGAACTGCTCGTGTCTGCTGACTCGTCGTCGTCCTCACTGTCTACTTGCCGGCTCTTTCGGTTCTTGGCACTTTTCCCCTCCTCCTTCATGCTCTTCTTCTTGCTCTTCCCGTCGGCTCGGGCGTCGGCCCGGGCTTCCCGGCGGCTGCTGGCTTCCCACGCGCCACTCAACAGGCCCGCCTTGAGCATGGGCGCATCAGCCGGCACGACTTCCCCTCGTTCTTCAGCTTCTCTCACTTCCCTTGCGGCTTTGTCGAGTAACTTGATCACAGCCCGCTGAGCCCGTAACGTGCGGCTGAAGACCCCATAAAAGATCAAGCCGCTGTCGTCCGGGTCAAGCTCTTTCATCAAGATCTTCACTTCGTCCTCGGGCAACTGAAGTAGTAGAAAATAAAAAGAAGACAGCCCGTAGACACAATCACTAAATACACACACATATGAGTACTACACTTGCTGGTGTGAACATTCCAACTGTAACAACTGGCCTTCACGCTTGAAAAACAAAATCGACGTGAGCACAAGTTTTAAGAGACACAAAAGCACCCAGTGCACACGTTTCAGCATCTTCAACTATATCAATCCAAATAGGGCAAACGCATCAAATCATAACCTTGAAGATCTTTTGACTGCGCATGCGTTTCACAAATTCTTCAGGCGTCACTACGTTGTCATGGTTGATGTCCAATTCATTGAAGAGGGCTCTCAAGCTCAAGCCCTCCGTGACTTGAATGTCATGCAAAAAGGCCGACACCTTTCGCCACACCGCGACTTCAGCGGCTCGATTTTGGTCTTCCACCTGATAAGATGAAGAAAATAGGTGGTTTCGGGTAAGCAAGTACACGAGTAAGTGGGTGTGGTTTTATTTTTCGTGGGAATGGGAAAAGGTGCAGATATTGCAAGGAACGCTATCTCTTCAGCCCACCCTTCCATCCTATATGAGCCGTGTGCGCTCTTATATTACTAAGATCCGTACCGCCCGCTTTGCAGCTGCGTAGCTTTCCGCTGGATCATGCACATCGTCGTCTTTGGAGCCTCCGTACGGCAGCAGGGCGCCACTCGAAGGCCCTTTCCCCTGAGAGGCTTTCGCGCCGCGCATCGCTGCGGCTGCGATCGCTTCAGGAGGTGCGTCACGCCCCACAGGCGACAGGTTAGTTTTCTTACTGCTGGCATCTGCCTCATCACTGTTTGGCTCTTCCTTCGCACTTTGGTCTTTGCTTGGACCTCCTTTGCCGTCACGTAAGAGACTCGACGCACGGCGAGCGTTCGCATCATTGTTGCCGTTGCTGCTGCTTGAGGGCTTCAAGTTGAAGTTGTCACTGTTTCTCGTAAGCCTATGAAAGAAGTCGCTGGCTCGGCCTTTGCTGGAGCGCATTGCCCGGTCCGACTCTGTCGTTTCAGGATTAGTCATGGAAGATCTCTTGCCTGCAGCTGGCTTTTTGTCGGACTCCGTCCACGGCTGCATGAAGGTCGACCCAAATATCCGCCCCATCACCGTCTTTTTTGGAGTGCCTTCCGCAAGTTGCTCGAAACTCCTTTCGAGCGCATTCGTGGTAATGGTACCACTGCCGCCTGCAGGCCTAGTACCTCTAGTGCTGTCCGTAGTGGAGTGCTCGAAGCGTATATTTACGGTTACTTCCAGCACATCGCCAGGTGCCGAATTGGGAGGCACGAACAGCGCCACAAAATTGCCACGGAGAGGTTCCCGCACCACCACCTGTCATTGTACATTTCAGGGACAAGAATAGATTCAAAGACCACGAAAAGTCTTCAAAAAGAGAAAGAAAAAGAAGAAAGGCCACGCCACACTTAAGCACATCACCATCATCACCTCCACAGGGTCGGGGCACGGGAAGATGCATGTACCAAAGCACGCCGCAAGGCTCCCTGGAGTCACTGCAACAGCTGCTCCGGGTGTTGCTGAACCGCCACTTTGTGTGGTGGCTTGTTGCTGCCGTTGCTGCTGAGCTACGACTTGCCGCCAGTTGGGCACTAACGCTAGGGTGTAGCTGGCAGGCAGCATCGCCACACAGGGCACATCCCCGTCAACAGCATCATCATTACTACTGTCGCTGCCTTCGCTGGTTTTGCGATCAGGGAGCCCGTGCAGTTTTCGCGCTACTTTCTGCCTTGCGGTTGTCCCTTCGTCGAGGTAACCCGGGTGTTTCTCGAGGCCACTCGCGAGCGCATGCGGCCACCCCAGCTCCCGGTACCGGCTGAGCCACAGCATGAGCACGGTGGTTTCTCGGTTGCTGAGGTTGCACTTGTTTATGATTTGGCTGAGCAGGGCTGGGTCACTGGTGGCGTTCACGAAGAGCTGAAGGGACACGTCATCACTGCACAAGAACCTGTAGAAAGAATAAAAAGGAGCCACGAATAAACAAAAGGTCAAAATAGGGGTAGAGGTAGAAAAATATGACAGAAACGTCAAGATTTAAGGACCCTGGCTGCAAAATACGCACAAAGTCGACACATCGACGGTGAAATAAATACGTCAAAAATATGAAGATGAGTCGCACCCAAAGTTTTGTTCGATGATAGGCGCACTCTGGCACAAGCCAAGCAAACTCAGCCAGCGCCCTAGGGTAGGGCGACCGATGCTGGGAGCGTTTCTGTTGCCACCGTGCAAGTACAGCTCCGCAAAGGAAGGCAGCCCATCAGCACGGACTAAAGTCACCTGAGATACTCCATGCCAATCCGGCACTTCCGAGGGTGGCAGCACCACAGCTGGGGCGAGGGCTAGGGCTGCTGAGGATGATGCTCCGTTCGAATGCGCATCAGCGTTGGCGGTAGTAGATGACGAGTGTGGCGCGAGCTCGCTGTCTAAGGATGCCGCAAACGTGTACCCATCGGAGCGCCGGTGCCCTAACACCAGGTGCACACTGGCCGCCCGCTGGGACTGCTGCTGGGACTGCGGCTGCTCGTGCTGTTGTGTCGGCGACTGCAGCTGTTGTGAGTGCGCCGGGTCTCCAATATTACTTTGGTGGTCTGCAGGGGCTGCTGCTGAGGGTGCTGTCGTTGCGGCTGTTGTAACGTTGTTCTCAACGCCAGCAACAGCCATAGCTTTGTTCTCTTCTCCGTGTGCTGATGCGGCGTCATGCTGCTGCTGCTCTGCTTTCTCCTGGTGAACGACGTCCACCTCTCCTCCTAGTGCTTTGCTGCCGTCTTGAGCTGCGCGCGCAATCGCAGCCGCTTCGTCGTCGTCCGCGCCATTGCCTTCACCTTCGTCGTCGTCGTCGTCGTCCCCCGCTAGCGCTAAACTGGACGTTTCTGACTTGTTGTCTTGGAGCCTGTCTTTCAGGGCCAAGGAGTCTGCCAAATCCTGCTGTTCACGAAAGCGCTGTTCTTTCATCTACAGCACGCAAGTAACAAAGGCGATGAAAAAAAAAGAAAAGAAAAAGAAATGAAGGGAACTGAGGCGCACTTCTATGCATGCGCCTAAAATTCAGGGAGGGCAATGCCGCATCTGAGAGCGAAATACTTAAGAGTGAGACGCGTCGATAATAATTTGCCTTATAATGGTGCAATTCAATACGAACTTGATAGAGTCGTTGCCGTTCTTGACGCTGTGCTGCAGTGGTGCCAGCTGCGAAATCAACCTCCGTGGTCTCCCCTAGGTTGAGCCCGATTTGTTCACTGAGAGCGAGAGGTTCCAACTGGAGGTTCACCTAATTCAAGAAGTGGGAGAGGAATCATTGCAACAACAACGAAAAGAACAGAGCGCGAATTATTAAATGGCACCACCTTCGATATTTTTACTTGTCTTCTCATCGGCTATTTAGCAAAGCACTACCTATCCACAAAACAGAAAGAAAACAAAATATGCTGTACACACCCGTAATTTCCCTGCAGATTCTACAAATTCGCTCGCCGATGCATCGTGCGCGTTGCCATAGAGGCCTCGCATCAGGGAACTGCCGCTGAAGAAACCGTGGGACTTCTTGGCGTACAGCTCGATGATTTCGTCGTTGGGGCAATCGCGCACTTCGGGCACCGGGAAGGTTCCAACGCCAATGAGGTCCGACGGCAACACGTCACCGTTGTAATTGCGTACCTGACACACACATTCAAAAGAGAAGCGTGAGTGGGAAAAAAATAAAACACTTTATTTGTTTATATAAAGAAATCTGGTACCGCAATATACACTTCGAAGAAAGTCAAAGAAGTTACGAGTGACATCTTAGGATAGCCATGTAACGCAAAAAGGTGGACTGAAAAGTCACCTCAAAGACGAGCACCATGCGCCTTTGGTGCTTGAGCACAGGCAGGGTAAAGGACTCGTTCCAAACGCCCGACTTGTCGCCGTTCATGTGGGGCTTGGTTTCGCACTGGCGGCCTTTCTTCGTGTAGTTGGTCCACACCCGCACCTTTTTGAGAGGCCAGCCAAGTATTATACATGAGCGGTTCATTGGTATCGAGATGAGAAAAGTAAGCGAAAAGTGTTCCTAAATATTGTTATCGTGAGGAATAACAAAATTACAACTGACAGTACCTCCAGTATGCAAATTCCTACCGCTCTTTTCCTTTTCGTCTTCCTATTATAAAAATGTACGCACGCACCATGGGATCTTGCGTTCCTAAGAGCTGCACGTTGAGCAAGTTAACTGCCGACTTCACCGTTAAATGTAACTTGGCTGGAGGTGGTTTTAAGGATCTTCCACCGCTGCCAATCCCTGGGCTTTGTACATGTGATGACGGCGGCCCGTATCCACTACCACCACCATAAGGACCACCTCCATATCCATAAACAGGCCGTTGGCCGAGTCGGTAGCCTTGCCGAGGCCCCAGCGCCGGTGGCCTTGCCTTTGGAGGCGCCCAAAACACCACCGCCGACGTGCCCACGCGCTCTGCCACGGTGGCGGGGTCTTCGTCGGAGGACGCGTCTTCGTCTCTGTGCTCATCTTTCTGCCCGGGGTGGTGGCCCGGGAAACCCGATCTCGAGTAAGTTAACGGTGGGTGCGCAGCGCCTCGCCCCTGGTTCACCTGCTGTTGCTGCTCTTGGGCCGCAGAATTAGCCTCTTGCTGCTGCTGCCCGCCAGAGCGAGCCTGAGCGACCATAGCAGCGGCGCGCTGCATCGAATCTTGCGACGAAGAAGGCTCGTTGCTTCGGCTACCAAAGCGACTCTTGCGCCTTGGCGCAGAGCCATCGCGGCTGTTGTTGCCAGCGCCATCGCTGTCGGAGGTAGTGCCACTGTGGGCACCAAGCGGCGACTTCACTGCATTGCCGCCATTTCCGTTGCTAGTGCCGCCGCCATTTTGGCCCCCAATGTTTTTTTGTCGGTTGTTCGCGCGGGCTTCTTCTCGCTTGCGGCGCCTCTCATCGAGTTCGTCGGCGCTCCTCTGCTGAGCAAGAGGCAGAGCAACGTTAGGTCCAGCGCCACCGCCGCCACCACCACCGATGCCTCTAATTTGTGCCAATTTGAATTGCGGTTGCGGCGGCGGCATCCGTGCCCCTACTCGCTGGGCGTCAGAAGTTTGCTTTTGTGCACGGCCCGTCGACGCTGAGCGCCCCGAGGAGGTGCTGCTGCTGTGGTTGGACCGAAGGCTAGGCCCACCCCTAGTACTTGGAGGCTGTGCGCCGCCTTGCAGAGGGCGAAGTTGCGGCGCAAAGCGTGAATTTTGGCGCGCCTCGGACCCGGCATACTGGCGGTCGACACCTGCGGAAAGATGCATTTTTTCCCCGGGCGACAGCGCCGCCCGCTCCTAAAGGCAGACAGACAGAATAGGAAGTGGAGTGACTACGAGGCGCTAGGTAGGCTTCATTAGGGCTATCTAGAGTCTCGCATGTAAAGCTCCTATTGTAGGCCTCCTAGGAATACACTGACTGTTCTCGAGCGCACCATGGCGGAAAGACCGGCTTCTTTCCTAGAATCTTTAGAAGCCTTTTCAGCTCTATTTGCAGCAGCCTGGCGATGACGATTGAGTCCAACTTTAGCTGCCGAAGCTCGCTCCGCCAAATGTTGCGTCTTGCGGTCCATTCGATTGTATAGTTGCGTCGGTGCGTCGGCTTACATTTTTTTTCTTCACGCTGAATAGTACCGATTACGATCGTGTTCTGATTGGCTCCAAATATTTCCTTGGTAAGTTTACCATTCTACTGACTTACCGATCAATCGCACAACTCAAATTTGAGACGTTGGACGTTGGAACGTGCAACGCCGTTTTGACGATAGGTGCTGTCTTGCGCCGTGTGCCCTTGATAATAGCAGCTGCGCGACCCATCGTTCACATGATTGTACAGTCCAAGATTTTATCTCTTACTATCTTCTTTTGTGTGTGCACCACTACTACCCCTAGGCTTTCTTTCGGTGGACCGTCCAACTTGAAAATCTTCCTTTTATAACACAAAATGGGTGCGGGAGCTTCAGCGCAAGAGGGAGAGAGTGCCGCAATCTTTGACCAACTCATGGCGAAATGGGAAACCTTAGCATTAGAGCCTCAGTATTCCGGGACTGGAGACGTGACGAAGCCCGGTATGTCGTTACAAAAGCCCGGTGCGCTATTTGTTTCCCCCATTTTCTTTGCCTCGCACACAAGTCGCATTGCGTTCCGGCCCCCGGAAATATTACGTGATAATCGTAACTTTAATGCTTCTTGTGCTCTAGTGTTTCGCTATCGTCGAGAGCCTCCTGATTTTCTGAGACTAAAAAGTTCCGTTCATATTGTACGTTTCTTGTATGTCTCAATAGCCAACTATGAGGAACTCGTCAACATGGGCATTCCGGCAGCAGGCCCCGAGCAAGAGTTTTTCTTAGAGTTGAGGAAACACTTCCGCAGTATAGTCAAAGCAGATGTGGTAAGCCACCATTTTTTCTTTCATAGCTAGAGTGGACAATGTGCTATTATTTACGCAATTACCGTACTGATGGTGCTTTTCTTTTCCGACGAAACTCCCACAGCGTTGCGTTCACTTGTAGTCATTCAATGGCTTTGTTCCACTCTCTCTCAGGGCGTCATGGAGTTTTCATTCAACGACAACGCCCCAGCAGAGAAAAAGAACCTTCAGGAAGCCTTTAAAAACCGCCCAATCACTTCGAAGAAAAGGCCGAACAAGCTTCGCCAACAGATGAAGGTGTGGGCACCTGGTTGCAAAATCCCTGAATTGAATGTTTTGACAATTTCTGCATGTCCTCGAGGCAATCACTTGCATGTCTTTGGTGTTCATGCGCAATTTGTTCATGCATGCCATGTTGATATATTCTTCCACAGCCCAGACTGATTACCTTATATCCTTGGTTGTTTCTTGGGGTGCAGGCGAAAGCACGAGCTGGAGGCGAGGCCCCTTACGTTGCGTAATTATCTTTTTCTGTGAACTGGGTTTTCTCTAGTCGATGCAGCTTTAGCTACTCTCTTGTACTTATTTCATGACAACAGTTGGCTTTACTTTTCTCTCCTCCCAACATTTCTTGCACTTTTTCCCTTTGCGAAGCGCTTTAATATTGAATGAAGCGCGCGCGTTCGCGCTCATAGTTCTTATGAGCTCACCTCTAATCCATCAAGGGTTCCATCAATTTTAATACCTGAAGTGGAGCCATGAAGAAATGATGTCTAAGATTTATGACCCATGATTAAGTAGAAGGCATATCACTGACTTCAAATGTGGACACTTGGGTGCGAATTACGGTTACGGTCCGAAACCAATAATTTCCGAAACCGAAACTTTACGGTCCGAAACATTTTATTTTCCGTAACATAATCCCGTAACAATCCGGGGTCTTGGGCTAATACAGGCCGCTTGTGCTACGGAGAAACTACTAATATAGTGAAGATAAAAGGAAAGTAGAGTCTTACATGAAATCGTTGTTTTACGCGCAAACATGGGGCGGTACTTTCTTGACTTCTCGAATCGAAGTTCCGCTCATCGTCATCTTCTCTTCGTCGTTATTCATCGAAAAGGCGCCCCCGCGCTCCCCCTAATGGCCACGCGGCTGTGTCTGATTAACCTTGG
>Ga0307931_1002243_pt1 | contig 12432 bp, 12 predicted proteins | sample OrgLakmetageno47_FD_201816 | JGI IMG/M metagenome (GOLD analysis project Ga0307931, IMG submission 201816) | Saline water microbial communities from Organic Lake, Antarctica - #47 | ecosystem: Environmental > Aquatic > Non-marine Saline and Alkaline > Saline | place: Antarctica: Organic Lake... | reverse complement strand
ATTGTTACCATAGGTGGCGAGGATTGAGTTAGACGCCGAGCGCGCCGCTGCTCAGGCCCGTGTGGATGCCGAGGCAGCAGAAGGCCTCGTGGAGTCGATGCGAGCTGCGGTGGCCTTGGGAACAGGCGATGAAGCTGAACTTCAAGCTGCTTTGGAGGTGCACCACGAGCTACTACAGTAGATAGTTCAGATATCATACTAGACGCATGAAACGAGACTCTCCCTTTGCTTTGTTGAACTGAAAATGGAAGTTGTTCAGAAATTGAGAGGTTGGTCTACAGCTGGTCTTTGACTTTTTGTCTATTTCTTTATCTTGTTGTTGTGCTTTTCTCCTTTCTTCAGGTCGCCGCTGCTGCGCGAGCGGCTGCCAACGATGCCGCAGACCAAGAGGCGGGCTTCCGGAGCGGTCGGAGCCGGTCTGGCGGCGGCAGCAGCGCGAACGACGCGTTGATTGCACGCATGAAAGCGCAAATGGCCAATGGCGCCTCTGCTTCCTCGAGCAGCAGCAGCAGTAGCAGCAACAGCAGCAGTGCGAGGCGGCCTAGCCCGTCCTCGAGGCGCCCGTCTGCCGGCGTGGCAAAGCGAAGAGGGTCTGGAAGCTCGGTCTCGTCGGCGGGTGGTAACGAGGAAGACGACGATGACAACGCGTCCGTGACCTCGTCCGAAGATGGTGACGTCAGCACCAGTGGAAGCCGGCGGCCTAGCCCGTCGGGCCGTCGGCCAAGAGCTGCAGTGGCCAAGAGACGAGACTCGGCATCTTCAGATGTTTCTGCTGATGATCTAGATGGTGTAGACGATAATGCTGGTGGTGACGTCAGCACGAGCGGTAGCCGCCGGCCCAGCCCGTCGGGCCGTCGGCCCAAAGCTGCAGCGGCCAAGAGACGGGACTCGGCATCTTCCGATGTTTCTTCTGACGACTTAAATGGCGCGGATGCCACTGGAGACTCTGCTGCTGTTTCTTCACCTAGCTCATCAGGCCAAAATGCAGACGGTGCCAAAAAGGTGTCACGGCGGCGTAAACCTGGCTCATCCAGCAGCGCAGCAGCAGCGGAGCCGGCAGGAGCAGAGGAAGGCGCCAACGACAACGACGACACTTCGTCAATTGCGTCAGCTGAAGAGAGCAAACCTCCAAGCAGCGCCCCAAAGAAGAAAAGTGCCCGCTCCCGCAGCCCCGCGCCTTCCTTGAAGGCACCCCCGAGACGACGCGACGCTCGCTTTGAGCCTACGAGCGACGCAGAAGACAACGAGGAGGGGACAAGCGGCGGTGGCAGCGCAGACGATGCGAGCAGTGAGCCGCCTATCCCACCTAGCCCCTCAGCAGATGAGAGCAGTTCAGAACCCCTTGCGGCAAATGCGCCGGAGTCAGCAGCGCCCGAGGAACGCCCCCGTGCTCGGTCCCGGAGCCCCGCACCCTCCAAAGCCCCGCCAAAACGACGACCTTCGAACCCTACGGCTGGTGGTGACGGTGCGGGCAGCGACAACGAAAGCAGTGCGACATCAACGCCGGGCAACGACGGCAACGGCAGCAGCAGCAGCAGCAGCGGAGAAGCTCGGCGCCCTAGCCCTGCCACGCGAAGGCCCAAGAGCCCAGCGCCCAGCGCGAAAACACCACCCAAGCGGCGAGACTCCGTTGCCTCCACAGGTTCTACGAACGACAACAACGAAAGAACTTCAGAAGCAAAGACTCCTCCGCCACGCGCGACCGATCGATATGCGTCTGGTGACGAAGAAGAAGAAGAAGTGGAACGCAGAGAAGGCACCCAATCCAAGGCAGCGCCATCCTCGTCGAGTAAGAGTTCTCGCCCGCCTAGCCCAGCAAAGCCGAAAGTTAAAAAATCAACGCCAAAAAGTGGCACTGGCAAGTGACCTTTCGTACCGGGGCAGTGCTAGTGTTATTCTTCTGCCCGCAGCATTGGCTTCTGTGTCATTTGGGTATGTATTAGTTCGAGTTTGAGTTCGTTATTCGATTGGGGGAAATTTTCCTGGGTCGGCGGTCCAATACTAATCGGCCACTCCACCCCCGATTTGCACATGGTGGCCCAGTCACCTAGTGGTTTTCATATTATTCACTTGCAGTTGGAATTTCCGGCGAGTACCCGGGTCGCTAATTTCATGTTATCTTTCGATGTGGTGCGGCACGTGCTGCGTGCTGTAGAAACTGATCTCCCCTGTAAGGGGAAGTTACAGAGGTTGAAGTCACAACTGCTGTGCACTTCCCTTTCCTTTCATAACCTTTTCTATTCAACTAATGCCTAGCACTTCTATTACTTCTACAGGTATAAGGCATCCAGTACTCTAAATGAATTCCTCTGCGAATGATTCTTTCGATCCTACTCATTCCTCGGACTCGGGCTCGGACGGCACTCCGGATAGTTCTGTCTTCAACCTCTGTAACTTCCCCTTAAAGGGGAGATCAGTTTCTACACGTGCTGCGTGCTAAGTGCATGTGGCACTGCGGCCAAGTGGCATATGGCCAACCGCCGTCAAAAAAATGCAATAGAGCCTTTGGTAGCATTTCGCGTGTTTTGGTTTTCACTAGGAAAAACTGAAAATGAATTCAAGAACACAAGAACCAAGACATTTTCCTAAAGAAAAAGGAAAAGGATTTTCCTCAGGTAACAGTAACAGGTAAACCTAAATCCGTGAAAGGCTCTAATATCTATCCCCTGTAACGAAGGAATATTTTTTTTTGTGTCACGAGATATCACTTCATCACGTGTTTCATTGGTGGGTGGTGCGCTCTGCGCTCTTGTTTGCCTCCTTCGGCTCCTTTGCTCATTACTCATTTCTCATTATTTAGTTCATTACGGCTTCGTTACTTGGTGCAGGTTTTCACATCTGAGCATTGCAAGTTTTTGATTGGTTGAAAAACAGCAACCCTAACCCTAACCCCGTACGTTTACTGCAGAATGCTTGGGTGTCAGCCAATCAGAAATCTGCACCAAGTAGATGTCAAAACCTGCACCAAATACGAGATTTACGTTCATTACGCCTATCTGTTGCCTACTACAGCCTGCCCTGTGATACCCCATTGCACAGCAGTGCGCTGGCCAAGATCATAGCATTCAGAATTTAAGTGTATTTATGGACGTCATCGTTCATTGCATGATAGGGAATGAGAACGGACCATCATAGATTTTAGATCGTATCCCTTGAAGGATCTTGAAGGTCTAGCGCCCATACTTTACCTTGACGAGAACACGCGTGCGATATGGCAATATGGGATGCGCTTGTAGAAGGCGGTGTTAAGAGTGTTATCCTAGCTGGCGTCGGTGTCCTCGTTGTTCTTTGCGTATGCTGTGTCTGCTGTTGCAAGATCTGCCGGCGCAAGAATGGTGGACTTGAGGATGAAGACATACTGGTACGCGAATCCTTCAATTCGGGGCTCCTTGGTAACGGAAGCTGGCAAACCAATTCTCACATCGGCCAGCTGGTGTCGATGATATACCCCAACCACGGCTCACTGCAGCGCCTTGGCATGTTGGACTTTAACATGTTGAGTGTCGATGAAGCCGCCGGCCCTTTCGCCGCGGGTGGGGGTGGGGTGCTCTACAAGGGCACCTTTCTCAACAAGCGCGTTGCCATCAAAGCGCTGCACAGCCAAATGTTCGAAGCAAGCGATTTGGAAGAGATCAGCCACGAAGCTGCTTTGCTGGTGCGAGTAGCCCATGAAAACATCGTGAAGCTTTACGGCGTGGCTCACCACCAAGGGTAAACATATGATAGCGAAGACTTTTTGCACTACCTAAGCTCCCTTTCTTTTAAAAAGAGCATTTTGGTATATCTTTCAGAGATTTCCTTTTTGAGGAGATATCTGTCTAGATGTTACCGCACGCGTGTGGCTTGCTCATCAAAAAGAGCATTCCGCCATCTTACGGCCTCGCTCAATGATCTCGATGTACACATCTCTTATCATTTTGGTACATCTTTATGACGACCCCCCCCCCCCCCACATCCCACCCGCTAATCATTGGGTGTACCTACTGGTGAACAGCGTGCTGTATTTGGTGACCGACTACGTGCCCCACACTCTACAATCAGTGGTCGAGCGTGAGGAGTTCACGCCCGCCGACCTCCTGTGGTTCATGCGCCAAGTGATTCGAGCTACTGCCTTCATGCACAGCCGCGGTGTCGCCCATCGAGACCTTAAGGCAAGTCGATGTGTTCCGAATATTTTCTTTTGACGCGCGTGCAGGGGGTTAGATTAAAAATTCACAAGCATTTCCTACTATTTTCAGTCAATATCCTAGCATCCTGTAACGCAACCCCTGTTGTTATGCTTCTTTTCAATCAGCCTGAAAACATTTTACTGACTGCGGAGGGCGACGTGCGGATCTGCGACTTGGGCATTGCGTCCCTGGTGCGCAGCTCGTCGTGCCACCCCCAAAGGGTGGGAGTAGATGCTTTGCCCATGAGCCTCGTGATTGGGTCTCCACCGTGGTCTCCGCCAGAAGCAAGCGCAGGGCATTTAGCTCCTGCGGACGACGGCGATACTTTGAGTCCGCTGCACACGCAAGAGGAGAATGAGGACGCTGGGGTAGATCGCTTCAGCCCAGCGAATGCTGCTAGCCACAATCACCACACCACCGGCATTTCTGTCTTTGATAGCGCATGGGACGTGTTTAGTCTTGCCATGCTTACGTGGTAAGCACCCACAAGGGCTGAAGCAAAGGAGAAAACTTGATCACGTGTTTTTTTATGAACTTCTTGCATTCGTCACAGTATTTTTATCACCTCTTCCTACCCTACTATTCTTAATTACGTGAACTCTAGGTATTTGTGGTATGGTGAGCGACCTTTCGATGAATGCAAATCGCTGCGGGACATGTTGAGGCGCCTGCACCGCGGCGAGCGGCCACCTCTCAGTGCCGCGCCAGTTATGCCTGATCCACTGAGCAAGCTCGTACAGCACATGTGGCGCCAACAACCGCTGTCGCGCTTGCGCATGGACGAGGTAAGCTATCGTAGCGCTCGATGTTAATAATAAGGCTCAGAAAGTTGACTGAATTTCGTTCGTGTGAGGGCAATTTCTGCTCTTTCGTTGATGGCTTCGTGATTTTGCTCGTAGTTCTTTGCCAGTTCTTTCATCCCGCCTAATTTACATGCCTCCGCAGGTGCTCTATCGGTTGGACGGTGAAGTTGCACGGGCTTTAACGCAGCGCCATTTTGCAAGCTTCAAGGGAAAAGCATCTTTCGCAGCAGCCGACGCTGTTGCTTCTTCTGATACCAATCCGGGAGCGCGGTTTCGGCTGTGGCGCATGCAACGTGCGTGCGGGAAACGTTGGCGATGGGCAGTAGGAGAAGTTTTAGGGAAGAATTTTGGCAACGAATTGAGCACTTCGATAAGTGGTAGCAAGAGCTTGAGCACAATTAGCAGCAACGATTCAGGAAAGAGCCTTAGCAGTATGGGTGGCGACGATGAGGTTTCTTCTTCGGATGAGCACTTGAATTTCAGGCATGAGCGAATGGGCAGCGCAGACGTCAAGAGCTCCTCAATTCCAGGCGCTTCGCTGTTTGACCCCCCAATGTCGAAAGTAACGCAACTCACGGCTTCCGGGCCAGGCGCGCCATCGACTCGTTTCCGCAGAAATACTGCTGTTCCTGGCAGTAGCCGGCCGTTGTCGTTTAAACTACTCGTAGGTGTGGCAGAGAACTCACCACAAGGCGAAAGTGAAGACGGCAGCAATTTGTCGACTATAACTTCACCCCTCTTGCAACGCGGCGGGGATAGTCCTCTTCAACGAAAATCACCTGAAAAAAAGAAAAAAAACGTTGTGCGCCGAGTGAAGAGTGAATACAACCCACCGCAGCTTGTGCACATGATGAGTGAAAGTGACGACCAGACTTCAGAAAGTGATGATAGCACAAGCGAGAGAAGCAACATGCGTTCCGAATCTTTGGGGCGGTCAGTGCAACGTGTGGATTCATTGTTGCTTCATGAAAACAGTAAAGCCGTAGAAGTGAAAACCCTCCGAGTGCTCATTGAAGGCTTCCTTGACCGCAAGTCAACCATGGATCCTACGACCTCAAGAGGCAGTGCTACCGGCAGCGCTGATGCTAATGGCGCAGAACGGACTATCAAGTGGAAGCGACGGTATTGCACGGTAGTGTGGGATGATGTCGTCATGGATTGGCGGCTTGTGTACTTTCACGCGGGTTTCCTCCCCAGTCACGTCTTTCAGGAGCCACCTGTTATGGATGGCAGTAGCGATACCTTTGGGAATAACACCACAACCGCCATCAACAGCAGCGGGACAACGACTGACGGCAGCAACGCCAGTGGAAGTGGGGGCATGCCGAGCGAACTTTGGTCGCTTTATCTGCGGCAAAATGTTACAGCTGTACGCTTGCTGGGGGATGGTGAAGTTGCGCAAGATGAAGCTCCCGCTACTGCCGATGCTGAAGCTCTTAGCGCTTGTTTTGTGGTCGATTTGGCGCCCAGTAGCAGCAGCAACAGCAGTAAAGGTGACAACTACGAAGAAAGTATCGGCGGCCAGGACAATTCAGTAGCAGCAGCGTCAGCAGCCGTGCAGCAGCGCGTGTTTCGCGCAGAAACCCCCGACGATGCCTTGCGTTGGGTAAATGCCTTACAAAGCAGTCTCAATCTCGACTCTACCCCAAGAGACCTTCTTAATCACGTTCCCAACCCTTCCTCTAGACAACTAGACGCAAGCCCGAACGTTGACGTTTCTGCGACTAGAAGTCCCTTGCTGTCGCCGTTGTCGATCTCCGAAGAAGGTACTCCTGCTGACCGTGGCAATCATGGACCCGAAGCAGGTGTCTCGAACAGAAGCGCGGAAGGTGCTTCTACCTCCACGCAGTACGAGTCCTCTGTAATTTTGTCAAGAGAGGACTGGATATAGCACCCAGCCGCAGCACAGCGCAATCCATACTTCTGTAGCCATACTCTTAAAGACCGCCCTCAATTGTATCTTGATTTTATTTCTTATTGCATATTACCAATTCCGCTCATGGCGATTTCGAGAAAGTTGAGCAAGGCCCGAAATATTATTGGCGATGTCGATGTGTACGAGGTGTGCATAAGAGATAAGAGGTCCTTGGCGTTGGCAGTAAATCAGCATCCTTGGCGACTTAGCGAAGGGCAAGAGGCAGAAGCCTGGAGGAGAGGTAGCAAAGGGCGCATGCGGAATATAGATAAATATTAATCTGTAGCTGTAGTGTATAGTGTGCCTTAAGTACTGAGTACATTCGCATATGATATTCCTTAAGTCCTAAGTCCTCTATTCTTTACCTTAGTCCTAATCCTGTTGTGTTATTGAGGAATTTCCCCTTTGTGTGGGAGGTTCGACTTCCCGTATTAACGAGATTAAGAGAGCGGGCGATACGTTCTTTCCGGACAATCGGCAGGGTGGGCCCTAGTAAACGCGACTTCACGTCGCAGTCTGAGATTATTGTGTGGTAAATATGGGTAAATTAAGCGCATCAATATCATATGGGTATGGTATTACCTTAGTGCCTGGTGGTGCTGCCTAGGACGTCCGAAATTAGGAGTTAGGAGGCTAACAGCTAAAACAGGCAGGAACACAAAGCAGAGCAACTCATTCCTTTTAATAATTACTTATACCAAGAGGAGCTAACGAGCTAATCAGGCACACATACAGTAGCTTTGAGCCCAATGAAAACAGTGGTACAAGAATTCGATTTTGGCTGCCTGTAGCTATGGCTAACTCCGCGAGCTCTAAGCTTGCACATATATAAATTTCGGGGCCTGTCTTAAATTAGCTCACCACGAAGCCGCTCTCTATATATTTTTTTGATTCTTGAGGTCCACAATGGTCACAAGGGTGCCGGCTCAAGCGAGCCCTTGGTGTTCCCATGTGAGGCTGAGACTCTGGAGTACATTGGCCTTGATTATGTGTATGTAAGTCTTGTTGGCCATAGGTTCGCCCTGTGCTATTTCGTACCATTCCCGGTCTCGAGCTCACTATAAACGTGTACACCACTATTCTCGTAAGTCCCCCTGGACTACTGCGCTGGTGCCGCCCTTGAGTATCAGCTCGCTACCATTCGCCTCGAAGGCTCGCCTTCAATGCATATTAAATCGATGCGCGCGCCTTGTTGCCGGGTGTTGGGCGCGCTATGCACCAACAAAATAATGCGACCTTGTTTCTGTTTGGTGTTCTGCAGAAACTTCTTCAGATTGAAAATGTGTCCAGCCATAATACCATGATAAGAGCTTCGGACTATGGCGCCGCCAGTCTCGCTAGTGGCGCGCTTCTAGCGTTTGCCGTTTTGGCTACGACTGCAAATGCATTCCAACAACCTCTAGTAGTGCACGCCTTTCGGCTACTCCCAGGAGCCGAACTGAAGCAAAGCTTGCTTGACTACGCGACACAACACAATATCCATGCAGGCTATGTGGCGACTTGCGTGGGCTCAGTCTCGAGTGCAACCCTGCGCATGGCCACATGTACTGATCCCAGTAATGCGGGCCAGCGTGTTAGACATTACGACGAGCCTCACGAAATTCTGAGTTTAGTTGGCACGGTTGGGCCAGACGGAGCCCACTTCCATGTAGCCCTCTCAGACGGCGAGGGTAGGGTAGTCGGCGGTCACTTGCTGGCGGCAACGATCTTTACAACGGCTGAAATTGTACTGCACGCTTTGCCAACGACTCGCTTCGCTAGAATCCACGACACAGCTACTGGCTTCACAGAATTGGAGGTGCAGCCGTCTCATGGCGGTGTTTTCAGTTCCCTGCGCGCATTGCGTGCCAAAGTGGCCACCCGATTGCCTTGGCGCAAGAAAAAGCCAATGGGCTCTCTCAGTATCTAATTCGATGTCAAGTTCTAGGTATACTTCAGGAGCCCTCAATGGAATTGCATTTTTTTTGTTATTTGACGAGGGGGGGTGTCGGGCGGGCGCGAGCTGCAACGCGCAGCGCGTACGAGTACTTTTTGTGCAAATCAACGACAAGCAAAGTTGAACTATAAGGCAAATGGATTCTAGAGGAGGAATCCTATGGATAAATCCAGGCCGTTGTATGCCAGTTGGACTTGAAATAGGGGGCCCGCAGACTACTGTCTACTGTCTACAGATACATCTCGAAACTCAAACCTCAACAAGACAACAAGGATGAAGGAGGATAATGCCACAACTGAATGCCACGTATTATTGATTTCCATGTCTCAGCGATTGATGTGCTAGAATTTTTGATTTGTGCCGCCTTAGGGAGATGGAATACTGGCGGGCTGGTAGCTCTATGACTATGATTATGTCATCGAAATTTAATTTTTGATTCAGATTCAGAATTCAGATTCAAATTGGGATTTGGTAATTATCCATAATCACAAGTGAGTGGGGCTTTGATATTGCTCGTGAGGGGCTGTAAAGGGAGGTAGGAGCAAGCGGCATGGCAGTGCCAGTTGAATAACGGGCACTGGCACTGCATCTCCTGTATGTGTAAAATGTGCTGGGCATAAAATGTGCTTCACTAGTCAGATGAGTTCGAAGAAAATAGTAACGCGAGACCGGCCGTGCTTGATATCGAAGGAAAAAAGAGCCGCCTCGTCAGAAGCACAGACAAAAATTGTCTAGTTCGAGTCCGTGGACTCCACTTCAAGGAGGTATTGGGACACTTTCCGGTCGCCGCCACCGGACTTGAACTGGTTGACTATCCAGCTCACCACCCAGCCGAGCACGTGCATGTCGCTCAATTGGCACTCCAGCAGCGGCGCCATTTTGTAAGGGCGGTTGGTCATGGACTTCATGGTCACGTCCATTTCTGTGAGGGTGGTGAGCTTCCCGAAGTCGCACAAGGTCAAGTACACGAGCAGCGGCTTGGACCAGCGCCAGAACCAGGTGGCCTCGTGGTCGGGCACCAAGTTGTGGTATAACATCGTTTTCTTCTTCGTCAGCTTCAGGCTGTGCAGCAGGAGAACCATGACCGTTTAAATGAGATAGGAGACGGAATTCACGAGAGGAGATCCCAAGAAAGAGTGCGCACGATTATCACGAAGAGAACCTAAAAAGGAATACTAGGCACGAACCTGACGTTTCTATTTGAGAAGAAGCTCTGTCAAGCAAGCTACTACTTCACTGCTTTCACACATGCACAAGTTGGCACCCACCTGTGTTTGAAGAGCGGCGGGAAGATGTTGCTAGGAATGACCGGGAACGACTCCATCCAAAGCACGTAGTCGTAGGTTTGCGTCACTTTGGTGACGTCGATGCCCTCGCAGGTCACCTGCTCGCTCAACCCAGCAGCGGCAACTCGCTGCTTGCAAATTTCCACGGCGCCGGCATCCACGTCGATCGCATAAATGGTGAACTTCTTGCGCTGCACCGTGGCAATCACTTGCGGGTTGGTGAAGTAAATGCCGTCACCGACGCCGATGTCGAGGATGGACGCCCCCTCCGGGATCTTGTTCAAGATAGCTGCGATCGCCAAAATTCAAGCAGGATAGGATAAGAAAGGGTGTGAAAGGGGAGCCACAAAGACAAAGAATTCAACACCGCAGGGTTTAGGTTGCTGTAAAAGCTTGAGATAAATATACAGACTAGTGTTTTGTGCTCTGCACTCTATGCTCAGTGGCTTTGTACGCCAAGTTTTCGAAACGTCAAATTGCGCGCGTAAGCCTCATTACGAAACGGGATCAACTGACTACAAGTACCAAGGCTCTCACCGTCGTATGCCCATTGCGTCGACACCGGGTTCTGAGGTCCGAAGAAGCTGCCGTAGACCTTGCTACGAATTGAGTCTGCGAGCGGGGAATAGCGACAGGAAAAGGAAAGAGATAATATAAACTGTGAGCCGTTTGTATGCAGTATCTGGTTCCATAAGCCCCGCATAGAAATAGGAGCGCGTAAGCATGATGTCGACACCAGAAATTCGGTTTAAACCGCTGACATAAGAACTTGCGTGCTCACCGATAATTCCCGGTCCCATGTTTTGAAGTAAGGAGGATAGAAGGGCAGAGGCTCCCTTAACGTAGTCGTGCGTGCTATTTTCTCACGACACGTGATGACGGCTTTTCTTGCGTGAAACGTGGACACTTTTGTAAGAATTCATAGGTTTAGGTTCGAATGACGCATTTTGACTCACGTTGGGTGTCTCTGATGTTGATCTCTTGATGGGTTGTCGAGTAAGTATAGTCGTCAGTTTGTAATTATTCAGTTATATGCAAGTCAAGGCACTGGAAGGTTACCAATGCCAATGATCATGGAGCTGCATGTCTCTGAGATCGCAGCGCTGGAGGTCCTAGATGGGAGGGCAAATGGCTTATACTGCAGCTGCACCCGTCGTGTTTGTGAGCCGGATCCCGGATCCCGGATCCCGGTAACCCGGATCCCGGTAACCCGGATCCCGGATTCTGATATACTGGGCCCTGATCCGTAGACATTACCAACTCAGAATCCCTCGCCTGAAAGCCCATTCACTTTCACAGGAAGGCCGGGGTCATAATCCTACCTAATTAAGTTAGGATCCTTGCCCGCCGCCCTGAACTGGTTCTGCCTAGGCCCAGCACAAACCTGCAAGCTCGCAAGCCAGCTCCAGCCCCTGAACCAACACCAGTGCCAGCTCTAGCGCCAGCTATTGCCTCTTTGTATTAGGAGTAGTTGAATATGGCGCTGTGTCGCTTTTCGCGGACTCCTGCTAGTCCAGTCTACTTAATACTCCCCTAAAATACAAAGAAACACCACTGTGGCATATAGCAACAGAAAAATGTAACCTTCAGAACAAGTCTGACTGAGCTGAGTGCCCTTGTGCGTAATGCAATTGTACTCATTTACTCTCGATTTGCCCTTCGGCCATCAGGCATCAGGAGGTTTGGGAATGGAGTGAGTCAGCTGTCTCCACTTTGACCTGTCCTTGGCAATGGCAATCCACTCATCGAATTCCTTCGAAATGCCCTTACTTTTGAGCGCGTTCTCCAACGTCCTGTGACGGCGGACCATACGTATAATCCATTACATATACTACTACTAAATCCTATATAATTTCCTACCTATAATCCTATATGATTTTATTGGGATTTCATTGGAAATTGTGGGTGGTATGGGTTATGGTGTTTTGGGTATGGTTTTTATAGGTGGTATGGGTTGATAGAGATTGATACTACCGCCGTGGCAGTTGTCACTAATATAATATTTTGATGAAATATTACCCAATCTTGTAGCCATACATATTTGTTTGTATATTAGTGTCTCCTGAACCATAAATTGATAAATACCCCGCATTTCCGTTTACGTACTTGACTGCAAGTATGTCACCAGTTTGTAGTGGCCATATAATACTTCGGTCTTCCGTTAAATTTACTGTTATTCCACTTGATGTTATGAGGTTTTCTACACCATTTCTAATATACACTATACCCATTCGTAAAGTGCCTGCAATTTGTTGTACCGTTAGAGAGAATCCAATGTGATATAATCCATCTTCTTGAATAGTATAACCATGACCACTATTTA
>Ga0307931_1002241_pt1 | contig 12443 bp, 11 predicted proteins | sample OrgLakmetageno47_FD_201816 | JGI IMG/M metagenome (GOLD analysis project Ga0307931, IMG submission 201816) | Saline water microbial communities from Organic Lake, Antarctica - #47 | ecosystem: Environmental > Aquatic > Non-marine Saline and Alkaline > Saline | place: Antarctica: Organic Lake... | reverse complement strand
ACTTCGCGAGTCTTGGTTCAAAGCAGTAGCGCCATCTACACTGTCACTCGATACTGCTTGCTTGTTCGATTCGACCGAACCCCCTTCTGAACTGTTTGATTCTTCAAAGAGATTAACCAGTGATTCGCTCGTGAGCGGAGAAAACAACGCATCAGCCTGGGATTGAGTGCAAGCCGCAAGCAATTCTTTGAACTTCACTTCTTTGCCCCAACCGAAACCCAAGAAGCCTTTCTCACTAAGGCCCGCGACGGCTCCCTGCATTGCCAACGACATCAGCGCCAAGAATTCTTCTTCAGTCACGACACTGCTGCCAGTGCGACTGAGGTCAAACGCGCGCTCCAGGTCGCTTTTGTTCGGTTGAATGAAGTCGTTGTCGAACGGGTTCGAAGCATTCTCTCCACTTTCCTCGACACCCACCGCCGTTTGAGCATCAGAATCAGGCGATGAGTTTGCCTTGTTTTGAGGCGTGTTGGCCAACAGCTCAAAGCTAAGTTCTACGAAACCACTTCGATCCAGTTGCAAATTCGACGAGCCCCTTTGTTCTGTACCACTTTGTTGATTGGCCAGTTCAGCTGCACGAGTAGAAAATGAAATACGCCAGTGCTGTTCCGTTTCGGATCGTGCCGGTGCCGCAATCAGAGCTTCGATTTTTCGCCCCACGCTTCTCCCTCGGATATCAAAGTTGCTGGCCCGGTTTATAGTCTTTCCATTATCACCACGGCGACTAGATTCGCCAGGAGTGGGTAACGATCGGACAACCTCCACATCGTCAGCCTGCGCGTCAAATGATAGATGACAACGATTGGCAAGAAAGAAACAGTGCACAAGAGTTGAGTTCGCACAAAAACAAAAACCATCGTGGAAGGTGCAAACTTCCTCCAACAATACATCCTTTCAAGAGCACTAATAGATACGCTCGTGATTTGTAAGACCAAAAAATACTTCGCACTTGGCATATTTTGCATTCACTTACCGACACTTCGAGCACTCGGTCGAGCGCATCGGCCCCAAAAGTGAAGACCTGGCGATCGCCTCGAGCCGTCGGAAAAAACACTTCTACGTCGCCATCTGTAAACCCAACGAAGGTTTTTTGAAGAAAACGCGAGCGGAGGGCAGGAAATGCACGCATGAAGATCCGTTGAATGGACCTTAAATATACTGAAATACATCACAAAACATGTCTGCGCATGGGCATCAGAACGCTTGAACGCTTGTGCTATGAAAGAACAATATTTACCGGAGTGCAATCGAAGCACTCTGCCAATGGCGTCGTTTGGCAGTTCATCGTCGCCTTTGGTCCAACACACAGCATCGCCCACTTCCCAGGACTCAACCGAAGCGGTTTCAGCCGGCACGATCGCCCTCACTGAGGCCGCACTCTTTTCTTCCTCCGTTGATGATGACAAAATAGTGACGTCGTCAATGAGCGGCGGATCGTCGGCCGATGAGAGCACATGCGGGACTTTCAATTCCATAACGCACCTGATACATGAACCATGTATTTTTATACAAACCCGAAAAATAAATAGATTTATATAATATAGTAGTATGAAATTCGTTAATCATCGCAGTGCAGACGTGTCAAACCAACGCCGAAAGTGGTTCTCATGCTAGAGTGCAAGAGAGGGTGCACTCAAAAACGAGAACCCAAAGCACAACACAATCCATGGATATACACCATGAAATTTAAGGCAGGTCACGCACCATGCTTCGTCGCTTTCGTCTTTCTCAAAGCTCGCTCCATGGTTACTCCCTCTGGCACGAGGTGTAGAACTACTTCTGCGGTTGCTGCTGCTGCTGCTGCTTTTGCGACCTGAAAATCTGTTAGTTATTGAAGGCGCAGGCATCTTCATTTGGCGCTGTTTTTGCTGCCGTTGGTTTTGACCGGCGTTTGGAAAGTTATGGTTATCGAAAGCTGCGGCAAGCTCGCTCGCAAGGCACTGGCGGAATTCGACTAAAGAGTGCACGCGCACGCCGTTCACCTAAAAAGAAGAGACAAACAACATAAATAAAGGACAGATATCAAATAAAAGAGCATTGATACATGTGAGTAGGAGAAGCTTTGTGCGAGCAGTTTGATTCCATCGCCCATTCCCGTGATGGTTTGTGACCTTGATAATATAAGCGCCGGCCGGAATGCGGGCGCGGTAGGCGGAAGATCCAACAGCAACACCGATGACACGGAGAGTGTCGGATAGTGCAAAGCCTAGGGACAGAGAGAGAAGATGGTCAACATTTGATTGAATAGACAATATATCAAAAATGTCCAAACAAATCTAAGGCTAAAGCCAACGAAGTAGAAATAAGCTGCGTAAAAGAAACAAGGCCAAAAACAATCATCCATCAATAACACCATGGGCATTTCTTCCAATACACCTTGCAACCTATACAGCTTCTAGCGTACCATGGCCTTCAAAGAGGTCGCAATGGAAGGCTTGGGTGTGCCACACCACTGCCGCTCCAGCGTCGGACCACGAGATCACGTCATCAGATTCGTCCGATGTCCCCAAGGACAGCTCACCACCTTGGGAATGGTTCCCAGTGGAAGCAGCAGACGCAGCATTCGACCCTCTTGGTGACCGTGGCGCTCTCAAGAAGCTCGGAGCTTGCACGGGCCGGAACACGTTACTTCGACTACTGTTGCTCGAACTACTGCTATTTTTCATGCTGACGGCGCTACTGCTGCTTTTGACAAGTTTACCAGCTACTACTGCGCCCGAACTGCCTGGTGCTGTTTTGGACTGAGTTGTGATGGCGGTGGTGCTTACGGCAACTGCCTTGCGCGAGGGAACCACTTCAGCTACCACGGGGACTTCGGTTTTTATAGAGTCGCTTTTCGATTCCTCAGCGCCGCTTGTGCTTCTTTTATTAATTCCAAGGCTTGGTGCGCCGAGTTGTTTGGCATCTGCCTGCTTATAGGTTGCTATTGGTGTTGATGCTTTCCCACTATCACGCGGAGATTGAGACATTTCAGCCGAAGCAGTGGATGGGCTAGCACGCACCAAGTTTAATCGACTAGGGGCCATCGTGAAGATCTATGTAGGCAGCACAGGTAATTGAAGGTGCGCCAAAGAGTCAAAGTACGAAAAAGAAACAAAAAGGCAAAAGATTGCAGAAGACACAACAACAAACTAAAAGGCCCTTAGAAGGCCAAAAAGTGAGGCAACTACAGTTGATGAGTCAATATTTTTTTTTACCCGGTGCAACTTATTATCTTCGGGGGTGCGATGGCCAGGAGCCTGGTCGAAGAACGCTTCCACGTCACCGTCGACATGCTTTCGAACCACCACGCCGATCTTTCGAAGTCCAGAATGAAGAAAAAGAAAAACAAAAATAGCTTAGGGTATTGCACACATGTCGCGTAATTCGTGCAGGGGTGAGGAAAAAGGTTGGCGTAACGACAGAAACACTTATCCGTCGAAAACATTTCGACCAAACTATCAGCCTTTTGAGTTCGGAAAAGTTCGACCACAAACGATTGAGTGTACGAGATGAGCCATAAGACAAACAGCGAGCGAACTCATTTCAATCAAATTAACATGCCGACCGTGCCAAAAGGAAGCTCTTTGTCGTTGCCTTTCCATGTGACTTCGTCCCCAACGCAAAATATGTCAGAACCGCGACGAGATATTGCGCACATGCTGCAGCAATCCGCGGAAGCTCTGTTCTGGCAAGTACACTTTGGGCACACCCATTGACTAGAGCCTTTCGAAGAGCCAAAGTTAGTCAGTGAAGAGCTTGGTGAAGTAGCAATTGCGTCTGGTGGGGCTTCTTTGAACCCTGCGCTTGTACTCGTGTTAGGAAGAACTCCGTCAGGCGACGGTCGCCTGAACCACAATTCAACCGGTCGCTCTGGTGAACTAAGAAGTTCGATAGCCAGGTCAAACGGCTGCGGGTGAATCGACAGCGGTACTTCGCTGACAGCTGTGAGCTGGTCTCCAACCTATATTGGCGAGAGAGCACAAGAAATTCATTAGAACCATATTCTACAGGAGTACATCTGCAGTCGTGCTCGCACAAAAGCGCACAAGTTGTTAAACATCCTAACTTAGGTCATATTTGATAGACTAAAATGGACGAGTTTGGCTTTAAAAAAAGCAATGTACGTAACCAGGTAGAAGCGCATCTCACTTGGATCTGAGGGTGGCCTTCGGGCAGGGCTGTCACATCTGGCAAAAGCCCGGCCTCTCGTTCCTGTAGCTTCAGCCCGAGCTTGGCTTCAGGGAACGACACTGAAAATATTTTCTCCTCCCCTTTGGCTGCGGCCTGCTTGGACTCAGCAGTGCCAACTCGGAGTTTCGATTTGTCGGAATCTGTGCCCAGTTGGGTGTTTTTATCGCTTATTACCGTGGCTGGTTTCGTGCTCATGCTTTTAGGCTTGGGCACCTTCGGCCGAAAGGCTTGCATATTTGATAGTGGGAAATAACTTTTGGTTTTACTTAACTCCTAGCACTTGCTTTTGCGTTTAATGTTAACTTTCGTGTGGCAGCACGGAAGGAAGGCCTGTACAGAAGAACAGGAAAACGTGCACACGGATTGATGACGAGCCGCTCCCACATGGCTCCCACATCCCACATCTCACAACAAAGACAATAACAGCACAACAGTCAAAGGAAGAATATTCCGAATGTTCCACGATTCTCGAGAGCACACTGATTGGGTTGCGAACATGAAGAAATGTTCTCCCAGACGTATATTCTTTTGCCGACGAGCTCGATTCATCACTACTTCTTCAACAACTGCAGAAACCGAACAACATTATTCTGAACGACCCTTACTTTTTGGAGCGGGTGTGAGCCCTTCAATGAGTGTCAACGCATTGCGCTTCCACTTGACACCCTGAATTTGTGTGCTTTGAAAAGCTCGGGCAATGTAGCATTTGTGCCTTTCAACTATTAACCTTTCCTAGGGCCCACCATCGGCTTAATGGCCTGAAGTAAGGCATCACAGATACCTGGCTACTCAAGGCTGGATAATAAGGTTGAAAGAGCCATCTCAAGAGGCGCCAAAGAACGATTTGACAATTTTGAATTTTGAGAAGGACTCATGTTCTCCGCGGAAACTAGTTTTAAGGTTTTGTTTCCAGAAACTAAGCTCGGGATAAAGCTCCAGGACCAAGGCGCCGGGCTCCTGCCAGTAGTGTCAGGACTGCCTTATGGTCACTCACAGATTCAAGTGAGATGTACTCTTACTTGCTTGCACTCAACCAAAATTTACGTATTATTGAGTATTCTTTTATGATTTCCAAGCACAAATTTGGCCTTTTTTAAGCGTGAATATTATGCTGCGTACTTATCTTGCATCACTCATATGCTGGGAAATATAGGTTGGAGACCAGCTTCTAGCCGTCAACGAAGTTCCACTGTCGATTTATTCTCAGCCATTTGCTTTGGGAATAAAGTTGGTTGCCTCAACGGAGCGACCAGTTGAATTGTTGTTCAGGAGACCATTGCCAGGCGAAGGTCTGCAAAGGGCGAGCAGTAGAAGTTCTTATGCCACGGTAGCTTTCAGCGAGGCAACAAAACTTGGAGAAGCTCCACGAGGTCTGTCGAGTGATTCATCGGACGCACCATCCACACATCGTGGGGTTAGAGGCTCCAGCCAACGGGCCTGCCTTCAGTGTACTCATGAAAGCAACAGGGTCAATGCAGCGTGCTGTAACATGTGCGCATTTTCTCGTTACGATTCAAAATGTCTCACTTGGTCCAACGCTGGAGCTGCAACATTGTGGCATATCAAGGCAATGAAATGCGACCTTTTTGAAGGCCACGGTGCGATGTAAAGTGTGTGTTTGAGTGAGTCGGATAGACGGCAGATGAGAGAAATAAACACGTAACTTATTCGCTTGAAGTCTCCTTCCACCGGTTTGGATTTCTAATGTGCAGCGGCGGTTCTATCTTCTCAGGTTTCGCACTGACGGATTCTTTGCGTGTCATCGGCGTCGCAGCGGAGTCGGCTGCATGCCGATATCACATTCCGGCTGGTGCCTACGTCATTGCGGTACTTTAATAAATCTGATATCATTGAATGCATCCCCTTCTGCTGCCTCTTAGGTTTTATCTTTCTTCTCTCAGGTGGATGGCTTGCGTGTACGAACTTTGTTTGACTTTCGTCATTGCCTTGCAATGAAACTTGCTGCTGCAAATCGTGAAGTCTCGTACGAATCTCAACTGCGAGAAAAACGCCGACGCCTGACGATGCCGCCACCTCTGAACGTGGCAATGCGCTCGAACCACAAAAAGCGGAAACTTGAGGCTTCGAATTTCAGAGTTGGATCAAACCTGGAGGACGGGAATTGCGACCGGGCGTGGTGAGTGCTCTGCATATTTTTTTAGTAGGTTTTAAGCATACTGAATATCACTCCATTTGTCATAGGCTCATGATAATCACGAATCTATAACTACTGCAGTGACGTATGCACCTGAGACAGCTATTTGTACACCGATAGGAAGTGAAATGCGATGTTTTGTGTTTACATCAGGTGCACACTGGAGTTGAAAGTCCCCCTCGAAACATTTGCAGGCTATGAAGCGCAGATCATTGACGACGTCACTCTTTTGTCGTCATCACCGGAGGCACTCGAGCTTGATTCCAGCGTATTAGAGAAAATTATAGCTGAACAAAAGAGTGCGGACTCAGCGAGGGCGATCGTGCCGGCTGAAACTCCTTCGGTTGAGTCCTGGGAAGTGGGCGATGCCGTGTGCTGGTCCAAAGGCGACGATGAACTGCCAAACGACGCCATTGGCAGAGTGCTTCGCTTGCACTCAGGTAAATGTGTGCTCAATCATACCCTTTGTGCATTCTTTCGCTCAAATCAATTCTCGTCGAGCAATCTTTGAATACCATGTTGATTTTGGCGCACGTGCAAACACTCGTGCCACATCGCGGTCCAGGCGGTAGTGATGCGGATGTAGTCTTTCCAACTGCTCGAGGCGTTCGTCGAGTCTTCACCTTTGCCGCGGCCGCATTAGATCGAGTGCTGGTGTTGCCGGTAAGAAAAACTAAACGAAGAGAAAGCACTGAGCAAGTTCAGTACTTTAAAAAATGCGAATCTTCATCGAATGCTCGTTGTTTTTCTCATCCGTCCTGTCGAACTCCTTTGTGCTCTATGCGCAGACAAATGAATTGGAGGTTGTTCTGTCGTCATCAAACCTCGACGACACGGGTGCTGCAGCAAATGTTGCAGATAGCAATATTGCGTTGGCTCTTGAGGCTACAGCGAGCAGTGAAACAAACGATGTCGGCAACGAGGATCTAACTAGCAGCATACCGAGTAGCGATGGAAGTAGCATTGTGAGCTATGAGACAAATATAGGCGTTGTAGTCGCGTCGCCTGCGTGCTCTGCTACGGAGCAACCTTGGCAAGAAGAGAGGAATAGTTCGAATGAAGGAAGTAACCGTCCTGGCCAAGACGATGGCGATGAAATAAAAAAACATGCAATCAAACTTAAAGATGGAGCCTTGGCAGCAGCAGAGGCCGCTGCAAGTGTTTCTCCTTCATGCCCCAGCGCGGTAAAAGAAGGGCTACAGCCGAGTGAAAAACGGCAATCCACTGAGTCAAAAGACGTTGTCCTCCCTGAGACCAGCAAAAATGCCATCAGCATATCAATTCGTTGTAGCTTTAGTACGCAAGGACAGCAGCCTTCTGCAAAAATGTCTCCGCACGGACAACGTATAATCATTCGTTCCAAGAGCCAGGAACTAATCAAAACTTCGTCAACTCCAAAGCAGCGGTCCAGTAGTCTTCCTCGGAAGTTTTCTCCCCATGAACTTGAATCCGGAGGTTCGTCTTTTGTTGCCAATACCTCCTCAACTTCCCAAGTGTCGCTTGGTCACTGCCGTGTGCGACCACCTCCACCAAGACAGAGGCCGAAGACGTCGCCATCTGCTGCCCGCTACGCTGAGGGTCAAAGCAATGGCGCCAGCAGTAAAAGTATAAGCAGTAGTAACCACAGCAGCAGTGCTGTCAAACCTATTCGTAAAACAAGAGTGAACTCCCACCCCAGCGTCCCACGGCCTCCTATGGAATTGAACGATCGCCATCCTGGCGTCTCTCCGCCACGGAGTCGATTACGAGTTCGCTCAAACAGCCAGGACAGGAACAGAACTGCGCCAGCACAAGAGCAGCGCCACAAAAGTTTGCCGCGAAATTTACCGTCCAAGAACAAAGGTTCATCTGGCATTCCCCACACTTCGTCTTCATCGGTGTCAACGGCGGGCCGAAGTCGGGCGCAGAGTCGTATTGAGCGCAGTACATCGAAGAATCGTGAGGTCGGCGCTCGTGAACCCATGCTTGATTTGCCTCCTGCTCCACCGCCAAGGCGGCGGCCGAATGCGTCATCGTCTGGAGGCATGCGCCCCCCTCCTCCGAACCGGCGACCATTGAAGTCACCCGTTGCTCGTTGCAACGGCAGCAAGATTCAGAGCTCTGTTGAAACCGAAGTGAGTGCATCACTTCCATCTCATGGTGCACATGCCCAACAAAGTAGGCCGCGTCCGCCACGAGTGCAGTGGCAATCGAAAGTACCAAAGAATGGAACGGGAAACGCCAGCAGCAACACTGCCGGCATTAATAACAGTGATCGTACGGGAACGGGAAACGCCAGCAGCAACACTGCCGGCATTAATAACAGTGATCGTACGGGTACGGGAAACGCCAGCAGCAACACTGCCGGCATTAATAACAGTGATCGTACGAGTAGCATTCGCAGAGGGCAAACATCTCCAACTACTAGCATTGCGGTGCCAAGAACGACATCAAATAATACGTCTTCTTCACGCCATGTTCGTATCAGGAGCCAAGAAGAGACTAGGAAATCGTCAGCACCAGAGCAGCATTTTAGCAGCATGCCAAGGAGTTTGCCGTCTCGTTCAGGTTCTACGTCTGCTTCTACAACCTCAACTCAATCTACCGCGTTTTCTTCACCTTTTTCGGACTCCTCAGCAGACCGTAATCAAGTGCACGGCAGTAGTAAGCGCGTTTCAGTCAGAAGCCGCAACGATGGGCTGAGCAGCAGCCACGACAATTCCGACAGCAGCTGCAACAGCAGTAGCCATAGCAGTGGCAGCAAGAATAGCAACAACAGCAACAGCACGAACAGCAGCCGAAACAGCACGCATACGAGTAAGAGTAGCAGAAGTGGCACCGATAATAATAGCGGAAATAAGCACGCGGGGCATCGAGAGCAGCACGGCCGGCAGCAAAAGTAATCATTGAAACATGCGGGTCGCAGAAAAAGCGATCTTAAAAGCGCTTGAAGAAAGCGATTTTAATTCGGCACCCTGCATCCGAATAACTTTCTTGATTTTTGCGCTTGGCGTTTGTTTGGTGTTCGCGATTTCCAATCAAGCATATTGCAGGTGATTAACCCGGAATTCCTAAAAACACTTAAGCAAAGAGATACACCTGCCACGTAGAAAGCCGTTGTTGTGTCAGATGCCAAATTGCCCTCTATTCCGCAGAGACCGCAGTTTTGTTAATGGCCAAATGGATATGGGTTTTGAGGTGATATAGGTAGCCAGGTAGTTCGCAGTGCGGACAGTGCGGCAGTGCGACATGCCGATTGAAGGTTATAACTGGACTACCTTGATGGCAAAGGTTCCTGGGGGCGGGGGCTCTGCCGAATCCAGTTCCACCTGCCAGCTAGCCAAACAAGCCCAGGCAACTGCCGTCCAGTGCCAACAAGCGCCCGTTTTTATTACCTTTAATGACCCCCCCCCCCCCCCCGTGTCAGAGTCAGTGTACAGACTTCAGTTTCGTCGTACGTCGTTGACAAGATCGGCCAATGGCAGAATGGCTCGAAACTTCTAATCTTATAGTAGCCCTTAAGCTTAGCGTCGATTGGGACTGATACTACGCCCTGCTGTTTATAGAATGCCATTGAAGGCTAGATCATTGGTAGTCATCGGACTGCTTGCTGCTCACTTCGGCGAATCTGTCGCCTTCGATGGCAAGGAACGGCAACTTGGCAACTGCCATTGGGTGTCCCATTTGAAGCGTACCGTGTGCGACGACGCTAGCCCGACGAGTGATTCGCACGGGCAGATTAGCAAAAGTCGTGACACAGTGCAGCCGGCAGTGAAGTTAAAGGCTGGCGAACACTGCATGGCGCCACCTCAAGCGCACACCAACACTCGCGGTACCGACCAACCTATAGCAAGATTTGAGATCTGCACATTTCTTACAGCCAATGATACTTCACTCCATAGCTAAAATATCGATGCTTCTACTTCTAGTGGGTTCACTGAGATGTTATGATGTTTGCTGTTTGCTTGGCCAGGTCCTGAGCGTTACTTTTTGAGCCTTGGTCTTGTGGTTTCGAACGAAGCAAACTTTGTCGAAGAGTGGGCAAGGCACTACCTAGCCGAAGGCATCGAGCATTTCTACATGATTGATCAAGAGGTACAGTAATTTTTTGTGACGATATGTATTTATACAGGAGACGTTTTCTCGTTCATTACGTGCTTTTCTTGTCGTATTGCGTGTGTCGTATATCTCCTTTCCTCATACTCTTGGTGCCGCTCAACAGTCACACTGGAAGAGCCAAGGTGGCACCAATAAAGCTAGCCACAAAGGCGATGGAACCAGCGAGGTTCCTTTTGGAGCAGATAGAAAGAGGAGGCAACTAGCATGGGAGAACGAGTACACTGATGATGGCATTAGCAGCAGCAGCGACAGCGGTAGCAGCGACAGCGGTAGCAGTAGCAGCAGTGGCAGTAGCAGCAGTAGCAGCAGCAGCCATGGTTTGGGGGCTCCTTCTTGCAGTAGCAGCAGCAGCAGTGGTAGTAGCGGCAACAGGGGCCAGAGGAGGCGTTCTCTCAGCAGTTCGCCGCTGCAAGGAAAGGGAGGGGATAAGACATTCCACAAAGTCTCTCCGTCACATGCACTGCGGCCCTTAGGACTGGTGTTGGGTCCCACCGCGAGTGCGTTGGAAAGTGCCTTGCCGAACGTGACCACGCACATTGGCAACACCGCAGCCACTGCTCAAGCGAGCCGCAATGCGGTAGGGTGGGCCGCCAAACACGGCCTCCAGCACCAGCACCTCAGCATTGCCAACATGCCCAACATGTAAGGGTGTAGAATTTTCGGACTGTGCTGGGCGGTACAAGAATGACGTCATCGGCATATTTCTGCACATGTTTGTTTTGCCTTTCGTGTGCATGAAAGCACTATCGCGGGCATTTTTTCTCTACTTCACTTTCATTCTATTCACTTCATCCTCCTTGGTGGGCCACCAGGATATCGGGCTACGGCAAAATATCGGCTGCTGCCAAAGGTCAAACCAAATGGCTGCTCATGGTTGACAGCGACGAGTTCGTCTTTGCTGCGAGCCCCAGTGCCACGGTAATATTTTTATGATGAGGCTTTAATCATTGAAGAGGCGTTTATTATTGTCAGAAATTTCTTGTCTCCTAGCAAGACCTAGGGTATTATTCTTTTGCATCTTGTGGCTTTTCTTTTTCTGAGATATGCATGTGCCAGTATTTACATTTACGTTCTCGTCACTTCTCTCAACCCACCGTGCTGGTATACAGATTCAAAGTGTGCTGCGCCAGTTGCAAGAGGAGAAACCTCAAGCTGGGCAGGTACAAGTCAACATGTTGATGTGCGCTAATTATGCGTGCGTATTTGAGAGCGGGAGTGTTTGACAGTCGTGCATTTTTCTGAAGTGTATGCTACTTTTCCTGTTTGCATTCTCGTTGTAGTGTTTACTTGCATGATTTATTGATGTCAAGGTGTATAATTCGTTGCTGTTTTCTAAACCTGTCGCACCATCATCACAGGTGAGCGTGCCCTGGATGGTCTTTGGCTCGTCAGGTCGGATGCGGATGCCCCGGTGCATCGTGCCTTCGTTTACGCACCGCTTCCCCTACGACTTTCGGTTGAAGGGGCGAGACGACCGACGACAGAGAAGAAGACTTTCAGACTTCAATCCGGCAGCATATGAGTTCGATAGTCGCTACTCCAACAGCAGCAGCAGCAGCCGTGGTAGCACGAGAAAAAAGTTTAACAGCAACAGCAGCAATGGTGAGCACGATGACGGCTATAATTTCCACCGTCGTACCGCTGCTGCGGAGCCTAACAACAAACCGAAAGAAAAGTCCAAAGATCCGTTCCACCGCCGCGCCAATGGCGTTGCGCTCGTGAAGTCGTTCGTGCGCTTGGACGCACTCCCAAATCAAGCTTGGAACCCTACGGTAGGGATTTACTTACATGTGTGTGTTTGATGGATTCGGTAAGAAAATGTGCCAATTCCTTCTTCCCCTACCCGCTCCAACCTCCAATTAACGTTTCGTTATGACCGCTTATTGTGCATCCTTGCTGCTGAATGAATGGCTTCGCTTGCATCTTTTTACCTTCGTCGCTCACAGAGTCCTTGGCCTTTGATGGCCTATCTGATGTTCCCTTCAACTATCGAAATATTGTATATATTAGGTCAGCG
>Ga0307931_1002236_pt1 | contig 12456 bp, 11 predicted proteins | sample OrgLakmetageno47_FD_201816 | JGI IMG/M metagenome (GOLD analysis project Ga0307931, IMG submission 201816) | Saline water microbial communities from Organic Lake, Antarctica - #47 | ecosystem: Environmental > Aquatic > Non-marine Saline and Alkaline > Saline | place: Antarctica: Organic Lake... | reverse complement strand
TCTCTTGATCGGTTGTACATATGGCTCTCAGGAGGTGGATTGACCGTCCACGTTGTACAACTATTACCATATACATTGCGCTCTGGCTCCTTAAGTTGCTTGGTTACTTGGCACTGGCTCTGAGGAAGCAGAATGTAATGGCCGGAAGTCAAGAAGGCTTAGTTTTTTATCTCTACCTGTTAGCCTTCTAATTCCAGCCCCCTCTTGGCCTGTGTGAAAAACTTCTTGGATTTGGTTTGCGCTACTTTCCTTTTTCTCTACCTGTAGCCTTCTAGCTTTGATCCCGGTGAATTCTGATTAGAGTTATCTATTGGAAATTGCTTTACGCCCCCTCTTTGTGGCTCTCAAGGTCGCTGTGGGAGCTTTCTCCTTAGAGGTGCTTAAGGCATACTAGTACACTTGTTGAATTATTGATTTCCTTTGTGCTGGCATTCTAAATCCGGCCCTTCGGGGCCTGCGTGAAAAACGCCGACATGGAAAATAAAGGGCAATTTTCATGCTGCTGCTTTAGCGAGACGAATGCTCTAAGCACACAAGCCTGATCGACGAATTACACAAGGCCGAAGTAGCCATGAAAGTGGCGATAACGGTTCTGATCAGCCCGTTCTACCATGCCCTGAAAGCAATTCGGAAGAGAACTTCCCCGGGCCGTAGGAGGGAGCAACGAAGACCCTGAGACTATCAAGGTTTAGGGTCGCTACCCTAGCTAGAACATTTGCGTGACCCAGTTCTCGTGCAAAATTATCTCTGAATACAGCTGTGGGTACGGAACATCCCAAAAAAAAACTCCTGAAAGTCGCATGAATCCCAAGCCATGTCTTCAGTCAAGTTGGACTCCGTAAACACAAATAATATAGCGCCCTGCTCTGTGAGTTATAAAATGCGGTTTCCACTCGGGGAACTTAGAAAAAAATCCGATATCCCCCGCATGAAACATTTTGAGCCCCCCGAGGGGAACTGAGTTATGGAGCAGGATGCCTGGGTCAGCAGGATGCCTCGGGGAATTGGTACGTCTTCAACACATGCCACATACACGAACGCTTTTGTGTTCTGTGCTACACTTTACAGGTGCAAAATTTTGTGTTACGAGATTCGTTCAATCGGCTCCGAGGCTTAAATGCCCGCCGTGTCCTTTGGTGTCCGTAACATGTAAGTACTGAGTCAACTTCCATCGTAGATTCCGGCACCACACCAATTCGGCGAGCTTTTTCTAACGTTTGAACGTCATGATTAAACTTGGTAGCTGCAATACGAATAAGTCATTCCATTGGGATGACCAGGCTGTGCGTGTACCCATGATCTAAACTTGGTGTCGGATGTTCAGAAAGGCTTTTATATGTGCGAGGTATGAGTTCGACGCCGAAGGGCCAGATTCGAGGGCTAATCTGTAGCATAAGGGAATTCAAGAATACTAAAACTAGAGCGCCCTTATGGAGAGAAATCATATTACGAACTTGAGTGCAGGAAAGAATGGGGATAGATCAAGTCCTCTAAGATGCTCGCACCCGGATTGAAGCTTTCATTTTTCGAGAGATAAATCCGATTGCTGACCTTCGCACCTGTACCCATACTATCTGTACCATACTTTAACTAAAGATGCGCAGAAGCGAACGTTGATGGAAGTGGAAGTAATGGTGACGAATGAACCATGAGACCCTTGATCGAACGTAACTCTTCAACATCATGAGAGTCCTGCGCTGCTTTGAGAAAAAGCTCCAATGATTAAGAAGAGGCGCTACTTCAGGTCATCATGACACCAAGAGCTAGGCTAGATTTTATTTCGGTTCATTATGGATCGGCCCTACGTTTGGCCGATCCTCTGGCAGTGGGCCGTAGGAAATGACTTCTTCGGTGAGGCCTTTCAACACTTTTACAACACAGAGCCCGAAGTAACACCCAACCAAACTGCCAGTGCATTAGGAAGTGATGAAGGGTACCATGAGCATGCCGAATAAGGTAGCTCAATTCATAGCCCATTGGGTAGCAAATAAAGAGAGGGGGAAGCAAGAGCCAAAAGAAGTCCGAAACAGATCAGCCAGATCAGCAAGGATTCTAATCTCAGTCCACCGAGGAGCCATGATGGGCGCTACTGAAGCTCTAAATAGATCTTCTCGTCCGCCGTGAGAGCTCTAGATCAATGGGGAAGGTATCAGTAGCTTCACTTAGACCCTCAATATCTGAAAATCCACCCGTTGAGGAAGGCTTCAAGTCACCTAAATAAATCTTCACAAATGACGAAACGCTATCCGTGAAGTGAAGTAGATCAGACAAGAGCCTTACACTAGTATGCTTATAAAGGCAAGAACATTGTGCGCATCAATTCGAAGATTCTGAGAAAGGGACTTGTTACTCGAAAGGTGTTAAGGTCTTGGGAGTATGATGTTTTTTTCAGGGACCCTCTGAGGGTATTTTTTTTGAAATGTTGACATTTCTCCGTAGCTCAAGCTACTCGGCTCTTACGCGCACGATATCACGGGAATCTTCAGAGGTCATCGCTTGAGAAGGCTACAGAGCCACAGAAACGGATAGCACAAGGATATGCTTTTAGTCCTTGAGGAGGCAGCTTGGCTCATGCCATCAAAAACTCGATTGAACTGCTCACGGGCACTTGAAATCAAACAACAAATGAATGGTATATCGGATCCAAACTACATATTTGTACAGAGTGTTACGGAATAAGCCTATCGAGAACTAGAGAGATAACGGGGATTTGTTGGGAATTTGGCTTTCACGTTTTAGGTGAATTTGGGTTATTTCGCAACACAGAGGAAGGCGCAACTTGCACAACACATGTGTTGTCTTTCTGACCACGAACAAAACACGATGAAATTGAAAGCTCTTCCACAGCAGCAGATCTTCTGTGGCCTGGGCCCATACTCCCATACTCCATAATCAGCAAATTTGGCTTATCATCACTTGGAGCACGAAAACAAAAATTTCTGTGCTTACACTGAATTGGAGGAATGAAATCGAAAAAAGAAGTCCTGCCTGGGAGTCGAACCCAGAATCCCCGGTTCCGTAGACCGATGCCTTATCCATTGGGCCAACAAGACATGTACAACGGTGAAAATGTAAAAATAGAAACACCTAATCATACTATACGGTATGAAAACCAGTATACGTGAAATACAAGTGATTTTGTGAAGTGTTTTGAAATGGGAACACCTTTTGCACCGTATCATCATCTGTTCACGAGACCTCGAGACTCGAGGGCTCAAGCCGCAAGCTCCCAATGAAGCGATGAAGTATGAGATAAAATGCTAAGCTTAGCTGCTCCGCCGACAACTTCCCATCGCCTCGCACTCTGAGTTCGAACTTATGTCGAGCAGAGCGTTCCCATGGTAGCTGGTCTCCTATAATTAGCATGTTGTCTACCCAAAATTGGTAGTGTATTCTCACGTGGTACGGTTATGATATTGGAGGCTCTGGCAGCACCTAAAAGATTCCCGGAGTAGATCTAAACTCGAGTCAAATTATCGAAGTCCATTTCATAGCTTCTCAAGCATGTTTTGAAGCTGCTCGCCGCGCATTGTATAGGATTTAAAGCATGCGGTTGCGCAGCATCGTTTCAGTGCTCATACTAGCCTGGTTAATCACTGTGATTATTCTCCTAGCCCGATACCACGACCAAGCCTATATCATATCTACGATTTGGAGTGACTCAAGTGGCAAGCTCCACATTGCTGAAAAGGGTGGCCCGCCTGTAGGCGACCTGAAGCATCAGGTGCTGACGAGGGCGGCCGAGGACGCGCGACTCGCGGATGAGCTCATGGAACACTTGGCTGGTAACTCTGTGCTTAGTCAAGAACCTCTTCAGAAATCCAAGCCTGCGCACTCAAGTACGAGCAAGCCAATCTTGAAATCTTCGTCAAGATCGAAGGTTGAGCCGAAGAGCCTACCCCAGGTTCAGGAATCCCTGGCCCTGAAGTTGCCTCAAGATTTGCCGAAGGATCCATCAATCATAGCTGCGCCTATTGAAAGACATGCTGCCATGTCGACCGGCACTGCCTTGCATGCTACCGCCTCAGTATCCCAACAGATCGATGAATCGCATGTTAGAGACCAGCACTCGTCGCCTCCTACGCTCAACCCAGCGTCAGTGCCGCATGCAGCCACAACAGGCGTAGTGCTACCTAGAAGCAGCGCAGCCGCAGAAGAGGTCCTGACCGCGGGCGACTTGGTCGTTGATGGAAAAGATTCAATTCGAATCGAAAGCCAACCTACCATCCCTGCAAAACTAACCTCCATGCCCGGTGCTGCTTCAGTATCTCTGCAGTATGACGAATCGAGCCCAAAAGACCTGCACACACCCCTCTCTGTGCTCAAGCAAACTTTGCCACCACATGCACCAACCTTAGCCGGCTCGGCGCTTCATGGAAGCAGTGCTCGCATAGAAGACGTCCTGACTGCAAGCGTCGCGAGATCTGGCGAAGCAGGGTCGGGGCCTGCGGCAAAGAAGAAGCAGTCGTCGTCTTGCACAAGGGTCTTGCTTGACGATGGCTATGGAGCGATCCCAAACACGTACGTCGTGGTGGGGCAAGAACCGTCTTCGAGCACTCCACCACAGCTCCAGCCGTCAACCCCGCTGCTGCTCGAAGTCGTTCCGGGGGAGTTGTGTGCGGCTAAAGCGAAGTGCCAAGCATCTGTGTCATGTGCGGGCTTTGTGTGGTGGGCAGCACTGCAGGAAGCACAGCTTTTGAGGCGCTTACCGCCAAAAGACCAGTGGAAGAGCCATTCGGAAGGCACGAAGACAGCGGCACCGCGACGGCAATTGCTAGGGCAAGTCGACCCTGACCAGAGTCAAGTCGCTTTGTCACATGCCAGGCAGGCTCTTAGCAGCACTAGTAGCAGCACTGGCAGTGGTAGCGAACCAATGCCGCAAGGACGGCACAAGAGGAAATCCTCGGCAGAGTTGAAGAAGGAAGCCAAGGACAGAGCCCAAGCGATGGCGTCGAATTTACAGCAACAGCAAGTAGGGCTGGGGCCCGTGCTCTATGCGAAACTAGCCTCAAGCGACACGTTAACCCACCTCCTTGGGCACTACGACCGCAGGTATTTCAATAGATTATCAAACATGAGCCAAGAAGATGTTTATTTTTGATGATTTATAAATCATCAGCCTCCTATGCACCTTGCTCTTTATTTTCTTTGCTTTTCTCTTTCAATTCTTTCCACAAATAAATCATCAGCCTCCTATGCACCTTGCTCTTTATTTTCTTTGCTTTTCTCTTTCAATTCTTTCCACAAATTCCACAGACTTCTTGAAACCTCTCTCTCTTTGTCTCTTTCGCTCGTCTTGTTGTCAAGGCCACAGCTGCAAGTGGCCATGTCTGGCGTGCTAGCCCCAGCCCAGGAAGCCGAAAAGCGCACCGCTGCTAATGCATCCGTGTGCAGTGGCTCTGGCCTGCCAGGCCATCCTCGAGCGGAGTACGACGTGTACCGCACCGCTGGGGAGTGGTGGACCGACATGAACCGAGTGAGTGAAGGGGGCTAACGAAAGGAGGAGGAGGAGTTGGCTTGAGGAGAAGAGGGCATAGGAGTGAAGAAGAAAAGCTGAACACTTGCATTTATAGAAGTCAACAAACTCAAAACGATGAAGGAGTAGAGGATGGATATTTCCGTGTGCTATATTACACCTTGGAAAAGCTCACGTCAAGCTTTAAAACACCTCTGAATTTCACGCTCTGCTAGGCCGAAACCATTGACGGCGGCATCTGCGCGGTGAAGGCGGCGTGCGCGGCGGACGACGAGTGCCACGGATTCGTGTTTCGAGCGCGCGACGGCGCCGGCCTCCTGGGGAAGAAAATCAAGGTAGAATAGCTGCCTAGGAGGAAAAATAAAAATTACCGCGATTCGCATGTTGCACGCATTTGTGAGAACTTCTGCATTTTTAAAAAGCACTTTTTGTTCACCACACAATAGTAAATCCTTTCCACGACACAAAGCATGATATTCACGATGCTTCGTTGTGATTATAGTCGCGCTCTATCTCTAATGCCTGCATTGTCCACCCCACTAAACTCACTACTGCAGATTATGGACTACTCTAGCAAGACCGTGCGGCTGAAGTTGCAGAGGTTCGAGAAGAAAGCTCCAAGAGGGGTGTTCCTCTACGTGAAGCGCCCGAATTGGCTGAAGTTCGGAAAGGCGACGCACATCAACGGACAAGAAGTGGACGCTCCGACTACGCCGAGCTTGAGAGCACATAAGAGCAACAACGACGACCCTGGCAGCAGCAGCAGCTACCGCGACCAGCGCAAGCGTCGAGGTGGCGCAGGTACCGATGCTGCTGCTACCCCTGCCGCCGCTGAAGAAGAAGACGAAGACGCTGAGGCGAAAGCGCTGCGAGCGAAGTACACGTCACCGTGGGCGTCTCGACTCCGAGCAAAAAGGCCATGCCTGAACTTGGAGCAAGCGCCGTGGTCTGGGAGTCCTCCCTTAACGGACCCTCATCGTCGGCCCGAGGACCCTGAGTGGGATGCACTGCCAGCGCACCGAGCCACCGTAGAGGCCTCGTACTTTGGAGTCATAAACGACAGCAGTGGCGTCAGCGGTGGAAGTCTAGCTACCTCATCATCCTCGTCCCTTGGGGGTAGTTTAAGCAGCTTGCTACGCGGTGGCAGCAGTAGTGGTGGTAGCAGCACCTACCGGTGGAGCCTCGGTGCCTCTCAAACGGCTAGTGCTGCTGGGGCGTCGGCCGGCTCACCGGCAGAGCCGACGGGCCCGACGAAGCCGTCGGCAAGAGGCCGCACACCGGTGTGGATTAGCTTGACTACCCTGCCAGGTCGCATCGATCAGATTGAGCGGACAGTGATGAGCCTGGTGCAACAAACGGTGCCTGCGGATGAGGTGAGGATGATGTACCTTTGTGTCCGTGCAGCTAATAGGGTCTCCTCCCATTATAGAGTGCAATGGAATTTCGTCGAGTGCACCATTGTAATTTTTATCTTCTTCCTCCATTCCTAATGATCGCTAACCTTATCCAAACACCCTCTTTTCTATTTATTTCTCGTATCCACTTCCTTTTCCTCTCTTGATTTGATTCGATGACCAAACTTCCTTGTGAACAGGTGGTCATCAGCGTGCCTGCCCACAGCGAACGCGAAGGCCGCGCATACGTCACTCCATCTTGGCTCAACGCTCTGGTGAATTCTAGCCGCATTTCTCAGGCTCGGCCGCTCGTGCGCTTGCGGCACATCGAGAAAGACTACGGCCCTGCCACAAAACTGATCCCGTCCGTTATGGAAGCGCATTCCTTGAGCCGAGGAGACGGAAGCGAAAGAGGAACATCAACATCAGCCAGCAGCCGTACTGATAGCACTGGTGATGCCCGTGGCCGCGGCAACGTGCTCCTGTTAGTGTGCGACGACGACACCCTGTACCCGCCCCGCTTGCTCGAGACCTTGCTGGAATGGCACACCCGCTTGCCACACGCCGCCCTGGCCTTCAGCGGGTGGCCAGTGGTGGCCAAGACCTACCGCTACCCGCACTGGTCCGAGAACTACTTGGTGTACGGCAACGAATTGTTCGCGCCCCACCCTGTATCCATCATCCGCGGCAACACCGGGTAAGGTTTTTTCACACACGACACATGTTATAAGTCAAAACTTTGTTTCTGGATGGCCTCTGTCGAATTGCTTTCCCTTGATTGAACTCGTGTTAGATTCAATTCTACATGTCCCGTAGAGGTCCTTTTTCACAATATCTTTCCCTTGTGCTAAAAGCTGTCTCACCTTCACACTTCCATTCCTCGTGACCCTGTCACCGCCAAGCCCCACTATTTTCCTCGGCAGGTACCTGGTGCAATCCAAGTTTTTCGACGACCAATTATGGTTGGGCTATTCCAATGCGCCTCCGGGTGCTTTCTTCATGGACGACGTGTGGATTAGCGGCCGCTTAGCCAACGCAAAAGTGAAGCGATTTGTGGTAAGAGTGTGCCTTCATGATATTCATCCATTCATTCCCCTTCACAGGTCCTTAACCCTGTTTGAATAGTGTCTTAGCGTGATTTTCTATCTGTTTTCCCATCGCCCTCTTTTTCCTGCACCTCCACCTCCATTAGGTGCCGTTTGACGAGGACCAGTTCACCATGACCCCCAACTTGTCCAACGTGACCACTCTAGACCATGTCGAGCTCAGGAAACCTGCGGGGCCCTCCACAGCCCCTGAAACAGTCAACGACCTTGCTTCATTGCCTGAAGTTGCGACGAGTAGCCTGCACGCCAGCAGCACTAGCAGTAGCGCAGTTATGACAAACGAGCAGGACATACATCAGGGCACCTTGAACATTGGCGGTGGGCGGCGCCTACTAGCAGCGCCTAAGGTAAATGCTGCTTTCACTACGTGTGATTTACGCCACCACACTGAAGGCACACATGTCACACCCCTCGTTCTCTCACAAACCCTCTGGATCCATGTTGCTTTCGCCATCATCAATTACACTCCTTGGCAATGCCTGGAAGTGTACTACAAATACAAATATGCGCATACTTGCTTTACGAACTCCCCTGATTCATTCTTTTCTCTTGCCTCTTATCTGATGGGATGGGTGGAAATTGAGCAGCCCAACAATCGTGTCCAGGCCAACGAGCAAGCTTTAAAGCACTTCAAAAAGGACTGGGACGTGCTTTGGGATGGCGAGAAATATAGACTTCTTTTGCCTGCTCCAAAACAGAAACGGCCTCTAGTCCTGCGCTCGGGCTGGCTGTAGCAATATTACCCTTCTCTCTTCTCTTTGTGCCAGCGAGAAATCACCATCACCTATCAGCCTATCAGCTTTCGGGATTCCTATGGCGCCCTTCGCTCCAATGAGAAAAGATGTACAGAGCCTAGGACGAATACGAGAGAACCTATATTGTTACGGAGTGGGTTCAAAAGATACTGATTTGCTTTAAAAAGAAAATACAAATTCAATTCTATCGCCTACATTTCACATTTCATTCTTTGGAATTTAATATTTAATATGGCACATGGCACAGGGCCAGGGCATCAAGCCATTGCCATCACCATCACCATCAAGATTTCCGCCCTAATCCCGGAACTTCACTCGGCCATTTCTTAAAACGGAAATTACGGGGGAAATCTCCCCTCTGTATAGTCCAATACTCGAACTCCATACCGTAACTAAATTAGTAGTAGTGTTGGTGTCAGGTGGTTTCTGCGCTGCGTTTCCGAGACGGCTTTTAATTTTAATCCGCATGTTGAGCGTTATCCTCATAAAGCGGAATGCACTCCCCAAGGCCCCTATATAGAAGACATTCGGGACAGCGAATCGGTGTTAACATTTTCCCTTTGCACGGAGGACTCTGGAACGAAAGAGGAACCGCCTGTGTAGGGTTCGTGATTCGTTGTACTTTCGACGAATTGGCGTCCTGGCAGCAGTGAGCACAAAGAGCCTGCATGAATCTGCTTCGTACCAGGCTCGTGCTGCACTTATCGACCCCAGAGGATTCTGACGAGAAATTGTGCACACTCTTGTGTTGGAAGGTCAGGGTGTGGCAGGACCATGCAAAAACAAGGTAAACCCTTGGAGGCTGCACATCAATGCAGCAAAGTTCACGTGACTCATCCAAATCCAGGGCACTGCAGCGCGTCACACAAAGCGCATCTTATTATATATCATAGCAATACATTTGCGCTCACGAGCTGCATGGAGCTCAATCACGTGCTGCCATGGTGAGGTTGCGAATCTGAGCAAAGTCCGAGAAGAGAGTGAAATTGTGTCTGCGATGACATGTTGTGCTGCGTAAACAGGTAATATCTAGAAATGAGCTTCACATTGTAGAGTATGACAAATTTAGGCTCAACGTGTTAAGAACTGAAGGGAGTGAAAACTCTCAACAACGTGGCCACCGCGCTCGACCCGACAAAACGTCGGGGAGGGCAGCGACAGGTGTAAAACTTCAGGTGGACACATCAAGGCCAGCTGAGACCTCTCCCCGCGCGCAGATGGATAGCCGCGCGTTAATCGGAACAGAAATCTCAGGCCAAGCTCATCTTTATGTATGCCGACATAATGACGAACAAATTCCGTGTGTTTGAGCGGAATGATCGCAAAGTGAAGTTGGCAGGTGTGGGCTATGTGCTATGTGTTTCCAGATTTCAATTTCCGAAACACTAGCTAGATATTTATCTTGTATGTTTGCAAGATAGAAAAGTCGAACGAAGGACTAAAGGTGAAGCACAAGTGCTCTGAAAATGATTTCCTCTCGAGCTTTGCACCTATAGTTGTTGTATTTCGTAGCGAAGAGATGTTGTTGAGGATGCTTTAGCGAGCGGTAGGTAAGGCGAAAGGACGAAGTGATGAGAGAGAGAGAGAGAGATGAGAGAGCGACGATGTTCAAAAACTGTACGGACAAGCAAGAAGCAAGAACTGGACTTCGGAATAGATTTTTTTGGTTTTTGTTCCAGAATGTCAACATCAGCGTGACGTCCTTTGACACGACAATTCTCAGGTATCTTACAACTTTCTTACAACATACGCACGTTAGGTGCTGCGAAACAAATTGCGCGAAACGCACGTTAAGACAATGCTTTTCATTCAGCGGCTGAGTGCAGTCCGTCAAAGCACGCTTTCATCTCTCTTCAGCCTATGCCTCTGGAGCACACTTCTTCAGTCTGTATTTGCTGCTCAAGGTGATCAATTTGATTTGTGCTTGACACCCGAGCCACCTAAATTTTGGCGTGCTTTCCTGTCTGAAAATTGAAACGAAATTAATTTCCCCGGTGAATACTGCATGTTTTCTGATCGACTAGGCCATTGCCGCCGCCAACTTGATGTCATGACATCGTCCGCATTTGCATTTCCCACGCCGAGTATGGGAATCTTTTCCACCTTTGCCTTCAGCAAATCGGGACCAGCGCCAACCTTAAAGAAGCTGAAAGAACAGCCTGTGGCCGAAGCTATTCCTATCCTTTCTCAGTCAAATACCCTGGCAACAACACCTGGCGAAGGTCTATTGAGAATTCAGGCCAAATCGCCACCAGGACTTCATGAAGTTACGCGTCACCGGCGCGCCTCGCCGCCAAGTCAGCTCGAGCGGCAACTCCGGCAGACTTTCACTGGATGGGTAGAGAGCGCCAAAGTACGTCTTCCAACTTCTAAAGACCGCGACCGCTCGGACTCTTCTCAAATGGACCCCGACGATTTACCCTTTGCGCCCGCAAGCTCATCGCTTTTTCGTAAAATCCCCACAGTAATTTCGCCGGCTCCTTTCTCGCCGGTCTCGTTCTCGACAGCATCACCCATCGGGAGCTTTGGAATGAGCAGCAGCAATCGAATCGTTTCAAATTTTGACATACTTCAATGAGTTTTGTCAGGATTTTCTGTATATAATACGATTGATTAAGTGAGTGTTCTCGAAATTCTCTGCTTGGCAACTGCGGTGCGCTTAGCAGGCACACCATACATAATTACATATTCTGCCCTTGTCTTTCTTTGCACTGGGGGAGTATAATCTAATCTAATCTAATTACATTACATATTCAGAAACCGCATTTGGCACAGAAAACAGTCAGTCAGTTGGCTTGATACCTGATACCTGAAATATAGCTGGTTAATCACAAGCCATAACACAACCCAGTCGGGCTTAAATCCATTTAGGCTTAATTAAGGAAAATAATAATTTAAGAGGTTTTATGAGGCTTAAATCTAGGCCTAAAATAAGCTTAAATTTAAGCCTAATTTTAAGCCTAAATTTAAGCTTAAATTTAAGGGTCCAGGCCACTGCCCTCTCGGGGTTAGGGTTAGGGTTAGGGTTTATCTGGAAAAGCGGGGAGGCTTAAATTTCGGCCTAAAATAAGCTTAAATTTAAGCCTGTTCTAGCCTTGAATTTACGGTCAATTCTGTTGATCTGGAGAAGCGGAAGTAGGAAGCTTAAAGTAAGCCTAAAATAAGCTTAAATTTAAGCCTAATTTAAGCCTAAAATAAGCCTAAATTTAAGCCTAATTTAAGCCTAAAATAAGCTTAAATTTAAGGGTCCAGGCCACGGCCCTCTCGGGGTTAGGGCTAGGGTTTATCTGGAAAAGCGGGGAGGCTTGAATTTAGGCCTAAAATAAGCTTAAATTTAAATTGTGGGAAGCTTAAATTTAGGCCTAAAATAAGCTTAAATTTAGGCCTAAAAGCTTAAATATTTAGGCCTAAAATAAGCTTAAATTTAAGCCTGATTTAAGCCTAAATTTGAGTTTAAATTTAAGGGTCCAGGCCACTGCCCTCTCGGGGTTAGGGTTAGGGCTAGGGTTTATCTGGAAAAGCGGGGAGGCTTAAATTTCGGCCTAAAATGAGCTTAAATTTAAGCCTAAAATAAGCTTAAATTTAAGCCTGTTCTAGCCTTGAATTTACGGTCAATTCTGTTGATCTAGAGAAGCGGAAGTCGGAAGCTTAAATTTAAGCCTAAATTCAAGCCTAAAATAAGCCTAAAATGAGCTTAAATTTAGGCCTAAAATAAGCTTAAATTG
>Ga0307931_1002235_pt1 | contig 12461 bp, 8 predicted proteins | sample OrgLakmetageno47_FD_201816 | JGI IMG/M metagenome (GOLD analysis project Ga0307931, IMG submission 201816) | Saline water microbial communities from Organic Lake, Antarctica - #47 | ecosystem: Environmental > Aquatic > Non-marine Saline and Alkaline > Saline | place: Antarctica: Organic Lake... | reverse complement strand
CACCGTGGCCGGCGCTGTGGCAATGCACCCGAATATCCGGCAACTGATCCGGCGACGCGGCCACAGACGCCAGAATGTTTTTCAGACACTGAATCAGTGTGTCACCCGCAGCGTAATGCTGAAGACTGACTTCATGCCAACTGTTGTAGGTGACCTGATCAATCGTAATGACCAGGTTGTCACGGCCACCGCTGAAACCGAGGGAATCGTGCCTGGCGCTGAGCTTGTGCAGCCCGCGCTCGGTCAGATGCGCCTGGGGATCGACACCGACATTCACAAACAGAAGGTGTCGCAAGGGCCTCACCCCCCGGGACAGGGCGCCCCTCGACACGGGTTCCACCGGCATCGGCAGGCAGCCTGCCAGTGCATCGAGCATGTCCCGGAGCTCGGCCACCGACGCATTGCTGGTGCCACCACGCACGTTCAGGCGTGTGCTTCGGGTCAGCAGGCCATTGCAGAAACACCACACCATCAACTCGGTAAGGTTGCCGGACCGCCGGATCACCGGCTGCCAGAAAGCATCAGACGGATCTTCAAGATCCCGGTACAGCAGCCAGCCATCCAGCGCATAACCATCGCCCTGCTCCGACTGATGGTGAAACGACAGGTTTTCCTCCGCCAGAGAAGGCGCAAGCCCGGGATTGATCAGCTCGACCTTGCCCGCCTTGCGCTGGAAGGCAGCGTAGAGTTTCCGCCCAAGCAGATTCATATCGTTGTGGCTGATGGCCGCCTGCGTGCCCTGTTCACGGGCCAACCGGGACAACAACCGGTAGCTGTGGGTCAGCTCCGAAACCACCTGACGGCGCAGCGAGATCACATCTTCTGCCCGCCACCGAGACCGGTTATCCAGATTACGCAACTCAGCCTTCGACCATTGCCACTGGACCACCAGCGAATCCAGCAGTGTCGCCCTCCAGCCGGCACCGGCCGGATCGATGCGAGTGAGCGGCAGGCCGGACTTCAGATACAGGCTCTGGCGAACCAGACCCAGCCGGCCACTGGCGTCGTTCTCCGTCAGCCATTGCTCCAGCCGTTCGTACAGAAGCAGATAGGGGTCAAGCCGGTTGACATCGGTGACACCGGAAAATACCGCCTGCTTGAACACCGCTGAAAGCAGCGGCCGGCTCTCGTCCAGCGCATAGCATTCGATCAACAACAGCTTGAGAATGGTTTTCCAGGGTGCATCGATGCCTTTGTAGAGTTGCCAGACACCGGCGCCCAGGAACTCCTCCCGGGGAATCGACGGCACAGCCCCGAAATCAATGTACTCGTCCGCCCGGATAAACCGACACTCAATCAACTGCTGTACGCGATCCCTGTAACGGCTTTCTTCTTCCGGCGGGATCAGCCACCAGAGCAGATAACGACCGCCCAGATGAATACCCGTGCGGTAAAACTCATCCAGCAGCAGGTAGTGCTGAGCGCTGCCGCAATTTTCACCGGTTACCTCGGCACGTTGACGCCCCTCCCGAAACTCGTCGGCGGCAAATACAAATACGTGCAACTCTACCCCAAGGGTCTGCGCCCACTCGCCCAACCGCTGAGCCTTGCGCTCCAGGCAGGCGATTCCTTTATCGTCAAGATCCGGACGATGACACAGCCAGATATCCAGATCGCTGGCAACGGAATGGCCAAGGGTGCCGGGACTGCCCATCAGGAACAGAGCTTCCAGGTCAGGCCGTCGGCGGCCTTCATCTTTCAGCGAAAAGGTTCTGGCCAACCGGCGGGCGGTATTCAGCACCTCATCCGAAGGCTGGTAATGGCTTAGTCCATAGGGGCAGCGACCGTCGGTATAGCCGGGCAGCGAGGGGTGGTTGAGGTGAAACACCAGCGGCAGGATTTCCAGAACCATCTGCTGCCGATGGGTCAGCGCAGAGCGTGCTCGTTCCCAACGTTGAAGATTGATGCCCATGAACCGGTCCCGCAACCTGCGAAGCGTCTTGCGATCGATCCCTTCATCAAAATCCAGGGCTATCAGGGCGGTCTCGGCAGTCACTTTGGCTCCGGGGGAGAGGTTCTTTACGTCATTATTATGAGTATGATGGATGAAGTGTGGCAAAACCGACAAAAAATAAAAGCAGGGCACAGGATTTACACCCCATGGGCCCCGCAGCGGAACTGGCTGAGGTGATCCTCCCGTGAAAGAGTTTTTTATTCGTCGCAACCCCTCTGAGACATCGCCGAACAGCGAGCGATGTACCCTGATCCGGGTCAACGATGATGGCGAAATTATCTCCGCAGACACCCACTGCGACCATGTTCTGGGCTATGACAACAGCGAGCTGGAGGGCAGAAAAGTCCACATGATTCTGGCCGCCAGCCAGGACGATCCTTTTGCGCCTACCCACCGCCAGAAACTGGAAAACGGCGAATCGGTGCTTATCACCTTCCGGCACAAGGAAGGCTTTTTCTTCACCGCAGCGCTGGGCCTGAGCACCCAGACCAACGATTCTGACCAGGCCGCCAACGCACTGATCAGCCAGCGCAATCACGAAGCCATTGATCACCGGCTGATGCGCCTGGCAGAAAGCTCAGCGGGCTTCGGAATCTGGGAACTGGATATCGCCAGCAACGAAGTCACCTGGTCGGAAGGCATGTATCACCTGCTGGAATTGCGACCGGGCAGCCAGATCTCTCCGGAACAAGCCATGTTCTACTGCCAGGAGAGGCAGAGCCGCATCCGCGCCCTGATCCGCCGGTGCGTCCGCACCGCCCAGCCATTTTCGATTCCGGTTGTGCTGGCCACCGCACGCCAGGGTGTGCGCCAGGTCAGACTGGCCGGACGTGCCCTGAAATCCGGTGACCGCATACAGCGGGTGGCCGGCACAATGGTGGATCAGACCGATGAATATCACCGGGTGCTGGACCGGGAACAGGCGGAGAAATTGCTGACCGCCACCATGAGCGCCACCGAAGACCTGGTTCTGGCCGTGGATAAAGACCTCAACTTCCTGCATTTTAATCAGCCGTTTGGCAAAAAGTTCGAACAGATTTTCAAAAAGACGCCGAAACCCGGCGACAACCTCAGAGCACTTCTGGAGGATTTCCCTAACGAGCGGCGGCTGAATGAACGCCTGTGGCAGCGGGCCTTCGAGCGCGACAGTTATGTGGTGGAGTTGCCACTGACGGAAAAGAACGAACGGCTCCCGCTTTACGAGATTCACTACCAGCGGCTGGTGAATACCCATGGCGAAGTGACCGGTGCCGTGCAGATTGCCCGGGACATCAGCGACCGTGTTCAGAATGCGAGCTCCGGGGAACATCGCCTTCAGCACGACCCCACCACTGGCCTGATCAACCGTAAAACCTTCCTTTACCGGCTCAAAAGGTCATTACAGCAAAAAACCCGGCGCGATGGTGCCGGCAGCCTGCTGTATCTGGATCTGGACGGTTTTGAAAGCTTCATTGAGATGGCAGGCCATGGTGTAGGTGACCGCTACCTGCGTGAACTGGCCAGCAATCTGGGGGTGAGGGTGCGCCAGCGGGACGCCCTTGCCAGACTTTCCGGCAACACCTTTGCGCTGCTTATTGAAAACTGCCCGGAGGCCAGGGCCCGCAAGATTGCCGACGAGATTCTGGAGCTTATCCGCAGCTTTGTCTTCAACTGGCAGGACAAACAGCTTCAGACCACCGCCAGTGGCGGCTTACTATTTATGGGCGGCAGCGCCCCATCGGACCCGGAGCAACTGCTGACACAGGCGGCCGATCTGTGCCACACCGCAAAAACGTCCGGACGGAACCGGATTCACGCCGCCCCGGCGATACAGCCGGATATGGACGAAGGCACGACCACCCGTTTGCTCGACCGTATTCATCACGCGCTCGATCACAACGGGCTGATTCTGGAGTATCAGACCATGAAGCCGGTTGCCAGCGTTACCTGGGGAGATCACATCGAAATTCTGGTGCGAATTCCCGGCGAGGCTGAAGGCGACACGGCCTTACAACCCGACCAGTTTCTGCCCATTGCCGAACGTTTTGATCTGTCAAAGCGCCTGGATCGTCAGGTGATTCGTCAGAGCCTGGCCTGGTTGGGCCGCCAGCGGCTGCTGGAGCCAAGGATGAAATACTGCGGCTTCAACCTGTCACTGGCCAGCGTATTGGATGACCGGTTCGGGGACTTTATAGCAGACGTCCTGAAAGGCTCGCCTTACGCACCGGACGTGTTCTGTTTCGAGATTCGCGAGGCCCACGCCACGCATTACCCGGATGAGGTCGCCGTGCTATGCGATACGCTCCATGCGATCGGCTGCAGGGTCGCTCTGGATGGCGCGGGGGCCTCTGTTGAAAGCTACAGGCTTGCCGCCCGTATGCCGGTGGACATCATCAAACTGGATCACAAGATCATGGAGCATCTGAACGATGACCCGGTGCAGCAAGTGATGGTGGAAGCACTGCACAAGATTGCAGAAGCTGCCGGGAAGGTGACCGTAGCCACCTTTATTGAAAACGACGACACCCTTAGAAAAGTCAGAACGATTGGCGTTCACTACGGCCAGGGTTTCCGCCTCGGCCGGCCCCGCCCGCTGGACGAGCTGAAACCGGCAGAGGTCAGACTGAGCACCGGAAACATCGGCGGCTGACCGGTGGTGTAGCCTTAGCGACCCTTGCGAGCCCGGGCCACGGCCGCAAGGACCTGCTCCGGTGCCGTGCCGCCCAGATGATTTCGTGCCTGCACTGAGCCATCCAGCGTCAGCACATCGAAGACGTCTTCACCGATCACATTCGAGAAGCTCGCCAGCTCTTTGATAGTCATTTCTGAAAGATCCCGGCCTTCGGCAACGCCAAACCCTACCGCCTTGCCCACGATTTCGTGAGCGTCGCGAAAGGCCACGCCCTTTTTCACCAGATAGTCTGCCAGGTCCGTTGCCGTCGAGAATCCTTGCTTGGCCGCCACCCGCATGTTGTCCGCTTTGGCTTCAATGGCCGGAATCATATCAGCGTATGCTCTAAGGCACCCTTTGACCGTGTCCACTGTGTCAAACAGGGGCTCCTTGTCTTCCTGATTGTCCTTATTGTACGCCAGCGGCTGGCCCTTCATCAGGGTCAGCAGGCTGACCAGGTGGCCATTCACCCGGCCGGTTTTGCCGCGCACCAGTTCCGGCACATCGGGATTTTTCTTCTGGGGCATGATGGACGAGCCGGTGCAGAAGCGATCCGGCAGGTCAATAAAGTCGAACTGCGCCGATGTCCAGAGCACCAGCTCCTCGCTGAAGCGGGAAAGGTGGGTCATCAGCAGGGCTGCGAAACTGCAGAACTCAATGGCGAAGTCCCGGTCGCTGACGGAGTCCAGTGAATTTTCACTGGCCCGGTCGAACCCCAGCAGCCGGGCGGTGATGCTGCGATCAATGGGATAGGTCGTCCCTGCCAGCGCGGCAGCACCCAGTGGCATCACATTAACCCGTTTGCGGCAGTCCTGAAGGCGGTCGGCATCCCGGACCAGCATTTCATACCACGCCAGAAGATGATGCCCGAACGTTACCGGCTGAGCAGTCTGCAGATGGGTAAAGCCCGGCATGATAGTGGCCGCCTCCCGTTCTGCCAGGTCCAGCAATCCGCCCTGTAAACGGTTCAGTTCCTCGGAAATCGTGTCGATTTCATCCCGCAGATACAGGCGGATATCCGTCGCCACCTGGTCATTCCGGCTGCGGCCGGTGTGAAGCTTCTTGCCGGTGATGCCGATACGTTCTGTCAGCTTGGCTTCAATGTTCATGTGGACATCTTCCAGGCTGACCGACCACTCAAACCGGCCTGCCTCGATGTCCTCTTTCACACCTTTGAGACCCTCTATGATGGTGTCTCGCTCTTCTGCGGTCAGCACGCCAACGTCCGCCAGCATGGTGGCGTGGGCGATGGAGCCGATGATGTCGTGATGGTAAAGCCGCTGATCAAAGCTCACGGATGCGGTGAACCGTTCAACAAAGGCATCGGTGGGTTCCGTGAACCGACCGCCCCAGAGTTTTTCGGCGCTCTTGTTCTGATCCGTCATGGTCTATCTTTCCTGCTGACAGCCCGGCATTATTCTGCGGGAGTGATAAATGAAACAAGACGGGATTATAGCATTGTGCGGCAAGCCAGAGAACGCGCTGTTCCTCTACCCAGGGTAGGCGGGAGTGATTTTTACATACCGGATTTGTGCAAGGTGCGGGCGGTCTTCATGCTGGTGGTCACTGGCGAGTTGCTGGCGCTGGTGCTGGCAGTGGTCCAGGCTGACGAACACTGGATCGAATGGAACTATTTCGGGCTGCTGTCCCTGTTTGTGCAGTGGACCCTGCTGACCAGCGCCGCCGCCATTTGCCTGTTGAGGCACTGGCTTGCCCGCCAGACAGTGCCGCTGGCGACCGCCACCGTGGTGACCATCGTGTTGCTGGATGTGCTTGCGTTCAGCCTGTTTGCCGACAGCGTTATCCACCCGGTTCGAGCCCAAGGACCCTGGCAGGGAGTGGCCAAAAACCTGCTGCTGGCCCTGCTGATCACGCTTATAGTTCTGCGCTACTTCTACCTCCAGTTCCAGTGGCAGCAACAACAGGAAGCCGAAATGCAGGCGCGCCTGACAGCGCTGCAGGCGCGAATTCACCCCCACTTTCTGTTCAACAGCATGAACACCATTGCCAGCCTGATCAGCGTTAACCCCGAGCGCGCCGAGGACGCAGTTCTGGATCTGTCCGAACTCTTTCGTGCCAGCCTGAGGGCCGATGACCGGCTGATTCCACTGTCGTCAGAACTGGACCTTTGCCGCCGCTACCTGGCTATTGAGCAACTAAGACTGGAAGACAGACTGTCTCTGGACTGGCGGATTGATGAGGGTCTGCAGCAGCAGGCCATTCCGCCACTAACGCTTCAGCCACTGGTGGAAAATGCCATCTATCACGGCATCCAGCCTCGCCCGGAGGGCGGCACCGTGGGAATAGAAGCCTATCGCAAGGGCAATTACGTTTACCTGATGGTTCAGAACCCCCGCCCGGCCGAAGACCAGAAGACCCACGAAGGCAACCGCATGGCACTGGCGAATATCCAGTCCCGCCTGCAGGCACTGTTTGGCGAAGCGGCCGTGCTGAAACACAGTCAGCAGAATGACATCTATACTGTCACCATGCGCCTGCCCTGGCAGAAAGTAGGCGACCGACGAAATCCCGCTGGCAAAAGGTAGATCGACTTATGCCGGAGACAAGCAGCCGCAGCGTACTGATTGCCGACGATGAGCCTCTGGCAAGGGAGCGAATCAGTCGACTGGTGGAGGCCGTGCCCGGTTACCATGTGTGCGGCGAAGCCTCCGATGGCCATGAGGTTCTGACCCGGATCGCGGAGCTGAGCCCGGATCTTCTGCTTCTGGACATTCGTATGCCCGGCATGGACGGCATGGAAGCCGCCGAACGCATCGCCCGCCTCGACGCGCCGCCCGCGCTGATTTTCTGCACCGCTTATGACCACTACGCCATTCAGGCTTTTGATGTTCACGCCATCGCCTATCTGCTCAAGCCCGTCCGACGCGAAGCCCTGGCCGATGCGCTGAAACGCGCGGAGCGGGTCAACCGGGTTCAGCTGCAAAGCCTGGGTGAACGGAACGAGGCCGGTGACGAACAGCTTGCGGTGCGCACCCATCGCGGTACGGAGCTGATTGACCTGGGCGCCATAATCCACTGTCAGGCGGATCATAAATACGTCACTTTGCATCACACCAATGGCGAAACGGTGACCGATTACACCCTCAAAGAACTTGAGAGCAGCTATCCCCGGCATTTTCTGAGGATTCATCGTCAAAGCCTGGTCGGCACCCGCTACATTCGAGGGCTGATTCGCCACCGGGATGGACAGCACGCCGTCGGATTGACCGATGACCAGGGTCAACTCCCGGTCAGCCGCCGACACACTGCCCAGGTACGGCAATGGCTGGAAGAGCAGGCTGCCGGGCCCTGACCCTATCGATTCCCGGCTCCACAAATCGCCTGACAAAGAGTACCCTTGGTAGACATTTTTCAAGACGCGGCAATAGGCACCATGGCAAACCGAACCCTTCGCATCGCAACCCGCAGTAGCGCTCTGGCCCTCTGGCAGGCGGAATTTATCAAAGCCGAGCTGGAACGCCTGAACGACGGCATAACAGTAGAGCTGGTCAAGATCAAAACCCAGGGCGATAAAATTCTGGATGTTCCGCTGTCCAAGATCGGCGGCAAAGCTCTGTTCGTTAAGGAACTGGAAGAAGCCATGATGGATGGCCGGGCCGACCTGGCGGTGCACTCCATGAAAGACGTGCCCATGGAACTCCCGGAAGGCCTGGGACTGGTGGCCATCTGTGAGCGGGAAGATCCGACAGATGCCTTTGTCAGCAATGATTTTGACACTGTGGACGCACTGCCCCATGGGGCCATTGTTGGCACTGCCAGCCTGCGGCGGGAATCACAGCTTCGGGCCTACCGGCCGGATCTGGAAATTCGCTCCCTGCGTGGCAACGTCAACACTCGGCTGGCAAAACTGGATGCCGGTGACTATCAGGCCATTGTGCTTGCCAGCTCCGGCCTCAAGCGACTGGGCTTCCACGACCGCATCCGCTACGGCCTGCCGGACACCATCTCACTGCCCGCTGTTGGCCAGGGTGCGCTCGGCATTGAGTGCCGTCTCGAAGATGAAGAGCTGATTGCCATGCTGGCACAACTGGACCATGTGGACACGTCTGACCGGGTAAAAGCAGAACGGGCGCTGAATCGCCGCCTGGAAGGCGGGTGTCAGGTTCCCATTGCTGCTTATGCACTACTGGAAGATAACGACACACTATGGCTGCGGGGTCTGGTGGGCGCAGTCGACGGCACCCGGGTATTCCGTGTGGAAGGCCGCGCGCCACGTAAAGACGGCGAGAAAATGGGCCGGGAACTGGCCGAAGACCTTCTTGCCATGGGCGCGGACAAAGTATTGGCCGAGATCTATGGTCATACTCCCACCTGATTCACCCTCACGGGATGAAAGCCAACCGGTGCCATTGAGAGGCCGCCGGGTTCTGATCTGTCGCCCCCGCCCGGAGGCAGAGCGGCTGGCCGAGGCTTTTAAAAGGGCCGGTGCGGACGTTCGCGTATTACCGATGCTGGAACGTGAACCGATTACCGACGATCCGTCCATCCGAACCCGGATTCTCAGCATTGACGAATTTGACCATATTATTGCAGTCAGCCCCTATGCGGCTGGCCTGCTGATAGACTGGCTCGACACCTGGTGGCCGCAAACGCCGACCGGCATCCTCTGGTACGGCGTTGGTGCCGGTTCGGCCGCGGTATTGTCAGCTTACGGCCTGGATACCCGGCAGCCGATAAACGGGCTTACCAGCGAGGCTCTGCTGGATTTGCCGGAACTGGCGCAGCTGGATCATGAAAAAGTGCTGATTGTAAGGGGTGAACAGGGCCGTGACCTGCTACCGGAAGCCCTCAGGGCCAGAGGCGCAAGAGTGACCCTGCTGCCGCTCTATCGGCGTTTTGCTCCGGATCATGATGAATCTGCATTGCAGCACAGCATCAGCGCCTTTGACCCTGAGGTTGTAGTCACACTATCGGGAGAAACATTGAATAATCTCATTTCACTCGGTAACAATACCGGCCATAATCTTAAACATTGTTTAATGGTGGTCCCGGTTGAACGTATTGCCGAACAGGCGCGTAAGGCCGGTTTGCGGCAGACCTGCGTACCCGAAAGCCTTGCCGACCATGCCATTGTGGCGGCCGTTGCACACCAACTGGCCAGCCTTGACGTAAGCCCCGGAACTATCAAGTAAGGATGCCCGTGACTGAATCAAACGCCCAACTGCCCGCCACAATCAACAACCAACCACGCTCTCGCCAACGACTTTGGCCGCTATGGATACTGGCTTTTCTGGCCTTCCTGGCCGCCATTGCTCTGGGACTCTGGAGCTGGCAGCAGTGGCATAACACCCAGGCCATGCAGCAGTCGATCACCAACCTGAAGCAGGAAACTGCCCAGCTCGACCAGTTATACGGCCAGACCGGAAACCAGCGCAGCCAGCGCTTACAGGCACTGGAAGGCAAGCTCACCGGCCAGCGAGAACTGATTGCGACCCAGCAACGCCAGATCGATCACAATGCCCGGGAATTACTCGAAGCCGGTAACCGCACCCGCACCGACTGGCTGCTGGCTGAAGCCGAGTACCTGCTTCGCATCGCCAATCAGCGACTGATGATTGAAAAGGACATCCGCGGTGCGCTCGCGGCCCTGAAATCCGCCGATCAAGTGCTCAACGAATCCGACGATATCGGCGTTTATCCGGTACGCCAACAACTGGCTAAAGAAATACTGGCCCTCAAAAGCCTGACCGATGTCGACCGAACTGGCCTGTATCTGACCCTGGAAGCCGCTATCGACAGCATCCAGCAACTGACTGATAACGCCCTGGCCAGTGACCGGATGGCAAGCACTCTGGCGCAGTCGCAAAGCGAACCCTCAGCAGATACAGCGGCAGGCAGCAGCAAGTGGTGGATCGACGCCTGGAACAGCGCCAAATCAACGCTTTCCCAGGTGGTCGTGGTTCGGCGCCTGGATGAACCGGTAAAGCCACTGCTGTCGCCGGAACAGAGCGCCTATGCCCGGCTGAGTCTGCAGCTGATGCTGGAGGAAGCCGAACTGGGGGTTTTACAGGGACATCAGGAGCTTTACTCCCGTTCGCTGCTCAAAGCCAGTAAAGCCATCGACACCTGGTACGACAGCAGCAACCCGACCATCATTGCGCTGTCTGACACCCTGGAAGAACTGGCCAGCCAGAACATCGACCCGGACTTGCCTGACATCAGCCGCTCACTGCAGCTTCTGAAATCCCGGCTTGCCGGGCGGCTGAACAATAACGGTGAGAACACCGACGGCAACCAGGCTGACAACTCAGAGGGAGACGACGCATGATCCGCCTGCTGCTGATCATTCTCATCGCCCTCCTGCTGGGCACGGGCCTTGCGCTGGGCCTGCAATACGATCTTGGCTACATTCGCATCAGCCTGGGCAACACCCTGATTGAAACCAATTTCTGGGTCGGGCTCGCTTTGCTGATTCTGTTTGTGGGCATTCTTCTTAGCACCATCAATCTGTTTCGGCGGGTGCGGAACGGCTCCGGAATGGTTGCCGGGTGGCTGGCAAGGGGCAACGAAAAGCGTGCCCGGCGCCGCACAACACAGGGCCTGCTGGCGCTGGCCGAGGGCAACTGGCCCAGAGCCCGCAAGCTGCTTGAGTCCTCGGCCGCGCATGCGGATACCCCGCTGATCAACTACCTGGCTGCCGCGCAGGCATCCTTTGAGACTGGCGACCATGATGGGGTGGATGATCTGCTGCGCCGGGCCTATGAGAGCACGCCCGGTTCCGACATGGCGGTGGGCATTACTCAGGCGCAGCTTCAACTGGCCGGCAACCGTCAGGAACAGGCACTCGCCACACTGCTGCGGCTACGCAAACAGGCCCCACATCATCCGTTTGTACTCAAACTGCTGAAAACCGCCTACGTTAAACTCGAGGACTGGCGGGAACTTTCCCGGCTGTTGCCGGAAATTCGCAAGCGCAATCTGATTGATTCAGTCGAACAGGGCAACCTCGAACGGCTGGTCTGGCGAAATCTGTTACAACGGGCGGCTGACGACTGCCGCCGCCAGGTAGACACTCAGTCACCCAACCTTGAACCCCTGACCCTGCTCTGGGATGAGCTGCCGTCTTTCCTGCGTCGGGACGAACACACCATCCGCGAATACGCCCGTCTGCTGGCGGAACTGGGCGACGAGGAGCAGTCGGAAACCCTGCTTCGCAAAGTGCTGCGCAATCACTGGAGTGATGAGCTAATCAACCTCTACGGCCGGGTGAAAGGCCCCACACCGGAAGAGCAGTTACTGTTGGCCGAGCAATGGCTGAAAGACCGACCTAACAATGCCGAATTACTGCTGGCACTGGGGCGGCTGAGCCTGCGAAACGAACTTTGGGGTAAAGCCAGAGAATACTTTGAGACCAGCCTTAAACTGCGCCGCAGCCGCGAGACCATGGCGGAACTCAGCCGCCTGAACGCCCACATGGGCGAAGGCGAGAACAGTGTGAAGCTGTTGATGCAGGGGCTGGTTAAAGACAGCGGACTGCCAGATTTGCCAATGCCCAAGGCCTGAAGCCCGGGGCTTTTTCAGTTCAGGCTCTGGGAGCGTATTCCAGGACATCGGAGAAAAACGCCGTCTGCGGCAGACCTGCCGCTACCAGCGCGTCCATCAGGGTATAGACCATGGTGGGCGAGCCGCTGGCGTGTACTTCGACGTTATGCCAGTCCACTCCTGACGCCAGCACCTTACGCACCAGCTGGTCATGATGGCCGGCCCAATCGTTGTCTTCATCGTCACCCACCACCGGCTTGAAAGAGAACGGCGACCAGTCTTCCTGCCACTGTTGGGCGAGTGATTTCAGGTACATATCCTCATGGCGCCGCACGGCCCAGTAAAGCTGGACTG
>Ga0307931_1002234_pt1 | contig 12467 bp, 9 predicted proteins | sample OrgLakmetageno47_FD_201816 | JGI IMG/M metagenome (GOLD analysis project Ga0307931, IMG submission 201816) | Saline water microbial communities from Organic Lake, Antarctica - #47 | ecosystem: Environmental > Aquatic > Non-marine Saline and Alkaline > Saline | place: Antarctica: Organic Lake... | reverse complement strand
CAATTTCTGCATAACCTGCCGTTTTACGGACTGGCAGTACTCTGTGCAGACGATGAACATATTCAGTCTATTTTGCCGCGACTGGCGCGCCAGTTTGTGACCTATGGTCTGGGGTCGGATGCCGACTACCGGGCGGTGAATGTCCGCCAGCTGGGTGGCAAGGCAGAATTTACCGTACACCGTCCAGCAGGGTATGAACCGCTCGACATCGTACTGCACATGCCGGGAATGCATAACGTCATGAATGCCTTGGCAGTGATCGCCGTTGCTACCGACGAAGGCATGACCGATGCCGCCATCTGTGAGGGTCTGAACAGTTTCGCCGGTGTTGGTCGCCGCTTTCAATTGCAGGGTGAATACCCGGTGGCCGATGGCGAGGTCATGCTGGTCGATGATTACGGACATCACCCACGCGAGCTGGAGGTGACCTTTGACGCCATTCGTCAGGGGTGGCCTGAGCGACGCCTGGTGGTGATGTTTCAACCGCATCGCTTCAGTCGTAACCGGGATCTCTATGAAGATTTTGTCGATGTACTGTCAAAAGTCGATGTCTTGCTGCTGTTGGACGTTTACCCGGCGGGAGAAGAGCCAATTCCCGGAGCGGATGGCCGCAGCCTGAGCCGCAGTATCCGTCTGCGTGGCCGGGTCGATCCGATTTTTATTGAACATAAAGAGAAGGTGCTCGACATCTTGCCGGATGTGCTGCGTGGCGGGGATATTCTGTTAACCCAGGGTGCCGGCGATGTTGGCGCACTGTCGGCCGAGATCGCTCGAGCAAAGCTGGGAGTCAAACCATGAGTCAAGCAACGTCTGTTATAGCCGCTGACATACTGCGCCGCTTTCCCCGGGTTGGCGTGGTGTATGGTGGGCAGTCGGCTGAACGGGAGGTTGCATTGGGCAGTGGTCGTACCGTAATCCGGGCGTTGACTGAGGCCGGTTATCAGGTTGAAGAGCATGACGTTACCGGTCGCGTGGCACTGGTCAGCTGGTTGCAGAATACTGAGCTGGACCTGGTATTCCCGGTTTTGCACGGCCGTGGCGGAGAAGACGGTACCTTGCAGGGCTTGCTTGAATGGTTTGGCATTCCCTACGTGGGCAGTGGTGTGCTGGCGTCAGCGCTGGCGATGGACAAGTTGCGCAGTAAATGGGTATTTGGCAGTGCCATGATCGAGACGCCCCACTTCGCTGTAGTGCGCTCGGCCAACGAATGCACGGCCCTGGAAAACCAACTTGAATACCCGGTCATGATCAAACCGGTGCATGAGGGATCCAGTATTGGCATGAGCCGGGTTGATGATGCGTCGTCTCTGGCAGCGGCCTGTGCGTTGGCCTTTCAGTTTGATACCGAGGTGATGATTGAACAGTTCGTGATGGGCAAAGAGTACACCGTTGCGGTGATTGGAAACCAGGCGTTGCCAGTGATCGGTCTAGAGCCTGCTTCTGTTTTTTACGATTACAACGCCAAGTATGTATCGAACGATACCCAGTATGCGCTTCCATCGGGACTGTCGAAGACCAAAGAGGCCGAGGTACAGGCGCTGGCGGTACGGGCCTTTCAGTCTCTCGGTTGCCAGGGCTGGGGCCGGGTGGATCTGATGATGGACGTGGCTGGCCAACCGACGGTGCTGGAAGTGAACACCATTCCCGGAATGACCGATCACAGCCTGGTACCCAAGGCCTCTGTGGCGCATGGCTGGTCATTGCCCGAGCTAATGCATCAAATACTGGCAACGGTTCCGCAGGTGCGGGCGTGACTCAGAACAAACGACGCGGCCAGGGCGCCATTGCGCGCAAGCCCAGCAAGCCGCCCCGCGATTGGCGCAAGCTTTTGCGGCGGGCAACACAGGCGCTCAGTGGTGGCGTGGCAGTGGCTGTATTGATTGGCGGCGGACACTGGGTTTTGCAACAGGATCTGGCCTGGGAATGGCGTCCCATGGCAGTGACCAGCTGGGAAGTCGATGCCGTCCTGGTGTATGAGGATCGTGCTCGACTGAATGCTGCGCTCGAGACCTTTCGCGGTCGCAGCTTGCTGACGCTGGCACCCAATGACGTACAGCAGCTCATAGAACAATTGCCCTGGATTGCCGAGGCCCGGGTAACCAAGGCATGGCCTGACCGGTTGCAATTGGCCGTGGTCGAGCATGAACCGGTCGCCCACTGGAATCGCGATCAGGTACTGAACAGCGACGGGGAACCTTTGAGTCGACCAGTAGCAGAACCCGACCTGGCCGAATTGAGCGGTCCTTCTGTTGAAGCCAAGCGAGTGATGGAGCAGTACCTGCAGTTCAGCCGGGTCTTTTCTGGTGCAGGGCAGCGACTAATTGGCGTCCACATGCACCGCCGTGGGGCATGGGTGCTAACACTGGACGGTGGTATTGAGGTCGCTTTGGGCTCAAGTGACATGCTGGATCGAACACGCCGGGTTGTCGTGCTGCTGAATGCCAGCGGCATTGAAACCGGCTCAATTGAATACATAGATGCGCGGTACTCCAACGGTTTGGCCGTTGGGCACCGTTCAGCTTCCGAACCATCGGTATGAGGTGAGAGATGACATCGCCGTTTCAGGGAAAATTAATCGTCGGCCTGGATATCGGAACATCCAAGGTCGTCGCTATCGTGGGTACGGTGACAGCTGAGGGCGGCATTGAAATTGTCGGCCTGGGGTCACATCCGTCACGCGGTTTGAAAAAAGGCGTGGTGGTCAATATTGAGTCCACCGTGCAGAGCATTCAGCGCGCGGTTGAAGAAGCCGAGCTGATGTCCGGGTGTGATATTCATTCTGTTTATGTCGGCATTGCCGGCAGTCATATCAGCAGTATGAACAGCCATGGCATCGTTGCTATCAAAGAAAAAGAAGTGATCGAGGCGGATCTTGAGCGGGTAATAGACGCCGCTCAGGCGGTCGCGATCCCGGCTGACCAGCGCATCCTGCACATTTTGCCGCAGGAATACATTATTGACTCCCAGGAAGGCATCAAGGAGCCACTGGGTATGTGCGGTGTGCGTCTCGAAGCCAAGGTACATCTGGTCACGGGTGCACAGAATGCAGTTCAGAATATCGACAAGTGCGTGCGCCGCTGCGGCCTGGAAGTGGACCAGATTATCCTGGAACAGCTGGCATCAGCCCAGGCGGTGTTGACGGACGACGAAAAAGAGCTGGGCGTTTGCCTGGTGGATATCGGCGGCGGTACCACCGACATGGCGATCTTTACCGAGGGCGCGATACGTCATACGTCGGTGATCCCGATTGCCGGTGATCAGGTCACCAATGACATCGCCATGGCGTTTGCGACACCGACTCAGCATGCCGAAGAGATCAAGATCAAATACGCCTGTGCGTTGTCTCAACTGGCCGGTGAGCACGAGACCATCAAAGTGCCAAGTGTCGGTGATCGCAGTGCTCGCGAACTCACTCGCCAGGCACTGGCGGAAGTGGTTGAGCCCCGCTATGAGGAGCTGTTCAACCTGATCAAATCCGAACTGCGGCGCAGCGGTTTTGAAGACATGATCCCGGCAGGCATTGTGCTGACCGGAGGCACAGCAAAGATGGAAGGTGCTGTTGAGCTGGCCGAAGAGGTGTTTCACGTACCGGTCCGGTTGGCCTATCCGCAAAACATCTCTGGCCTGTCTGACGTGGTCTCGAATCCGATTCATGCCACCGGCGTGGGCCTGTTGCAATACGGATTGAAGCAGTTGCAGGGCGGCAAACAGCCAACGGCCAAGAAACGCAAGCAGGCTGAGGTTCCGAAAGACGGCGCCTGGAGTCGGTTTCGCAGCTGGATGGCTAACAATTTTTAGTGAACCGGTTTTAACTCGGCACTGGATAGCCGGTGCCACACAAGGACGGTTGTCGCCTTTGGGCAGTATCGCGGCAATCAAGACAGGACGACCCTCACACATTCAGGGCGCAGGCCTTCGGGTCTGATACAACAAAATCCATTGATAAAATGATGGAAGGAGCAGGAAAATGTCGAACTATGATCAAGAGCGGAACGGTGGAGACATGTTCACACTTGTAGACGAGCAGCCGCAATCGGCGATTATCAAGGTATTCGGGTGCGGCGGTGGCGGTGGTAACGCTGTGCGTCACATGCTGCAATCTCACATCGACGGTGTCGAGTTTATTTGCGCCAACACCGATGCCCAGGCATTGCGTGGCGTGGAAGCGACGACTCAGTTGCAACTGGGCAACGGTATTACCCGCGGTTTGGGTGCCGGTGCCAATCCGGAGATTGGCCGTCAGGCCGCGCTGGAAGATCGTGAACGCATTGCCGAGGTGCTTAAAGGCGCGGACATGGTGTTCATTACTGCTGGCATGGGCGGTGGTACCGGAACCGGTGCTGCGCCGGTAGTGGCTGAGGTTGCCAAAGAAATGGGCATTCTCACCGTTGCTGTAGTGACCAAGCCCTTCCCGTTTGAAGGTCGCCGACGCATGAAGATCGCCAATGAAGGTCTGGAGCTGCTGCGCGAGCATGTCGATTCGCTGATCACTATCCCGAACGAGAAGCTACTGACCGTTTTGGGTAAGAATGTGACACTTTTGGAGGCTTTTTCCGAAGCTAACAATGTGCTCCAGAACGCTGTTCAGGGTGTTGCTGACCTGATCATCCGTCCGGGCACCATCAACCTCGACTTTGCGGATGTTCGCACCGTTATGTCCGAAATGGGCATGGCCATGATGGGCAGTGGCATCGCTTCGGGTGAAAATCGGGCGGTGCGCGCGGCCGAGATGGCGATTCGCAGCCCGCTGCTTGAAGACGTCGACCTGCACGGCGCCAAGGGTATTCTGGTGAATATCTCGGCCGGTGTGGATCTGGGTCTGGACGAATTTACTCAGGTGGGCGATACCATCGAAGAATTTGCGTCTGAAGATGCAACCGTTGTAGTTGGCACGGTAATTGACCCTGAATTGGGTGATGAGATTCGTGTAACGGTGGTTGCGACCGGTATCGGCCAGGCGGAAGCGTTGGCTGCAAAGCCAAAAGTGGCGGTCGACAACACCCGCAAAGCCGATGGCAGTGTCGATTATAAAAAACTCGATCGCCCAACGGCCGTGCGCAATGCCAAACCAGTCGAATCTGAATCGAAAAGTAAGCCGATGCGCAGCGCCAAAGATCTGGATTACCTAGATATACCAGCATTCTTGCGCCGCCAGGCTGACTGAATCTGTACAGAAATACCGTAGGTTCGCTGTCAGGCTTCTGGTATATTACTCGGCCTGATAAATTTGACTGTGTTGAGTCAGTATAAACTGGCTGAACCAAACAGTAGGATCGGAGCGCATGGTAAAACAAAGAACACTCAAGAACGCAATTCGTGCCACAGGCGTGGGTTTGCACTCAGGCAAAAAGGTGTATCTGACGTTAAAACCAGCGCCCGTCGACACGGGTATCGTTTTCTGCCGCACGGATCTTGATCCAGTCGTGGAGATTCCTGCCCATGCCCTGAATGTGGGCGATACCACCTTGTCGACGACCCTGATCAAGGGTGATGTCTGCATCGACACCGTTGAGCACCTGCTGTCGGCCTGCGCTGGCCTGGGTATAGACAATGCCTATATCGAGGTGAGCGCGGCTGAAGTGCCGATAATGGACGGCAGTGCCGGCCCCTTTGTCTTTTTGCTGCAGTCTGCTGGCATCGAAGAGCAAAACAAAGCCAAGCGATTCATTCGCATTAAAAAGCCGGTGATTGTTGAAGACGGTGACAAAATTGCCCGCTTTGAGCCGTATGAAGGCTTTGCAGTGCGCTTTACCATTGATTTCGATCACCCTGTTTTTCGAGACCGCTCGCAAACGGCAGAGCTGATTTTCTCAACAACAGCCTTTGTGAAAGAGATCAGCCGGGCTCGCACCTTCGGTTTTATGCGTGATTTTGAGTACCTCAGAGCCAATAATTTGGCGTTGGGTGCCAGTGTCAATAACGCAATCGCCGTTGACGATTACAAAATTCTGAACGAAGATGGGCTGCGTTACGAAGACGAATTCGTCAAGCACAAGGTATTGGATGCCGTCGGCGACCTGTATTTGTTGGGCCATAGCCTGATTGGTCGCTTTGTCGGGTTCAAGTCTGGTCATGGGCTGAACAACCTGCTGCTGCGGGAATTGCTCAAGCAGGAAGATGCCTGGGAATATGTAACCTTCGAAGATGAAGCCACTGCTTCTGTTCCTATTGCCTACGCCCCTGTGCTTGCAACAAGCTAGTGTTTGCTGGGCATTTTGCCTGCTTGTTCAGAATGGGTAATCACGCAGTATGAACGTTATTTTTGTCAGTCGGCGTCATAGCCGGTCCAGAAACGTCTCTTTGCCACTGTTGGTGGCATTCTTTGTGTTCAGTGTAATTGCACTGATGGCCTCGGGCGCTTATGTGGTGCATCTGTGGTATCAGGATGACACCCCTGTCGTTGTCGACTCCCGGGCGGTAAAAGCGTGGCAGGAACGTCTTGCTTTTCAGGGTGACGAACTCGAAAGAACGCGCAGCTATACTGAAGAACAGATTCGGGGTCTAACCGTTAAGTTGGCGCAATTGCAGTCGCGCCTGACGCGCCTCGACGCACTCGGGGAGCGCCTGATCGGAGTGGCCAAGCTGGAAGATGGCGAGTTTGATTTCAGCATCGAGCCAGCCGTTGGTGGCCCCGAAACGACTGGTCGCGATTCATACAACCCCCCGGATTTTGTCAGCGCACTCGATGAATTATCCAGTCTTATCGACAGTCGGGAACAGCAACTTGCGGTTCTGGATTCACTGCTGGGTGATCGAAAAATCCAGTCATCGACCTTTGTTGCGGGCCGTCCCATTGACCGGGGTTGGTTGAGTTCCCGTTTCGGTTATCGAAACGATCCGTTCAATGGCAATGTTGCCTGGCATGACGGCGTCGATTTTGCCGGTAAGGACGGTTCCGACATCATGGCGGTGGCGGCCGGGGTGATTACCTGGGCCAGCGACCGCTATGGCTATGGCAATCTGGTAGAGGTCAACCACGGTAATGGTTACGTGACCCGTTATGCGCACGCAAAAGAGATTCTGGTCAATGTCGGCGATGTGATCAGCAAGGGTGATGTTGTCGCCTTGATGGGCAGTACCGGACGGTCGACCGGGCCTCATGTGCACTTCGAGGTGATATACAAAGACAAATCGGTTGACCCGTCAAAATACATTAATCGGGTTGCCCATTTTTAATACAAGCTCTCCAGTACAGCCCGATAAACTCTGATGCGCAGTCACTGGCAGGTGTTTCGATGAAGCGATGCAGGCGTCTTTAACGACATCGCATCGTTTTTTTTGGTCTGAAGCACCCCTGACTATAGGGTTCATTGCAGGCTAGGCTGGCATTGCGACATTTTTTACAATTTCAAAGACAACAGCACTTGCAGTAAGTATAGTTGACCACCACTAAGTCTTTGAATCGAATCTAAAAAACGACACTCTCCTATGTTCACAAAACTGATGAAAAAGGTGGTCGGCTCCAAGAACGACCGCGAAATAAAGCGACTTGCCCGTCTGGTCCAAAGTATTAATGTACTGGAACCCGACATGGAGCGCTTGTCTGACGATGAAATCAAAGGTCAGACGGCACTGTTCCGTGAGCGTCTTGAAAAAGGCGAAAAACTCGATGACCTGATGCCCGAAGCCTTTGCTACGGTCCGGGAGGCTAGCCGTCGTACTCTGGGCTTGCGCCATTTCGACGTTCAGATGATCGGTGGCATGGTGCTGCATTCCGGCAAAATTGCCGAAATGAAAACCGGCGAAGGTAAAACGCTGGTCGCTACGTTATCGACCTATTTGAATGCGCTGCTGGCCAAAGGCGTGCACATCATTACGGTGAACGATTACCTGGCTCGCCGTGATGCTGAGTGGATGCGTCCGCTCTATGAAGCGCTGGGGCTGACCCTTGGCGTGATCGTTTCCCAGCAAGACCCCAGCGAAAAGCGTGCAGCCTACCAGGCAGATATTACCTACGGTACCAATAACGAATTCGGTTTCGATTACCTGCGCGACAACATGGCGTTCAGCCTGAAAGACAAGTTTCAGCGTGGCCAGGCCTTCGGCATTGTCGATGAAGTCGACTCCATCCTGATTGACGAAGCCCGAACGCCACTGATCATCTCCGGTGCGGCTGAAGATTCCAGTGATCGCTATATTCAGATCAACAAGCTGATTCCTTCACTGAAACGGGCGAAAGAAGCCACTGAAGGCGAAGAAGCGATCGATGGGGATTTCCTGATCGATGAAAAGAACCGAACCATCGAGTTGACTGAGCAGGGGCATGACCGGGTTGAGACGCTGCTGCAAGGCGCCGGTTTGTTGCCTGAGGGCGAATCGCTCTATGCGCCTCATAACCTGTTGTTGTTCCACCATGTGACGGCGGGTTTGAAAGCGCACCACATGTTCCAGCGCAATGTCGACTATATTATCCAGGACGATCAGGCCGTCATCGTAGATGAGCACACCGGTCGTACCATGCCGGGACGGCGCTGGAGCGATGGCTTGCACCAGGCGGTGGAAGCCAAGGAAGAGTTGCAGGTACAGAAAGAAAACCAGACGCTGGCATCGACGACATTTCAGAACTATTTCCGGCTCTACGATAAACTGTCCGGCATGACCGGCACAGCCGATACCGAAGCGTTCGAGCTGAATCAGATTTATGGTCTGGACGTTGTCGTCATTCCAACCAACAAACCAATTGACCGCAGCGACTTTAATGATCTGATTTATCTGACAGAGCCCGAGAAATTCAATGCAGTCATTGCAGACATCATTGCCGAGCGCGACAAGAAACGTCCCGTTCTGGTGGGTACTGCATCGGTCGAGGCCTCGGAGCGTATTTCTGAGGCGCTGACCAAGGCTGACGTGCCGCACAACATTCTTAATGCCAAACAGCATGATCGTGAAGCCCAGGTCATTGCCCAGGCAGGCCAGCCAGGGGCCGTGACCATTGCGACCAACATGGCCGGTCGCGGTACCGACATTAAACTCGGTGGCAACTGGGAGACCGAAGTCCAGGACATCGACAGCGCTGACCCGGATATACTGGCCCGTGCCGAGGCTGACTGGAAACAGCGCCATGCCGTCGTGATCGAAGCCGGTGGGTTGCATATTATTGGTACCGAACGGCATGAAAGCCGTCGAATTGATAACCAGTTGCGTGGTCGCGCCGGTCGTCAGGGTGACCCCGGTTCGTCTCGTTTCTTCCTGTCGATGGAAGACAGCCTGATGCGAATTTTCATGCCGGAACGGATGAAGGGCATCATGCATTCGCTGGGTATGAAAGACGGTGAAGCGATTGAAGCCAAGATGGTCAGTAACGCCATCGAGAAAGCTCAGCGCAAGGTTGAAAATCGTAACTTTGACATTCGTAAACAATTGCTTGAGTACGATGACGTCGCCAATTCCCAGCGTCAGGTTGTCTACCAGCAGCGCGACGATCTAATGGCGGCTGACAGCATAGAAGATGTCATTGATAACGTGCGCAATGACATCGTTCACGCTGAAATCAATGAGCATCTGCCGCCGCAAAGTTTGCCGGAACAGTGGGATATCCCCGAGCTGGAAACAGCGGTCGCGAAGGAATTCGGAGTCAGGATACCGATACAGACCTGGCTTGATGAAGACGACCACCTGCATGAAGAAAAACTGCGTGAGCAAATTCTGGAAGCGGTTGTAGCGCACTACAAAGAGAAAGAATCGGTGGCCGGTGCCGATGCGTTGCGCCAGTTTGAAAAACAGGTGATGTTGCAGGTGCTGGATCAGCACTGGAAAGAACACCTGTACAACATGGATCATCTGCGCCAGGGCATCCACTTGCGTGGCTACGCTCAAAAGAACCCGAAACAGGAATACAAGCGCGAATCGTTCGAGCTGTTTCAAACTTTGCTGGAACAGGTTAAGTCCGACACCATCCGTATTTTGTCGCATGTTCAAGTGCGCACGCCGGAAGAATCTGCTGAAGAAGAGCGCAAGCGTCGCGAAGCGGCTATGGCTCGCATGCAGTTCGAGCACGGCCAGGCGTCTGCCCTGACTGATGCGCCGAGCCCCGAAGCCGCCGCCAAAGCAGGCGCGGGCCAGGGCTCTGCAGCTGGCGGGTCGCAATCTGCGCCGGTGCGCCAGGCTCCCAAGGTGGGTCGCAATGAACCCTGTCCGTGCGGGTCGGGCAAGAAATACAAACAATGCCATGGCAAGTTAAACTGAGGTTACAGGGATGGCGGTCGGCAAGCCCAACACAGATCCGTTAATTGCGATTGACGGCGTGAGTATTGGTGTCGGCTGCGCTGGCATCAAAAAGCCCAACCGCCAGGATCTGGTGGTGTTTCAGCTTGCCCCAGGCAGTTCTGTGGCCGGTGTGTTCACCACCAATGCGTTCTGCGCGGCCCCGGTTATTGTTGCCCGGGAGCATTTGAGCCAGGGTGATATTCGATGCCTGGTGATCAATACCGGCAATGCCAATGCCGGGACCGGCCAGCAAGGCCTGGACGATGCCCGTGAGACTTGCTCGCGACTGGCGGCGTTGAAGCGCATTGAACCTGAACAGGTACTGCCATTCTCTACCGGGGTTATTGGCGAATACCTGCCGATGCAAGTCATTGCCAATGCCCTGCCCAATGTCACGGCTGCAATGAGTGCCAGTCACTGGGACGATGCCGCCCAAGGCATTCTGACCACCGATACCCGCCCCAAAGGGTGCTCCCGACAATTTGAATACCACGGCGAAACCATTACCGTCACCGGTATTGCCAAAGGGTCTGGGATGATCAGGCCCAACATGGCCACGATGCTGGCATTTGTGGCCACCAACGCCAAAGTAGAGCCGGCCGTGTTGCAAAAAATGCTGGCAGCGACAAATGAAGGCAGCTTTAACCGTATAACTGTCGACAGCGATACCTCGACCAATGACGCCTGTATTCTGGTGGCCACCGGTCAAACCGAGTCACCGGCCATCACCTCTGCTGACAGCGATTTTTACCGTCATCTGCTCAAAACAGTATCGGAAGTGATGCTTGAGCTGGCCCAGTCGGTTGTGCGCGACGGCGAAGGCGCCACCAAGTTTGTTGAAGTGGCAGTCGAGGGTGCCAATACAACCGAAGAAGCACTCAGTGTTGCCTATACCATTGCCCACAGTCCTCTGGTTAAAACAGCCCTTACTGCCTCCGATGCAAACTGGGGGCGTATACTCGCCGCTGTTGGTCGCAGTGGCGTCTCTGAACTGGATGTCGAGCAAGTAGATATCTGGCTGGATGAGGTACAAATTGTCAGCAAGGGTGGACGTGCCTCCGGTTATACCGAGGCCGCAGGCAGTGCTGTCGTGTCCCAGGAAGAGCTTACCATTCGGGTGCATCTGAACCGGGGTGATGTATCCGACCGGATATGGACCACGGATTTATCGCACGAGTATGTCAGTATCAATGCAGATTATCGTAGCTAGTGCCGCCAATTAACGCCAAAAAATCCCTCCACGTCGCCGTTGGCCTGGTATTACGTGACGACCAGGTACTGATCGCCAAACGCCAGGATCATCAGCATCAGGGCGGTCTCTGGGAGTTCCCCGGAGGCAAGGTTGAAGCCGGCGAATCGCTGCAGCAAGCACTGGTCAGAGAGTTTCAGGAAGAAGTCGGTCTCGAGCTAGACCCGAAGCAAATGACCCCGTTGATGCAGCTGCCTTTCGATTATGGTGACAAAACAGTACTGCTCGACACCTGGGTATGCCGAAATAGCCAGGGCACGGCCAGTGGTCGTGAAGGCCAGATCGTTCGGTGGGTAGCCATTGACGATCTCGATGAATACACCTTCCCGGAAGCCAACGCGGTGATAATCGGTAAATTCAGGGCAAGCATTAACTGACGTGGGACATGGACTGACGTTGGACATTGACTGACGTTGGACATTGACTGACGTTGGACATGGACTGACGTAAAACACTGACTGACGTAGAACATGGACTGACGTAGAACAGGAAGGGACGCGACACACTAAAAGACGCCAAAGCGCTCGTATCGTGCGTCTGTTAATGTCCCACGTCCCTAAATGTCCCACGTCCCTAAATGTCCCACGTCCCTAAATGTCCCACGTCCCTAAATGTCCCACGTCCCTAAATGTCCTACGTCCCTAAATGTCCCACGTCCCTAAATGTCCTACGTCCCTAAATGTCCTACGTCCCTAAATGTCCCACGTCCCTAAATGTCCCACGTCCCTAAATGTCCCACGTCCCTAAATGTCCAACGTCTCTTAGTGTGTCGCGTCCCTAAATGTCCCACGTCCCTAAATGTCCCACGTCTTTTCAACCGTCCCGCAACATATCTTCGCTCATCATGTCGTCATAAGCCGGTTTTCCGGCAATTTTATGGCCTTCGCTGGCCCATTCACCCAGATCTATCAGTTTGCAGCGTTCCGAGCAAAAGGGGCGCCAGGAATTTTCCCTTGAGTAGGCAGTGAGCTTCTTGCAGGTGGGGCAGGGCATTTTGGGTAGCGCTTTGGCT
>Ga0307931_1002232_pt1 | contig 12468 bp, 11 predicted proteins | sample OrgLakmetageno47_FD_201816 | JGI IMG/M metagenome (GOLD analysis project Ga0307931, IMG submission 201816) | Saline water microbial communities from Organic Lake, Antarctica - #47 | ecosystem: Environmental > Aquatic > Non-marine Saline and Alkaline > Saline | place: Antarctica: Organic Lake... | reverse complement strand
GTGCGCTGGAGACCTTGATGGTTTGAAGGTTGAGCGACGACGAGGATACCGCGAGATCGTGCGAAGTGTGCAGTCACATGTAGCGCGTCAGTTCCTTGAAACAAGACGTCGGCAAGGTAGAGCATAACGAGTGTAACACGATGACGTCTACTTCTCTCTCATTCATCAACGAACAACGCGGACGAGTAACAAAGACATTGAACAAGGGCACAGAAAATCATCGCGACGTAAGACATACAGAGCAACATTGATGACGATAGTCAAAAAGTACTGACGCGTGATTCAAAGTGTCTACACTTCGACACCATTTCAAACTGTACACCTTCTGACACTTCTTGCACTTCCCCTTCTGACGATCGCCTCCAATGCAGCCCCACTTTGAAGCATCTTGCGGCAAATGCCATTGCGCATTTAGAGCTTCTTCGCGCCACCCTCTACTTCACTTCCATTCAAACTTCCTTCACGCTCCCTCACGACATCCATTTCAAGGTATCGAGAATCGAGAACAGTATCGACAAAAAAAACGCCTTCGTTGATCGTGGCGCGGCAGTCGTCCCAAATCCCAAACAGCGTAAAGCTTACAAACACAGTTTTTTATCTGGGTTGAAATGTTTATGCCAGCCCTGATGCCCTGATCGAGGTGCATAGCCAGAGGCAGGGAGGACAAAGGACGAGGAGCCGCCGAGCGCAGCTACACGACAAAAGACATATATATATATACGCTTACTTACCTACACCAAACACCAACCTACACCGACCAGCATTATCACTCGATTCTCAATTCTAGCTGCCGCAGCTGAGCTTACCACTGTAGAACCACAGCCTAGCTAGATCTAGCTACGAAAGCCTGTTGAGGAGAAGGAGCGATTTAAAGTGCTTTACATGGCTGGCAAACGTATAAAGAAGCTTGTTCGTCGCCTAGGCCCTCCTGTCGATGAGGAGGACGAAGGACCAAATGTTGAATGTGACGAAGATGAGGAGGAGAACGAGCCCAAGCGGCTGGCTCCAAATACTACGTTCGCAACTCGGTTGGTTTCCTCAACTGAACGCACGAATGTTCGACAACAGTGTGCAGAACCTGTTCAGAGCACGAACCGAAACGAAGGCGAAGCCTTGATAGGCCGCATTTCAGCCCTTTATGGCATTACAGTTGCAATTGAGCCGCAGGCAGCTAACCGCGTCGATGCGCGATCGATTTTGAATCGCTCAGCGAGAGCAACCCCATCAGAATCTTCGGTTGGTCCACAAAGTTCAAAAATTCTGGTATTATCTGAAGGTACTACTTCATTGCGCCAAGGCAAAAAATCCACCAGCGAGAAGAGTACGAGTGGACTTATGGCTAGGCTCGGAGCTGCACCTGGCACTTCAATGAGCTCAACGCCAAAGCTTCATACCGATCCGGCTCCTGCTTCTCGAGGTGCTGATAGTGGAGGGAGTCTCATGTCTAGGCTTGGCTCGGTTCCAACCAAGGACGAAACAACCACGGCGAGCGCAGAGGTTAACACCAGTAGCTTAACCCCGAGCTTTGACCAAGGTCCTGTTGAACGTAAGCCGTCGGGGAATACGTCCATTGCCACACCTGCTGATGGTGGAGGAAGAAAAAGATCAAGGTCAAAGGTCAATGCAGAGTCTGCTCCAGAGCCCGTCAATAGATCTGTGATGAGCCGATTGGGGGCTGTGTCCTCGAATGATGACACGGAACGTCCTCGCAAAGCACCTGGTAGCGGCGTTGTGTCCACGCTTGATGCGACAGCAAAAAAAGACGAGCCTCAGCAGAGAAAACGATTTGTGCCGAAGGGAGTTGGAGGACATTTGCTTCTGGCCAGGGCGCTTGGCGCAAGATCCAGGGAGTAGAAATAAGAATTGGTGCTCACTCCGTTGAGTACGGTCGAGTAGTCGTTGCAGCTCTTATAGCGATGGTGCTAGCAGCTGCTCTAATAGCCCGCTGCGGACGATTGTGCCTTACGTTTGGCTGTCGTTGTCTACTGGGTGTAGCGAAGCCTCGACTTACACGGCAGATCTGCTCGAATGGCGACTACGAAGCAGAGAAAGACCTGAATGGCCCAGCAAAAAATCGCATTTTACAATGGTCAATGGTCATTGTGGGGTTGTGGGGGCTGTCATAATAATTGCGACTATGAAAGTAATCTCAAATTTACATAAGCACAAGACAAGATGGAGTGCCCTTGTCTTCATCCTCAGAAAGAGATGTTTGGGTGAGTTGGGACTCTACGTGGTCTCCTGAGGAGTGCCGGTGTAATGGGCTGTAGATTTCATATCAAAAATGATAAAAATGAATTGGCAATGGCAATCGGTATTCGAGTCATATCAAAAATGATAAAATGAATTGGCAATCGGTATTCGAGTCCAGGATCAAGCCTGGACAAAAAATAATATTTCCCAAATAAAAATACGAAGAAACATGCCTTCACAGGCGGCGATATAGTAATAGGAGGTATAAGCTAGGCTGTAGACCATAGGAACTCGGAACTCAAGGAATAGGAATAGCAAAGAAATAGTCCGATTGATTAGATTAGATTAGATTAGATTATACTCCCCAGTTGTAAAGAAGCAACAACAAATAGCACAAAGCTGCGTTTTGATGAATCCTCCAGAACTAGTCTGACTGGGCTGAGTGTCCTTTTGCGTAATGCGATGTTCATCTTTGCTCTCATGAACCCTGTAGGGCTAGTCTAGTCTAGTCTAGTTAATACTCCCCAAAAATACAAAGAAACACCACTGTGGCAAATAGCAACAGAAAAATGTAACCACCAGAACAAGTCTGACTGGACTGAGTGTCCTTTTGCGTAATGCAATTGTAATCATTTTCTCTCGAGGTGTCCTTCAGCCGTCAGGCATCAGGAGGAAAGGGCCAATTCTCGGAAGGAGAAGGAGGCATAGGTTTCGAGTACGTCTGCGATGTCCACTCCGACCTATCCTCTGCTGTGGCGCGCCATTCCTTGAAGTAGGCCGGTAGCCCTTTGCACTTTAGAGCCTTCTTTAATGTCCGACCCCATGTCATCCGAGCAACGTGGCCAGTCTAGTCTAGTTAATACTACCCAAATACAAAGAAACACCACTGTGGAATATAGCAACAGAAAAGTGTAACCTTCAGAACAAGTCTGACTCGGCTGAGTGTCTTTTTGCGTAATGCAATTGCAATCATTTACTCTCGAGGTTGTCTTCAGCCATCAGGCATCAGGAAGTTTGGGAATGGAATGAGTCAGCTGTATCCACTTCGACCTGTCGTTGGCAATGGCGATCCACTCATCGAATTCCTTCGAAATGCCAGCCCAATGAAGAATCCGGTTGTGATTGGAGCTACCAAGATCCATGATATTGAGCCTTTGAAACAGAGTGGCCGAACTGATATGATAATGAAAGGCATGATGAAAGCTGGCACGGCACATGCTAAGGACACAACGCTTATGAAAGCTTCGGAGTCGATTGTGAATAAGTCTTCTCGTAAGCACCAAACCTTACACCCATAAAGCTATGTAGACAGAACAAGAACCTTTTAAACATCTCCTGTGGGGTGATTAGAGACGTGTTTAATCGAGGCAAATTCCTCAAAGCGCCCAAGGCTGCCGAGGCTTTGGAAATCCGATTGTCGACGTCAGCATCCGATATGAGCGAACAGTGGATTATTGAACCCAGATACCTGGGATTTGTGCTGGGAGCTTGGAACTTGGCTATGAATCACTTAGGCCCTAACTGAGGATAACGGATCACGCAGCACGCAGCACGTAGATCAATACTCAACACACGTTTGCATTCACATAGACCCCCGGACCCGAATTGACCAAAGCCCAATTTTCAAGAGGCTCCGTTGCGTCTTGCGCATTTAATTCCTTTTGACTTTTGAATATAGAACGGTTTATTTAGGTGACGGAAAGCGTAAAAGAGGCAAATAGGTGCGGCATGGGCGAAAAAGGCCCATATGCGCACCTTAAACTCTAAAAAAAAGCCAATGTGGTCCCTCTCTTTCGAGGTGCCCTTCTCGGCCATCATGGCCATCAGCCATCAGGAATAAAAAGAAGTCAAATGTTATTGTTAATGTTAATACTAAAGTTTAATGCTGAATGTTTCCATGCGAATGGATGTCGATTCCAAGTGAGCGTGAGCGGCAGCTTGCGCTTATGCATAGCTTCCATAAGCGTTGTGTCCGTAGTATGTACCGTGTCAGCCTTCATCATGTCTTTCATCCTCACATTAGTTTAACCGCTCTTTTTCAAAGGCTCAATGTGATGGGCCTTGAAAGCTACTATCACAATCGACAATCGGATTCACCGTTGCGCTGGCCACATTGCTCGGATGCCTATGACCTATGACTCGGGCGCCGCGGCAGTTGCTTACTGGTTGGGTAGCACACTGAAGGCCGAATTGATGCCCTGAGATGACATGGGGTCGGACATTAAAGAAGGCTCTAAAGTGCAAAGGGCTACTGGCCAACTTCAAGGAATGGCGCGCCATAGCAGAGGATAGGTCGGAGTGGACATCGCAGACGTACTCGAAACCTATGCCTCCTTCTCCTTCCGAGAATTGGCCCTACAGGGTTCATGAGAGCAAAGATGAACATCGCATTACGCAAAAGGACACTCAGCCCAGTCAGACTAGTTCTGGAGGATTCATCAAAACGCAGCTTTGTGCTATTTGTTGTAACTTGTTTCTTTACAACTGGGGAGTATAATCGAATCTATCGCATGTCGATAATAGAAGCAGATCCAAGGGTGCGATTTACGTACACGCGTTATTTACGCGCTTCAAGCTCATTTTTTACTTCACGCGTAATTTACACGTACTTTACGCGTAATTTACGTGTGCCATACGCGCGGTAAAAATCGTTTTGAATACGGGCTCTTGGTATTCTTTGGTGGTGCTGTGCTCTTCCGAACTCCCTTCCCTACTGCTTACTTTACTAGTTCACTGCCTTTCTGCCTGTGTGCGATTTGCCGACATTTTGCCACATCCTTCGTGATGCACAGAGGGAAGTGCTACGCTTTTTCAGCATGGGGGCCGTTCAAAAGAGCCCATCACGAAGAGTGTTGTGCTGATGAGTGATGAGCCACACCCAAAAGACCAGGGGAGATTATACGGTGACGTCACTACGGAATGCGCGGGATTTTGTGACGTAACTTACGCCTGATTGGTAAAAATTACTTCCCCGCGTAATTTACGCGTAATTTACGGCGTAAATCGTAACCTGTAACCTAGAGCAGCTCAACCTCAAATTTTTTAAATGTCTATGTGCTATGTACTATTTGCTTTGTGGCTGTTATGTGGCTGTGGCTGCTATGTACTTGTTTTCCTTTGTTTTGATTGGACTGTAGATAGTAGACTGGAGCAAGGGGAGGTCTTATTGTAGGCCACTTCTACTCCTAAACCTATGCGCGAGCAGTAGGGGCGGCGACCAAGGGTGCGATTTACGTACACGCGTAATTTACGCGCCTCGAGCTTATTTTTACTTCACGTGTAAATTACGCGTAATTTACGCGTAATTTACGTGTGCCATACGCGCGGTAAATCTCGTTGAAATACGGGCTCTTGGTATTCTTTGGTGGTGCTGTGCCCTTCCGAACTCCCTTCCCTACTTCTTATTTCACTAAATCACTGCCTTTCTGCCTGTGTGCGATTTGCCCTTCTTTTTACACATCCTTCGTGATGGGCGTGGTCTCTGCCCAGAGGGAAGTGCTGCTCTTTGCCGGCATGGGCATCGTTCGATAGAGTCCACCACGATGAGTGGTTGCGTTGATGAGTTACACCCAATAGGTTCAGGGGGATTCTACGGTGACGTCACCACATTATGCGCGGGATTTTGTGACGTGATTTACGTCGGATTGGTAAAAATTACTTCCCCGCGTAATTTACGGCGTAAATAGTAACCTAGGGCGGCGACGGTAACGCGTAGCCACCCCCTTCTTTTTCCCCTCTTGTTGCTCGTCGTCGGAAACGCCCCACAGCCCGCAGCGCATTGTGAAGTCACTCAAGGCAAATCGCCCTTCACCTTTGAACTAGACTTTCGATTTTTGATGCACGTAGCATACAAATATTCAACGCAATGTTTGGCCTAGGTCACATCGAAAGTGCCGTCTGTGTCAGCTTCCACTATAGTCGGGCTGTTGGCTGCAACAGCTGCTGAGACGGACGCAGCAACAAGTGCCCTCGAGGCATCTTTGGCAGCTGAAGCAGCCGAAGCCCATTCGGGCGACTTTTTCTTAGCAACTCCAGCCAGAGACGCCCTTGCATTGAGTTCTTTGAACTTTTCCACGCACTCCGGCGAGTCTGTCATGTAGCCAATACCAACGGCGGCTCGGTGCACAAGCTCAGCTGCTCCGCACTTGAGGAGATCAACGAAGACCTGGCAGGCCCGGCTCGCTTGAAGCGACGCTTGAAGCTCCGAGTCCGACAGCCCACACGCCATGGCCAGGCAACCAGCAGCCGCGCGTGCTGTGGGGAGGTCGGACTCAAAGTCTTCCGCAAAAGCGCACCACAGCTTGAGCTTTTCGCCGTCGCGGAGGTGGGCAACCATATCAGGGTGTGGCATCAAGTTGGTGAGGCACTCGGTGGCAGCGCGGCGCACCAGCAGATGGTCCGAGAACTGCATGTACTCGAGGGTTCGGAGGCCCTTTTCACCGACGATGCGCGCCTTTATCTCGTCGGAAAAACTTGCCACATTCGTGAGCCCTAGCAGCACCTCAAAATGTGCTAGATCAGGGCACCGATGGTCTTTCAGCAGCCGCAAGAGCACACTGACGCACCCGACCCGCTGCGGCGCCGTGAGGACCCCTGGATTGGTGGTGACTAAAGTCTTGCCCAAGCACCAGCTGGCGTCGCGCACACATTTTGCGCTGTCCTTGGCGGCCAAATCCAGGCACGTTCTGTAGCCCCCCTGTTGTATCAAGCTACCGCGCACCGAGGGCTCCACAGCAATTTGCCGCAGCGCGAGGGCGATCTGCTCTTCAGTTTTCGCAGAAGCACCCTGCGAGAGGCGAACGAGCGCGCGGATGCCGTCACACTGCACGATTTGACGAATTCGCCACCCGCAACGCTCCGCGTCATCGGTGTCCTCTTCAGCTTCACTTTTCTGCTTGGTGATGCGCTGCAATTCCGCCAATTGCTCTGGAGTGATCTGACACGTGCAGAAAAAAATGCACTCAAAAGACGAGCTACGCGGCATCCCAAACCACCGTATCAAAAATCAAAAGAAACAGCAAGCTCTCGCTTTGAACATAAATGAGTTGTGATATCCTCACCTCCATTTCTCTCTCAGCCAGCAGGCGCTCCTGCACCTCCTTGTTGGTCACTGAAAGCGACGCAAAGATATGCGCAAGGCCATATGCTGCAGCACCTTTCCCATCTTTGGCCATACGACAGAGCCGATTCAACCCCATAGCGCAGCGGCCCGACCCGTGTGCGAGCTCATCTTTCACGGCTGATTTGGTGATGAGCGCGGCCAGCACCTCTACTGCCCTCTCTGTTGTGACACTCACTGATTCAGCAAATTTCGCTTGTGACAAGGTCTGAGTTGTCTGGTCGGTAGTCGCAGCATCTTCCGCGCCCTTGAGCAGCATCATGGCGGTGTTGAGAAGCCGCCCCGTGTCGGAGGAGTCACTCGTGAGGGCTTTGGAGGCCACGCCAAGCTTCGCCATCGTTGACGCAGCAGCAGAACGAGCTCTAGCGTTCGGGGAATCGAGCAGGGCGTCCAGAGTGCCAGCCTCAACCACGGGTGCTAAAAGGCTACGACCGCTGTCGTTCGATGCGGCGAGGCACAGGGTCTCAGCCGCCACAGTTTGTCCAATTTCGTCACCCGATGCGATGAGAGCGAGGCATTCGTTCACTGCCCCATCCATCGACAAAAACCACGCCCCTAGATCTCCCTTAGCTAAGAAAAGGGCGCTGGTGAGGGCGGCTTTGCGGCGCATGTGGGATAGGTCACGCGTGGTGGTGGCAGCCAGAGTCGCAAGAAGGCTCTTAGCCTCATCGTCGTCATCCACGGCGATCATGACGCGACCGTAAGCTGCGAGAGAAAGCGCCCGTTCTGCAACGATAGAGCTGTCAAGGAGGTGAAACATGCTTAAGTTTATGGGCGACTTGCAGACCGCGATGGCGCGTAAACTCAGGGCTTTCTTCCATTGCCGCTCCCCGTCTTGCTGAGCCCGTCGCTCAGCCATCGAGGAGCCACTGCCTTCCGCCCAGCTAGGAGCCGCCTCAGAGCACCACTGCACCTGCCATTCAAAGGTGTTTGACACAGTATTCAAATCATTATGGCAACTGCATGCATTAAATTAATCTACCTACTACAATTAACACTGGATTCCAGAGCGCATACTGACCACTGCTTCGAGCCCTGAGCTCCGCACGTCGCCGTCGCTGTGCGAAACGGCCGCAGCCCAGACCGCCAATGCTCCAGTATGGTCTTCTTCACTTACTGCACTGGCACTAGGACGCGAGCCTTTGGTCAGCAGGAGCAAGGCAAGCGATGCGGCAGCTCGGGCGCGACTCGGAGGGTGCGCCTCAATGAGAGACACCAAGTCAGCAAACTCAGCACCTCCCAAGCCCGCAGCGTTGGCCACATCCACGTTAGCGCGGTACGAGCAAAGTGAAGCCAATGCTTTAACGGCAAGCGTGGAAGTGTCGACCTACGATAGCAGATAAGTCCCTCGTAGTCTAAAGTAGAAGGGTGCTGAAAGTGACAAAAGACTCGGACAGGTAGGAAAAGGAAATTGTAACACTTCAGTGGGCGCTTACCTCATCTGCAACATCTCGCAGAGCCCACAAAATCTCAAGACCTCCTAGGCGCACTGCTACACGAGCTGCGCCCTCGTCATCATGGCCGAGTGCTATGATCGCCTTGAGGGCGTTCGTCTTCTCTTCTGCGTCGCCCTCGCGGACCTTCGCGATAGCGCCTGCGATCGGCGATCGTTCGACGGCGGCTTCCGATTCAATTTTTTCGCGGCAGCGCCTAGCAGCACTTACGGCTGCCCGATTCCCGGGGTCCCTATGAAGCTGCAAATATCGACACGAGCATAAACGTTGGCAGAAGCAATAATGATGACCATAGCTCCTCAGAAACGAAAAGAGAACTCACCAAGTCTTTAAGGTCCTTTAAGGCATCCCCGGTCTTTCCAAGCCCCTCCAGTGCCTGTGCCCGACGGTAAATTGCTTTTTCTCGGCTAGGGTCCAACGCTAGTGCGGCATCAGAATCCTGCAAGGCGGCGCCGTAATTATTGAGGGCCAGGAATGCCGCAGCGCGATTTTGAAACAGTGTTGCTTTTAGGTCTAACTCAGTATCCCCAGCAAGGCATAATGCCTTAGAATAGTCAGCCTGTGCTTTGGTGAATTCTTTAGCAGAGAAAGCACTGTTTGCAGTGGCTTTCAACTCTTCGGCCGTTGAGAGAGCCGACATCGTGCGAGAATTTTATGGGGTACGATTGTGGAAGCAATGTACAGATCGTCTTGTCAAGTTGTTTACTCTCAAGCTTGTTCTCTGTTGCCTTCTTCAGAGATTCCTGAGAGCAAATTTTGACGATTGCTTGTTGCCAATCTGCTTCTATACTTCTATACAACTGTTTGTTGCCACTGCCTTATAACTGTCAAGCATTCAATAGGGCGTAAGCCTAGCCTAGAGCTAAGTACTCGTACTTATTTTTCACTTCGACTCAAATGATTTGGAGACAGACGACTACAGACGACGACGACTGTACAAAATCTTTGGTCTCTGTTGAACTGTTGTTCTGTTGATGCTCCACTCGACTCGACTTGCTATAAGTTCAGGGTTCAGGGAGGGGCTCGACCGCTCACTCGTTTATCATCGTCTGTACTCATCAGCTGCATACACTGTGAGCACAGCGTGCAGCCCGACAGCTCTATGTCACAATTATGAGCTCGGAATAAGCACAGCTACGCAGTTCCACTGATATAGTCAGCGAACCAATTACTCCTAGACGGTTCTGGTGGATAACTTAAGTAAAGCCTACAAGCACGGAACGAGTGCTCGTCCTGCATGGCCTTAGCAAGTTCTTTTCCCTGATCGAACACAAGTATTTCAGTTATATAAAACTTAAGTTGCTAGTTATGTTTCTTGGAGCTAAGAAATTCTTACGGCAGCACCGGCGAGCGATAATGGTTAGGAATTAATCTCGATGTACGATTCAATGTTTCGCATTCCTCGGATAACACACTTGCTTTGCGCACAGGTCGGTGCGGTTGCTGGGTTGGTGGTCGGGGGCGCATTACGAGTCCGCAAGTTGTACGACGACACGTTATCCCAACTTGGTGATGCCGAGCGAGATGTTGCTGAGGAACGACGCCGACGGCAGCATCGGAACCGTATCTCGAAAGAATGCGACGAGGCGTTGCTTAGGTTTATAGCTTCCCTCCAGACGGCTCTTGATGGAAGCTTTCGATCGATTCCTGAGTCAGTGCTAGCCATAAAGGAGCTCCGCAGCGCTCGGGCTGCCGGCAACGCTTCTCCTGAGGCGGAAGAGGCAGAGAAGCATCTTTGGGATACGCTCAAGGTAGCCACTTTTTCGAAAGTGGTCTCAGCTATCATATCGTTCAATGTGCTGCATTTAGTTCTGCGGGTGCAACTGCACCTTCTTGGGAGGAGAAGTTTTTTGGACACTTCAAAGAGCAGAGCACCTGGCCAAGAGCCTTTGACTATGGATGATCGCGGCACATTCTTATCTCTCACGTATAACCATCTCCTCGGAGAAGGTCTCAAAGGCCTTGTTACAGCAGTGGACAGAGCAGCTACTGAGGTTCTCGTGGACTGTGCGCTAGCAAGCAAGCTTGACTGCAATGCGACCTTTACATTGCTGGACCGCATCCGCGAAACTGTGCTTGCTGAAGGACTCGTGCAATTCGTGGTTCCTCCCGAGCAGCTTCTGAACGATGTTGCGCCTATGGTGCAAAGTATGCTCGACGAGACATGGGACATCGTAGAAAGCCCTGCGTTTGCCAATGCATTAGCAGCAGCGCTGGAGCAGTCATCCTCTGTGCTAACCGAGCAATTGCGCTCGACTGTGTTTGCCTCTTCACAACCACCTGGTGCCAGCGACGAGCCCTCTATCGTTGCAAAGCCACTTCCTTCACTTCTAGTTCAACTAAAACCTGCTAGGACTATCTTCGCGACCGAGAGCAGCCGGTGTATTCATGCAGATGCAACGCGAGGACTCGCTGAAATTTCGGCTCTGATGGACGCTGTGTTCGAAAGCGTTGATAGTGCATCAACGTAGGATGAAGTAGACTTCCATTTACCTGTTAGACCCATTGTCCTGTATTATGTCTAATACCAAAGCGCATTCAGCCCAAGCGAAGCGAAGACCGGAGCTCGATGCATAGGGATGGTCTCTCTGCTAGTGCCAGTTTCCCTTTAGTATAACAAGGAGATCGATAGAGCGGAATGGGGGCCGATTTAAAGAAGTCGAAGTCGCACAGGGACTTGGCTGCTTTTTACGGGATTTCGTTTCGTTTCGTCTAAATTCGCCGCAATTGACGAAATTTCGTTGCGACTCCCTGATCGGAAGAAATTCGCTTCTTAGCTTAATTTCGCCACATTTCGGCTCTATACTCCTTCTGAGCTGTTGAGTGTTGAGTCAGCAGCTGGCGACGACAACGGCGACGACGACAGCGACGACGACAGCGACGACGGCAGCGACAGCGGCAATATTAGCGACGAGCAACGAGGCCCAAGCGCAGCCATCCCAGGCTTGTCGCAAAGCGGTGCATTAAGGAATTGGACCTGTCGCAAGGAAGTGCCTCGAGAGGATACTGCGGCGCAGCGGCGCATAAACAAAAAGAGCGAGATTTACCTGATCTCAGGCAATCAAAAGATTCACCGTCGCACGGGCTTCAGCACTAAAGTACGTAAATGTACGACTTGCGTGAGTTGCGAGTTGCGCTGGTTTCTTTGTGTTGGCCGTTTTTGTCAGGGGCGCGCTGTATTGCTTACGTGCATGCCCTGCCCGTTGTCGATTGACCGGAAAGATGTCGCCGTCCCGATGGCGCATGGATCTTTTTCCATGGATTCTGGTCCAAATGGCACACACATTTTTGCGCTTAATTTGCCCATATTCACCACACTATAATCTCAGACTGCGACGTGTAGTCCCGTTTACCAGGGCCCACCCTGCCGATGCCCGGCAGGAAGGAGCGCATCACCTGCCCTCTAAATCTCGTTAATACGGCAAGTCGAATCTCACCCAGAGAGGGCAAATTTCTCAATAACACAGTAACTCCCACATACGAACTCGAACTAATACAAACCCAAATGGCACAGAAGCCAATGCTGCGAGCAGAAGTGGGAATGCGCGTGCGTTGCGCAAACAAAGCAAGTGCGAAATGATTCAGGAGGGAGAGGGGCATTGGCCAAATTCCTCGAAAAATTTGCAAAAAGCGAGGAATTTGTGGGTGTTGCGCTCTCCGCAGAACAATAAAGAGGAAGGCGCGCGAGCAAAGAAGCTCGTG
>Ga0307931_1002225_pt1 | contig 12477 bp, 16 predicted proteins | sample OrgLakmetageno47_FD_201816 | JGI IMG/M metagenome (GOLD analysis project Ga0307931, IMG submission 201816) | Saline water microbial communities from Organic Lake, Antarctica - #47 | ecosystem: Environmental > Aquatic > Non-marine Saline and Alkaline > Saline | place: Antarctica: Organic Lake... | reverse complement strand
AGTGGTGGAGCTGTCTCTCGAAGGCGAGAGCGTACCTTTGCCTGTAGCCACCAGTGAACCCGCTGCTTTCACGCTTGCTGCCACTACCACTTTTGAAGACGTTTTCGACGCCTACGTTATTGATTTTGCCTGCTCTACGGATGGCGAGGTTGAAACAATTGCATGCCCACTCGGCGACCAAACTCACACTTGCGACTTGGACACTTATGGTGATGGCGGCAGTTACGCTGTGACTTATACTTGCCCGAACGTGGTGCCACTCTGCCTCTGGTTTGACTCTTCGCTAGCTGATTTTACTTCGGAGGGGTGTACTGTGGCACCCGATTACTCGTCGAGTGCTGTCACATGCAATTGCAACTTCTTGCCAGGGACCATGGTTCTGTCTGCCAACACTACCTCACCAGAATTTGAAGCCATCACGACGCCTGCGCCAACTAGTCTTCCAACGCTCGTGCCAACCGTGTTCCCCACGCACTTGCCGTCACAACAACCCACTCCATCTCCAGAGCCAAGTATGGAACCAACGCTTTCACCCACGCCATTGCCAACCAAGAGCTCCGTGGTTGCAGTAGCCGTTTCGTTTGCCATCACTGCCTCAGCAGCTCCTACCTCGTCTGATGAAGCAGCACTCGAGGCTGCTTGCCTGGCATCCATCACAGATGGCAAAGTAAAAGACTTCGAGGTCACGTCGACAAACTTCTTCACGCCGCCAACCGCCTGCCCTCGATAGCCGTCGCCACCTGCTGGCTACCTACGAATGGGCTGTGTCTTTCACAGTGTCAGCCGACCTTTCGAGCACTACCACGACGTATGCTTCTCCATCTGCCTTTGCGGAGGCAGTAGCATCAGACCTCACCACCAATCTCGAAAACGAAGTGACTCAAGCTGGCTTGACGTCAGTGACGGACATTGGCACTATTTCGGCTGAGCACGTGCCGCGCTCCGCGGCTCCAACTCTTGAGCCCACGCATGCGCCCTCGATTGCTGCTGACTACGTGGACGAGGACGAAGTGTGGATCTGGACGGTTGTAATTGCGCTGGTGCTGGTGTTTGGAGCAGGCATTGGCGGTGTGATGGGTCACAAGAAGTACATGGAGATGCAGGCAAAGAAGCCAGGCGCGCAGTTGTTTGGGGCCAAGGACGTGACTACCCACTTGAAGTCTCGTCTCAAGGAGCGCAAGTCAGCCGGCGGTGGGCCGCGGTATGTCGGACAAGTGGATGCCAATGCGCGCGACTTGCATGTGGTGGGCGACTTGCGGGTCTCTGACGATGGTCCAGTTGACGAAGACACTCTCAAGAAGGTTCTTGCAGACAGCAACATTCGCCAGGCCCGTCTTGATCGTGCATCGCGCGGCGGTGGCGGTCGTTACAGCGAATCGGTGGATCGCCCACCAACCGAGGTTACGCGCCGCAAGTCGCTGACGTCAGCTGCTAGCAAAGACTTCGACATGCTTGCAGACATCGTGCTCCGGCAGGCAGACGTAGTGCTCACGCACCCGTAGACGAACGAATCAATACATGTGCTCTCTCTCTACTACATGTTTAGTCACCGCAATTTGAACACCCGGTGTCTGGTCATGTCCGGGGTGCTTTGGCAGAATGTTGGTGCTGATTACCACCGCAGGGGATGTGCGTTTGGAATGAAATTTTCCAGTGCGCTCTTATTGAGAGAACGAGAGAAAGGAAAATAAGAACAAGAAGGGAATTTTTGAATTTATAGACATTCATATATGGGCCTGTGGTGTCATAGTGCTATTTCTAATTCCCAACTGACTCAACTGACCGCGATCTCGGGCTAACAATAACAAAAGCCCATCACCAGGCTGCCAAGTGCAATGAATTGGTTCAGCTACAGCTAAAAGCTTAAAGCAAAGGCACGGAGGTGCACGTATAAGTGTGAGTTGCGAGTTACGTTAAGTAGGAGTTTAGGAGTGGCCTTTGTTTGTCTCTTCCAACTATCTCTATACTAGCGCCACGTGTGGATGTATAATATGGAATAGGAATCGGTATTGGTACTACGTGGCTACAACTCCGCCGGGAAAACTAGGCACTCTACACTCTACTAGTCCATGCTTTTAAGGCCAAAGCCAAAAGCAAAACGGCCGTCGTGGCGGAAGTACCAACGAAGCACGCGGATCAGAAAAGCAAACCAGAATAATATATCTTGAAACCACACTCGCGGCGAGCTTTCAACGAATTTTACGCGCAAGCATTCACCCATCGCGGTGACACTAGCGGCGCGCTATCCAAAATTAGGCCGAGAGCATGTGGTGAATGAAGGGGCGGCGAAGGAGTGCATCAACTCGTTGCATCAAGTCTTCTTTCTTCTCCACTGCATTGCCCTCTGCGAAGATGCTTGTGGCGTTGGATCGGATGTGCGTCAGCAAGTCGTGCAAAGCATTGCCTGGCGTACGACACACGGTCTTAAACAAGGACAGTTCCGCCGCTGCACTCGTGGGGCCGCTGCCACCTCCCATCCCTGTAGAAGAAGCGCGCTCGCAGTGCAGCGCCCATTTCTCCACCAGGCCCACAAAAGACCGTAGGTAATGCAGGCTCGTAAATCCCGCAGTGCTGGGCTTCACCAGAGCCGCATACGCGCCGTAGAGTTCGTCCCAAGACACTCGGGCCTCCAGCAAGGTGTCCACCACCCACATCTCCGGCACTTGCGGCTGGTGCCAGTCCTTGGCGTAAAGCACATGTGCGGTGGCTTCCTCTAATTTCGGCACCAGGAAAGTGCGCAGCGGCACGACGAACTTGCCAGCCGCGGAGCCGCCATGCCACAGCTGCGTGATAGTGCGCCCAATTACATGGGCCAATTCTTGCACCCATGCCCCCTCTTCGAAGCACTCCTGGGGGGCGATGCGCAGCACGTCGGGCTCCAGCGGCGTGGCCAGCCCCGCAACACACCCGTAAGTCAAGTAGTCGCGCACCAGCTCCAGCCGCTCGGCCCCCCGCGGAGGGGGGCAGGCCATTGCGCGGCGAGGCAAGCACTGCAGGACGATTTGCTGCCACAATGCGTGGATGTGCCGCTGGTCGTTCACGCCTGAGTCCCGGAGCATGATCAAGCAGTCGTCCCACATGTTGAGCTTGAACGCAAAGTCGTTGAACAAGATACTCGGGTCGTCAATCAGCTGAAAGCTGGTTTTGAAGGAGTGGGAGAGCAAGAGAGGAGAATATAAGTGAGGAAGCAAATAAGGCGTTAGGCGAGATAAAAAGAAGACATAAAACAGCGATGCATTAGCGCAATCCACATGTAGAAAGAAGATTAAAAAAAATAAACATTGCACAGAGGCATGTGCACGGAACAAGCAACTCATCCACATTGTCTTTCAACTATCTTCAAGTTTCCCCACCCATTCTTACCGCAAGGCGTGCAGTTGTTCTTGAGTCGGAAGCCAGTCCCTGCGCGAGTCAAAGCCACCACCGCTGCCGTGGTGTGCGGTGACCCAATCCCCGGGGTCTTGCCGCAACTCCAGCTTGCTCAACAAATTCTGCTGCCAAATTGCGCGCTGCTTCTGCTCCAGGAGCTCCGACATGGTCGCGTCAAAGGAACCACTGCTAGCTCCCATCGCGCCACCTCCTTGTAGCTGTTGTTGGCTCTCCATCGCCGCCCGGGCCGACCGCAGGGCCAGGTCCAAGCACTGCAGGCGAGTGAGGACGCCGTGCGGCAGGCTGAAGCCGATCGAAGGCCGCTCGTCCAAAGGACGGTGCTGGCCCGGCGGCAAGGCTTGCGACGAAAGGACTTCTTGCGAAGTGGCAAAGGCGTGGGCTCGTTCGATGGCTTGCGCGTAGCGTCCTGATTGGTGCAAATGGTTTAAAAGGAGCTCTTCGTCGCCTTGCTTGGTGAGGTACACCTCTACATGGGGGGACTGAATCGAAGTGAGGCGCTGTAATCAAAAGAAGGGACATAAGAGAGAGAGAGATAAGGAAGTGAGAGTTAAGCTCAAGGAAGAGATAGGAATACTTTACGAGCACATGAAATAGCAGAGTGCGATGACAGGCGCACATTATGATTAAAGACACTTCGAGAGTCTGTCGACCATTCAAATCTTTCCTCTCTCTCACACACCTGTTTGTGGCCTTCGTCTCGGAGCATCCCAAACAGCATGTCCTGAAAGCCAGTGGCAGACAACGAAGACGACGAAGATGCAAATCCACCTCCTTCCGCGGCCACTCGTAGCGCCCTGGCAATGCATTCATCGGCCTTGCGCTGCCGTTCGGGCAGAGGCATTGCATTGCGAGCATCGGGATAGACCTGGGACTCATCGAGCAAGGCGTGAATTTCCCCGACGGCGGTCATGTAGCAACTTTCGGTTATCTCCTTCCGCGTGTTACTGTCTGCCAAGGGCGCGTCTCGGTGCAACGTCGATAGCCACACATCGCGCTCTGCGATGCCACTAGCACCGCCACCACCACCACCAGCGAAAGGTGTAGCCGTCAATTCCCGGCCCACAGAAGAAGTCAAAGAGGCTTGTTGGTCGTCGAAGTGCCGCGAAGTGCCTGAAAAGATCGAAAGTTCGAGCAGACAGAAGCAGAAGAGGGGAAGACACCATAATTATCAAGAAGAGGCCATATGGTGTAAGCAATGTGCAAGCAAAGAAACACTACACCGTTGTCCCTGTAATATTCACACCTCTCTCTTCTTGAGAAATACCCGTACTGCACAGCCAATCCCCTCCTCCTCTTTCCATCTCCACCTAATATAATACTCACGCAGGCAGAGCTCCACCACCCCTTGCGGGCATTTCAGGGACCGCAGCGCCTCAGCAGCCACTTTCAGCTTCGAGCGAGATCCCAGCACGTCTTCGTCGCTGCGCCAATGGCTGCTCGCCGCGCGGTAGGTCTCGAGAGCACGGTCAATAGCGGCACTGGCTTCCACGTGATTGCGGTGCCGGGCATACGCCTTCGCGTCCTGCACGTGCTGCAACGCCTGTTTGCCCAGCTGCACCGACGGGGTGAAAAAGAACCCGCAGTTTTCCGCCAAGTCGCGGTGGAACAGGTTCCGAAGTTCGGCGGACCCGGGAGAAGCTTTGAACTTGACCAAAGCAATCGATTTGGAGGTGCCGTCGTGGTCGTTGAGGGCCGTAGAGAGGGCTTTGCGGGTGGAACGGTCGCAGGCCAGTTGCCCTAATGTAATCCCGTTCAAATGCGCGCCCCACCCCACCTCCACCTCCGCGTGATCCCGGTGCAACGCCCCCAAAATCTGAACCAGCGCCAGGGCCTGGGCTGTGGCGTGGGCCAAAGCATAAGCTCCCAGAGCTGAAGACTGGTCTTTCTTCATGGCACCAGAGGCGCCACTGCTTTTGGGGACCTAAAAGTGGCGATGGGAATGCGAAGAGACACACACACGCACACACACATATGCACATGTGCATGAGTTACTTACGATAAGAAGGAAATGGAAACACTGGCGCGGCAACCACAAATGCACCATCTATGAATAAAAAAAGGTTCATCGTCATATTTTGTTTGTGCATTCTCACCACTTGAGTCGAGGGCGCTTGTAGGGCGTTCAGGTAGTCGGGTACATGGAGGGATTGCGAGGAGGCCGCCATGGCGCTCTGCAAGTCGCTGCACGCCGCACTCAAGTCGGAGCCATAAACTCGGCCCATCAGCTGAATGAGGCTCTCCAATACCCGGCGCAGACGATCGATCTCAGCCAGAGGCACCACCGTCGGTGGCAGACTCCGAGGAGGGGGAGACAGGGGCTGGGGCTCGGCTACGCGTTGGCGTTTCGAGGAGTCTACTGTATTAGGGGCACCGCCGCCGGCTACAGGGAGGCACACGAGTGGAGTGTGCCACAGCGGGCGCAGCAGCCGCCCTAGGAACACGTACAAGCCTTCCACAGAAGGGCTGAGGCCGCTGCTAGTGCTGCTGCTAGCGCCACCACCGCCACTGCCACCACTGGCCGCTTCCGAGAGGACTTTGTTGGAGAGCACGGCCGCTGCTGCCTCTGCCTCGTTAGCTCCCATCAGGCCTAGACCGCTGCTGCCTAGCGCGCCTCCAGCGCCGGAGTGAAGAGTGGAGGAGGAAGAGGCGGCCAGCATCGGATGAGAGGATGATGACTCCCGAGGCAGGGTGCCCCCGAAGGTCAAAGCACGAGAGGAGGAAGAAGCGATCGCGCCAGCAGGAGCTGGGTGAGCCAAGTCAGAAGGCAGAGCACAGGCGACGGCACAGGTTAAGGCACAGCCCTCGACGTGGCCTAAGCGATTGAACAGCTGCCGCAACTACAGGGGCGGTGGTTGATGGGAAAAAGAAGGAGACGAAAATGCAAAAAAATAAAGTAAGAGAGACCAAAAACTTTCGTTGGGAATTACGATAATTTAAAATGCGAGTATGGAAGGGATATTACTACGGCAATTATGACACCATCAGAAACGCAGAAATTAAGACAACTATAATTTACCGGCGAGTCTGGCGCAAATGAGCCACCAATGTTGTTGTTCAAAAGCAGTGCGTGTAGAGTATCGAAAGGCCTCTCTAAGCTTAAGGCAGTGATTCCCACATCGGCCCGAGTTCCGCCACCACTGCTAGGGTCGCCGCGGAGCGCTAACAAGTGACTGTTGTAAGTAGGAGAGGAAAAAAGGAAGGTTGAAAAAAGGAAAGAGAAGAAAATGAACGAGATCGACGACGACAAAATAAGGGGGAAAATCTAGAACTTGGTGCTAACAAAGTAGTCAAAGCCTTGGTGATGTCCCCTAGTACTGTAGCAGACACGAATAACAAACACATACGAGGCCTCGAGAAGAAGAGACCATATTACATGGCCTGAAATGGTTATTATATGTTCCTTTATTACATTAGTACCGTTTCGGAGCCCACATGGCGGCGATCGAGGGATGCATGGGCACGGCGCGCGAATGGGCGAGCCAGTTGGGCAAAGCCGCTGAAGACGACGAGGAGGGTTTCGAAGCAGCAGTCTGCAAGAGGAGAGAAGCGTAGCGGCCTGCCTCGGTTGTGTTGGCCCTCTTTTTCAGAGCGTGGTTTTCGGGGACCTAGAATATAATATGAAGAAAAAAAAGATGAGAGGAGGGATGCATGAAGAAGGATGCGATGAAAAGCACACCTGCGCACTGAAAATATATGAGCAAACGATCAGGAAGCCGTACGAAAAATAAAGAGCACGCTCATCATAAACACTCAAGTATTAGCACCGCCGCGCGCGCACATGTAAACGCTTTCTCATGGGGTGATCGTTACCTTGGAGGCGAGGGCCAGGGAATACAGGGAGGAATGCTTCAAGTTTTGGCGAATTTCGGCGATTTCAGTGATGGCGCCTGGGAACAAGTCGCTGCCACTGTTCGCCACGAGCGATAGAGCCTCTTCTGCTGCACCGCCACTCCCTGTTATTTTTTATGAGGAATCAAAAGGAAACAAGCGATGAGGGAGTACGAAGGGACTAGCAGGAGAGCGCAAAAACATGTGAGCGCATTTTACGCACACACGACGGCACTGTCAGAGCAGCCTACTAACACATTAGGGCATGTCTCAACACAATGAAAAACACATCGTTACCCGGCCGCCGGCAGACATCTTCGGTGAGGGCGTAGAGGCGCTGCAGATGGTTGTCGGGATTAGGGGCGCCCGGGCGGCCCGTAGCGGAGGTGGCCTACATGTACAGAGAGAGAGAGAGAGTATCGTACATAAGACTAGAAAGGGCGAGGCAGGGAATGCTTAGAAACTATCACGACGGCTGATTCTACCAAAATCAGCATAGTATGTAAGATGCAAGCAGGTTACAAAAAAAAGAAGAGGGCTTCCACCAATCCTCACCATTACGAGCGTTTTTTCCTTGTAGTACACCGTCGTTGCAGCTACTCCGGGCAGCGAACAATAGCACGACCCTGTACTGCTTCCCGCTGCTGCTTTCTTGGCCCTCTCTAGATCCTCCGGCGTTACCGCGTCGTAGTTAGGGTCACTCGCAGCAGCAGCAGCAGCAGCACCACTGCTAGAGCTAGAGGTGCCACCGGTGAGAGCGAGGCCCGAGGATGAAGAGGAGGAAGGCAGTTGTTGGAGGGCTGAGCTTCCTCCTAGTGCCTGTCCCGCCTAAGAGTATATACACACATGTAAGCATAAAACATTCGAGAATGAGGTAGAGGCGAGAGGAGGAGTGCTGTGAGAAATGAGAAGTAGCACGGAAAACGTTTGCTCTGCTTCTGTAGTGTTCGCCTTCTATTCTTAAACCCCCGCCCTGTACCTGCATGAGCTCCGCATCGGATCTCGTCGGCACAACGGCATTAAACGCAGGGACGCCGGGAGGTGCGCGCACCGAGCGCAGGTAAAGGCCGGTGGGCGGCTGGAAATACGGGACGGACGAGGCCCCACCCGTATTTGGCCCCATCGCCATCATGGAAGAGGAAGAAGGAGGGCTTGTGGAGAGGTAGAAGCGAAACCCGTAATTGCTGACCGCTACAGCGTGGACTTCGCGTGACTCGTGCAGAGGCACCACCTGTGTTACATGTGTTGGTTGATGGGAAGTGAAAGGTGAAATCGATAGCGCTTCACTAAAGAATACTCGAAAGATTAAGACTGACATCAATTCATTCTTTCACAATAAAAAAAGAAGTCCAAAGAGAAAGCTCGATTTTGAAAAAGCTTGATTTTGAAGAACACCAGCACTTTATGGAAATCCTTCTCTAATCGAATCACCTCCAACTCCACGAGACAGTGCCCCTCGTTCACACCCGCCGCCTGAAAATAACGCCTGGTGTCCGCGACCGAACTCTCGGCCAAGTTAAAGATGGCGCGCCGGTCGATCAGGCTCATCTCTTCTTTGCCGCTGACACCCAAATAGAACAGCTCAATGAAGCCTTTTGCGTTCAAAGTGTAGAGCAAATGCCTCTGGTTGTCGCTTTGAATGGTGACCAAGGGCACGCCATAGCTGAGCGCTTGTTTCAGAAACCCAGGCACCAGGAAGGCCAAAGGAGCACGGCCACACTCCACTCGCCGCACTGACCGCCGCAGGCCTAGAGCCTCCTTCCAGCCCTCGTTGGCGCTGTACGACACTTCCGACAAACCTCCCTGGCAGGAGTAGGAGTGGTAGGAGTCGTTAAGAGGAGGGGGAGAAGATGAGAAGAAAGAAAATTGTGGATAAGAGGTTCTAAACATGAAATATTCAGGAAGTGCACTTGGACACCAACACAAAAGTCAGTCAAAGGCACAAACACAGCAGCAGCACCCACTTTTCCCAAGTATACACAGTACCTGCGAGGATCCGAGGAAGATGCGGCCACTGGCAGTGCCGGCAATGGCACCCCGAGTCACGTCCTGGTTGTCCGTGGGGATTGCAAAGTCCGTAGGTGTGAGCCGTACCGTAAACGTCCCTTGCGTAAACTGCTCCACCGCCACCAACAAGATCTCGTCCCGGGTTGCCACCACCATCAGCCAGTCCACCTACATGACGGTTTGATTTGACATAAGGAGGAAGGGAGGGAATTGTCAGAGCAAGTAGCACTACAGATCTGCAGAAATAAACCACAAAAAGTGCGTACCAAAAATCGATGAAGACCTCTAACATAATGAACAAGACATCAAAATTTTCTTCCCCTCCACTTTCTGTCTTCCAATCTTACCGAGGCCCCGAAGTTTCCTTCCGGCGGTGGGCGTGGCGGCACTAGCGCGATGGCCGTGATGTCAGCATCCACTTCCGAGAACTCCACAATGGCCTCCGCGGCGGCAGCGCCCGCGTCAAAGCGCCAGAGGAACAGGCTAGGGCCTAGGCACAGGTACCCGTGCGAGATCTCAGGCAACAATCCCATGTGTGGCGGCTCCGTGGTTCGGTATGGGTTGGCCTAACGTAAATAAGGAAAGGAAGAGCAAGGTGTAAGTAATACGAGTGAGCAAGAAAGGTAAAAGAATGTGCACAAGAAGCCTGGGATATTCCCTAGGCGCAGTCGATATCTCGTTCAGAAGTTGTTTACGTCGTTTATCCCCTAGGACTAGCTCCATAGCAAAAGCACACTTAGCAACAAACGGACTAACGGCGCACATGTAGCCTAAACCCTATTTCTCAATGGGTTAGCTCCTTATCTTAAAACTTGGCAATGTGCATGTGCCCTAAGTATGAAAAACAAACCTGATGGTCGACGAGGCGGCGGCGGATGGCGGTGGGCACGGCAAAATGGCCACTCGGCGCCAGTGCCCCCGCTCCTCCCCAGCCAGAGGAGTCGCCGAGGGGCCCGGTAGTGTGGTACCGCTGCGGTCCGATGACGTCAAGGTCAGCGACAGGGCGGCCATCCTGCTTCACGCGCTCGTCCTGGAGCATCTTGTGCACCGCCAGCGAATCCGCTGTCACCAGCAGCTGCGCACATGTGTTCACATGTATTCAAACGAAGGTTGGTAAAGCAGGGTGGAAAGGTGGCGGGAGTGAGCGTGAGGAACACTGCAATGAATCGAAACTATGACTTGAACAGGGCTCGGTACTGCCTAGGGGATCCCCTGATTGCTCAGCTGAAGCATAGGTATGCAACAGACGAGCGAAAAATATAGCCAAGCAGGGCTTACATCCGCGAGCGTAGTTGTACGGGCTTGCTCCATTTTTTGTAAAAATGGAGGCACGCGAGAGATGATAGACCAGCCAGCTTCGTCGCTTATTTTAACCCAATCCTTTCTTATGGCTAAAACACGTCATCAACTACAGGGTTGATTTGTGATTTGCGGAATCCCGGATAAGGGATGAAGGAGCCTGGAGCCCGAGCCCAGTGCCCTGTTTCAAAATTATTTCATGAACAGTTTCCACTTTAGAAGGGGGTGGAAGTTATATGCTTCCTGCCCTCTACACACTACCCTCTTTACGATTTTGACTTGCGCGCAACGCACGCGCGTACACTTCTGCCCGCAGCATTGGCTTCTGTGTCATTTGGGTTTGTATTAGTTCGAGTTCGCCCAGTGCCCTGCGTTGCTTTCGTTCTCACTTTTTTCCATTTAAAGATCAATATCCCAAAATACCAATTTATATCAGATGTTAAGAATGGAGCTCAATCTGATAGTTAAACGGCTACTCCTGGGCCTTAACCAAAACAGAGGCCAGTGAGGAGCAAACAGATGAGCCTTTCTTCTTTCTTCATTTTTGTTCTATCCGCGAACCCCCATCGATACATCCGCACTGTACTTCAATTTTGTCATTTCCCATGTGCCTTCAGCCTATCACTTCACGACTTTCCGCGCTGAGTCAGGCGCCACCAACCGCTTCAGAGGCGTCGCAACCAGGTTTCCCGACTCGTTATCGGCGTCGAACACCTCGACCACCCACCATTCACTCGGGGCAGGGGGGCGGAGTGGCGGCATATTCCCGGAAGCACCACCTCCACCCTTGGACAGGCCTTCCCACAAGTCCCAACCAGTGAGCATTACGCACCCATCGACTGCGAGGGCCTGAAGACAGGAGAATCGGGGCAGCAGAGGAGAAAGGAGGACGGGCGCAGTGAGGTATAAGAACGAGATTGCGCAGAGAAGGTTATTTCACGTTCAGAGCAGTGCGAGCAACACTGCGCAATTGCATTCATGCCATCTGACATTCTCCACTTTGCTCTCCCTTGCTCGTTTTTCATGTCATGAACGTTGACACAAGTACAGATGCCATGGTTCTGGAAGCTCATCTCACCTGCCCGCTGTGCCTAGCGACTGCAGATTCTCCACTGTCTGAGACCTTGTCGACCAGCACCAGAATCTAGAATAGAAGTACGAGTAGGCACAGAAATAAGGGCTACGAAAGTACGCAGTCACAGTAGTAGTAATGTAGAGATGGTACCAACAATGACATTAGAAGAAAAGTTCGTTACAAAACGTGGAATACATACCGCCTTACGAAATAGATGGAGCAAAAGAAGAAGGACAAGGATGAAAATTGATACCTTTTTCCCAAGGAGCTCTCGGTTCCTTGCTCGCACGTTTCTCGAGTGCGCAGCTTCCAACTGGAGCCGCCGCCTTTTCTTCACTTTACTTGAGACTTGGTTGGGCATGTGTGTGGCTTTGGCCTGAGGCTCGGGCGAGAACTCGAACACCCCAATGTGGTGCAGGTGCTGAGGCCCCCACTCCTGGACGAAGTTGAGCAACTCGAGGAAGCCACGCTCGGTCTCACCGGGGAAGCCCACCTGACACGATAGAGCGTGCGAGAAGAAAGAGGAAAGAGGAAAGGTATGAGTAAAGTCGCATTCCGCCACGTCTTGTTGCCGTTCTTATATTACTAAGCATGCATCCTATATTCATTACCATGAGGGTCGTGCGAATGGTCACATGTTCCCACGGCGCCAAGAGCACATCATCTCCATTAACATCAACAACACGGGGCACGGGCAAGTTGTGAATGGCTGTGAGAGTCGACTCCAAAGCGGCGCGATTGTACTTGACTTTACGCCCCATCTTGAGCAAAATGCCGTCGTTCACGTGCTAGTAGAAGGACGTGAAAAGCGAAAGGAATGGTGTCGTTGAGAAGGATAGAGATCGATTGAATGAGAGTTAAAGTAACGACATTTCCCC
>Ga0307931_1002224_pt1 | contig 12482 bp, 11 predicted proteins | sample OrgLakmetageno47_FD_201816 | JGI IMG/M metagenome (GOLD analysis project Ga0307931, IMG submission 201816) | Saline water microbial communities from Organic Lake, Antarctica - #47 | ecosystem: Environmental > Aquatic > Non-marine Saline and Alkaline > Saline | place: Antarctica: Organic Lake... | reverse complement strand
AAAGCGCGCGAAGCGTGAATGAACTTATTAGCTAGCTTCGTTTCAGACACAGTTTTAGCTAGCTGAGTTTATTGTTTTGTCTTGTAAATATTAGAGCAAGAATGTCATAGGCGAAACGACCGTGCAAGCAACGTGGGTGATACGTGATATCTTTGTCTTCATCATGTCGTTGGATGACTGGATGACTGGATGACCAACCAGAAAGCAGAGCGCCTTGCTTTGTCAAAGCCTAGCCTTCCCCTCGCTGTCCTCTGTGCCCTCCCTGTGCCCGTTCCCCACACCTTCCCCTGTATTTTTTTGTCTGAACAACACATCTTCCCCTGTATTTTTTTTGTCTGATGAACAACTCTCTCTTGTCGGGAGCACGCTTACACGCTTTTGTGTGTGCTCTGCAAACGGGTTCTCGCTCCGTGGCGCGCGTGCCTCGCTTTAACCTTTTCAAATAAGGAACAAATTAGACTGTGACTTACGCAGTGTACAGTACCGCTAAAGCTACGTCTTCTCGACCTTGTCGACGTGAGCTACACGAGTACTGAATACATGATGCTTAGTCAGCCGCGCCGACTCAGCTTACTACATTCATGCAACGAGGATTCACGCTGGCCTATTAGCATGGGCTTTAAGTCGCCAGCTGCGAATCGTCTACTTTTTGGCGGTGCCATGTGTGTAGCCAGCGTTCTCGCGGTTGTACTGACTTGGTACATGTACTACGCATCTCAACCGGGCGGCGTTCGGGCAAATCTCGACTACTGGGAGGTGAAAAATATGATATAGAGTAACTGTGAGCAGGGTACATATCTATGATAATGAGGTATTGATGAGAGCTTTTTACATTGAATGATCACTTCGATGCCTTAGATACAGTCGGTACTATTCAGTAGGATTCACTGTTCTCTGTCTTGCTCATCAATGGCACGTTAAGTTTGGTTCATACATGTCTTGTTCGACGCGCCTCCGTCATAATTTTCTTTTTCACCTTTGCTATACAGTGTGACCTGCCGCGTATTTCGTACATGGGCGCGTCGCCACCGGCGTACTATGTGTTTTGCACTCTAATACCGCTCGCTACCCTGATAGTGCGAGCTCCCTTGTTGAACCTTTTCCGAGCCACGAAGCAACGTCTCGAGGCCACTCTCTGGCAGCTGGGCTGTGCTGATATCGAGGATCCAGAGGCGGCCGTCATGGATGATAAGGAAGGCGGTGTAGACAACAGCAATAACAACAAGAGTGGCTCATCGGTGAAGAGAGCTCACACGAAGTTGCTGCGACCCTCGGCAACGAGAGCGATGTGCTGCGGGTGTGGATGGCAGCGCTGTTGTTGCGGCTGCTGCTGGGCTATCGATACTTATCGGGCTTCTTATGGGCATAATCTTTCTAGCAATCACCTCCGTAAGCCCGAAAATTTCGCGCAAGGCGAATCTGCCACCCTAAGCAACGCTCCCTTCGCTGTGACTTCGGAACCGTCTACGACCTCCTTAGACCACGCCAGTGCTGCTGCTGTACTAATGGAGTCTGTAGAGCAGAAAGAAGTAACACCACTTCAGTTATTTCAACCTTACGCGCGCCCTCCTTGTTGCGGCCGCAACGGCGCGTGTGGAGTGTACGGCATCTTTTGTGGCTTGGGCTTTCGTGGAGTGTACTTGCCTTATGCTCTTGCTGCCCTCGAGCCACTCGCGCAAATCAGCACAACGGGTTTGCCGCTGCTCGCGATTGCATCGGTGGAATGGTAAATCTGAATTCAATTTCTAACTTTACCAACCTAGTACCATTCTATTTCTACATTCTCCATTTTACTTTTTTGTCTTTTCTGGAAATTTCACATATGCTCGAATTTCTCTGCACTGTGCTTCTGCCTCCAACTAGGCCATATCCATCGACGCCTCTTCATGGACTCGGCGCTGTTACTTTCTTTTACGGTACCATTATGTTCAATGGTCTATGGCTAGCAATTATAAATGAAGCTGAACGTCTGCTGGGACCTACAAGAGTTAAACAAGAGTTGGGTTACAGCCGCCATGCTCGGTTCAATCAATGCCATCGCGCCTTGTTTCGCGTCCAGGTGAGCGAAATATGTTTTATTGTCTTAAAGTCACAGAAAAAACAATGAATCAATCCCAGAGGCTGCGATCTCTGCATCTTGCGCGAAGTGTCCGTGCACGTGCACAAGTGATACTTATAGCATATGCACCTCTTTCAGCATGACTCTTGAATACTTTCAACCACGCACAATGTCCGTGGCAGGTGTACCAAGTCGTGGGTTGGGACTGGGTGGTGAACATTATTGTAGGAATTTTGGCCAGCGCGTCTCAGCCGGGAGAAGAAGTCGCGAACTTTGTGTGGCGGTACGGCACTGCATTGAGTCAGTGGCTGCTGGTGCTCAATTTGGCATCATCTATCGCGTGCTTTGCTTCGGCGATAGAGGCTTTTCCGTTGAGAGACAATATCAATGGGCAGCCGCATTCAAACAAAGCGGCTGGGAGCAATGAAAAGGCGGACGCTACTTTAGAAAGCAATAGCACTGAGTTGAATACAACTCAGCACTCAGCTACAAGGTGTACTATAGAAGTGGTGACTGCAGCAGCGGCAAGCATAACTGCAAAAGACCATCAGGCACTCCTGCAATTCTGCCTAGAAACTGGCTTGAATGATGCGCATCATGCCATGTAAGATGGGTTACATGCACTTATTTCTCCTCGTGCAGCTTCTGTCACTGAATAACTCGTGTTCGAATTGCTTACTGGTACATTGTCTCCGTTTTGTTTAAGATAGTACTTCAAATCTTGTCTTCACATCTTGCTCAAATATCACCATTATCTATATGCTCATTCAAATTCAATAAACTGGCAGGCTTGTAAATTATGGAATCGATTCTGTACAAGATGCATACGACACCGATATTCTTACTGATGAAGCTCTCATTAGTGTCGGTTTCAGTTCTGATGATATCGCCATTTTTCGCCGGCAAATTTAACCGCATTGCAATACGCTGCTACAGTCTGTATCCACCATCCGTTTCGTTTGTTCTTTCGAAAATTAATTTTGTCATGTGCCAATTTCCTATTCGATTTTTTTTCCACCTGTAAAATGACTTATTTCCCGTTATTATTCTATTATTATTCTTCTACGATGTGCTTACGGTGGCTCAATGGTGCTTCGTCGTCTTCAAATTAGAGCTAGGCACATGCCAATACGTAAGCGTTCGCACGAAGGGATACCTATTTGATGAATCTACTGGTGGTTGAAGTGCTCAGAAGTTCGAACATTCGAACATATCGGAACAGGCGCATTGCCAGCTATGTGTCATCAGTGGGCATTCTCGGCGACTCGAAATCATATTTGCATCGCATTTATGTCGTAACGAGTAGACACGCCGAGAAGCTGCAAAAACGCATCGTTCGTACTATTTAAGGCCCATGTAAGGTATCAACCGAGAGGTCGCCGTTCACTTCCCCGAAAAAGGGGTCCTTTAAATCCAGGACCCAATTTTCTGTAGATGTACGAACACGAACGGACCTACCCAGGTGAAAAATCGTAACAGAGCCACGTAACAAACCACAAAGAAACGAGATATGATCCTGTGAGAAAGTTCCGCTTAATTTGGGGGCGCAAAGAATTCTACTTCTATCTCTCTGCGCATATCCCTTCTGCGGCTTTGACGCAGGCTTCGAGGGACCAGGGCCCGGGAATCGAGATGCCTAGTAAGCAATATAGGGCTACTAACTACCCATTACATACTGCAGTAGCAAGGAATTTCTTTTTAAGAACAGGCACCTCGAGGATACAAAGACAAAGAAAGGCAGGCAGAACTCAAGAGCAAGAGCAACAGCCAATACGTAAAAGCCGCCTAGATCACACACGGCTTTTCGAAGCTTCAACACGCCGACATGTAGAAACAAAACGCAACACAGCTCCTGCTCCTACTACTGCTAGAGGAGCGAAGCAGGTACAAATTCCCGAATGATTTTTACTTGCACACACCGTATGCGCGTACACTTCACGAGGCATTTGCTTCTGTGTCATTTGGGTTTGTATTAGTGTCAGTTTCACTTCGTGTCTAGCCGAAGAGTGACTGTATTGAATTCGAGGCCTATGTGAAACGCCCCTATCGAAATCGTACCACTTCAAAAAGGCTCCCTCAGCAGTTCGCCATCGCCATATTCCTTCTTGGGCTGGTTTCGTTTCGCAGACGCCTGTGACTCGGGAACGCCTGGCAAGTCGCCTGTAGCGCGCAGAGAGCGAAGACGAGGTGTAAAACGTGTGATTTTACTGCGCTTAGTCTAGTCTAGTTAATACTCTCCCAAAAACAAGGAAAGTCAAGTACACAGCAGTCACAGAGGCACATAAAGAATGCACTTGAGCTGCATATGGGCTAGCAAATTCGCTCCAGAAGGCCAATTAAGGCTCCAAGTGGCGCCTTTCCTCCGAACAAGTCGGCGGGACTGAGTTCTCGTTCGTGTGTCACGTCGCAGGTCCACGAGCAATTCTCTGGGCTATTTTTTAACCGCCTCAATGTTTTTCTCAGGCGTTGGGCGCCAGCCGTGCTTGCGTGCTTACGTTCATGTATGGATCATAATGGGAGATGCCCACTTCCAAACACAAAAGAAAGCTATGATAGCTACATAAACCCCGAACCCGGCTTCCGAGTCGGGCCAGGGGATTTGCCTGATTCCACCTAAATGTCTTCCTTCCCCTGTATAGGTACTAACATCAGTCTTCCCCTTGAGGGAGGCGCGAGTAAAGCAAAAAACGCATGCCGCATGAATGTTTCCTGCACGTTTCCCAGAAGTTTCTTTGCACTGTTGGAGAGAACAAAACCCCGCAAATTATTGTTTCTTTGGACTGACCGATTAGCAAGCGCACGATAGACACGAAGACCCGGCCAGTGAATTCAAGCTCAAGCACCGCAACGATGTACCGCCCCGTGAAAATTTCGAAGAAGAATTTAGGTGCGCAATCTTCGGTAAATTATGGTGAGGGTGCATCTGAAGGAGTTATGCATTTGACCGCAGCAGCAGCCGTATTGGAATGCCGATCAGCACTTGTGGAAGGACGAGAAGCGTGCCGCATCGCCCTTAAAAATCCTCAAGTAATAGCGCGTATTGCCCCTGAAACAGCGCATGCCCTTCATATAGTGGGAAGCTATACATACAAGTACGGGCGCACCTCGCTTCATGAAGCCGTAATCGACGGAGATGCGGCAACGGTGAAAGCACTACTCGTGGCTGGCTCAAAGATTGATACTCGAGACTACTTTGGCGCCACTCCACTTTACCGGGCTACTAATGAAACTTGCCGTGAGATTCTCGAACACCACATTGCCGTTCTTAGTATTATCACTGAAGATCCAACTCTTCTCACTGCCTCTGCTCGTTCTCACTGTGCTACTCTCTCGGCTACAGGGGGAGTGGTGCCTCCTACCGTCACGACACTGCGCGCACATCAGCTTGATCCATCTTTCCTCTGGGCCACACCTGCAGCTCGTGCTGCAGTTGTTGCTTGGGCACGAGATGTTTACGTAGTTCAACGCGCAGGTACAACCCAGCCCTTCAGTAAACTACCGGATGATTGTGCCGGTGACGTCCTGGAGTTCATTGAGATGAATATGACACAAACAGAGGCACAGCGCACCGTAACTTTTTGTTCTTCACCTCAAGCACGCGCTTGGTTGCACGAAGTGATCGCAACAGCAGTTGTGGCAAAGGCAATGGCTGAGCTGGTGCCAGCAGCTAGAGGGGGTGACTTGGCATCTGTGCAGGATTGCCTTTCAAGAAAGGCCAGCATTGATATCATAGTGGATGGCCGCACAGCGCTCATGGAGGCCTCAGACTTTAATCACACAGCAATTGTTCAAGTTTTAGTAGAAGCCAAAGCGGATTTAGAGGTGGAAGACACGGATGGCCGCACAGCACTCACTTTTGCCTCGCTTAAAGGTCACACCGAAACTGTGCAAGTCCTAGTGGTAGCAGGCGCTGACAAGGAGGTGAAGGACAACAATGGCCGTACAGCGCTCATGGCAGCCTCGCTAAATGGTTGCACCGCAACTGTGAAGCTTCTCTTAGTAGCGGGGGCTGATAAAGAGGCGAAAGACCAATTTGGCTACACAGCGCTTATTTTGGCCTCAATACATGGTCATGCCGACACTGTGCAGGTCTTGGTAGGGGCGGAGGCTAATATGGACGCAGTAGACAAAAACGTCCGCACAGCGCTAATGTATACCGCTAGAGAAGGTCATGTAGAAGCTTTGCAGGTTTTGATAGGCGCAGGGGCTAACAAGGAGGTGAAGGACAATGGTGGCTACACAGCGCTCTCGGCAGCTTCGTCAAATGGTCACACTGCAACTGTGAAGCCCCTGTTAGAAGCGGGGGCTGATAAGGAGGCAAAAGACAAAAAAGGGCACACAGCGCTAATGAATGCCTCTGCAAGTGGTCAGGCCACAACTGTTGGGATCCTCGTGGAAGCGGGAGCTGACATGGAGGCCAAGAGCAAGGTTGTAAGCCGTACGGCACTCATGTTGGCCTCGATGCTTGGTCACATAGAAACTATGCATGTGTTGATGGACGCAGGGGCTCACAAGGAGGCAAGGTGCGAAGACGGCAAGACAGCGCTCATGTATGCCTCGATAAATGATAATGCTGCAAGTGTGCAGGTCTTGGTAGGAGCGGGGGCTAACGTGGAGGCCAAGAGCAAGGCTTTAGGCTCAACAGCGCTTATTTTGGCCTCGCAACGAGGTTGCGACGAAAGTGCGCAGGCTTTAATCGATGCAGGGGCTAACACGGAGGCCAAGTGTGGCATGGATGGCTTCACAGCGCTCATTGAAGCCGCGTACAATGGATACACATTCATTGTGTGGCTTTTGGTGGAGGGAGGCGCTGACAAGGAGGCCAAGGATAGTAGTTTCGGCAAAACAGCGCTGATGCATGCCTCGGAACAAGGTCGCACTGAAACTGTGAGGTTCCTCCTGGAAGCAGGCGCTGACATGGAGACGAAAGATAGTGAGTGTGGCCGCACAGCGCTAATGCATGCCTCAGCGACAGGTCACATGTCAATTGTGAGGCTCCTGGTGGAAGCAGGTGCTAACAGGGAGGCGAAAGATATTAAGCTTGGCTACACAGCGCTCCTTTTGGCCTCCATGAAGGGCCACGCCGCAATTGCGCAGCTTCTGCAAGAAGCGGAAGCCAACGAAGACGCTTAAGACAAGGCTATCAGCAGAAGCACACTCTCTCCGAGAACTACCGGATCTCCTGCTGTGGCAGGTGTGGGGCTTAATAAACCCCCCTAATTCGAAATTCTACGCATATGGCTTATGGCATCTCCGCGTAACGTAATATATATATAGACCTGGAAGAGGAGGCTATCCGCCACCCATTGACCCTTAGTCGTTAATACTATTATCTGAAAACCGCTTAGGCAAATAAGCTGACTTATGCCCACGTCTTGCACCCTGGCCTATATTAGCCCTCTTGTCTCTCGTACTGGCCCCTTAGCCACGTCGGGGCCGGTCGAGGCCGGTGTCATACTATACGTATACGCATGTGGCATATAGTCGCCCATGCCAAGTCCATGACACGCAGCCAAACGCCCAGAAGCGCCTCTAACTCCCCTTTCCATTGAGTACTTCCTCTACTGATCAATTGAAGCCATAGCCGCCTGGGCTGCTTTTGCCGCGTCCGACAGTGGTGGCGTGCGCGCCGTCAAGCAATGCTTCGTAGATGCCGGCTCGGCCCCGTACACCGCTGCGTGCATTTCTGCTGCGGCACGTCCTGCCGTCTCGGGCCGCTCTCGAGCGAGCACCTTGGCCATGGCCGCATACGCGTGCCGCCGGTAGCCCCACGCTTCCCCTAGGCTCCAACCGTAGCCAGGGTTCACCTTTTGGGCAGCGCCTTCGACTTGTTCCAAATAGTCCGCCAGGACCAAGGTCACGAGGTCCAACCACTCGTCTTCGCTGTGGAGCGGCAAGAGAAAAGCACCGAGCTCAGGCCTCGCGCGCAGGGCCGTGAGCCGGCGTGGGTCTCCCGGAGTCGAAAGCAGCGAGCTGATTGGTGGAGGAGCGTGGGCACCACCGTCGGCGGCTTCTGTGCCTAAAGCAGCGACAAATTGGTAGGCCTCTTCTAGCGAAGGTTGACCCAGCACAGTTGAGTCAAACGTGGCTCGATCCATGGCACAAAACAGCCACGCAAGGCGTTCAGCTCTGCCAGGCAGTACAAATTCATATTAGTTTCACAAGACATGGCCACAATTTATTGCCAGCATGAAGTGCACATCAAACGCAGGATATGTATCTATCGTCTAAATGGCAAGAAAAGAAAAGCACATGTGAACATCTACCTCTAATGTACCTTGAGCCGATAAGCGCTCGAATCTTCGGTCGCTCGTGCCAAGGTAGACTAAAGCCTGCATAGCCTTCGGTACCGTAGATAGAATGAAAGAGCGCGGCGTCGCAGAGCTCTTCGTCTTCAGGGGCCCATGCACGCAGAACTGCCTAACACACACATGACCAACAAACCACCATGTCATAGTAATGAGTGGATGCACACCCCATGTCAAATCCAAAGATGACAGCAGCGGAAGCTCTGCGTGTCCTAAAAGCCAAAAATATGATTGATCTTAGTAAAGTCTTTGCGTCTTTAAGTACGTCGTCGACGCTATAGTTTGCTAGGTTAGCCCACCTAACTAATTAGGATCAGAGGTTGGGCTCTTGAGTACCTGCAAAGAGGTCAAGTGTTCGTCGAAGGATGCTGCACCCGTGTGCTCGAGAGCAGCTGGAATAGTATCCGTGAGCAAAGCATGTAAATGCACGTCGCGCGATGATGCTGCCCCGATGGCAAAACCAGCATTGCGCCATTTTGAAGCTACATCTCCGGAAGCCAAGGACCCTGAGTACGCTACTCCTAAAACTGCAAGGTACCGTTTTGAGACAGCTGCGCACGATGGCATGAGATCTAGAGTAGCTGATTCGTCGCTCTCGTTCACCTTTATTCTCCTAATAAAGACTGCGCGCCTTGCGTACTTGGGAAGCTCCGTTTCTGTCTTCGAATAGGGGACACAGTTCTATTCCTACTCCATGTGTATCTTCTGTACTTATGCAATGGATTATCGGTATCTTTTTTCTTTCGTGGTTGATGTCATCAGTCATCAGGTCATCAGTCGACAGTCGTCAGTCGTCAGTCATCGTCATCAGATCATCCAAAGGGTGATCAGGTGTAATGGGGGAGAAACGACCACACCCTGTAGTGCTTGGCCTGAAGCAAGGCTCCGGCTGATGTTGTCTAGAATATCCGAATACTTCTTTCGCAGCCTCAGTTCACCCTTGGATCATCAGTCGTCAGTCAGGGACAGGGACAAGTACCGTACAAATATCAGGTGTTACGGTGCCATTGTCTCATCTCAGGAGCCTCATGTCACCAAAACCGGTAGCTTCATGGCCCCTATGTCATTTGGGAGTGGTGATTGGAGAGGAGAGACGATAGACGCGACGCCCTATATAATTCCCCACTTCTATATACCATGTCTCTATGTATTATCCCTGAAGATTAGGGCCCCGGAAGTCCGAAAGGCCAGATAATTCGACTGGAAATTCGAAAGAAGGGAATTCAGCGGTATCTTCCATACACCTTCCACTTAAAAACCCCTACCCCTATCCCGCGTGTCTAAGCTCAAGCTTATCTTAATATTCAAATCCAAAGAAGAAGGGAAGGAAGAAGGGTGAATTATGAAGTCCCTTGCCCTTGCGTCTTGCGCTATCCGCATATTTCCCATCGCAAAAACTTGAAACTTGTGTCTGTGCCGTCATTGGGAGCGAAGAGCGAGCTAGCGAGCTACGAGCTAATAACCATGGAACCATGGGCCATTTCAGATTTTAGTACTTAAACATCTAACACCGAAATAATTGGCTAAAAGCTAACCCCATATATTCTGATACTGATCGCCACAGTGGCATGTCTTTGTATTTGGGGAGTATTAAGTAGACTAGACTAAGCCGCCGCTCTCTGCCCATTGCTGAGCACTTCAGTCAGCTCTGGCGTGCTAAAATTCGCTGTGCTCTCTGACTTTTCCGCTTGGGAGGTGCGGTCTGCATGCGCCTTTAGTATTTCCGTTACCATCCGGGGTAAGTCCACTCGCGGCTGATACTCCAAGTCCCGGAGGCTTGCTTCTCCTGCCAGCGCATCTGGCCAGAGCCGAGCAAACTTGTCCATGTTCGCATTGAGGGCCATCGTAGTTTCAAACTCGGGCACGTGCGCTCGGATTTCGCGGAACAGCTCGTTGGCAGTGAAACTCATGCCACGAATCGTGTAGCCCCTCTGCGGTTCCAGGAGCTCGCTTTCTTTCGCAAACTGCAGCGCGACTAACCCACGCATCAAGTCATCGACAAACACCATCGGCAGTGACACCTCCGGATGAATGGTGCATTCGTAAGGTAAGCCCCGGCTAGCTGCCAGCAGAGCATCCAGCGCGTATTCCGTGGTCCCGTTGCCCCACACCGGCTGAGTGTGAAGCACCCCCGGCAGCACTGCGAAGCGCGGATCCCCGCCTTGCCGAGTCCGGAAGTCGTCTAGCATGTCACGGCACGCCCGCTTTTGCCGCCCGTAGTCGCTGCCTGGGTCCTGCGTAGGGTTAGCCACGAGCCAAGACGCCTCGACATTGGTGCGCGGCGAAGATGCGCCAAAGGAGCCGATTGAGTCCGTGAAGCAAATGCGACGGCATCCCACGGTCCCCATGGCGCGAAGTGTGTTCTCCATGCCGCCTAAAACGACGGCTTCGGCGACCTCGGGCGAGAGCGCCGTTTCCACGGAGAGAGGCGCAGCGAGGTTCCAGACGGTGGTGTTAGGACAGCCGTGGTCTTTGAAAAGTTTCTCCATGTTCGTGGCGTCCCGCACATCGACACCGCCCACGACCACACTTGCTACTTCCTTCACGCTGCTCGGCAGGTGCTCCATCCGATCCGCGGCAATCACTGTACTCCCAGCGTGATTGAGCGCCCGCGCGAGCTGGACTCCTACAGCCCCAGCTGCGCCAATGATGATGGTTTTGCTTTCAGGTTCTGAAGTCTTTGTCGTCGCTGCAGCACTGGCAGCAGTAGTGATATTCTGCTTTCTGCCGCTGATTAGGTTTCGGCAGAGGCCGAGAGTGGCGCGTGTGGCGTGTGTGCTCATCTGTTGAGGGCACCAGAAATAGGTACAAATTTAACTCGAAGCTTAATTTCAAATCGTAGGTCGCATCTATTTGCGGCGACACGGTGTGTTCTGAACGTACGAGATGTTTCGAGTATTATCGCTATACGCAAACTGAACTGCTGCTGTCACCAGAACACACGTACGTAGTGAGAAGAAATCCCGAGGTATTCATCGTGCACGCGACGTAGAAAGAAAGCTTGTAGCTACGAAAGGATTGCTTTCTTCTTTTATGCGCGATGTTTTCATACCTTAGGATTGTCACGCACACGATTGTAGGTTGGTGAGCCCCGCAGGTATATTTGGCGACAACACAGAGGTGAAGATAACTACGAATGGCAAAATCAAATCATTACGAGATTACGAGACCTCCGCCGGAGCCTGATGTTTCCACTGTGATTGGGGATTATCGTACAGGGTAGTATCAATTGGTCTGTACTGTACTAGTAGTATCAATTGGTCTTCTAACTCTCCCAAAAACTCGGGGCCTGTCCCTGTCTCAAAAACAAAGAAAGGCAAGTACACAGCAGTCACAGAGGCACATAAATGACATGTACTCCTCTAGGGGATTTTTTTGGGTCGTTTGAGTGTCGTATTTTCTGATAAGCAAGATAATTTGGAGCTGGAATAATGCGTGCGGCAGAAAAATTCTCCGTTCTTCAAATGATCAGACGGGAAGGGAAGACGCCATCAAGACTCGAAATGTGAGGAATGCGTAGTCTCGAAAGTGCTTGAAACCAGAGGTGCATCAGAGTCGATGGTCATAAGGTAGAACACAAAAAGTTCACGAAGCCGACGGTGAAATTGTTCGTTGAAAGCACCACCGTAGACCTGGTAAGCCTAATTGCAAGATCCATAAGCCATAAACTTACAGATCTCGAAGGCACTTGATTGTAAGCACTCGATTTTAATAATGCACGGTTGTAACAACCTACAATTCAAGTTGATTTTCCTTAACACTTGCAGAAGGTAAGCCCCTGCCAAGAAGTCTGAGTCAACAACCAACAACATCGTACACATTAGGAATGCAGTAAACACATGGCTTCCTCAGCATGTTGTTAGCTTCGCGACCACAGCACAAACTCTCCTCGACTTCTGGTCGTCAGCTTCGCATTTTCATAATCTCTGGATAAACTCTAAGGAACTCTCAAGACTTCGCATCCTTCACGCAAACTCCCATGAGATCTCATTCCCGTACCTAGATTCACCAGCACCGCCGGCCACCGCAGCTTCTTGTCGCTCGGATGTTTGTTTTTAGGCACCAGGCTTCCTAAAGGTTAAGATAGGGAAATCGTTACGTTCTCATCTTCTAAA